>Ga0222718_10001417_pt1 | contig 23003 bp, 33 predicted proteins | sample C33_27DmetaG_FD_165045 | JGI IMG/M metagenome (GOLD analysis project Ga0222718, IMG submission 165045) | Estuarine water microbial communities from San Francisco Bay, California, United States - C33_27D | ecosystem: Environmental > Aquatic > Marine > Unclassified | place: USA: California...
ATAGTGATGTGTCCAGCAACATTTTCTCCAATAACCCAAGTCGGCCTGACAGCTTGGATAATTCTAAGCATTTCCGGCCAGAGGTGTCGGTCATCTTTATCGCCTCGTCTGACCCCGGCAAGCGAGAAGGGCTGGCAGGGGTATCCCCCGACAACGATGTCAACCAATCCTCTAAATCTATCTGCGTCATTTGCTAACTCCCTCACGTCATCAATTATCTCTGTGTCAGGCCAATGCTTACGCAATACCTTCTGCGCGTGTTTATCATACTCACAAAACGCGACCGTCTCATAGCCACCCACCAGCTTTTCGCCAGCGTAACTAAAGCCACCAATGCCGCTGAACAAATCTAACATCCTAAGCATACTTACCCCCAGCCAAGTGTTCGCGCAACACCATCTCGAAGGTTTCCCAATCCATCGTGACCGTGTACCGCCAGTCGTATACCTCGGCTATGTCACCGGCCAAGCCTGAGTTGCCGAGCATGACCAAAGCCTGCACGGGTAAGCGCACCTGCACCGGCTGGAAGTCGAGCTTGTAGATCAGGCACGGCAACGCGTCATTTGTGTTGGCCGAAGACCTAGCCGCTGTGACGACCTGATCCCACCAGCTCGGCGACACGCCCTTGGCGTACCGCTTGCACTCAATCAGGAACGGGAACGGCTTGCCGTCGGCAGGCTCCAGATCGCTCAAATCCTTTTCCTGATATTGCGACAGGCGTCTTCGTAATTTGCGACCCGTCGCCAGCTCGATTAGTTTGCAGACTTCGCGTTCAAATGCGGCGCCCTTAGCGCGTCCACCACCGGCACGCATCAGCCCAAGCTCTCCAAGCCGTGCCGACCGGCCTGACCGTCGAGCGACGACTGCACACTGCGCTGACGAATTTTGCTGGCAATTTGTGCCGCAAGCATCTCATCCGCCAGCGACGACTGACTGCGGTGAGCCGACAATTCCAGCTCCTTTTTTAGCGCCTCGATGGTCGAGGTGCGAAGCCGAAGCAAAACTGGCTTAATTTCTGACATTTTGTAACCCCTTCTGTGATCGTTGCTGGAAGCTAAAAACGCCGCTGGCAACTTTTTGGTACTGATATGCCCCAAAACACCCAAAGCCCGTCAGTGAGCTTGTATGAGCGATTAAAGGCATAGTGCTATTTTTTTGATATTTCTTCAAAATAACACTTGAAATATTCTAATATCAGATTATCTTCATATTTGTACAGAGGTACAAAACAGGTAAATTTAACAAGGGAGACTAAAATGGCTAAATTAACAAAAAATCAGAAATCATTGATCAGAATGGTTGCGGTTTATTATGGAAACGCAGTTCAAGAGCTTGAGGCAAACGGCAGAACGCCAAGGTATGACGCATATATGTGGATGTACGTTTATCATTGTGAGGAGCTTGGGATGGACGTGGCTTCATATGAGCGTGACGCGGCAGATCGTTATTGGGCAAGAGTAACGGCGGCGGCCTAACGGCCCCGCCCCACAAGGGAGACTGACATGCCAGTACCAACATACGACGAGCTAAAAAAGGCTCTGCAAATTATCGAGGCGGGTGACTTTGGCGGTCGCCGGATCACCCGCGCCGCCGCCAAGCTACGCGGCTTGAAGACCTACTTCACCGGCCAGCCGTGCATCAACGGCCACGTCGACGACCGCGCCGTCAGCAACGGCAACTGCATGACGTGCGTCAAGCTCAAGGCGCGCCGGTACAGCCACAAAAAGCGGACGGGAAGGAAGCGGTTAAATGATTAAAGAGTTTTTTGGTTTTTTGTTTTTGATGTCGTTTGCGATTGTGATGTGTACTAACATCGTGACGACCGAGTGGAATATCTGGGCCTTAATGGTCAAGATGGGCGGCGCCCAATAGGGCGTCAAATTGCAACTCGTTCATTTAGGAAAGGGATAGCCAATGGACAAGTTTATCGTAACAATCGAATGTACTAACCCAGCGACGCTGGCAAACATCATCAAGCAAAGTGTTGACGACGCAAGGATCGTCAACATCGAGAGCAAGCAAGTGCCAAGTGCGACACTACAGCCGCGCGATAAGGCAGATCAGTCGCAGGTAGTGCAGATGCCTCGAAAGAAGGTCGCGGTTAGACAGGTCGACGGCTGGGAATTGTACAAGTTTGCGCTTGAGCTGTATCACCCGCAGAAGGTGTTTAAGGCAAGCGACCTGCAAGACCAGTGGAGATCGTGGGGCAGAGACTGTAGCGACAACGCTGTGTCAGCTCACTTGCATCGCTTTTTTAATATGGCTCTGGTGAAGCGTGTCGGCGGCACCGCAGGGACGGGATACTCTTACACAATGTTTCGACCCGTATCACGTCAGGACTTCGATCAAAGGGTTGCGGCATTAAGCGTTAACAGAAACTCAGGAGCAAATGATGGTCGGTAAAAAAACACCCAATAATATTGTCACGGGATCAAGACTGCCCGCGCTATTAAACGCGTCGCCATACGACACACCCAACGACCTGCTGGCAAGCGTGCTGGCAGACATCGAGGGCAAGCCCGACCCGAAGCCCTTTAACGGCAACGAGGCCTGCGACTGGGGCGACGCGCTGGAAGGCATGATCTTGACTGAGGCGGCTAACCGCCTCGGTCTCGACGACCTAAAGCTGGAACACGACGCGCTGTTCCACGACAAGCTACCGTTTGCGGCGTCGCTCGATGGCACCGCTGACGCTGGCGTCGGTGGCTGGGTCGACACAAATTGGGACAAGGGCATCATCTGCCCCAACGGCAAGGTGTTTGTGACCGGCACCGGCGTGCTGGAAAGCAAGCTGACCAGCAACAAGCCAGAGGACGCGCCAGCGCCCCACAGAGGCCCGCTACAGCTTCAGGGGCAGTTGATGGTCACCAAATACACTTGGGGCGCTGTGTGCGTCTTGTACGGCGGTGTAGAGCTACGCATCTTTTTGTATCAGGCTGATGCCGCGGTACAGTCGAAGATAATGCAGGCCGTCGACGACTTTGAGCGCCGCAAGCGCGACATCGATTGGTATCCGGTGTTGTCCAGCTCGGACGGCAACACCGCCTACCCACTGGTAGACGACGGCGCCGAGCCGCTGGAATTGCCCGCCACCGAGGCTGAGTGGCTCGCACAGCTCGTTAATGCCAAGGACGCCAAGCGTGCGGCCGAGGCCGACATCGACGAGGCTGAGGCGGCGCTGAAAGAGTTTATGGGCAGTCACGAACAGGCCACCGGCATCGTCGGCAATACCAAATACTCGGTGCGCTGGCCTATGCGGCAGTTCAAGGCACAGCCGCCCAAGCCAGCCACACCCGGCAAGCCAGCTCGTGTGGTGCGCCAGACCACGCTGACGGTAAAAGAGGTGCGTGATGATTGACGTGCCGCTGACGCCGAAACAGCACAACATGCGGCTGGTGATAGCGCGGTTCCACCGGAAATACGGCTACTACCCGTCGATACGAGAGCTGGCCGAAAAGACCGGCAAGTCTATGACACAGTGCGCTCGATACATGAACGCGCTGGTCAAACGCGGCGCCGCAGAAAAGACGGCTGGCATAGCGCGCGGCTTTCGGTTACTGTAGTCGCGTCGGGTTTCCTCCCACCCGATAAATTGAGCGACTGGCCCCCGTTTCGGCGGGGGTCTTTTTTCCATAGGTGGCAATATGGGTAAATTATATCCAACAAAGAAATGCGAAGAGTGCGGCGGCTACGGCTACCACGTTATTGAGGCTGGTAGGCGCGGCGCACACGACCCATCATGCGTTATAGTCAGGCAGGACTGCGAAGAGTGTTTAGGCGAGGGTGAGGTCGAGGATGCCGAAGCCGACGAGTAGCTAGCATTTACCCCTCGCTTCGGCTGGGGGTTTTACTTTGTGTCGGTTTTCTTCGCCTTGTCGAATGACCGCATGCCGCCAATGCCGAGCATGCCAAACATCAGCGGCATCATCACCGACATGTCAGCCTGCGGGATTGCGACACCAAACCCAGCCGCAATAGGCGACACCATATAGTTAATGCCCAGCGACAGGCCGCATATCCAGCCTATAAGGGGGCGCCAGCTCGCTTGGAACCAGTTACCCTTGGCATCTGCCTTTAGCACCTCTATCTGCGCTAGGGCAAGCTCCTGCGCGTGTTTCTCGGCCATTGTGGCTAGATCGTGCGCCAGCTTATTCTTTGTATCCGCGTCTGGGATAAACTTGTCGAGGATGCCGCTAACGGCAGGTATCAGTGCTGTAATCATTATTTGCTCTCCGATCCAACCCACACGGCAAAGGCGCCGGTGGCCGCGCCGACTATGGTCGACACAAAAGCCGTCTGCTGGGTGGTCGCCTCGACGCCCAGCCCCATAAACCAGTCGCACACGTTCCACGCCATCAGCGTAAACGCCAGCATCATTAGCCGCGGGATTATCTTGTATTCGGTTATCGCCTTAGCCATCAGCCAACGCCCTCATGCGCTTGACCAGCCGGTTAGCCCGATTTGTGACTTGCTCATACCAGCGGCTGTCGACCATCTCATCTGCCGCGCCAGACCAATTACGCTCGTCGACGCAACGCTTCATGCCCCGAAACTTTTTCATCGTCGGCAAGCCAAGGTTAAACATCATATTCGCAATGATGCGTTGCGCCTCTTCGGGCAGGTCGTCGAAGTCGTCATAGAGCCGGTGGCAGTCTTCGCGCACCACCGCAACGTCCAGATCGAATAACTGCTTCATGCGTTTTTCGGTGATCGTGTAGCCTTCGGGCTTGCCGTACTCGGCGTCGCCGTCGATTATCTTGTGGCCAATGCCTACGGTCAGGTAGCCCTCGGTGCAACGATACACGTCGAGCCGCACGCCCTCATCGTAAATTAGTTCTTCTCTGAGCTTGTCGACGTCCATCTCTAACCTGCCTTACCGTTTCAATCGCCTTAAAAAACGACGCGCGCTCCGCCTCAGCCTCATCAAGTAGCTTGGCTTGCACGCGCTTCGTATATTGGCGCACCGACCAGATTGGCATCCACAGCGTGCGCCGATGTTCAGCGCCGACAAGGCATAATAAGTCATAGTCTTCCTCAGTCGGTAAATGTTTAGTCTTGCATCCGTGGCCAAGCTGGAAGTGATACACCGGAGCGCGGTTGCCGCGTTCCGCAGATAAACTCGCAGTCTTAACTTGAACCCTGTAAAATTCATTTGCGTCATCCCAAAAAACAGCGTCAACTTTATCCTGCTGGGCTAGGCTAACCTTAAACCCAAACTGCAATACCGTTGCCGCCGCAATGTACTCGCCCATAAGGCCAGTCGCTGTCTCGCTCATGCGACCATATTAGCCAAACAAATCAATCGCGCAATACCACTTACCAAGCTGACTGCACCGCCGCAATTATCATAATAATCGCCGCAATGATTGCGCCAACGACTAGGGCGCCGACCTTTAGCATTTCCTCGATTTCGGCCTGCCGGTTTGCCGCCGCACGCGCCCGCTCTCTGGCGGCCTCACGCGCCTCTTGAAGACGCCTCTGGCGCTCGGCCAGTATGCCCGCCCAAGTGCCGTGACCAAAGCGCATGTCGACCATTGTGGCGACTTCCTGCATCTTCTCGGCGGCGAGCTTTGCGTCGATGATTTCCTTAGCCACAGTCTGCACGCCAAACTGATCCGCCAGCCCGCCCTTGGCTTTTTTGTTGCGCGCCTCTTGCACCTGCTTCTCGCCGGTGAATAGCGCGTCGATCTGGCTGGCGATTTCGCCTATGTCCTTGGCCGTCGATATGTTCGATTTGATAAATTCGACGCTACTCTTTACGAGCGCGATACCGGCCAACGCGGTGCTTATCGGTTCCATAGCCTCACCTCGGCACGGGTTTGCAGATGGCTACCATTTTAACACGTTTGCCGTCCAATGACGATATGGGCGGCTGGTGGTTTAGGCGATTTGCTATGTACAGGCACCTGTCAACGTCAGCGAATGTCTGCGTCTGGCTGATGATGCCAGCGCCCATATATACGACTAGCAGAAACTCTATCATGTGCCTTGGTCGTCAAACGTGACTTTCTTGCACATAGCCCGCCAGTCGCGGATGTCGCCGCGCTCGATTAGCTGTTCGTAGTTCTGGATGACTTGTTCTTCTGGTGGGCAGGCAGGTAGGATGTCGGCGTGTACTTCCAGTTGGCCAGTGTTTAGCATTAGCACAACCAGAAATACAAAGCCTTCAACCACGGCCCAAGACTTTGTCGAGCTTGTCCTCGACCCGGTGCAGGGCATCCATCACCTGACGCATGTCGTCACGCAGTTCAAACTTTGTGGCGTATTCCTCGCGTGTTTTATTCAGCAAAATATTGAGCCGCTTCTGCTCTTTGTTTTGCTCTGACAAAAACCAAGCGAGGCCAGCCACGACTAGCCCGGTAAGCATGTCGATGAGGCTGGTCATTTCCATAGCTTATGCCTCAGGCCAATCGTTGATGGGTGCGTTGCCAGATGGCTCGCCATCGACCATAGGCACGTCATACAGCGCCATAAACGCCGCGTGGGTAGTTGCACCGCTGATTGCTGTCTCAATGCGCTCTGAGGCGGCTCTGACGTTTTGACGGTAGGCTAGTGTGGCTGACGGCACGTCTGTACCATTTTCGGCAGACCGCACGACCATCCAGTCGGTGGGTGCCAGCAAGCCAGCCGCAGTCTCTTTGACTTTAGCTATTGCGTTGCTTTTTAGACCCTTTGTAACGACTTGGTTGCCGTCTATGTCCAGCATAGGTGTGCCGTCTTCATTAGTCTCGTTGACGTCTTCCAGAGCGCGCTCCACACCAGCCGACCAATAGAAACGATCATCGAAACTTGCAACGACAGGATCGGCCTCATACACCAGCCCGATTTCAGCTTTTGCCTCATCGCTCAAAAGCATCCAGTTTGCAGGATGATGCCCCGCGTCTGATGACCAAGCGCGGCCCGCTTTGATGACTTTTCCATTATATCTATACATCGCGTTTTTCTCCTATATCACCGCGCATTGCTGTATTTGAATGGTTGCTCCGCGTAGGCTATAAACAAAAACTTCACGCCAGATTGCGAAATGTCGTAGTTGTTGGCCCTGCCGACAAACCCGTTGCTCACAAAATCAACTCTAGCCGCCGTATTTTCGCCGGCTGAAGTGTTCCAATATGTATATTTTTCACTGCCATCGTTGTCAGGGTCGCGCTTATTGTCGTAAAGAACCCAATGATGACTTGATGTGTCTATGTTCTTAACCAGCACGAAAGCGGGTCGAAAACCACAATAAACAAACGTGGGCGCGCCATTGCCAGTGAAAGCACCAATTTTACTGAAGCCCTCTACACTATGCAAGCAGTACGCTATGAATGTCCCGCCGTTAATATTTGTTCTGCTGGAGTAACCAGTTGTAAAAACTGTTTCAGTTGGGTTTGCCCCCCATTCATAGGCGTATGTTGTTGATGGCGCACCTGTCGAGTTCAATTCAAAAACACTGCTGGTGGTGAAATTTCCGATAGCCGTACTGCCAACCGACCATCCATATCCACTAGAGTTTCTGCGTTTGCAAATAATTAGTTCAGGTGCCGAAGCAAGGCCGTGACCTATTGTTGACGTCTGACCAGATGCGGTGTTGACACCAGTGTAGCTAACAATGCTGACGCCCGAAGTTTGATTAGCCGATACAGTTGATGATATACTTCCTGATGTGTTGCTAACACCAGAGCCGCCAGCTTTCCAATTCCAAGAGATATAACTAATAGTATTGGCATTTGAAAGGGCGTCAGCCCCTATATCAAAACCATCAGAAGTAAAGCTAAACCCTGTTGGGCCTGAACCATCAACTCCAGTGTCATCTATCCGCAGTCTTTGTCCTGAACGTAAAACGTCCATAGAGTGCCTGTTAAATGCGCCGCTATAATTTCTGTCAGAAATTACCGTCCAATCAGGCTGGAACGATAATGATGACACATCGTTTGTCGAGCCATTCCCTGTGAATAACGCAACTTCAAAATAATCTGTTGAATTTTCACCAACGCCGCTGTTCGGGCCGACGGTTAATTCTGGCATATTTTCAGAATTTAATGAAAGGTAATCCGTTGGCGCTGTATAAGAAAAGCTAGTCTGACCAAAATTAAACACACTAACAGCACTTGTTGCAGACATCGCAAAGGGTTTGTATCTACCAGTCAAACCAGTATAAGCATCGCCTTGAGAAACGCCATTGATAAAAAGTTCAATATTGCCCTCACCACAAGCAATCCCCAAAACATCGTTTGCACTCATAGTCGACATAAATGCGGTTGTTGATGAATATGGGTTTTGCGATTTGTGACCATTTGCCGGATTAAAAACGTGCAGACCAGCAGTTGAGTAAACATTCCCCGCTTTTGAAGAACCGACAAAATCTTCGCTCACAATACCAAGCCACGAATTTGTCCCGACAGTAGTTATCTCCCAATAAAATTTTTCATTAGCAATATCAAACGAATGAGTGCCGCAATGCGCCCCGTTTATACTATCACCTGTGTATTTTAGATTGCCGTCAGATAACCTAGAACCAGAACTATAAGAGTCAAGTGGGTTCATAACACAATGGTTATTCGTTGGTGAATCGTTGACCACATCGCTTGCGGCTAGGTTGTTGGCAGTCCAGTCATTGGTGTTGCCTGATAGGTCATCGCCTATTGCCGCACTATCTGCGAATGACAGGTAGAAGCCGTTAGTGCCATAACTACCACTGTATTCTTTAGGCACCCACACACCGTTGATGGTTTCGCCAAAGCTGGTGGCGTCTAGGGCTTGACCGTCAATAAAATGTGTTTCAGCTAAATAAGCACCTAGCCCATAACCTGTGGCTGTTGGATGTCTACCGATATTATGTTCAACCGCCGCATTTATTGCTTGGTCGCCAGTTAGTGATGAACGACTATCAGTTGAAAACGATGTTAATTCTGTGCCGTTTACATAAAGACGCATCCGTTGTGATGCTGTTGCGTTGTCTGTATCAAGCGACCACAAAATATGATACCAACCGCTGACATCTCTAAACACTCTGTCTGAACGTAACCATAGAGTTGACTGACCAGTAACAATTAAATTGTCACCAGCCCTCCAACTCAAAAACATAAAAGTGCTGTTAGCCGCACCTGTGTTAGTGCCAAAGATATAATCATCACTGCCACTAGGGGTCAGTTCTGACCTTTTCATCCAAGTGCTAAATGTCCACTTACGCCTGTTACCAGCGGCAAAAGTTCTTGATAGTTCACTTTCACTGACAGCATTAAACCGCAGAGACTGATCAATGGTGTAATCGTAAAACGAACCGCCAGCCGCACCCACGTTTCCGCCGCCGCCTATACCGAATAAACTGCTCATAGTTGATCCTTTAAGATACGTTCAGACTGCGACCGATTTCATACATATTTGTGCCATCGCTCATAAACACCAGCGTATCTCTAGCAGATGCTGTTGTGGTGAGCGTTGGCGCTGTGCCGCCCGCAAACTTAAAGACTGCGTTCCAAGTGCTGATGAGGCGGAGGCCAGTGCCATCCTGAATTAACGTCAGGACGTACACACCGCCGTCAACCATATTGGTAGGTGCGCCGAATGTGCGGTCGCCGCCAAGCGTAACGCTAGTCACCTGATTGGCTGATGCGTCCCAGCTAATCGTCGCCGCATCTGTCAGCGTGGTGGCGTTGAAGTTCTGCGTCTTGGTAAACTCTTGCGCGATAGACAGTCCAGCGATTGTGGCGTCAGCGTCCGGCACAGTCAGCACGCGGGTGTTGCCAGTGGTGATGCCCACCGCATCGAAGCGCACCCGCTTGGTGTCGTCAGTCGGGTCGGACAGCGTGAACGTGTCCTGTATGGCCGACGCGCCGGAGTTCATATCCGCCAGATGCGCCATTAATTCGCGGATGGCGTTATTCACATCGCTTGGCACCATTGTGCCTTCGCCCGTGTCTATAGAGTCAATATCCGTGTTATTTGAAGCACTTACGTCGTACTCTGAAATCTTCGTCTTAGCCATTATATTCTCCTAAAGGCGACTAAATTAGTTATAGCATATTTGCGCGCCCGCGTCATTGGCACCTACATATCAAACGGGTTTACCATACCCTGTGTCATACTAGGCGCACCGCCAGATAATATTGATCTAGGTGGGCGATCCTCAAAGTCAGTCACAAGCTCGCCACCTATCATTCCGCCCTGAGCTAATGAACGGCCAGCAATCATCATATTGCGCTCGTTAAACCACTTGCCGCCCTGCCCGGCGCGTAACGCCAACAGCGCCTCAACGGCGTCAGAATTAGTCAGGACATTTGCCAGCTTCTTAACATTTGCGTCTGACATTGCACGGCCTGCGGCATCTTTCATTGCGCCGGGGATTGCCCAAGGCGCCAAGGCGTATTTCATTGCAGTGCCAGCCATATTCGTTTGGTCTAGCAACTCTTTGGCGCTCTCTTTTGCCGCAGTGTCTGAGCCGGTGTACATAGCACGGCTGGCGGCTTGCATAACTTTTGCAAGGTTGTTAAACGCCTCAAGCTGTTGCGGCGACATAGCCGCTTCAAGCCGCTTCATCTGATCCTTGTTGCCAACCATACTCGACCAGAAAACCGCTGGCGCCCTAGCCGCCACAAGGTCTGGCCGTGACATGTATGACATTGGCACCTTGTTTGCCTTTTCCCACTGATGCGTCAATGCGCCCCTGACGGTGGCATCCCACACGTCTTGCCCGCCTTCGACCTTCAAGATGTTTTGCTTTGCCTGAGTAATAGCGGCGGGGCTTGAGCTGGTCAAAAATCTTGCGCCCATATATTCAAAGTCGCGGATATTTTTATTTGCCAAAATAGGCAGTATGCCAGCCTCTACCTCATCTATCGGTCGGCTTAAATCGCCCCATACTTGTCTGGCGCCTGCGTATTCCGGCACCTGACGATCCATTTCCTGCAACAACTTTCCCTGTAGCTCTTGAAGCCTAAGGGCCTTTTTGTTTGCGCCAGACCTTATGGCAATGCTGATCTCATCATCTAAGACTTCTTTGATGTTGTCCTGCACATACTCAAGATTTACGTCATCTCTAATTACCGGTCTTGTCTCGCCACCGACCTTGGCTGGCTTTGTATAATTTGCTCGTATTCTTTTGAGCGTGTTTTTTAGTGGCTGAAATTTGTCAGCCGTTTCGGTCAACAAAGCGTCAAACGGCTGAAGGTTTACAGAGCTTCCAGCTTCCCAAGCCTCAGCATACGCTGGCCTAGCCGCCGCAGACCGTTGCTTAGACAACTGTGTTACGGCCTCTCCGGCCGCTGTTGCCAGCCCCCTGCCTGTCGCCTCTGGCGTGCCAGCCCTTGGCGCAAGGCTCTCTAACATCTGCGTGGTAGCCACGCCAATTTGTTCGGCGCGATCTTGTGCAAACTGTGCCATCGTCTCGCTAGTACGCGGGTCACCTGTCAACGCCTTTTGTGCCGCGATTAAATCTGCCGAGCCGGTAAGCTCTGCTGGCGTCAAGGATATGCGCGTACCGTATTTAGCATTAACATTTGCCAGCGTTTGGCGAAGTGCCTGAGCCGCATCGCCAGCGCCAGTTCTAAGGGCCTGCCTAAACTGCTCGGCCGCCTGAGTAGCCGCCGCCTTAGTCAAACCCTTACCTATTAACGCGCCCGCTAGAGACGCCGCCATATCTATGGCGCCTTCGGTGCCAACGCGAAATGGGCTTATTCTTTGACCGGCCATCTGCCTAGCCAGTAACTCTCTGACGTACTGACCGCCCATAGCGCCAGCCGACCCGCCAGCTACGGCCGTGGGTATGGCCGCTGGTGCCGCAGGCGTCCCAGCCATAAGCAACCCCGGAATTGTTCCTAATGCGCTACCTGCGGCCGGTAAAGACGGGCCAAGCCCCTTAGCCACTTCGCGCGCAAAGCCGGGCGACACACGTTGCAACTTACCCTCTGGCGTCTGGTAAACGATGTTGCCGTCAGCAATGCCAAACCTTTCCGCCGGTATACCCATCTGTTGTGAGTAGTAACGTATGCGCGCCTCTGGGTCTTGAATTAGAGACGCCGCCGCAACGGTAGGTATTGATGCCGCGCCAGACGTGCCGGATGCGATTGGCATACGCATAGGCGCCGGGCTGATTGTGCGGTCGTCTGCTAAATCAAAAACATTGTCAGCCATTACTGTCTAGCCTTCTTTGCCGCCTCAGCATATGCCGCAACAGCAGTCGCCTGATCCGCGTCATTTGCGGCCATATACTTGTTTACAAATTCGTGCATGTACAAGGTCTTTGTCTCGCCTTGGCTGTTCTTGCCGGTGATCGAGATTGGGTACTTCTGAGCGAGGTTAGTGGTGATTGGCTCGCCACCCAAAATTTGTTGCGCCCTAAACAGGGCCGCGTTTGCGAAGCCGGTCTGATCTCTTAATTTAGCCTCAAATGTAACAGGGTCATCGTTTGGATTGATGCTATATTTTCTGGCGTTGCCAAGTTCAAAATTTGACACAGCCGCGCCTGACAACTGATTAAGCAATGTGGAGAATGTTTGCTGTACGCCGCGAATAAATTGTGTGCGTCGAGTTAGCCTGTCCTTTTGATCCGCACTAAGCAGGTTCGGGTCTATCTTAGCTAACTTCTGTCCAGTTAGCGCCTCAATCTCTGCGCCATAAGTCAAAAGCTCTGGTTCAAATGTGGCTCGCGCCTGATCTAGCATAGATATTTGGCCGGTGAGATTTGCTATGTCACTTTCCAAATCTTTCTTCGTGCCTTTTTCTAAGCCAGCGCCAGCGCCTTGTATTATCCGCGTTGTCCCGTCCGGCAGGACTTCTATACCAAATCCAGTGTCAGGTTTAACCCCTCCGATCTTTTGCAAAACCTCGCCGGTGTATGAATCAAGCATAGCTAACTGCGTGCCGCCGGGTACAGGCAACGCTTTTATCGTTGGCTTTTCGCCGCGCGTGGCCTTCGCATAAGCGGTCATAGCCTGTAAATTCGCCAGTCTCGCCGCGCGCTCGTCAGCTTTAATTTGACGCTCACGATCTTCACCTGCCATATACCCACCAGAAGCCGCCGCACCCATCTCAGCCAATACACGGCCGAGCGATACCGGTGTAGGCGACCAGTCGCTGGCCCGCGCACCCGCAATCGCGGCTTGGCTAATCGCCTGACCAACCGGTGACGTCAGCGGCTGGCTAAATGCGCCCATAAAGCCGCTAGGTTGGCTCGGTGGCGGCGTTGGCTTGGATATAGGTAGTACGCCGGGCATAGGCATGCCAGACGCCGCCTGCTGGGTTTCCTGCGCCTTTTTCATCTGCGACTGACGTAACACTTCCCGCATCATAGGTGACAGCGTTGGTGCCGTTGGGCGCATCATCATTGGTGGGTTGCGGCGGTTACCAGCAAAGCTAGTCTGGCCGTATTGATTGGTAGCGGTAATTCCTGCTGGCGACGCCAAGCGTGACGGCATTTGCAACCGATTAAATCTGTTAGCTATACTGTCCGCCATACTAAGCCCCCAACAATCCCGCTATACCGCCTGCCGCCGCACCCAAGCCAGCGTAGCCGGAGCCAATCATGCCGCCAAGCTGTGCGCCGCCAAGAGCGCCTGACAGCGCCGAGCCAATCGGCTGACGATATACCGGCTGAGACTTCTCGCCGCCAACCGTGCCGCCTTGAATAATCGACATGTAATTCGCCAACGCGTTAAGCGGGCTTTCCTGCTCAAACTGGAAGCGCGCCATATCCGCCTCAAGCTCGGCTTGCGATTGCGCCTCGCGTGCCGCGCCGACTTCGGCCAGCTTGCGCAGATCGCTAAACCCAAACTCATACGCGGCAGGCGCCTGAGCGATTGCATCTCGTTGCGCCTGATACGCCATTGGCGCCAGAGCCGCACCAAGCGCCGCCTGCTGGTAGCCAGAGCCGTAACGGCCAGCCTGAGCCGCCTGAGCCTGCACCTGTTGCACGACTGGTTGCATAGCCGCAGACATCAGCGGGTTTGTGCCGGTTAGGTTTTGGTATATCGCCTGTTGCGTGGCTGGAATAAATGGCGAACCAGACACAGCCATCTGACGCTGACCTGCCAGCGCCATCTCGCTTTCGGGCGAGTATCCCACAACCGTCTGGCCGGGGTAATACTGAGGCGCACCACCCTCGTACAGCTCTTTGGCCTGCGACATGCCGTACTCAAGAAATGGCTTCGCGTATGCTGGTGGGCCGCTACTCTGGGTGATTGTGCGTGTTGATCCGCCGCCTTTACTCATCGTTCAAATCCTTCGCCAAAATAACCGCCGTCGCGGTGTAATCTTTGAGGTGCCGTTGCCAGCCCTTCCTGCCGATAATTTCCATCGCGTCACATCCGAGTGACTTCGCCCAAACCGATATGGACTTTTCCGCCTCAGTCAGCTCGCTCAAGTCCCCGCCAGCTAACCAGATGCGGCATATAGACCGCTGTGGGTAGTCCACTATTTCTGTGATAATAGCAGACTTTTCTAGCGGATGTAACTGCGCCTTGCCGGTAGCCACAGCGTGGTAGACGTCTTCCATTGTGTGCGTGCCGCCAGCATATTCCAGCGCGTCGCTGATCCACTTGTGGCACCGCTCCCAGTGTCCACCTAGCCGGTCACTATCCGATAATAAGATAGGCGAAACGTGCATCGTGTCCTGCATTTGAATAGTTAATAACCATAGTGCCGTCTGTGCTTGTGCTGTCTATGTATGGGTTGTGATGCCACGGGTCGTGGTCAACGCCAGTAAAAAACACCAAGCTACTGGTTGAATATCGAGGCTCATCAATAGTTACCTGTGTTGTGGTAGCTAACAAAGTAACATATCCGATACTATTGAGGCCGCCATTTATTGTGCGATTAAGAACCTCTGCAATCTCTCTTGTGGTTGCTGTAATTGGGTTTAATATTCTAAAATTAGTTATTCTTTCAGAAGTTGTCATCGCCGACCCACCTGCCTAGCCTCGACGTCAATCCCGTGCGCGAATGACCAGTTATTCGACAGCAACATCTTCACCCGCTGGTATCTGTCCTGCGACCTAAACGGCACAAATCCAGCCGCGTTAGTTCCGCCGCCAGCTTGAAATACGACCGTGTCGGTTGGTGTACCTCGCAATCCAACGAACAGCTCAACCGTGCCATCTTCGTGATACGGGTACACACGCGTGATAATGCTGTGATTGCCGACACTAAGCGCCGCCTCGCCGGTCGTGATTGTCGCCTGCAACGGGTCGCCGGTAAACGTGTACAGCTTATCGCCAACCGCGCCGCCAAAGAAAAACTGCCCGCCGCGAAATAGCTGGCTGTCGAGTGTTGTGGTCAGGCCGTCAATCGTTGCCGACAGGTTGTCCAAGTCCTCGACCGTGTAACCGGCGCTAAAGAATGGCGTAATAAAGTCAGCGTTTACCTTACCCAGTGACCAGCGACCCAGTGCGTAGTTAAAAATCAGCAGGCGGTCGGGCTGACCGGTTGTGCTGGCGGTGCTAGTGTACGACCAGACCGCGATCTGATTAAGCGGGTCAACCGCCGCAGTCATCCTGTCCTTGTACTGCGAGTTAAAGTCTTTGGCGAAAAACTTGTCGATCTTCTCATTGCCAATCGGCGTCGACCGCTGGCCATCAAACATGTGGAAGCCGTTGTCGGAATAGTAAAACACGTTTGAGCCGTAGTTGCACACTGAGCCGGGTATGCTACAGCCGCGCTGGCTCTCGACCTTGTCAAACTGGAAGATAAGCGGCGGGCCGGTGTATGTGGCGCGAAATATAGCCTTCTCGCAAAGTATCGTGCAGTATTCCCCGCCCACCATTCCGGTAATCGCGCCGCTGTCTGGCAGTTCTTGAAAGTCGCTCTGATCGACGCCGGACGTCCAGCTTGTGATGTCGTTAAACCCTGACCATCTGACCTTATACGGCACACGCCCAGAGCCTTCGTCGATATTAGCCGTCCAGATAAAGTCACGCACCACGGCCAGAAAGTCAGCCCTTGGCGGTGAGCCAGCCAAGTCAGAAAACGCGGTGTCTGTGCCTAGTTGCCACTTCTGCAACTCTTCGCCGGTTCCGCCAGACGCAATGACATACTCACCAAATTGTACGAACCGCCATTTTTCTGCATTGATGAGGTCATAGGCTGGTGTGCCAGCCTTGCTGACATCGTCCAGATTATTGGTTGATGGGTTGAACGAGTATAGCTTGCTGTCGTCCCCAGCGAATAGCTTGACGTTGCCGCTGTTGTCTTTAGCCGCATAGATACCTCGTATTGTGCCGCTGGCAGAATTGCTAAAGCTAATAAACTGGTTTAGCGGCCGGTAGCCGTTATACGCCGGTATCACGTTCTCTGCCGTGACGACGCCTGCGTTCATAAAGTCCGGCTGATCCGGTAGCCATTCGCCAAAAGTAATCATTGCCCTAACCAGTTACCAGTTGCGCCCGCGGGCGGTGTTGACCAAATGCTAGGCGCGCCTGCTGGCGCTGTAGCCCAAGACGGTGTAGTCGGTGTGACCGCCGTCCACTCCTCGCCGAGTATAGTCATTGTCACGTCGCCAGTCACTGCCACCCTTGCCGCGCCAGCTCCGGCAAACTCCGCCACGACGCCGGTTGACTGCGTCACTGCAACTTCCGCCGTGCCAGCGCCCAGCGTCACAAAGTTAGAGCTAGACGTCGCGCTGGCGGTGATTGTGGCTGTGGCCGCCATAGGCCGTATGCGATTAAGGTCAGACGTCGCAGTGCCGACTGCGTTGACCAGCGCCTCAAACGGCCGGACACGGGCAAACGCGCTAGAAGCCGTGCTGATCGCCTCAACAGAGGCAACCATAGGCCTTATACGCTCGGCGGTGCCAGAGGCCGTCACAGAGACGCTTACAGCCGCTGAGACGCCTTTTAACTTCGACGCCTCGGATGTTGCGGTGATTGCGGTGCTGGCGCTACCGTCAGCGACCTTTACTTCCAACGCGAGCGCATCGAGCGTGCCATAGTTCCAGTTGTCTAACGCGCCCCAGCCGTCCATATGGTCGAGCGCAACCGCAGTCCACGCGACCTTGTCGCCAACCGTGTCGATGGTAAACGGCAGGGCATCAAGCGTGCCGGTTAGCCTATCTAGTGGTGCGGTTGTCGACATTGGCTACCCCTAAGCGGCGGTAATGTCCATATCACCGATTGCGATTTTGAGGATGTCGCCAGTCTCGATGACCTTGCTTGCGGTCAGTGCGCCGTGGATCAGCAGGTTGCCAGAAGTCAGGGCGTCAAATATACCGAAGTGAGATACCGTACCCCAAGAGCCGGTGGCGGCGTTAAACTCGACCGCCGCGTCATTTGATGCGACGCCAGATGCGGCCGCGCCAAAGCTGATAGCCTCGCGGGCGTAGTTGTTACCGGTCAGCTCGGTGCCGCTGTTGTCGTCGTTAAACGAACCGGTCGACAGGCCGACGTAAACAGTTGCTGGCATCGTGTAGGCGCCGGTGCCTAAGATGTGGTCGAGAATTTCATTCTCAAGGTAGTCGGACATAGCAGACATAGTTTAGCTCTCCACTGCTGAATTTTGGCGTTGATATACACTGCTGATAAACAACGACCCCGTGCCATAATGCGAGCGTTGCTCATCAACCTTGATTTCCTCAAGGGCAAGGTTGAACCGTTGCAGGTACTGCGACGCACGCGTCTCATCTAGCAGGTAAGCATACGCCTCGGCCAGTGCGCCGTAAAGGTAGGCGTCGGGCGACCGGCTCAGGATGTTGTTTGTCTGGTTTACGGCTGACAGCGCATCAATCGTGCCGATGTAGACGATCTCGACCGTGTAGGTTGTGTCGGGGATCGGGCGCAGTTTGATTTCGTCGCCGATGATGCTGTAGCCAAGCGGCTTACCCTGACCGCCCGACGAAAACTTTATGTCAAGCGCCGACGGGCTGTAATAAGACAGCACGGTCAGCGGCGTGGTGTTTAGCTTCACCTCGCGCACCTCGCGCAAGTCAACCGGCAGGGCTAGGTACTCGTTGCCGCCAACAGTCGACGCGGTGACGCGCTTTTCCTGACTGCGTGTCTCAAGCTCGCGGCTCATGCGTGCCTCGGCCATTGTGATGAAGTCGGGTATCTGTGCCGTCAGGTCGTCCCTAGCCAGAAACCCGGCTATGGCGAGCTGTAAATTTGCGTATGTATCGACTGCCATTATATGTTTCCGCCGCCTGTTCTAAAGTCACGGTTTTGATGATCGTTTAGCCACGCCTTCCAACCCTTCGGGTTTTCCTGCGGCGTGCCAAGCGTCTCAATCAGGTGATTATACACGACATTAGGTATTTCCGCTACATGTTGCATGTGGCGCTGGGTATTGCCGATCATACTGCCCTTTGAGTAGTCGTTGTTCATCTGCCGATTTAGCTTTACCAGCGTGTCGAAGCGTTGCTTTTGCTCAATGACAGTCGAGCCGTCATTGTTCTGGTGCATGTACACTTCTTTTTTGGTGTGTGGGTCTGTGTATAAGACGCGTTTCATATTACCACCTATGAATTAGAAGAGAGGGGGCAGTCGCCCGCCCCCTCAGTGATATTACGAACCGTTAAGGTCAAACACAACAGCGTGTGCCTTTGGCGCGGTTGGCTTCAGTGACCATTCTGTCACGAGGTGTGACGTGGTCGCGTCGCCGTCCTTGGCCAAGTCTTCCTCAAGGAAGTTACGACCTTTCAGTGTGCAGATTGACACATAGTCTGGGTCAATCAGGAACACACGGTCGTTGCCCATCAGGCGTGATGGAACGGCCTCGACTGTGCCGAAGTCTGTAAGGAATACAGAAGTCGAGCCGACGTATGTGACTTCCTTAGCGGCAGTCATATTTACGTCGTTAGACACCAGATTGCCTGTGGCAGACAGGTCTGAGAAGTTGGCGCGGTTAGTTGCAGACGCAACCATAAGACGAGGATTACCGCCGTCTTCCCACGCGTCCTGCATGCCGTCCTCGATCAAGGCAAGTGTCAACGGGCGAGCCGTGCCTGACGTGATCGTTGTTGTGCCGTTTGCACCAACAGCGAAGGCGCCAGTTGCGCCGACTGAGCCGTTTGACATCCAGCAAGTCAGTGACGCTGACTTACGAGGGTCATTGCCGTCACGGGCAACGTCGGTGTCACCGATTGCCTTTTCGATGTCGCGGCGCAGTTCGAGAGCCTTCAACACCTTCTGGTAGTTGTGTTCCCGTTCACGCCCGGCTGTGTCAACAGCGTCCAGAGTGCCAGAAGTCGCGAAGACTTTCTTGGAAATCTGGTGGTAGTTGCCCACGCGTGATGTTGGGGTCGCCGCCGCAGTTGCGGTGGTCGCACCTTCATTGTGATAGTTGGTAGCTGACGCCGCCGTCAGCTCCTGCACTTGCCATTCCACAAAGATACCATTGCTGGTCTCTTTTTTTACGTTGCTGAAAATCGGTGTTTCAGCAGGGTCAATGCGGTAAATAATATCGGCGAGCTGTTCCTTTTCGCCGACTGCCGCGCTTGTCGCAAAAACAGTCATTGTAGTTTACTCCTTGGGCTATCTGCCCATTAGATAATTAACGGCGGCATCCACGGTTCCAGCGTCCTCAAAACGCTTTCTCGCTTGTTGCCGAGAACGTGTAGCAACTTCGCGCTTGGTTTTCGGGCGTCCTGCCTTAGCCATCTTTGGCGCCTCACGGGTGCGTTTTTTGGCGGCGGGTTTCTTCGACTGAAGGTTGTCCCACTTCCACGCCTTGTAAAGCAATTCGATAGCCCGCGCGTCAGACGCGTTGGCGATCTCTTCTTCACTAAACCCAATTCGACGCTGTGCGTACTTGATGACTTCCTGACGCTCATTCTCGCGAATGTCGTCGTTCTGCCACTCAGGTATGCGTTGCAACATATCGGCGCGCTGGTGCTGTAAGTGCTTTTCCAGATTGCGCTGATGATCCTGCATCTGCTGTTCTGCGACGCGTTGCCTTTCGGCTTCGACTGCTTTCTGCTGTTCCTTGTACTGATCCCATTCGGTCTTAGCTAGGAACAAGTCACGCTCGCTCATCGTTTCGGCTAATGCTCTCCAATCAGGTTCCTGCTGGACTGTCTGTTGGATTTGGGCGCTCAACAAATCAAGTTGCTGTGCGTAGGCGTCGCGCATTTGCTTAACCTCGGCCGCCTCTTGTTCAAAGGCTTTGCGTTGGTTAGCCAATTCCATCGACTTCCTAGTAAATGACTGCTGACGCTGATAACCGTTTCGCAGTTCGTCTAGGTCTACCTCGATTTCCTCACCGTCAACTTTGACAGTGTATCTTTGCTGAGGCTCCTCGACAACTTCGTCGTCGTCATCATCGTAGTAGTCATCTTCGCCTTCACCGGCATCATCATCGTCAATGTCGTCATCCGGCGCCTCGTCGGCGTTATCGGTGGCGGCATCTAGTGCCTCTGCCTCTGGCTGTTGAAGCTCATCTTGAGCCTCGTTCTCTTCTGCCGCAGTATCCGCTGGGGGATTGCTCAGAAGGGTTAATGCGTCATTCATTGATAAAGTGCCGGTTCCATTCGGATTGTCGACCATAATTAAATCACCTTATTTTGTTAAAAATAGTGCGCCTCTGCAAATCTTCCAGTTGCGCTTCGGCCAATTTACCATCCTCTACCACGCTTTGAAAATACCCCCTTAGGGCGCTAAGTGCTTGGCTTAGATTGTAAATACGCTCGCGTGCCTCTGCGTCTTTGACGTCGCTCGACTTCCACGCCTCGATAAACTGCGTGTCGAGGTAATCAAACGCCTCAACAAAAAGCTCATGCCTTAGCAGGCTGGCGGCTTTCTCGGCCCGCGCCTGCTTGTCCCTTAGTTTGTGTTTGTCCATTTTTCCCTACGATAAAAGTGTGTAACCTGTTAGGTCGGGCGCCTGTTTGAAGTATTGCGGACGTGTAGCCGCGCCGCGCCGGAACGCCAAGTTGGCTGTGCTAAAGTCTGACGGTGTGCCAAAGCCCGCGCCGTAACGCTGGGCAAACATGCCCATACCCATAGGCGCAACGTCAAGTAGCCCCATACGGGCGTAGTCGCCTTCGGCGTATGGGCCAGATGTTGTCATAACTTTACCATCACCGCCGGGCAGGCCGCCAGCTAACCGGCACGCCTGCAAGTCCTCGTCAAACATGTAGCCGTCTGGGCATTGCTGTTCACCGGTGTTTGGGTTGTATGTGGCGGGGACGGTGTCTGGGCCTCTGCCGTCGTCAAATGCTGGGCTTGTGTCATTCCCGCTATATATTCCATCAGCGTCATATACACCCTGAAATTTACCAGTAACATCAAAAGCTGGAATTGAGCCTTGAGTGCCAAGGACGCGCTCCATATTTGACAAATTGGCTTTTCCTAATAACCCGCCAATTATACCCGGAACAGATGGTACTCTAAATGTTTTGCCAAGAAACGAAACGGGATAACCCTGCATAAGTGCGTTAGCGTTTATCATTCTATTTTGTAGTTGATTTCTCGCATATCCTAAAATCTGATTTCTGGCTTGAATATCACCAAGACCTGATGCGCCCGTCCGAATAGCCATCATCGTGTCGTAAATGTCTCTAGCCGTTTGGCGAGAGGTGGGGTCAAAATTATCGTCAAACTGATAATTACCTAAGTCAACGCCTTGTGCGGCGGCGGCGGCGGCGGCAATGTCCTGCTGAACGCTTTGGTCGATGTCTTCATCAGACTGATTGTCGGAAGCGGAACCACCACCACCACCGCCGCCGCCTTCAAAACCGCCGCCAGATTTTTCTCTACCAGAACTATCGCGCTCAGATGGTGGAAATGACGGGATGCCGTGGTGCAACTCACCGGAACCACCATTGTCCATAAGCAGTTGCGCCTCTTCCGGCGTGATGTACGCCAGCAGGTGCTTCTGGCCTCTAATGGTGGTGCGGCGTGGTGGGTTCTTCATAGCCATCGTTATGCCCTCGGCAGGTTCGTTGATATTTCGGCGTCGGTCACAGCCTTAGCCACGCGTAGTTGCGCCTCGGCCTCTAACTCTTGGCGCCGTATGTCCATTTCCATAATCATCTTCTCGCGCTCAAGCTCAAGCTCGGCCTGCATGCGCTCGCGCTTCAACGCGATCTCGGCCTCGGCTTTCTGCTGTGCAAGTTGCATGTCCATTTGCGCCTTCTGCTGTGCCATCATCAGCGCGGGGTCTTGTTGCGGCTGTTGCTGTGCGGCCTGCTGTTTCTGCATTGCCAGCGTCTGGGCGACAACCTGCGGCGAGTTAAAGAATTGATCCGCATCCTTAAATCCGCCAATCTCGGCAATCGAGCGCAACGTGTTCACATACTGCGGCGCTGACACCAGCGGGTTGTCGGCGCCTAACTGCATCAGGATTTGCTCTTGCTTCGCCGCGATCTGCGTCAGGAACGCGATCTTGGTTTCGTCGTCAGTCGTGCCAAGCCCGACCTGCACAATCGTGTCAAACTGCGACTTCCACTCGGCCGGATTAATCGGCACAAAGCTGTTGTTGAGGCGTAGCATCTTCTCGTTGGTGTCGTGCTTTAGCACAAGCGCCAAGATGCCCTTAAACAAGTCTTTCACGCCGGTCTCGGCCATTGTGCGCGCGTAGCTTTCCAGCTTGATCTGCGCGCCGCGTACCGTGGCGGCAACCGCACTAGCTGTCGAAGACTGCAATGCGTTTGCGTCGAGGCCCTGCGACGCGGCACTCATGCCGGTGCGCTGTTCCTTAATCGTGTCGAGGTAATCCATCAGCGGGCGTATCTCGCCGCCCACAGACGCGCCAGCCAGTGGCTGTATCATGCCCGGCTGTCTTACGCGGATCACGCCGCCAGCCTGTGCATCCAATAAATCATCGAGATTTACGGCCCCCTCGACCGCGGCAATCCGCGGCAGTGTCGACGAATACACGCTGTCCAGATACTGGCGCATCAGCGTAGTCTTGATGACCTGCAAGTCCTCGGTCATGTCGTAGATCGAGCGACCGACCAGCCGGTGCGGCATCAGGATCGGCGACGCAACCGCAAACGGGATGTGATCCCACGGCTCGTTGTGCAAAATCTCGGCGCCGTCTGATCCAATCGCGCAGATGCGGCGGCGCTCGGCAATGCCGTCGCCGTCGAAGTCGACGTT
>Ga0222718_10001419_pt1 | contig 22991 bp, 17 predicted proteins | sample C33_27DmetaG_FD_165045 | JGI IMG/M metagenome (GOLD analysis project Ga0222718, IMG submission 165045) | Estuarine water microbial communities from San Francisco Bay, California, United States - C33_27D | ecosystem: Environmental > Aquatic > Marine > Unclassified | place: USA: California...
ATATCTGCTGGTACTTCGCTGTTTATTTTTAACAATGGTGGGTTTAATCTGGCACATCTTTTGGGACTAATTACGCTACTAGCCATTGGAGGAGGGATGTTTGTTGAAGCATTTAAACGATTCCCATTTGCTAAGTATTTACAAGCAATAAGCTATTCCGGGACAATTTTATGCAGCTGCATTCCAGCAATATCAGAAGTTTTTACTAGAGTGCCAGTAGGCAATCCACTTGCAAACAGTATATTTGATCCAATTTTGATAGTTAGTTTTGTGGTGCTATTTATCCTGTATCTGGTTCTAGTATTCAGCCAAATACGCTGGCTTAGAAACCAAAAGTTTTAGGGTCTGTTACAGAATCAAACGATTGGGCAACATCACATGAATCAAAGGGCGTATCTTTAAGACCAACCTCGAAATGCAGGTGTCTTTTATTGCTACGTCCTGAATTACCCATCAACCCAATTTTAACGGCTTTTGTTACTTGTTCACCTGTGGACACGCTAATGGTATTGGGTCTGAGATGAGCATATCTGGTAAAGAATTGTCCATGATCGATCACAACATGGTTGCCCCAACCACTGCCACACTCACGCAACAAATTATTTCTAGTGAATGGATGCTCTTCGGGACATCCCTTTCTAACGTAAACAACTTTTCCTGCTAAGACAGAATAAACTGGCACATCCTCTATCCGTCTATTTTCATTAATAAAATCAATGCCTTCATGCACTGCTAAAGAGTTAGCAATGCCTTCAAATTCAAGTCTATCAGTGTATTGAGTCACATTAAGAAAGAAGTCCTCTTCAATTAATGCAGTACTTGTGTTTTGAATTGGTGCAACTTCTTGTTCCTGAGAAGAATAATCGCACTCTTCTGGGATAATAAAAAAAGAGATTGTAAAAAGAAGGTATCGAATCATAAAAAAAGGCGGGTTTCCCCGCCTTATTTTTATTAAAAGCTAACTGAATATCTAAGACTTACAGTTCTTGGAGGAATCCATTGAACGTAGTCTCTTGGTCTCCATGATGGAGAATCAGCTGCAAATCTAAATGCTTCTGTTCTTTCATCAAAGACATTATCAATCGATAGTTGTAAGCCAGCATCTCCTAAGTTAACTCCAGCATTGAAGTTAATCTTAGAATACTCTGGAGACATCATATTTTCTGTTTGAGCAAAAGTTGCATAACTTTCACCGTAGTTTAACCAATCAACTCTTGCAAAGGCTGGGTTGCCCATGAAATTTGTTTCGTAAGTTAAACCAACATTGAATTGACTCTCAACTGTTCCAGGAAGTCTGTCACCAGCCTTAGCATCAAAGCTTGGTAGGTCGACAGTTGTTTCAGCTGACATGAATGCTCCTGCGAAATCCAAGTAAAGGTTTTCAGCAAGATCAAGTGTGGCATCAAGTTCAAGACCTGATGTTTCAGCTGCACCACCGTTGTATGTAAATGACCATCCACATGCTGGAGCAATACCAATTTGAATATCCTGCCAGTCAATCATGAAGTAGGTTGCATTAATAGAGAATCTAGATGTTCTATATTTTGCACCCCATTCAGTATTTTGAGCTTCATCAGAGGTGAATCTTCTTTCAAAAGAAGATGCTTCTGGATCGTTCTCACAAAAATAAGGCAAGTTAGCATTGTTGCCTCCAGGTCTATAACCTGCAGAACTTACTGCGAACAAGGTTAGATCATCATTAGGTGTGTAACTAACAGTAAGTTTTGGTCTTGTGTCTGCTTCCGTACCGGATAGCTCATTACAAGTCACACCATCGGCAAAATCGCCTTTGCCATCACCATCGCTGTCACAACCATTGCTGCCAAGGTAGAAGACACCAAATTCTGAACCTTTGTAGCTATCTTCCAGCATATATCTTCTTAGTCCAGCTGTGAAAGTAAAGTCTTGCCATTTATAAGTAACTTGACCAAACAATGACTCTTCACGTGCTCTACTAAAATATCTCCAGCTGCCGTAATACATATTTGGATAACCCAATGTATCGTTACAGAATGGTGGACAGTATGCTGAGCCGTCGTAATCTGGCGCACCCATAATAATTGCTGTTATGTAGTCAAAAGCATCAGAGCTAGATCCATATTGTGTTTCAACTATTTGGTTAGGCTTTCCTTCAAAATCTTCAAAAAAGTAACCAACGGTCCACTCGAAGACACCAGGATTAGAATTAATTCTAAATTCGAAACTTGAGGTTTCGGTATCTGAAGTCACGATCAATGGAGCTGCATAAAGATCATCCATATCGATTCTGCTCCATTCAGTATCTGAGTCTTCTCTATCTTGATAGTTAGCTAATACTGCTACGACACTAAAGTCATCTGCTTGATAATTTAATTGTGTTGCAAGGACTTTGGTTCTAACTCTGTGTATTTCATCTGAATAGTCAGCGAAGGCTAGAAGTGGATTGTAGTTGCTCAAGCCAGGAAGGTCTGTGTAATCGCCAAGTTCAGCTGCTATACCAGCAACTCTTGCACAGTTTTCATAGCCATCCCAGTTGTACCACCAGCCAGCACCATCGGTATTACAGCCAGAAACAACTAAGTCTGCATTACCAGGCTTGTCGCCATTTCCCTTTTCTTTCATACCAACATCAACTCGGTCGTTCTCTATGTATCTGACCATACCGTCAAGTCTGTCGAAGTTAAAACCTAAGGTAAGAACTGTTCTTTCATCGTTTTGAGTACCAACACCTTTTTTACCAGTCATAACGTTTTGATAGATTCCAGGATCAATCGCTGAGGAATACACTGCTCGTAAAGCAACATTACTACTCAATGGCACATTCACCATAGCGTTGTAATTTTCTATTGCTTCAACAGCAAACTCTTTGTCACCAAGCTCTACTGATAGTTTGGATTCAAACTTTTCAGTGTTTGGTTTGTTTGTGATGTATCGGATTGTTCCACCAATAGCATTTGAACCATATAGAGTTCCTTGTGGGCCTCTCAATACCTCAATTCTGGCAACGTCAAAAATGTTCATTGTTGAACCTTTAATTTCATCAATATAAACAGAAGATGTTCCAGGTGATCTTTGAGCTGAGCTAGTATTTAGTCCTCTAAAAGAAAAGTATCTTGAACCACCGGGAGTTGTTACTCCGGATAGTGATCTTAAAAAATCTTCAGGTGTAGTAATTCCTCTTTCTTCGATATCTCCCTCTGTAATAACCGAAATATTCATTGGAATTTCTTGTACCGTTTCTTCTTTTTTATTAGCAGTAACAACTACTTCTTCGTAGTTGCTTTCTTCTTGTGCTTCAAAAAAGAATGCAAAAGTAACGAGAAATGCAAAAATTAGCCTTTTCATGCCATTGAAAATACCATTTTTTTAATATTTTTTCTACTTTTTAGGAAGTTAATTATTTTCCTGTTTATAGGTTTCCCAAGCAGTATTCTGGAGAAACAAGATCTCTTCATCAGAAAGTTTATTTAAATAGTTGTATTTCAGACCAACTGGACTTGAGTTAGTTAGGAAGGAAAAAATTGTATATGCAGACAAATAGTGCCCTAGTAGTGATGGGTGTGAGCCATCGGGATGATGTAGTTTTATGTCATCTCTTTTTGCGTAAGCTTTTTCAAATGCCAAAGCAATTGGAAGTAATAATGAGTCTGTTTCCATAGCTGCTTGTCTATGAGTGGCAATTACCTCTTCAAGATTATTTTCTCTGTAGCGACGCTCGTAAGGTAAATAGTCATGAAACATATAAATAGCAGTTTTTATATTGGCATTTTTGGCCTTAGAGGAATATTCTTTAACCGTTTCGATGTATTTTTTTTTGAATTCTGAATTCGAAAATTCAAAACTACCGGCTTGCATTATTATTAGGTCGTATTTTTCTTTAACACCTAAGTTTTTGTGGTCTATCAAATGGTTAAAATTATGATGGTGCAATCTAGCAGCTGAGATGGTCGAAGATTTAAATGTAAAGGCCATCTCTGGGTATGCTTCTTCAAGCATCCGTCTAACATGATTGTGTAGGCTGTCGTTGTAGTAAAAATAACTGTTGCCAATGAATAAAATATTTTGTGGTACTGAATGGGTTTGAAGCGAAATAACAAACAATAGTAGTATCTGTAAAAATGTTTTCATTTAATATCCTTATGAAATGCGGTGAAGACCACTGAAGAAACAATTTCTTTATCTTCGTTTGTGACAATAACATCCCACAAAGAGGTTGTTCTGCCCAAATGTTTTGAGGTGGCTTTAGCATAAACAAAACCCTCAGTAGCTGATTTAAGATGGTTGGCATTCAGGCTGAGACCGACTGGAATTTGTTTACTTAAGTCAAGTGTTAGTGCTGTTGCAAAACTCGCAACACTCTCTGCTAACACGCAAGATGCTCCCCCATGCAACAAACCAAAAGGTTGTTTTGTTTTTTCATTAACGGGCATTTTTGCACAAAGGTAGTTTGTTCCAATATCATAAAATTCAATTTCAAGATGTTTATCCATATTTATAGAAGAACCTTCTAGATCCTTTATTGATATTTCTTTGAACCAGATTGACATAAGCAAACATTATATACGATACATATTTGTTTAATCTTTATACTTATATCCGATAAATAACATTAAAAAAAAGGCATAAAAACTTATAAAGTTTAAAAAAATTTACAAAAAAGCGTTTTTTACATAAAAAAACTATCTTTTTTTAAAAAAGCATCTAAACTACGAATTATGAAAGTTGGATTAAATGGTTTTGGCCGCATCGGCAGAAACATACTTCGAGCATATTTGGAAAGAGGCGACAGCAAATTTGAGATTGTTGCAATCAATGATCTTGCTGATACAGCAACCAATGCTCATCTTCTTAAATACGATTCAGTGCATGGTACGCTAGACTACGATATTTCTTCGAGTGAGGACTCAATATCAGTAGGAAACCAAACCTTTAAGTGTTTTAGTGAAAGAAATCCAGAGGATTTACCATGGAAAGAATTAGGCGTAGACGTTGTTTTTGAGTGTACTGGAATATTCACTACCAGAGAAAAAGCTTCCCTTCACCTTAAAGCTGGGGCTTCAAAAGTAATTATTTCAGCTCCTGGTAAAGACGTGGATAGGACTGTTGTATTTGGAGTGAATCATGAAGAACTGACATCCGACGATGCAATTATTTCCAACGCATCTTGCACAACAAATTGCCTTGCTCCATTAGCTAAGGTTATCAACGATAACTTTGTAATTACTAATGGGCTTGTAAATACCATTCACGCTTACACAAACGATCAAAGCTTGTTGGACGTTTACCATTCTGATTTGCTAAGAGCTAGAGCAGCTGGTCAATCAATGATTCCAACAAAAACAGGTGCTGCAAGTGCGGTTGGAGAGGTTATTCCAGAGTTAAACGGAAAGCTAAATGGCCTTGCTGTTAGGGTGCCTGTTGCGAATGTATCCTTATTAGATTTTACATTTAATACAGAAAAAGATTTTACGGTAGAAGAGCTTAATGCTGTCCTTGAACAAGCATCTTTAAATGAGCTACGTGGCGTATTGGATGTGAATGCTGTTCCCCTAGTAAGCACTGACTTTAAAGGGAACACCAATTCAAGCGTCTATGATAAATTGCACACACAAAAAATAGATAAAAACACAAAGATTTTAGCTTGGTACGATAATGAGTGGGGCTTCTCCAATCGTATGCTAGATCTAACAAGTTATGTTGCTGAAAATTTGGTAACACAAGATATCGCTGCCTAGGTTATTTACCTCAGAATGTCTGGCCCAACTTCCATTCTGTAAGACTTCTAGGTAGCGATTCCCCTTTTTTTATTTAGTTTGCACCTTATAGTTAAGTGATGATTAAAGTTGCAGTTGCTGGTGCTACAGGGATAGTGGGCACATTACTAGCTAATCACTTAGTTAAAGAAAATTTAGAGCTTGACCTCTATGCATCTGAAGCAAGTGCTGGAAAGACAATTAATATCAAAGGCGAAGAGTTTTGTCTTAAACCTTTAGCTGAGATTTATGACACCCAGTATGACTATATTTTCTTAGCTATATCAGCGGAAAATGCAAAAGCCCTTAGAGATGACATAACTTATCCCACAAAATTTTTAGACTTATCTTCAGCCTATAGACAAGACCCTGATACACCTCTTTTGCTTCACGGTGTTAATCATCAAGATTATTCGAACGAAAATTTTATCGCGTTACCTAATTGTGTCGTTGCTCCTGTGGCCAAACCAATAAAAATTATCTCTAAAGTTAATTCAGTTAAAAACATATTTATATCAACCTATCAATCCATAAGCGGCGCAGGCCGAGAAAAAACATATAAGCTTTTAGATGACACAAACAAAGATCTAGACACACTGAAAGCAATAGAGAATAAATTTGATTTTTCTGATAACTCTATAAATGAAATCAACTCATTCAACGTTGTTCCTGTTATTGATGATATTTATGCTGACGGCAGCACAGGTGAGGAAACTAAAATAAAAGATGAATTAAATAAGATACTAAAATTTTCAGATGTCACAACAATAGCTACATGTGTAAGAGTTCCAGTAATTCGAGGACATTGTGCCAGCATAAATATTATTTGTACCGAAGCTATAAATCTTGATGAAATAAACGAGCAATTTTTGAACGATCCTGAGATAAACTATGTCGACGGCCTAATCCCGTCTCCAAGACAAAATGGTAACTCTGAAGCTATTTCCATTGGCAGACTTAGAGTTTTTCCAGATTCTCCAAATGTAATAAGTTTTTGGGTGGTGGGTGATAATCTGAATATTGGTGCTGCCGGGAATGCATATCGAATATTTAAATACATCAATGACTGATCTGATCGTACAAAAATTTGGTGGCACTTCGGTTGCTAATTTAGACCGAATTGAAAAAGTTGCTGAAATTATACAATCCTCTGCAGTAAATAATGATGTCGTGGTAGTGATTTCAGCTATGGCCGGTGAGACTGATAGGCTTTTTAACCTTGGTCAAAAATATTTTAACCACCATAACGTTCGTGAGATGGATGCACTACTTTCTACAGGTGAAGTTGTCAGCTCATCCTTGCTTGCAATGTGCCTATCAAGCCTAGGACTTAAAGCTAAATCATTTAATGCCTCTCAGCTTAAACTAATCACAAAAAAAGATAGTTCAAATAAATTTGCAACGATACTTTCAATTGATACTGCATTGATAAAAAATGAAATTGCGCAAGGTGTTATACCGATAATTACTGGTTTTCAGGGTGTCGATGAAAAAGGAGATTTTACAACTCTTGGCCGTGGTGGGTCGGACACTACAGCTGTGGCAGTAGCAGCTGAACTAAAGGCCAAAGAGTGCCAAATTTATACCGATGTCAAAGGGGTATTTACTGCAGATCCAAATAAAGTAAATGATGCCAGAGTTTTGGACTATGTAACATCTGAGGAAATGTTGGAGCTTTCAGGTCATGGAGCAAAGGTATTGGCATTGCGTTCGGTTGAGCTGGGCCATAAATATAAAGTACCCATTAAAGTTTTATCAAGCTTTGAGGCAAGCCAAGGGACAAAAATCATCTATAATGAGCCCACAAATATGGAACAGTCAGTAGTTACAAGCATTACATCAGAACCAAACCAGGCAAAATTTACTGTTTACGGCGGTAAGAGTAGTAATGATTTTTCTTCCTCCATCCTAAGCCTGATGGCACAAAAAAATATTTTTGTTGATGTTATTGTGATGAATTACGAGCTAAATGGAGCAATTGATTTTTCATTCACAGTACAGCAAGATGATTTACCTGAGGTTGAATCTATTCTTAAAGTAAATAAAGGCGTCCTTTTTGACGATTTTATTTCTGAATCAAATTTATCAAAAATCTCAGCAGTGGGTGTAGGCATGCGTTCACAGACGGGAGTTGCTAGTCGTGTTTTTAGTTGTCTAGAAGGTAGTAAGACGTCACTCAAACTTGTAAGCACATCTGAAATTAAAATAACTTTAGTCCTAGAAAGTTCCCTTGAAAAAAAGACTATAGAATCGCTGCACAGAGAATTTTTTAAGTAAATTTCTGCTTTCTTTCCTGTATTAATTTTTTAAAGAAATTTAAGTTAGATTCACTATTATTAAGTTGTTTATCAACAGCTAGATCTCTAAAACTGATATCCGCTGGTAGCCAGGTTTTTGTTTTAGAAAAACCCAAGTTTTTGTCAACTCCAACCCAGGGCATAGGGGTCCTACAACCATCTCTTCCTTTAAACTCTGGCCAAAATCTTTTCCCAAACGGATCACGAATATCAGCAAAGTCTAATTCGCTTTCATTGAGACCAAGCTCCTCTCCTTGGTAAATGCATACATTCCCCTTAAGCGAAAGTAGTTTTGCCATGAGTTCTTTTGGTGTTTGCATAGACCTTGAAGCAATACGAGTTGAATCATGATTGCTGAAAGCCCAGCAAGGCCAGGAATGTGGATTGGCTTTAAAAAAATTATCGACAATATCATCAACATTATCGTAATTAAATTCTTCAGATAAGAATTCAAAGTTGTAGGCCATATGTAAACGATTTGCAGTGGTGTAGTCGCCCATAACTTTGTTGAAATCGTCTGCTACGATCTCTCCAACTGAAACTGCATTGTACTTATCAAGGAGGACACGAATTTTTTCGAGGTAGGGCAGCATCTCAGGTCTTGAATTATCGTAGATGTGGTATTGAGCGCCATAAGGATTGTCTTTATTGAACCCTAGAGGTCTAATTTTTTCTGATTCTTTTGGTGGATTGTCTCTTAAGCTAACATCATGAAATAAAAAATTTATTACATCAAAACGAAAGCCATCGACTCCCAAGTCCAACCAATACCGTATCTCATCCAGCATTTGTTTTTGAACTTCAGGGTTATGGAAATTTAAATCTGCCTGTTGTTCTAAAAAATTGTGAAGATAGTAGGCTTGTCTCTTCTCAGACCATTTCCACGCGGATCCACCAAAAACCGATAACCAATTGTTGGGTTCTGAATCATTTGATTTATCAGCCCAAACATACCAGTCACTGTAATCGTTTTTTTCGGCGGAATTGCTACTCAGAAACCACTCGTGATGTGTTGAGGTATGACTTAGGACTAAATCAATCATAATCTTTAAGTTCTTTTTTTTAAAAACCTCTATCAGTTCAAGAAAATCTTTATTGGTTCCAAAGAGTGGGTCAACAGTTCGATAGTCTTGAACGTCATACCCATAGTCAAATTGTGGTGACTTAAAGAAAGGTGAGATCCACACGTAGTCTACACCCAGATCTTTAAGATAATCAGCCTTATTAATTATGCCTTTCAGATCTCCAACCCCATTACCAGATGTATCGTAAAAACTTCTAGGGTAAATCTGATAAATGACCTTATTTTTCCAATTGCTAGCCATAATGTACAAATTTATTAATTTTCATTTAATTTTTTAGGTCATTATTTTGAAAGAATGAAAAAAATGTTGCCAAAATGTAACAATTAATATCATTTCATTGATTTTTTTATATTTGAACATATCATTTAGCCGGGCCTTAAAAATGCTGATTAGTGGCTCAGCTTTTTCGACATTCCTCCTGAGCTACTAAGATTTTTAAGGCTTTTTTTCATATTTTTAAATCCTCTCTAAACTTTATTTTATATAATTTACTATTCGGAGAGGACATTGACCAATAATAAATTATTACTTGATTTAGGGGGAACTAATTTAAGAATTGGCTATGGCGATCAAGAAAATCTTTCCATAGACAAAATCACTAAAATTAAGATATCCAATGACAGTGAAATTATTGCCACTATAAAAAAACAATTAGCTAAAAGGCCAGCCAATGAAATTATATTTTCTGCTGCAGGGCCAAAGAGTGGCAATTCAATTCTAATGACAAACAGATCATTGAATCTAGATGGCACTGAACTTTCATCATCATTGAATGTAGATAGCTGTTACATGCTTAATGATTGGGAGTCCATAGGGTATTGTTTACCTTTGCTGCATGAGAGAGACCTTGTATCGATTAAATCTGGAGATAGAAATACCAACCAAACAAGCTTAGCAGTAGGCCCAGGCACTGGACTTGGTTTTTCTATTTTAAGATACATTAACCAGGTCCCATATGTGTTTGCGACTGAGTTGGGCAACGCTAAAAGTTTTAATAATTATTTGTATGAAATTTTTGATATTGAGGAGCAAAATAATTTCCCTGTTCTTGAGAGCTTTTTATCAGGAACTGGCATTGCCAAGATATACCAAGCTAAATCTGGGCTACTTAAAACGTCTGAAGAAATTGTAGATAGTTATGGCAGTGATGATCTTGCAACTGATATGTTAAATAATTTCGGTAAATCTATGGGCAGAGTTTTAGCGGATTTAAGCTTAACTTCAATGGCGACAGGAGGAATATATTTTGCTGGAAGTCTAATGAGAGCTCTTTCGCAACTTGATGTTATTGCTGCGTTAAAAGATGAGTATGAAGATCATGCATCAGAACATCATCAGAGTATACTAAAAAATATCTCCATAAATTTAATTACCAAACCACATACGCCCTTGTATGGGAACTTAAATTATTCAATCGTAAGGAGGCTACATGAATAGTTTGGATTACACTATTGTTGGAATTTATGCAGTTGCATTAATTGCCATAGCAACATTTATTTCTCTTAATAAGTCAGGAGAAAAGAAAACAGCTGAAGATTACTTCTTAGCTGGTCGCTCACTACCATGGTGGGCTATTGGAACATCTTTAATTGCAGCAAATATTGCTGCAGACCAGATTATTGGTATGAATGGCGATGCTTATGCTATGGGTATTGCTATTGCAACGTATGAATGGACTGCTGCTATAGCTTTGATAGTTGTAGGTAAATTCTTACTTCCAGTCTATTTAAAGCAGAAGGTATTTACCATGCCTCAACTTCTGTCCCAAAGATACGATCAAACAGTAAGCACACTCTTGGCTATCTTAATGTTGATAATGTATGTGATGGTCATTTTGCCTACCATACTATGGTTGGGTGCAAAAGCTGTAAACAATCTTACGGGACTTGAACTCATTCCTGCAATGATTTTACTTGGTTTATTGTCATTGGCTTACTCATTGTATGGCGGCTTAAAGGCAGTGGCTTTTACAGATATCATACAGGTGACTCTTTTAATTTTTGCTGGTCTTTTTGTTTCTTATGTCGGGCTAAATGCGATATCAGATGGTGCTGGAGTGGTAGAAGGCTTCATGATTCTGCAAAGTGAATTTCCTGAAAAGTTTGATGCTTTATTGCCTTATGTATCGCAATCTGAAAATCCTGAAGCATATGGTAATTATGTTAGATTGCCAGGTATATGGGTTCTGATTGGTGGTATGTGGATTGCACACTTTTATTATTGGGGAACAAACCAATACATCACACAAAGAGCTTTGGGTGGAAAAAGCTTAAACGAAGCTCAGAATGGCTTAATGTTTGCTGGTTTTTTAAAGCTTTTAATGCCAGTAGTTGTTGTTCTGCCAGGTTTAATCGCTGTATCGCTTGAGGGAAGTGCCATACCATCTCTTGAAGGCGATAGATCCAGAGCATACCCTTCAATGCTTTCATTGTTACCAAATGGAATTTTAGGACTTACTTTTGCTGCATTGGTTGCAGCCATAGTTTCCTCTCTTGCCTCATTGACTAACAGCCTAAGTACAATTTTCACAATGGATATTTATAGAAATTACAACGATGTTGATGATGATCAATTGGTTGGAGTTGGTAGAAAAGTTGGTTTACTTGGTCTAGCAATATCTATATTTGTTGCACCTATTTTTCTTGGTAGCTTAGATTCTGCTTTCCAATACGTTCAGGAATATATGGGATTGTTTAGCCCCGTAATCTTATTTGTCTTTCTTTCAGCAATATTTTTCAAAAACTCCACTTCAAGATCGGTATTATGGGGTTCACTTGTTGCATTAGTGGCTGGAGTTATCATGAAGCTGTATGTGGCAAACACTCAAGAATCATTAATTGAACCGTTTATGCACCAAATGGCAATTTCTTTTTTTCTTGCTTTTGTTGTCAGTGCATTATTGTCTCCATCAAATGAGAATGCTAAAACTTTTAAATTAGAAGCTAGTGATTTTCAAACATCCAAATTATTCAATGTTGGCTCAAGTTTGATTCTAATAGTGATTGCTGGCATCTACATTTATTTTGATGGCTCTTTTTAAAACTAACCAGGAAGTTATATCATGAAAAAAATCTTTGCTTTACTGCTTTTATTGCAAGTCTCAATTGCATCTGAGGTAAATTGGGAACGATCAAATTATTGCCCTACAGGCGATATTGCTGAAGTCGAAAAAATTCTTCAATCAATGACAATTGAAGAAAAAGTTGGTCAGGTAATCATGGCAGACCTGGATTTTGTTGTGCCATCTGATTTAAAGAAATATCCACTGGGAGGCATATTGAATGGTGGTAATACTTCCCCTCGTGGAAAATTAAAATCTACACCAGCTGAATGGAAATCCCTTGCTCAAGAATTTCATGATGTATCAACAAATCGTGGTGGAGTCGAAATTCCAGTTTTATGGGGTACTGATGCGGTTCATGGCCACAGCAATGTCATTGGAGCTACAATTTTTCCTCATAATATTGGTTTGGGAGCTACACAAAATACCGAATTATTGGAGTTGGTCGGTGCTGCTGTAGCTGAAGAGGTTTTGGCTACAGGGCTGTTTTGGACGTTTGCTCCTACAGTCACTGTTCCCCAAGATTATCGTTGGGGTAGAACCTATGAAGGATATTCTGAAAGCCCAGAGTTGGTAGCCAAGTTAGGCAAAGCATTTGTTTATGGTTTGCAAGGATCTGGTGATGAGTTTCTAAGTGAAAATAGGATCATTGGCACGGCAAAACACTTTCTCGGTGATGGCGGTACTTTTTTAGGGGTTGATCAAGGAGACACTAAAACAGATGAAGATTCGTTAAGGTACATACACGGTACCTCTTACTTCGCTGCACTTGATGCCTGTGTGCAAACAGTGATGGCTAGCTTCAATTCATGGAATGGTTCTAAGTTGCATGGTAATGATTATCTTCTAACCGAAGTGTTAAAAAATAAAATGGAGTTTGATGGTTTTGTTGTGGGTGACTGGAACGGTCATGGTCAAGTTCCAGGATGCTCGAATGCCAATTGTGCCGCTTCTTTTAATGCAGGCGTCGATATGTTTATGGTTCCCGAGGATTGGAAGGATCTGTATAGAAACACTCTTAGACAAGCAAAGAATGGCGAGATAACTCAAGAGAGGCTTGATGATGCTGTAAGACGTATTTTGCTAGTTAAAGAAAGAATGGGAATGTTCGATGGCCGACAACCCAAGGATACAAATTTCACAGAAGTTGGATTGCAAAAAAATCGTGATATATCACGCCAAGCAGTAAGAGAGTCTCTAGTGTTATTGAAGAATAATGACAATATATTACCCATTTCAAGAAGCGCTAAGATCCTGGTGGTTGGTAGTGACGCCGATTCTTTAAGAACACAAACTGGTGGTTGGACTCTTGATTGGCAAGGCGCAAATAATAACAATGATGATTTTCCAGGCAGCATAACTTTCTTACAGGCTTTAGAAGAAATTACCCAAGGGAACGTTGATTATGTGGAAAATATAAGTTCTGTCAGCAAGTTTGACTACGACGTTGCTATTGTTGCGTATGGAGAGCAGCCTTATGCAGAAGGAGTAGGCGATAGAAAGAATTTATCCTTTAACCAAACAGCTCAAATAGCTGCTTTATTATTATTAAAAGAGAGGGGTGTGCCAACAGTATCATTGTTTTTTTCTGGACGACCTCTATGGATGACGAGGGAAATCAACTTATCAGATGCATTTGTAGCTGCTTGGTTGCCTGGAACAGAATCTAGAGGAATGACAGACGTATTGTTTATGAACGATATCAATGAGGTCAACTATGATATTAAAGGTAGACTACCATTCAGTTGGCCTAAAACGCCTTTTCAGGCAAATTTAAATTACTTTGACCCAGCCAGCGATCCCTTATTTGCTTTTGGTTATGGATTAAGCTACCAAGATAATGTTGAAGTGCCTTTATTTGATGAGAATGTCGATGAAGAACAGTTATTTGGCAATGAAGTTGATCTTTTGATTGGCTCGGTCACTGATAGATTTATTGGGTACATTCAAGAAAATAATCTGGCCCAAGTTCAGGTTGAAAACCAAACAAGTTCACAAAACTCATTCGTTACAACTGACTTAATAGATTCAGACAAACAAGACGATACATTAAGACTTGCTTTCAAAGAATCCGATGATTTAAATGCATTCATAATAATCTCCAAAGAGATATTAAACCTTAATTCATTTGAAAATGGATCATTGCGATTCACTGCCAAAGTTAACAACAAAGAAAAACCGTTATTTGTCTCAATAGGATGTGGGTTTGGATGCTTGGCTTCTGTTGATGTTTCAGATTACTTCAAAGAGAGCAAAAACTTTATTGATTACAACATACCTTTAAAATGTCTAGTCAGTGAAGGATTGGATCTATCTAAAGTTAATGTACCAATGATTCTTCTTGGAGAAGGCCCATTAGAAGTAGACATTAAAAACGTTAAAATTACAAAGAGCAAAGGTAGATTTAGTTATAGATGTAATTAGAGCTCAAGCTTGGCAGGGGAGATGAGGATTCCATTCTCGTCTCCGTAGGCCCAAAAGGAAGGCTTAATATCAACGCCGTCAATACAAACATCAACGTTAATATTTCCTGCATCGTTTTTGTTGCTTTTTTTGGGACATGAGCCTCGTGCATATATGGCTAGAGGAATAGATCTTAAAATTTCAACATCCCTAACCATGCCATTAACAACAATCCCTGACCAGTTATTGTCTAAAGCTTGTTGAGCCAAATTATCACCAAGCAAAGCAACAGCCTTTGATGCATTGCCATCAATAAAAAGTATCTTGCCATTTCCTTTTTGAGAAATTAATTCTTTAGCGAGGGAGTTATCATTAGGACAAACAACAGTAACCACTTCACCTTCAAAGACTGATTTGGCTCCGTACGAATTAAGTCCTATGAGACAAGGTAGTTCTGGAAATTTATCTGATATATCTGGTGTACTCATCATAAAAAAAAGGAGGGCGAACCCTCCTTTTTATTTTACAGAAAAATTCTGTCTACCAATAGTATCCGAATCTAACTCCTTTTTGAGCAGGTGCGGAATATGATCCAACCTGGAATCCAGCATTAATGCCTAGAGCCCATGGTACCACTTCACTTGAAGCATTGTATGAGTAGGCCTGTAAGAACCAGTTACCTTCTCTTGAGTCAAGTGTTAGGAAAAGATCATACATTTCCCACGCAGGTCTTCTATCAGTAAACACTTCAATAGGTTGATTGAAGTATCCAGGACCATCTACACCACCTTCGTCATTGACGTGCTTATCAGCATTCCAAATGGTTGTGTATGATGAATCTTCCCAGTGATAGTTAAACCCTGGTTTTAGCTCATATCCATAACCTAATTTCCAGATGTGCTCATATCTAACTGTTAAAGCAATATCTGGAGCATAAGGCATTTCATTACCTTTTAGGTTTACGAAGTTATTTGGATTTGTTGGATCAATGGAAGCAGCATAGTCTCTTGCGAATAACCAGTCTTGGCCATATCTCCACATTGTTCGGAAATCTTCGGTAATTTCAGATTGGTAGCTGGTTACGAATCCACTAACTCTACCACCATCGTATGGTAGCCATGTGTATTCAAACTCAATACCAAACATTTCTTGTTCACCAAAGTTTTCTGTTGTCCAAATTGTTACTCCTTGCTCATCTTGGATTATTTGTCCAAAGGTTGGTGAGCTTGGATTACCGTCATATGTTTCAACTGAAACAACGTCTACGGGTAAGTTGCCTGTAAACTGCTTGCCATCATAAATTGTGAAAAAGACATTAAAAGAGTAGTTCAATGAGTTATCTTCATTCTTACCTTTAATACCCCATTCAGCAGTTGTAACGTACTCAGGATCGTATGCTAATGATACTCTCTCTCCAGGTGTACCGATTACTGTATTGTTAGGTCTGACATAAACATCACCTAAACTACCTGCTTTATAAGCTGATGCTAGATAACCATACATGAAGGCTAAATCATTCATTTCCCAATCAAGACCTACTCTCCATGAGAAGTTGCTCCAACTTTCTTCAACATCATTATTTGTTTGAACAGTTGCACAACCAATGGCAGGCGCTACACAATCAACACCATCAACCTGTTTACCATAATCTACCCAGTAGTCATATGCGTATGAGTTAACATCTGGCCAAACACTAAATCTATCGCCCCATCTGTCTATAAATGGATGACATCCTACCCACATTGAGCAGTCTAGGTTTCTTCCACCTTCGTCGGATCTTTCATCGGTGTTAAATCTACCACCAAATGTTAAGAACAGATCGTCATTTAGCTGATATGTTCCTTGACCATAAAGGGCATAGTGAGTAAGAACTCTTTCTGGCTGCCAGAAATAGGTTGTACCTTGTAGATCAGCATGGAAGTTTGCTAATGCGTCTGTGTTTTCATTCATGTAGAATGCACCAACAACGTAAGCAAGCTTATCGGTGTTACCGGTAACGTACGCATCAAGAACATTGGAATTAACATCTAGATCATTCCAGTTGAAGGACATGCCATATGCCCAGTTCCAACCAGCATCAATATCATACTGATGATCTTTCTGTGTTAGGTTCTGATTACCGTAATTTACTGTAAGCTCCATGCTTGGGCTTAGCTGTCTTTTGTAAACAGCTCTAAAAGAATTTATGTCTAGGTTGGTTTGACCTGGAACATTAGTGTAAAGCTGATATCTGTTTTCTGAACCCAAGATATCGGTACATGTGTTCTTTGGATAAACTGAAGGATCACCAACGGTTCTTCCTGTCTGATTTTTCATAAGTTCACATGAAGCAACACTTTGCCATCCTGCACCATCATCTGAGAATTGCTCATATTGTAGGTTTAGTGATGAAGCATCATCTATTTTATAAAGTGCTGCTATTCTCCAAGCACTGTTATCTTCGTTGTTGTAGAAATCGCTTGGGTCAGCTTTGACATCATTGTAAGGAACAGAGAACTGCCAGCCTGGATCAGCCCAGCAACCTTCCTGCCAAACTTGGCAACCAAGATACCATGCGTAGTCGTCTAAGAATGTTTTCTCAGATGGATCACTGATTGTTTCAAATTGATCCCTTATATTTTGTGGTAAAGCTCTCCAGTCAAGCTGTGAGCCACTGTAATAGCCTTCAAGATATGAATCTTTGCTTCTTTCGGTGAAAGCAACTCTTACTGCAAGTCTGTCGTTGATAGGTAGGTTGTAATGTGCCTGAATGCCTTGTTCGTTGTATCGACCAGCATTAAGGACTATAGAGCCACCTTGAACATCAAAGTTAGGTTTAGCAGTAATAATATTTAAACTTCCAACAACAGAGTTTCTACCGTATAGGGTACCCTGAGGGCCTCTTGATAGTTCTACCCTTTCAAGGTCAAACATCAGCGCATTGGCTGCTTGTGGTCTTGAAACATAAACACCATCAACGTGTGTACCAACAGCTGGATCACCAAGTTCAGTAACGTTTGAAGTTCTGATACCTCTCAATGTGATAGTTGGTGCATTGTGCTCACCACCTGCTCCTTGTCCATACTGGATGTAGAGACCAGGTATTGCATTGTTCAAGTCACGAATGTTGTCTAGCCCTAACTCAACAAGCGCATCACCTGATAAAACACTAACTGATTGAGATGTATTTAAAACATCACTCTCGGTTTTATTAGCTGTCGTTATAACGACTTCAATCCCTTCATCCTCATCTTCGGATTCTTGGGCATAAAATGGAAATACTAATGCTGATAGCATTAATACTTGTAGTAATTTTTCAAAGAATTTCATATTCTCCCCACTATTGTTAATATGAGTTAGTAAAACTATAGTTTTGAGACACGTAAATGTCAAATAATTGTGACTAAAATTTAACCATTAAAAAAATACAAAATGCCTTCTAGAAATAACCTTTTAAAAGTTTTTTTGATAATTATTTTTTCACTGTATGGGTGCTCTAATAATTCGCAAAATTCTGAAATACCCCAACCTGTAATTCCTGTGATCCCAGATACCTATGACTTTTGTCCAAAAAACAGCCCAAATGCTTATGATGACTACACTTTGCTATGGTCAGATGAATTTTCAGGTGACCAATTGGATCAAAACGTATGGAACTATATGTATGGGGATGGCTCGGCTTATGGTATTCCTGGCTGGGGGAACAATGAGGAGCAAGTTTATGGAGATGCTGATGATAATGTTTACGTTGCCGATGGATGCTTGTTCATTATTCCTACTTTTTCTGATGATGGTTATGCCAGCGCTAGATTAAATTCATTAAACAATCAACTCTTTCAATTTGGGCGAATTGATGTGTCTTTTAGTGTGCCCGAGATTACGGGTGTATGGCCAGCATTATGGTTCTTGCCAGAGTATTACCGATATGGTGGTTGGCCTAGAAGTGGAGAAATAGACCTTATGGAGACAATCAACCTAAAGTCAGATGAATTATTAACTACCATTCACTATGGTCACGATTATCACAGATTTGTCGGAACCACCACAAGACTTAATCAGCTGACTAAACTGACTAATCCAGACGATCATAACGTTTTGAGCCTAGTTTGGGATGAAGCGGGCATTGAATGGCTGCTCAATGGATCAAGAGTTTATCAGCTTAAATACACAAATTTAGAGGCACTCAATCCAAACCCTTTCTTTGAAGAATTTCATATGCTTATCAATGTTGCTGTAGGTGGAAATTTACCAGGCAACCCCAACTCTGATGAATACTGTCGAAGGCGTGAAAATTGTCCAGACGTTAAGAAATTAGTAGTAGACTATGTGGCATATTACCAAAAAAATGATTAGATATTCTCGAGTATTGTTTTTATTCTTGCTGCTTTTTGCAAATCCTAATTACCTTAATTCTGATGATGAATCGCAACCGGTTGCCATTGTAATTCATGGTGGTGCAGGGTGGTTTGCAAATATGCCTCAATCTAAGATTGATGGAATTTATGCAGGCTTAGAAGAAGCTTTGGATGTGGGTTTTTCTCTCCTTGAAAATGGCAATAGCAGTTTAGATGCTGTTGAGCAAGCAATTATTATTCTTGAAAATAATGAGCTCTTTAATGCGGGCAAAGGCTCTGTTTATACATCGGAACAAAAACAAGAAATGGATGCTTCAATCATGTTTGGTAAGAATCAAGATGCAGGGGCCGTGACAGGAGTGGGAATAGTAAAAAATCCTATCTCTCTGGCTCGATACGTTATGGAACAAACTAAGCATGTAATGTTTAGTGGAGAGGGTGCAGAGGAGCTTGCGAGAACAGCAGGTCAGACCATAGTAGATCCAAGTTACTTTTACTCAGAAGAGAAACTAGAGCGACTAAGAAAACAAAAAAAAGATGACAAAATGGGTACCGTTGGAGTAGTAGCAATTGATGTTAATGGAAATATTTCAGCAGGCACTTCAACAGGCGGGATGTCAAATAAGCTGCCTGGAAGAATAGGCGATGCACCAATCATTGGGGCTGGAACTTGGGCTGAAAATGGAGGTTGTGGCGTATCCGGCACTGGCCACGGAGAATTTTTTATTAGGTTTAATGTAGCTAAAGAGATATGTGACCGTGTTAAGTACAAGGGTCTTTCCATTGCTGATGCTGCAAACCAAGTAATTTACGAACTAAAAAATATTGAGGCCGATGGGGGAGTAATTGTGCTTAACCAGGACGGCCAAGTTGCTATGGAGTTCAATACCCCTGCGATGGCAAGAGCTTACCGACATTCCAATGGAACTAAGGAAGTAAAGATTTACCGAGATCAGTAATATTTGAAGACCTTTTTAGAAGACCACATTAGGAATTTAGACTTGCATGGTGTCAGGCATCATGAGGTCGAAGTTATGGTGGAAGATTATGTGTTCAAATACCAAGATGAGTTACCACTGATAGTAATTTGTGGCAATTCTGCAAAAATGATTGAAATTGTCTCTCAGGCATTAAGAGGTCTAAGTGTTGATTTTGAAGAGACAAGGTATGGCCGAATAAGGATCAACGCATTGCAATGAAAAAACTATCAGTTATCCAGATATTGCCTACCTTAAATACAGGTGGAGTTGAAAGAGGAGTGCTAGACTTTAATAAATTCCTTGTGGCAAATGGCCACAAGTCGTTTGTTATTTCAGATGGCGGAAGACAAGTTAAAAATTTAATCGCAGATGGAGGAGAACATATTCATTTGAGCGTCGCTAAAAAAAGCTTCCTAACACTGTTGCAAGCCAAAAAGCTTGCCGATGTTATTAACGAAATCTCTCCTGATATTCTGCATATAAGATCTAGAGTGCCTGCTTGGGTCCTGCAAATTTCAAAACTGTTTCTTAAAAAACCTAGACCCTTAATATTTTCAACATTTCATGGGTTATACAGCACCCCATTTTACAGCAGGATTATGGCGAGTTTTGACCATGTTATCGCTATTTCAAAAACAGTGGAGAGTTATGTAAATGATAACTATAAAAACCATTTAAAATTACCACCAAGACTCATCTATAGGGGAGCTGATGACCAATACTTTTCCAGAAAATACCAACCAAAGATTGAATACACAAAGGATTTTTATAAAAAGTTTCCAAACTTAGAGAGCAAACAATTGCTGACTTTTCCTGGTCGCCTGTCTTCCTGGAAAGGTCAAGAATCTTTTATTAGATTAATTTCTGATTTACCAGATAGTTTTTGTGGATTAATTGTTGGTCCTTACAATGATGCCAAGCCAAAATATTTAAAACATTTACATTCTCTTATACAAAATTATGGAATAGGGAACCGCATTTATTTTTACGATGCAAAAGATGATATCAGAGACATCTATTATCTATCTTCAGTAGTTTTTAACCTTTCAACAAAACCTGAACCTTTCGGTCGGACGACTTTAGAGGCTGCAATGATGGGGAAAAAAATATGTGGTTGGAGTAGAGGTGGTGCCGGTGAGGTGCTTGATTTGTGTTTCCCGGAGGGCAAGGTTGATTTTGGCGATTTTGATGCATTGGTTGCCAAAGTTAAGACTTTATCTGCTTCGTCAAATGTTCCAGAAAATATTTTTTTAACTGCAGAGTTAATGCACAGCAAAACTCTAGGTTTCTATTACGATGCTTTGGATAACAATGCTTGATATACCCTCATAACTTCAGTACATTGTTGCTTTAAAGTGAATTTTGATTTTACGAATTCATACAGATCCACATTATTTTGATGAATTAAATCAACATCTTTTAATTTATTTTCTAGCATGTGTTGAAAAGACTCATTATCTGGTGCACATAAACAATCGGATGAAAGCAGATCAGGCATAACCCCGACACTGGTTGAGAAGACAGGGATTTTACAGTATAAAGCCTCAAATAATATCTTAGGAGATCCCTCTCTGTCTGATGGTATCAAAATAGCTTTCGCATTTTTTAATACTTTATTCAGATTAGGCTCAGAGCCCATCATTTTAATTTTATCTGATAACTTATTGTCCTTGATAAAATTCTTTATTTCATTTTCGAGCATTCCTTGGCCATATATTTCTAGTTGATGGGGAATATTTTTCCAAGCTTTGATAAGCCTCATAGGGTTTTTTACAGGCTCCAGACGGCCGATGAATACGTATCTATCTGAGACTCCTTTTTTAAAATTTTCAAGCCTGCTTTCGTCTACCCAATTCTCTAAAACACTTTTCTTCATTGATTTAACATTCTCAATTGATTTCTTGCTGGCACCAAAAACGTAGTCAGCATTTTCAAATGCCTCAATTTTCTTCTTAGTGCCATGAATTGTAGCAATGTGAATAAAATCATTTTGCTTATTCGCAATCAAGGCAGTTGATTTGTATCCATGGGTATGAACAACATCGGGAGCATATTGAACTATGGCTTTTCTAAGCTCACAGTTTAAAAAAGGCGACCATCGCCACTGATTCATATTGATAGTTTTATAATTTAGTCTAAATTGTTCTTCAAACTTAACAGGCCCAATAACAAGCACAGAATTCTCTTTGGATTGTTCAAAGGCTAGTTCCTCAACGTGCCGTTCAAGCCCCGCAAAAACTTTGCTTGAAAAAATATGTAAAATTTTCATAGTCTTTGTAACAATATTTGCACCACACGTTTACTTTCTGACAATGGTTCTTGATTTATTGGATGATGTAAATCCGCTGACTTTACAGAACGAGAAAATAGATGTCTTTTTGTGTCTATGTAGCCGACCTTAGACTGTTTTTTTAAAGCTGCAATATTTTTCGTGACCTTGGTTTGTCTTTGTGTACCGTGTTGACCATCGGTATGAAGCTCATGATCAAAAACATATACCTTGGTGTTTGTAGACAATGCTTCATATAGAACTGATACACTTTCTGGAGTTATAAAAGTAATCTCACTTTGCTGCATTTGGTTGGTGAGCCAATTATCATCTGTATCCTTCCAACTAAAAAATTCTGCATTACCAGGATGTTTTGGCATATCAAGATCTGGAGATCTAGGTGAGGTCGTGATTTTCCAGTGATAATCTTTATATAAGTCATTAAGAATCATTTCTATTTGTTGTGCGACAACCTTTTTTCGAAATAGAAAGTGCCTACTTTTGCCACCAACAACAATGAGACCTGTCTTTGGTTTGGGCTCCATGCTGGAGTATTTTGATAAGACGCCTTGCGTAGTAATTACATTCTTGGGTTTGCCCAAATAATAAGCATCCATATTGGGAACGATGGCAATATCAAACCACTGAGTAGGCTTCAGAGATGGTTTCATTAATACAATGGTTTTGGCAGATTGGTGTTCGGCTTTGGCGGTCAACATATGTTTATGGGTGGCATTTCCTGCTCCGATAATAAGGTCTGGTACAGAGGTATGTTTTTCCCAAGAGCTAAATTCATGAACTTTTGTTGATTTGTGTAGAGCGAGCTCTGT
>Ga0222718_10001421_pt1 | contig 22942 bp, 35 predicted proteins | sample C33_27DmetaG_FD_165045 | JGI IMG/M metagenome (GOLD analysis project Ga0222718, IMG submission 165045) | Estuarine water microbial communities from San Francisco Bay, California, United States - C33_27D | ecosystem: Environmental > Aquatic > Marine > Unclassified | place: USA: California...
TTGTTAGTTCTTCCGCGTCCTTCATGCTGATCGTTTTGGGCGGAACTGCGAGTGTGACCAGTTGATCCGTCCAGCTCATGTAACAACTTATGGCAGTAATGGGCATGAACGGATCATCTGTTGTGGAATAACCTCGATCTGGATCGAAGTCCACCTCGATATCAAAGAACATCACGTTCAGTTTTGGAGTCTCCTTACCCAAGTAATTCTCTTCCAAACATCTGAACACGGGATTGATATCGTGCTCATAAAGTTGCTTGTTCGATCTTATACGTTGCTCCTTTATGAATTCTTTGTTTGTGGAACATATCACTCTCTGCAAGGGCTCTCCGGTCATGCCCCTGTGTTTGCCCCTTGCATCTGGATAGTAGAACACGTACCTGGCGTCGTATTCAGTGAATATCCTGCCCTTCTTGGGATCACGTTCTACAACATAAATCCTGTCTTCGTCTTTTTTGTATAATGCGTCTATGTAACTCATATTACCACCAATAACTGGCCACGCCGTAGCCGTAGACATTTATGATTGAGAAATAGCCAGTGATCATCATAACGAATGCGGCGTTTCTCCTGTAGGCGGCATAACACTGTGTTACCGCTCCTATGAAGAAACCAGGATAGATTATGGTCATGTCTGGATCTGCGGCCGTTATCGCAAGTGTGAGGCTGGCTCCAACAGTGAAAATGAAACTGACCAGTTCAAAATAGAACGCTGTCCGGTCACTTTCAAAACTACGAAGCCAGAACGATCTGACTTTGTCTAACATTAAAGTTTGCCGGCCGTATTTAAGATGCTCTCCAGCGTGTCCATCTCGTCAGCGATGTTCTGGTAGTTGCCCTTGTGTGCAACCGATATCGCTTTGTTGATTAGTGCTGGTTTCAATTCTAGTTCTTCTGCTATTGCTTTCACCGTGTCTTTCAATCCACTTTTAAGATCTTCCACTTCACCTAGTACCTGTGAGCCCTGTGATATGATCTGTATTAACTTCTGCTTCTCAGCGTCGTTGAAATTTCTTACTGCCATTTGTTTCTCCTGTTGTTAAGCGTATATTATATTATATTTTGTGGGGTATGTAAACTATTTTTTCTTGGTGGCCACGTTCTTGGCTTTACCACGCCTGTTGGGATTGGGATCTTGCTTCCTCTTCCTCCTGGCCGCACTGGCCCTACCCTTCTTGCCGAGAGCGTAGGCCTTCTTGGCTGGTAAACATTTTGGTTTACCTTCCTTTTCACTGCCACGAGCACAGGCTCCCCTGATCTTGCCCTTGGGACCGAAACGCACCCATTTCTGTTTGAACCACTTCCTTAGATCCTCGTTCAGTGTTTCTGCGAAAACCAGTTCGCCGCAGTTGACACAGAAGTCCACATCTTCCTTCTTGACGCAGTTGGGCACACGCTTGCCGAACATGGTCTTCATGCCCCGCTTCTCGTACCCCTTCCAGCACTTCTCAGTGATTACGTCTGTGATCTTCATTAGATTATTCCTACTGCGTAGAACACACCCATTTCAATGCCCAACAATATTGTCAAAGCAAAAACACATATTCCTATTGCTTTAGGCAGTGCGAGATAGTCCTTCTTAGATCTTTTCCTGGTACAACAACTGTCCATTACTTGCTCTTGTTACCCCAGTTGGCGGCACCCTTCTTACGACACTGAACCAGGGCGCCACTGGCGTAGGCCGATGGCCATACTTTGTATCTTGATTTTACCTTGTGATAGCAGGCGTCTTTCTTCTCCGCCAACCGTTCGAATTCTGCTTCCGTGATCCCTACGACCTCAGTGATACGCATGTTACCACTTCCTGCATGACCAGTATCTGGCCTTGGTCTTTGGTCCCGGGTTGGCACAGTTGTGTCTGGCCCTGAATGATTTCCTCGCCTTTGGATTTGACTTCCTGATCTTCATGGTCTTCTGTCCGGCCCGTCTGGCTGAACTGCCACCGTGTCCGAAGTTCACCTTCTTGACGTTGCCTGTCTTGGGATCCTTCACGTACACTTTGAATTTCTTCACGTCACCACGCATTGGTTTGTTCAGTGGTACTTTACGTCCTCTGTACTCCGCGTCGAACAGTTCCGTCTCGTCCTCTGGGAAACCCAGTTCACCGAACGCTCTGTAGAACTCATCATCGTCCTCGAAGGTCATCTCGTCACCTTCAGGGAATGGTTCGTATCCACCTTCGTCTAGAGCAACCAAGGCCTCCTCCGCGTTGGTCAGTGATTGTATCGCTGACTTCTTCGCTTCCTCGTCCACTGACAATGCTTCCACCCTGTCCTTTATCTGCGATATGTCCAACATGACCTTTGTGAATTCTATCTTGTCGTCATCCGCCAGTTCATTCATCTCGTTAGTTGGCACGTTGACGCCGTCTATCCTGTTCAATATGTTCCTGATTTCTACCATTGATTCCGCTATCGGTGAGTTGCCCATCTTCATCTGTGTTGGATCCTTTGTGAATTGTGTTGTCTTCGCTAGCCCTCTGCTACCAGCACTGGCCGGACTCTGTACCTGTCTGCCCGCGTCCACCGTGCCACTGTTGCTCATTGACACCTTGTCGTCTATGTACTTGCCGTAGTTGTAGGGTATCGTGCTCATTTAGTGTATTTATTTCCACAGCACCATCTTGAAACGTTCTTTCTCGATGCCAAAGAAGCGTGTCTTCCACTCGCTCTGCTCAAAGAAGCCCAGTCCGTGCCATTCCGATTTGCGTTCCAGCATTGTCTGTGCCCTTTCATCCCAATCTTGATTCAATAGGAACTCCTCCATACGTGCTTTCTTGTCCGCAATCTCGTTGTACTCGAATCCGTCATATTCCCAGTGTAAGAGTTCGAACACGTTGCCCTCACGATCACAGTAGTCTATGGAGAAATCCAGTCCCCACTTGGGTCGCATTGCCACTAACTTATAGAAATGTGGTCTGTAGCCAGCCCAGGTCTCTAATTGCTGTAATGCATCTCCTGAGTATCCTTTTCGTTCGAACATCACAGCATGATTGATATGAGGTCCCTGCCGTTCATCATCCGCCGTGAACCATTCTTTCCTAAGGGTGATGTGTTCTGAGTTCCTGTGTTTTGTGGTTTTCGCGCCATTGGCCACAGCATATAGTTGTTCCAATTTGGTGAGGTCATAGCCGTTCTGGTCAAAATACTCAACCGCCTCTTTTGGTGGCACTGAGAACACGCTCTTTACCTTTTCCGTCCAATATGGATTCGCATTGAATTTGTTGTCTGTCACGTGCAATCTCATACACGTATTTAAAAAGTTTACGGGATTATTTCTGTGGGTCTAGATCGTTTGTGAACCGGTCTTCTGCGGGCACTTCCAGTTCGACGTCCTCGCCCATCTCGTCGTCATTGTCGAACTCTTTGTCTAACATTGGCACTTCGCCATCTTCTTCTTTATCGTCTGCTGTGTCTTCCTCTTCTTCATCGTCTGCTTTTGTTTCTGGTCTGTGAGGCTCTGCCGTGTTTCTCTCTGCGTCTGCGATCACTTCCTGTTCTGGTGCCTCCGCCTTCTCGGCGTCTGCTATGATCTCAGTAGTTTCTGGAGTCTTGATGAGAATGCTTGATGATTCTTCATTGTAAACTGCTTCATTGTCTGAGATTGTGTTGTAAAGTTCCACAAGTTGAGAGTCTTCTGCACTCTTGATGTATTCTGCGATATCTTTTCCAACAACTTCTCTGAATGATTTAGAGTCATATGTTTGTTCTTCTTTTTGTTCCGTCTTCAGTTCTGCCAACTGTGCTTCTAATTCTGCTATCTTGTCTAGTCTGTTCACTTCCTCGTTCACTTCTTTTTTGATTGTTGTTGCTATTGAAGTGTCTGCATCTGATTCCTTGATCGCTTTCGTGATAACGGATTTTGCTTTTGGTTCTGCTGTGATAGATTCAACAAGTTTTTCAGCCTTCTCTGACACAGGTGCTGGTTCAACATACTCTTTAATGCCTGCCAACTTTGCGATGTCCGCCAAAGTGATGTCTTTGTCGTCTAACACTTTTGGGGTTTTGCCCGCCGCTTCCATCAATTGAGCCCTCTCCTCTTCTGGAGTGATGTTGCTCATTGCGTTTAAACGTGCTACGAGGTCTCTGAAACTTGTGTCTGCTGATTTTTTAGTGCTCATACGAAGTATTTATAATTGTTACAGTTTTATTTAAGGCGTTGATTTAGTGAGACCGCTAGTTTTGATTCGTATGCAAGTCCCTCGGTCTTCATGAATTTGGCATATTTGTCCTGTAGATCTTTGACATATGGTAGGTCTCTGCCAGAATCTAATCTAACTTTGGCGTCCTGTATGTCTTTTTCTATCATTTTTGCCAGGTCATCGTTGCCTGATTTCTCTGCCATTTCCAGTGCTGTGTTCATGGCCTTGATCGCTGGCACGGAATTGTTTATGGCATCATTAATTGAACCTATGCCTGTCAGCCCTGCCACGATAACTCCCGCCATGGCTAACTTCTTGGCCCATTCCTTCATGCCTTCTTCAAGGTAAGCGTCCTCGTTGGTTGGTCCTGCGTACATTTTGTCTAGTAAATTTATTGTCTCATCCGCTGAGCTCAGGAACGCCTGTGCTTTTGGTCTCAGTAACACCATGTCCTCGCCCTTCATTATGGCGTGGGCCATCGCCTTGCCATATTTCAAATTAGCCAGTGCCCGCCCTACTGCCCTTGGGTCTTCGTTAACGGTGTCTTCTTTCTTTTTGCCTTTTTTACTTTTGTTATAACTAGCCCATGCAACAGCATACGGATTATCAACTTTTCCCTTCAACGCTTTCACTTGTTTTTCTCTACCCGGAGGTGCTTCCTCATCTGTGTTTTTCCTCTGTTCTTTTGCGATCTCTTTCTCTACTTCGTTCACCCTCTTTGCCAGTATCCTCATCATGCCTGGTTTTGTGTCAACGTCATCTAGGCTTGTTTCCCTGGCCAATATCTCGTCAATGTGTTTCTGTATGATGCCCGCGTGTCTCTGTAAAATATTTGCGTCTAGTTCTTCCCTGTATGGATTTAGTTTTTGGTATTCTTCGTAGTTGTGTACACCCTGTAGGTAGTCCGCGGCCTTGTTCAGTTTGCTCTGCACCCAACCTTCGAGGTCATCACCCTTGCGGATCATCGACATCAATTCGATCGCGTACTTGGCGGTGTGGTACAGTGTGCTCTTGCTCATGTGTCCCTCGCCCGCGTCTTCGGTCAATCCACCGTCATCGTACAAACCCGCCTTCTCGCCCTGCATGTAGCCGTGTACTTTTTTAACATAGTCTCCCGCGAGGTCGATCTTCTTGGCCACCCATGCCTCCATCTCCGCGGAGTCATCAATCATGTTGTGGATCTTGATCGCGTGTTTGCCAATCTTGAGCAATTGATTCAAGGCCATCGAAGCCTCGTATGTGTCCGCCTGCACTGGTTGATTGTGTAACTCAGTGATCTTCATTTTAGTTGAATCCTACGTGTGTGATCTCTGGATGTTGTTTTTTGAATCTTGATGCTTCCTGGTGTACCGCTTCAACGTTGTCATATTGCATGGTGTCTTTGTCACTGACGTTCATCCTTAAGTACTTGTCTGTGGCTTGTAGGAATTCGTCTATTGGGTATGGACTTGTGTTCTCGAAGTCTGCGTCCAATCCAATACTGCTCAATATTGATCTTGCTGTGACGTTGCTGACGTGTCCTATCTCGAACTTCATGTCTTTTGGATATGTGTAAACGCCCTTCTCCTCGTCCTTGTAGTAGCCGTAGAAATCTGCGCCTTCCTGTATTTCACCGTCTGTGAGATCTTTCACAGGTTCCATGGTAGAGAAGTAGCCCTCCTGATCACCATACATCTTCCTGAATGTTTCTGGATCTTTCTTTGATATAACTTTCATAACATACTCCCTAGGAGATGTGTCAGCGTAATATAGGTGTTGTGCCAGTGATTTCAACTTTCCGGCGTCCAACAATTCTGCTGACTTCTTGAACATGTCATAGTCCATGCTGTCCGGTCCGATCTCGTCAGCGTATCTGCTGATCGTCCTTGATGCTAGTGTTGATCCTTTGTCTTCTTTGAATTCGTGAAATCTCATAGTATCCGTATTTATGCTTCGCAGGCCTCACATCTACAGTGTTTACAGACCTCTATTAGGTACTCGTAATAGCCGTCTTGCGGGTAGTGTCGCTCTTTCCTTTTACATTCTTTGCCACAATGGCTACTGCAACCACAGTTCTTGCACATGACCTCATCTGTGAGTACCAATGGTTCCATTATCTCTTGACCAGTGGTCCCCCCATCAGGTTAACTCCCTTTAGTGCGTGGGCACCTTTGGCTGTACCATCTGGATTTTTTGGTTGTATTATTTTTGGTAATCTAGGCGCTCGCGTGCCTGACTTTCCAGGAGATCCTGTGAATGATTTAGAGAATCTGTCCTTGCCTATTGCCACGTGAGGAGAAACTACAGATGCTATGTTTCCTGCACTGGTGGCACCAGCAGTGGCTTGTTCTTTGATGATTATTTCATTTATTCTCATAACCCTATTTATTTTTTATATTCCGTATTACAAAGTGATCGTTGCCACCAATTTCGCTGTTATAATTTTCTAACTTTGCTGGTGCAAGTTCAAGGTGGCGTATGCTTTCATCGTCCCTGTTGTATGTCGCGCCATATCTTGCAATAAATTTTTCCTTGGAATAACTTTGATACCATGCCCGAAAAAAGTCATCAATACGAAAGATCCCGTTGATCGGAGCCGCCCTAGTGCTTTTATCGTCTTCGTGGTCAAGTGCCACATCAGTTTGCTGTAGGATGTACCCTTTGTGTTTTTTCACAATATTAAAATTCGTTTTGAAATTACCACCTTTGGCACTGTATTCACATGCATCCAATACTCTCCAAAATATACCGTTGGTGTCCATGCACACCGGATATGCTGTCCTTCCAGGCCAACGCCAACGGGTTAAAATTTTTTTGCCGCGTTTTCTTAAGAAGTTCGGATGAACGAAAGCCATTTCTTCGTACTGCATTATCCTTTGCATTTTGTTCTTGTCATGTAGAAGATCTGTTTTGATCAGGAACACTGGATTGATCAACACCATACTTCTCTTGGTCATGAACCCGTTGTTGTAATTTGATGCATTATCTAAAACTTCTATGGACAGTTTGCTCTGAGATGGCCAGTTAGAGGAGTCTAGTTCTACAACTGTGAATTTTTTTGGTGATCTGTATTCTGTCTTGAAAAGGCGTAACTGCTTGAAATTATATCCGTGGTCTCCTTTTATTTCAACAAACTTTTCTTCATAGAATTGAAGTTGCGTTGATTCTTCATTGTCACATGTGAATTCATCCACAAAACGTCCGTCCAAAGTGACACGCACGGTGGGAAATTTATCATTGTTCTTCTCGAAAAGTTGATGACCAATTATTAAGGAATACCTCATACAGAAGTAATTATTTTGATTTCTTACGCCCTGACTTCATGTTGGCACACCAGTGATACATCTTACCCTTCTCACCGCCGTACTTCTTGGCTTTAGATCTCAGTGAACTTACCGATCCTTTACAACTTGCACCTGCACGTTTAACACGTCCTGGCCGGCTCTTGCCTTTTTTCTTCCCATCTGCGAAGTTTTCTTTTGCAAGTTTCAGTTTTTTCACATTCATGTACTCGCCACCTACAGGCACATCTTTAGTAGCGTTCTGTTTTGTGACTATTCCAACGCCAGCGGCTTCTTCTTTTTGTATGATCTCGTTTATCTTCATTTTTTCTTCCTGCCTGCACAGTGCGCCTTCTGTGAGAAACCTTTTGGATTATTGCAGTTGATTGATTTTTTATATTTCTTTGACCAACCTTCTACCCTGTATGGATATGCCATTGAGGAATGAAATCCCATTGTTGCCCTGCCCTTGGCCTGGCGTTGGTATTTCTTCAGAATTTTATCAACATCAGGATGTACGTATTTTGTCGCCAGTACCTCCCGGATCTTCATTTTATAGATCTTTCAATGATGACAGTTTATCTTGTGCGTGTGCTAGTGCTTCTAACTTCTTCTCCGCTGTCACAACGTAGTCTATGTGTTCTGCTACACCAATTGGTTGTGCCAGGAAAGTTCTTAGGTCTGCTTCTGCAACAGCAACATCGCCTTCTAGTTTTTTTAATAATGCATCTTTTATCATGTCAATATTTATTCTTTGTTCTCGTTGACGTCCACAGAACCGTGCCTAGCGTCCTTGGTTGGGTTTCCCTCTTTCAAGATATTGGCCCATGTGACCATATTAATTGTGCAGTTCTTTACTTGCTCTACTGTGTCATCGTCTTGTGTTATCTCATCAATCCCTTGTGCTTTTGATTCTATGTTGCACTGTGGTGGTATGGTGAAACCAAAGTTAGAAGCCGCTGAATACAATACTCCGTGAATGTGTTGGAAGCCATCACCACCGCCCGACACGAGACTACCAAACACCTTGTTATACATCGGCTGGAATTTGTTATCTTTGGCCCAACTGTAAATGGGATCAAGTCTCTCCAACATCGCCTGCGTGTGACAACTATGCTGACCCCACCATATAGGTGTTGCGAATATCACACCGTCTGCGTCAAACATTTTCATCAGGTGTGGTTTCAACTCGTCGTCAACGTCTGCTGTTGCGCCTTCGTAATTGAGTTCTCTCAGTGTTATTATCTCACACTCATGACCCAATTTTTCAAAAGCCAACTGTGTCAATTTGCACACAGAAAATGTATTGGACTCTGCATCTGGTTTTAGACTGCCATTGAAAATTAAGAATTTCATTTGGTTGACCTCAATGTTATCACACCGCATGCCAATCTATCGCCTGCGTTTCCTGTTTTTAAACTTTCTTCGTCTCCGCCTTTGCCTAGATCATCTGCATCAGCGTGTACGACAATACCGCGCCCAACAACAGATCTATCTCCTATAAGGTCTACTCTTGTTGCTTTGATAGAAAATTCTGCTTTGCCATTCTGGTCTGCTTCTATGTTACCAAGATCACCAACGTGTCCTTCTGCTTGATCACCGTGATTGACATTGTCTGGATTGTAATGGGCTCCCATTGATTTGCAACCATCACTCATGTCGCCAAACTCGTGTATGTGGAATCCGTGTGCACCAGGCTCTAGTCCTGTGATTGTGCCCTTGATAAGTGTTGGTGTTCCTGGAGCCTGCATTAAAAGTATGCTTCCTTTTACTTTGTCTGAGTGTTGTAATTCGCATTGTGCAATCACAGTCGTTTCGCCTTCTGTGATGCTTTTTACTTTGCTACAACTACACTCTTTTGCTTTGGTCCGAGGACAACTTGTTTCTGTGAATTCTAATGCTCGCATAATGCGAGTATTTATTTGTTTTTGGGCATTGGGTTTTCACCAGTGAGTTTTGGTTTTGCGAACCATAGTCTAAACCACTCGTCCGTACCCGGTTTGATGTTGTGTTTTCTCTGGTATTGTGACTTTGCGGTGCCCACGTATGACAGGTTTTCGCCCATGGAGGCATCATCTTGCGGTTTGTCTATACCTGCCAATCTTTTCAACTCCTCGATGTTCATTAAATTGTCCAGTCCCTCAACTGTTGTTTCGTTGGCTTGTGTGCTTTCACCTTCTCAACCTTGCCACCTTTTGAAAGGAACTTCTGCATCTTCTCGTCAAGTTCCCTCTGTTTCTCCTGTGGAGTCTTTTCGATCTCTCCGGCCATGTATGGCCTATTGATCCCGCTGTATTTCGGCATAGCCTTCTAGTCCTTTCTTCACTTTGTCCAGTGAGTCTCTGTTTGCTTGATAAAGTATTCCATAACCACCTGCGGCCTGCCATCTTTCGATGTTTACTGGCCTGTCGTCTATAAGGATGTTTGGCGTGCCTGTTCCTTTGTCCTTGGCATACGTTTCTTTACGTCCCGTCACGACTATGTCGTCTGGTTGTTCAATGTTGTTGGATATCCATAATTTCTTGTACTTGGCACTGTTCTCATGATCACCCCTTAAAGGTGATGTGTTGATTGAGAACTTGCCACCTGTGAATTTCTTGACCATATCTATGAGACCATCCGCTGTTGGAAACTTAGGCAGTGTGGCGAAGAAGTCTGAACCCGTGATCCTGTCTATCACTTCTTTCTTTAGATCCTTTGTCTTGTCGTTGGTCAATTGCTTCCAATGTTCCACACCATACATCTTTTCAACTCCGCCGAAGAAGTCAGCGAGGACTCCGTCCATGTCTAGGTATACAATTGGTTTTGCATCAGTCATATCTTCATTATACAACTTCTTGTTGTTTTCGTCAATCTGATTACCAAGCCTGTCCTGAATTATGTCATATAACTTTTTACCAGTGTCTCCGCCCATAATGATCTTGCTGAATTCGTGCTCCTGTCCCTTGTTGGCAAGTTCTCTGGCCTTTGATGCAGAAGCACCTGTGGCACCTTCTTGGTCTGGATCTCTCTCACCGGCACTTATCACTTTGATGTTATCAAACTTGTAAAGTTCATTACCGGCCTTGTCTGGCTTACCGTTGTATTGGTTAAGTAATTTCTCAAATTCTTGCACCCTGTCTGATCCCGCAATCATCAAAATTCTTGTCCTGCCTTCTGCCTGTATTTTTTGTAATGCCTGTATTATGGTCTTCACAGCAGGATCGCCTATTGCTAGGTTTGGATAGAACATCTTCAAGTAGTCTGATTTCTCTTTGTGTGTTAGTGGATCAGTCTTGTTGTTCTGTTTGTGAGATAGGAAAAGATATGCCTTGCCGTTGGCTTTCTGTGCCACTGATTCCAGCGTGTCCAGTAATTTCTTGTGTCCTATTGTGGGTGGATTGAATCGACCAAAGGCAAATATTGCTGTTGAACGATCGTCTTCCTTAAGAAACAGTTCCCTTAGGTGCATCGTACTCGCCTGCCTTTATGTTATCTAATTCTCTCTGTGACATCACACTTGCAAGGTGTAGTCTTGTTTCTTTTGGAAACATGTCCTTGACGTCATCTTGCTGTGAGCCATACTCTTTCACGTATTCTTTAGCGGCATCGTCAATAAGGTACATCCAAAGTTTCTGTGCCTTTTCATGGTCATATATGCCTTTTGCTAATTTCCTCTTAATGTTTGAAATTATTGGCATGAAACGCCTACGATATAGGTCCTCGTTGTTCATTATGAACGTGTCCAGTTCGTTTGTGGCGTCCGAGTCTATCATTTCGTTTATAAATTGTGATGCTCTCATACAAGCATATTTATTAGTATAGGTTCTCCAAAAGCCACATGTAAAATGGTGAGGTGAATTTGAATCTCCACGTGCCATTGAAACCCATCTTAGTGACGTTTTTGAAAGAGTCTTTAAGGTCTTGACCTGATTCTCTCTGTTGGGTTGCCCATGGTTCGGGGTATATGGGTGTGTATTCCCCGTCATACACCAAGGCTCCTATGTCGATCTCGTCTATTTCAATACGTTTGATGTTTAGTAGTTGATCTTTAAGGATATCGCCTTTATCGTTGATGACGGTCTGTGTTTTTGTTTTTCCGGATCTTTCAATTGTAAGTTCGTACTCGTTACCTTCGGTTAATTCATTTTCAAACTCGATTATATCTGGTTCATCCTCAGAGCCCTTTATGTCGCCCTCGAAATGACTATTGCCGTCTAGCAATATTTTCACATGTGGCGGTTTGTCCCACATAGTGGCGAATAATTCTAATTTAATCTTTACTTTTTCGGTTCCCATTCAAACTCCAATCCGGCTGTCCTGCCTGTGTATGGGATATTTACGTCGTCCCTGAAGAGTTCTATGAATAACTGAGTGCCTGGAACCTGCACCTTCATGTAGGTATCGTTCCTCTCAAGCACCTCCGCTTCCTTGGTCCTGTCGTTGTTTGTGCATGTAATTGTTATTGTTTCCATTTGTACATCCTTTCAAATTTTTCTGTTATCTCTCTCCTGTTTCCGCCCTGTGCTTCAAAGGTGTTGATGAAATGGTCTATCAGGTTGGCCGCCAATCTTCTGTATTCAGGCAACACGTCTTGTTGCAGTTCTAATACAAAATCTTGTGGAACACTCCATATTATAGTACCCACTGGTATCTTTGGCAACCAATCTCCCGCCGCACACATGTCTGCCTGTATCTTGTGCAGTTCTGGTGTGGGATTGAAAGTTGGCATAATTCTCCTAGATTCGTCTATCAGTATACACATCAGTGTACCAAAATAATCTTCTTTGTAGATGTCTTTCTGCATTATTCCTTGATTGGTACAAATTTATCTGTCTCAAGATCGTATACCAAGCCATGCTTTGTGGCGTTGTCCACACTTTTGCCGAACAGGTCTGCCTTCATGTTACCGTCCTTGTCAAAGCACTTTGGATTTTTCATCCATAAAAATTTACAATTACCTGCGAACTTCTTGACGAAGTTCATACCAACTTCAACACCGTCGTTGTTTGCGACGCCTGACTTGTCCATTCTGTACTCTGCCGTGAAGTTGAAACTTGCATCAAGTTCGTCCTCGCCTGCTTTGTTGTAGAAGAAACCTATGTTCTTCTCCTTTGTGCCCTGTGTCAGATCACTGTTGATGTTGGTGTAGTTTATCGTTCCGTCTAGATTGACACTTTCGGCTACTTCCAAGTCCATCGAACCCGATGTTATATGACTTGGAAGTGAGAACGACCAACCGAAAGTTGTGTGCGTATCTTTGTGTATTTCATACGCCAACCTGTAAGATTCCGTTTCTATATCTGAGAATGATTTGATTAGACTGTTGTCCACTGTGTTGACGTCCGTCTTGCCTTTAGAGTAGTCTAGACTCAACACGTTATTGCCAAGTTGGTACGCGACACCTATGCTGGCCGATGTTGTTGCGTTGTTGTCTCCCACTGCCAACACACCGTCGGACTCGTTGCCCAACCATGTCTCCTGCTCACTCATGTGTCCTATGTTTGTTTTCAATTTGAATTTGTTGCTCATGTAGAAGTCCTTGCCCACGTTCACGGAGTAGTCTCCGTTACCACCCTCGCCTGTGTAGAAACCAAAGTTGTAGTTCTTTGCCAGATCATACTGTCCACCCTGTGCGAATGAACCGTACATCTGTTGATGTGGTAGGAAAGTGTTCTTGTTGTCCACCAACATCTGCACGTCAGAGTATTTTCTCTTATCCTGTACAACGAAACTGGATCCAAGATTGATGTAGTAGTTCCTATCGTAGTCGTCTAGCACCATGATGTTCAAGTTCAATAAACTAGATGGCAGTGCTGTGCCTGTTGAGTAGTAAGTGTCTTTCAGGCTAACAGTTGGATGGTCGACCCTACCTGATGTTGCCAGTCCAACCGCACCTTGTGGTTTTGTGGCCTCATCTAGGTCTAGAAGACCCTGACCGTGTATGTTGACATTGTAACCAGGTAGGTCCTTGTCCGCTGTGTTCATCACCAACTTAACTAGTTTGTCACCCTGCATGTATGGCCACATCTGGTTCAACACACCAAACGCACCTGTCACGTGTGGTGCCGCAAATGATGTACCCGAACCTGTAGTGTATCTGTCATTCGAGATAGCACCTGTGATGTTAGTGCCTGGTGCAAGTATGTAAAAGTCAGAAATTCTGTGGATGTCATTACAGGTGTTGTTCACTGTGTTGATGTCCAGACACACGTGACCTGCCTTGTTACCAGATACGTTTGATCCGTCCCAGTTGCCAACTATGACCATCTTGCCTCCAAGGATAAGATTGCCATTGGAATCAGTTTCAACTCCCCATATACCTGGCGTGCCTGCGTGATCAAAACCGTAGTTACCGGCCGAGTTCACAAGGATTATATCGTTGTCTGTGGCTATTTTCCAATATCGGCCTTCTCCTTGTTGTCCGTTGTTTTGCATGTACGTGATGATTTCACTGGCGTTGAAGGTTCCGTCGTTTAATTTTGTCACTGTGCTTCTGTCAGCGTCATATTTGTTTACAACACCGTCGCCGTTACTGTCCCATTTCTCAATGAAATCATATTTGTTGTTGAAACTCATGTTGACTGCAACAATGTTCATTTCCTCACCACCTTGCGACTCAGGTGATTTCAGTTTGGCAAAGTCGTGCAGTGCCTGTTGTGCCGCACCCTCAGATATACCACCACTGCTGTGTTTGTCCACATTGGCACCAACTAGTTGGGAGTTGAATGCAACACCGTGCATGTCGTTGTTCTTTGTAAGTGTGTAATCTTTGTATTCTTCGCCATTCGACCATTTCGTTGATGTAGAGTAGTCACCTGTGGTTAGCCTGCCATTCTCATCAATGCTGTCGCCATCTCTGTCACCTGCGATGATCGAAGCAACGAATGTACCGTGACCTTGTTTGCCTTCTATGACAGTACCCTCGTAGGGATCATAGTCCTTGTAGAACAGGTACTTGCCATTCAATTTCTCATGGTCAGTGTCCTGCCAAGTGTCTATCACACCAAGCACCGCACCCTCACCTGTCCAACCCCTTGCATAGGCGTCAGCGGCATTTATCATGCCAAGTCCGTGGTTGCTATTGTATTCTGCTGTCTGGTGATCAGAGACAGTAGAACTGATGTTCTCTGTCTTGGTACCCAGGTTAATATCGTCATCTGTGTATGCTCTATCACTCTCCCAAACTTTGACTATTACACCATCACTTGTAGTTGTCTCGACTTTTTCTGTTGTTGTCTCAGACTCTAGCACAGGCTCTGCCCATTCCCTTGAACCGGTTTGTACTTTGACCCAATCACCAACTACTGTTTCTGAATTTTCTTTAATGATCTCTGTGGTACCGTCTTTATAGGTTAGTTTGATTTGTGTGTAAGTCGTTGTGCTATCTCTGTGATCCCTGAATGTTTTTACTAGGTGGAATCTTGTCCTGAACACTTTTGTTGTCACTGGAGTCGTTGTCGTTGTATCAACAAATCTCTTCGTCACGAACTGCCATATATTGTTGCCTAGATGTGTAGAAGTTGTCACATCTCTGTCTTTAGTTTCTGTTGTGGCCATTCCTTCCTGTACTTCTTCGCTTGTGGTATCTGCATCTGTGTATGTAGGTACCCTATAATACCCTGTTTGCTCTTGTGAACCATCCGCGGCTTGACCTAGGTCTTCCCGTTTGACAACTGGATTGTCGCCCGATCTTGTTTCAGTCTCTGTTACGATTGTTGGTTCTAAGTCATCGGTCTGTGTGTCTATGACCCTGCAAGTTTGTGGACCATCTGATATTGTATTATTCAAAAATGTTGTTCTCTTAAATGAACACCTTGTAGTAACGGTGGTTCTGATATTTGCTGTTGATGTGGTTTTAGTCCTGGTCTCATCACCGCCACCAGCGTATACAGTAGTCCAGTCACTGTAACTTACTGTTGCAGTACCCGTGGCATCAGTGCTTTCGTTGTCGTCGTCATTGACAATCTCCGTTGATTTAATTTTTTTTGTGTCTGCGTAATCTTTTGAAGTTGAATTTTTCTCTTGGTCTATGACCTCATTTGCTTTTTCCTGTTTAGACACGAGATTATAATCCGCCAATGTAATTGTGCTACCATTTGCAACCTTCTGGATTATTGGTTTGACATGGTTCTGTAAGTATAACATGGCCGCATGTGCCTGCTTGAAGTCATCGGAATTGTAAATTGCATATTTTTCGCTATCACCTTGATCGTTTATCAGAGCCTCCGTCTGATCCCAAAGTGATTGTGCAGTTGCCAGTTGGGTCAGTAATGTGTTCGCTTGTGCTATGTCGTTATCGTCAGGTCCGGTGATCACACCTTGTATCGCACTGATGTCACCGCTGGATACAACTGATTGGAAATCTGATAATAATGTGCTGTAAGAACTTACAAGACTTGCGGAACCTGATAGGTTGGTTAGGTCATTGTTTACGAAATCGTCAATTACACCAACAGCACCTCCGCCTCCTCCGCCACCACAGGCGGTTAAGGTCAATCCAGCCAAACCGGCCAATACTGTGTTCTTTACATTTGATCTTATCTTCATAGTAATGCACCCATCACGGTTGCACCCAATATGAAGAATAGGATGTATCTTGTGTACAATGAAAAGGAACGAAATATCTTGTATCCATTCTCCCTAAGGCAAATCACGTGGGCGTCAATTGACTCCGCCGTGATATTCACATCAACTGTGTTGATCTGTTCTAAGTCTTTGTCGTTCATGTTAATAGTATAACATGGAACTGAAATGTGTCAACTCAAGTTGATCTTGCTAGAATGGTTGATTTTATTGACTTTTTTTAGTGGTTCAACAGGATAGAAGTTACCATGGCACTGTTTCCAGAAGAATTTGTGGTCTCAGTTTTGGCTCTTACCCAAACGTAGTTTCCTGTGAAGTTGTATGATGCTATGGTTGTGCTTAGGTCAGATTGCATGGTTGTTCCTGATATGTCAAACCAATCGTCTTCAGTGGGAGTGGTTGCCAATGACCCTTGCATCTTCACGGTGCCATTGAAATCGTCAGTGGAATCGTTACGGTTCAATACCTGGTACGCCACTGTGTGTACGCCATCCGGCTGTGAGTAGTATCCATCACCCTTGACCTTGTCTGTGACGAAACCCACGTGGTCCAGTGTGAAAGTCGTGGTACCATCTGAGTCGTCACTTTGCGACACAGTTTCCTCCACAGTGAACTCAGTGGTTGAAATCACCTCCTTGACCGTGAATGTTGTGTCGTTGTTGTTTGTGCCTGCGCCGGTGAATTTTACCAGATCTCTTACCGCTAATTTACCTTCTCCGGTAAGCACTGTAGACGTTGCAGATATAGATCCACTGGTAGATATGCTTATATCTGTGCCAGTGATGTCCGCTACGTGGTTCTTCTGTCCTGATAATGTTGTGCTTGTCTGTGCCATCGTTGTTATTTATTCAGTATTTTTCCTTTTGAATCTTGCTGTCTTAGGACCCAGTCCGTACACAGCGGCCAGTTCGTTTGGTTCCTGTCCGTCCACTGTGAGTATGTTGACATACCTTATCTTGTATGATTTGCCATCTGACTCTCCCAGTTCCTCACAGATGCAGTCATCTTCTTGTACTTTCCTTACCCTCAATAGGCTACGTTTTATCACAGGACTGCCCATCCAGTTCTTCTGTATCATGCTCTCAACGATGCTTTGATCGTTGAATATCATCTTATCTCGTAACTTTTTTATTGCTTCCATTTTTCACCTTTCTGAATTGAATCACTTTGTCTATAGCCTGTTGTGCCAACATGTATATTGGACTTAGGAATTTCTCCTCCTTTACGTAAAAATATCCACCAAAACAGTATGGAGACTTACGTTCAAGGAAGTCGATTATGTTGTAGTTGGTTACAAGGCAGTTGTCCACGTTCCTTTCAAGGAACTCCCATAGTGCTGACACCTGTGAGTCGTTCATGACCAACTGTGCGTCTTTTTTCAAATGTACTTGATATTGGTACTTGCCATGCGGCAACCTCGTGCAACCCACTAGGTCCTTGCCTATGTTCGTCATCCTAGGATCAACGTTCTCGGAACCTATCCAGTAGTCCCAGAACTGTTCTATGAGTTGTTGTGCCAGTTTACGATCTGAGTAGAACATAGATCTCCTGTCCTGGAATCTGAACTTCATTTTGTGCCTGTTCTTCATAATGAAATCAGCCAAAAAATTTATGTCAGGCAGATCTGGATGTATGCTCTTGATATGTTTCAAATGCTCGTCCGTTGTTGGATAGAAAATTAGACTTCCCGGCATCTTGAATACAGTCTTGTACCTGTACTTGCCGTAGTAGAACCTATTGTGGTTTTTTCTCATCTGACACCTTAGGTTTGAACTGCTCTAGAACTTTTTTCTCTTTCTTTGCTTTGAAGTTCACGGTCAACCTAGGAACTATGTCCTCCGACAGACCCACCTCGACCATTCCACCCTCTGTGAGCTCACCAAACAACATCATCTTGGACAATGGTTTCTTTATCTCATCGTCTATCACACGCTGTAGTGGTCTTGCACCTAGTTTGGCATCAAATCCTTTCGTCATCAAGAACTCTATTGCAGAATCCGTGGCGTTCACTTCAACGTCCTTCTCCATGGTCATTGTGTTAAGTTCAAGCAAGAACTTCTTGACCACTGACTTCATGGTGCCTTTGCTTAATTTGTCAAATTTGATCACAGCGTCCAACCTGTTCCTGAACTCTGGTGGGAAGAACTTTTTCAGTGCCTTGTCGTCTTCACCTGTCCTCTCGCTCTTACCAAAACCTATGTTGTTCCTTTCGTTTTCTTCTGCACCGAGGTTGGATGTCATTATCAGTGTAATGTTCCTGCAATCTGCTTTCTTACCATTACTTCCAGTGACAGTACCATAATCCATCACTTGCAGAAGCATGTTTGAAACATCTCTGTGTGCTTTCTCTATCTCATCAAACAGCACCACTGCGTGTGGATTCTTTTCAACTTCGTTGATGAACATACCTCCACCCATGTTGCTGTCTTCATAACCAACATATCCTGGAGGAGATCCAATAAGTTTTGCGATAGAATGTTTCTCTTGATACTCACTCATGTCAAATCTTATAAGTTCAACACCCAGCGTTTTTGCAAGTTGTTTGGCTGTCTCTGTCTTACCACAACCTGTTGGTCCTAAGAACAAGAATGATCCAACTGGTTTTGTCAAACTCTTCAGTCCTGCCCGTGCTACTAGGATCTTGTCTGTGATTGTGTTGATTGCCTTGTCCTGTCCAAACACCTGTAATTTCATTTTCTCTTCTAGTGTTTTCAAATTGCTGGCTTGTTTTTGTGATAGTTGCTCTATACTGATCCCAGTCATCGTTGATATCTCATGTATAATCTCGTCATGATCTATCTTACCATCTTTGACACCATTCAATCTCAGTCTCGCACAGGCAACGTCTATGACGTCAATCGCCTTGTCAGGCAGTTTCTTGTCAGCAATAAATTTCGTTGAATAGTCAACTGCGTCCTCACATGCCTCGTCAGTGATAGTACAGTTGTGGAACTTCTCGTAGTATTGTTTGACACCTTTAAGTATCTTGACCGCTGTTTCTTTGCTAGGTTCTCCCACTTGCAATCGCTGGAACCTTCTCATCAGTGCCCTGTCCTTTTCAAAATATTTCCTGTATTCTTCCCAGGTTGTAGAAGCGAGGACTTTTATGGTGCCTTTCAACAGTGCTGGTTTCAACATGTTTGCCATGTCCATGTTGTTGCCTTGTCCTGTTGCTCCTGCACCCACTATCATGTGTGCTTCATCTATGAATAATATCGACTTTCCTTTTTGGTCAAGTGCATTCACGATCAGTTTCAATCTTTCCTCGAAGTCACCCCTGAATTTACTTCCTGCTATCAAGGAATTCACATCGAGACTCCAAACAATATGATCTTTCAAGTATTCAGGTACATCTCCTTTGTTCTTTGCTATCCTTCTCGCAAGTCCTTCAACCACTGCTGTTTTTCCAACACCTGGATCTCCAACTATCAGTACGTTGTTCTTGTTACGTCTTGCTAGTATCTGTTTAAGATCTTCTGTCTCTTGTTCTCTGCCGATCACAGGATCAATCTTCTTGTCAAAGTATTTCTGGTTTAGATTCTCACAATAACTTTTGAGAATCCTGTCCGCTTGGTTAGGCCTCAATTTCTGTTCAGCGCCTGCTTGTTGAGGACCACCCATACCTGCCATGCCCTCGTCTAATATGGTTTCAGTAGATACTAGATCAATAAGATCCTGCTTGTTGACCTGATGTTTCTTAAGGAAAAATGCCGCATAACTTTTCTTTTCAGAGAATATAGATATCAAGATGTCAACTGAGGACACATCCTGCCTGCCTTGGAACAATGCCTGTGTGAACGCCCTGTTCATTAACCTTTCAAGTGAAGCGGTCTTACGAGGTGTCATTGGTTCCTTGCCTTTGGCGACTATGTCGTTACACTTGGTGTCTAGGTAATCTTCGACGTCCTTGATCAGCATGCCAACATTCACTTTGAAATCATGTAGCACTGTGCCAATACCTTGGTCCTTGATAAGTGCAAGGAGCACATGTTCTATCGTGACGTACTCGTGCCTTCTCTTCTCCGCTTCCTTTACAGCGTTCTCAAATATGTTCTCTAGTCCTTCATTTGCTTCTAACATTCTTTATCCTTTGTTTGCCATTTGCCATCTGATTTTAGATACCCTTTTATTAAATGTAATACCGTCAAGGTGATCGAGTTCATGCTGGAAGCACTTGCTCTCCATACCGTCGAGTTTTGCGAATCTTGTTTTGCCTTGTGTTGTTTCATATTGTACTTCTATCGTTTTTGGTCTTTCAACTTTAACGAAGATGTCCTTGAAAGAGAGACATCCTTCCACATCGATAACTTTCTCCTCACTGAAATTTATCACCTGTGGATTCCAAATTATAGCATGTTTTTGGAATGTGTCAAATGAGTCATGACCTATTGCGAAGAATCTCTTGGTAATGCCGATCTGGTTCGCGGCCAGTCCCATTCCTTTCTCATCCAACATCAGACGGATCATGTCAGATTCGAATCTCTCGATATCATCATATCCTTCGATACGATCCGCTTTAGTCCAGGGTGTGCTGGTCTGTAGCAGGGTCTCGTGTGGGTATTGGTATACCTTAATCATTTAACCTCCTGTGTCCGTTCATGTCAATGCAGTCTTTACACACATAGATCTCTTTTTGATTAGGACTGCTATGTTCTGCTTTGTACAGTTTTTTATGAGAGAGGCACATGTAACACAGTTCCTCATTCAAACTCTCGTCTCGGTACATCCTGTCGCCGTGGTCTATTATCATTTCACGATCTCCACGTCCGCTTCGGTCTCTATGACCACACGTGCCCCACAGCTCAACAGTGGCTTGTCGTTGCCGCCGTACACTACTTTGCTCGGTCCTTTTATCTCTACCTCGTGGCAGTAGGTATTCTTGGAGCCCTGCTTGATGGTGATCACGGGATCGTTGGTGCCGTGTTTCTTGTTTGCACGTATCACGTGTTGATTGACGTGTATGTATTTCTTCTTTGTCCTCATAGGTCCTTTATCTTCTTCAAGTCAGCGGCACTCAGTTGTGGGATCAACACATGAACTTTGACATACAGGTTTCCCCTTATCCCAATGGTCTTGTGTACGGGCATGCCTTGTCCCTTCAGCGTCAGCATCGTGCCTGGTTGTGTGCCCGCCGGCACTTTTACTTTAATTATTTTGTCTTCCAATGTCTTAAGGTTGAATTCATATCCCCTCACGGCTTGGAAACAGTCTATGGTCTTGTCTGTGTAAAGATCGTTGCCCTTACGAGTGTAACCGTCAGAATCAAGCACACTCATCACAACCATTAGATCACCACGTGGCATGTTCTTGATGCTGTCATCACCCATTCCTTGGAACTTGAACGTGACTCCGTGTTGGACGCCTGCAGGGATCTTGACTGTGGCGTACTCTTCGCGCCCGCTTGGCAGTTTGTAATTGATTGTTTTATCATTGTGATTCATGGCCTCCTTGATGCTGATAGCCATTCTAACCTGTACGTTCCTGTTGCCACGTGGCTGTTGTCTCACGTTGCGAAATATCCGCTCGTCGCCGTTCCTGCCGGTAAAATTAAATCTGAATCCTTCGTTGTTTCCGCCGAAGCCAGAAAAGAAATCCCCAAAAATGTCCTCATTGAAAAATGGATGTTCACCACCGCCTGTTGAACCACCACCAAACTTACGCATAGTGTCGTAGTCATGTCTCTTCTGAGAACTTTTTAGTGTGTCGTGTGCTTCATTTATTTCCTTGAACTTGGCTTCGTCTCCGCCCCTGTCCGGGTGATGTTGTTTTGCAAGGTCTTTGAATGCTTTGGTAATCTCAGCACTAGTGGCCTTCTCATCCACACCTAGAACGTCATAATAATTTTTCATTTCTTATATTGTATTACAGATTTGTTTTTTGTCAATGTTTGGTAAGATTCTTCGCCATCGCCCATATGGTCAGGCTGATACGTTCTCCGTCTGTGGGCGATACTGCCCTGTGTTTGTCTTGTGGTTTGAATATTATGGCCTGTCCTCTTTCAAGTGTAAATTCTTTGTTTTCCAATTCTAGTCTGGCTCCAGGTGCAGATTGTAATTCACAAGTTAGTGTGAAGTGTCTGATGTGTGTCCTGTAGTTTGGCCATGTGTCAACATGCCATTTATATTCCTCACCTGGTTTGTAGAAAGCAACCTGTGGAGTTTGTATCCATTCTATCACAGGGTCTATTGTATTGAACATGTCTATCCAGTTTTGCCATTCTCTACTTTCTTTATACCAACCAACCCTGTTGTTTCTAACATTTCCTTTACGTAGCGTTGTTCCAGGTCGCACATCTGTTTTGTCTGCGTACTCTATTATGTTATCGCATTCTTTGGCCGTTAGGAATTGGAATGGTTGGTACAATTTCATGCACTAGTAATTATTTGCTAGATTTTGCTCTTGATCCCGTGTAGAGTCCGAACCAGGCCGCACCTGCACCTACAACGATCGAAACAAGACCTGATTGCTCCATTGTTGGTGCCGCTAGGTCCATGTACCAGATCACAACTTTGTATAATAGGAAGATGTAGGTGGTGATGAATATCCTTGGGAATATTCTCCAACTGTCAACTGCTCTCGCTAGATGTATAAGTTTGGCATAAGGATTAGGTCCTAGGTCTTTTATACTAGTGTCTACTTCTAATTCGACTGATACTTTTTTCTTTGCTGTGTCAGTGCCTGACGGAACAACCAATTTGTCTTCTTTCAATGGTTCAGCCATTATTTCACACCTTTGATTTTAGCGTCTCTTTTTCTGTGACCATTCCAAGCAACGAAGCCACCAATCCTCAATGACCAGTACGCCAGGTAGTTCATTGAATAGAATCCGTTTACGATTATGTTGATGTCTCTGAAGATCTCATCTGCTCTCTTCTGTGTCAACTCGCCCATTGTCTTTTTCTTGTTTGCTTCTAGAAGTGTTTTGTATTTGTATGCGTAGTCATGTACTAGTCCACCCATTAGCAAAACACCAACC
>Ga0222718_10001425_pt1 | contig 22876 bp, 43 predicted proteins | sample C33_27DmetaG_FD_165045 | JGI IMG/M metagenome (GOLD analysis project Ga0222718, IMG submission 165045) | Estuarine water microbial communities from San Francisco Bay, California, United States - C33_27D | ecosystem: Environmental > Aquatic > Marine > Unclassified | place: USA: California...
ACTCAGTTGTATTTTGAACAACAGCAGCACCAACAGCAATGGAGGCATTATCGTTGCCTTTGATTACAGTTGCTCCAAGCAGGGACTTATAAAGCAAAGCAAAATGATTACATTCATACGAATTTTTTTTATAAGACGTATTAAAAAAGATCATTTTAATATATTTGTCATTAAACTCCTCGAACGTGTCTTTTGTGATAGAAACATATTCCTTGTCTAAGATAATAGAATTTTTAGAATAAATATTTAATAAAGATTTAACATCAGTATAATTTATCTTATTTGCATATTTGGGTGCTGGGAAATCCTGAAATGAATTTGATTCATGGTACTCTTTATTTGCTATAAAGAGCAAAAAGCATAACGTCATTATTATTGCAAGACCCGTGAAGATCAAGCTGAGTTTCGTTTTGGCTAGTTTTTCTGTAATTTTATTATTCATAATTTTTTAAAAGGTTTTGAGATAAGGTTTTAGAATGGATAAAGCATTAAATATATTTAATTCTTCTTCAGTAGCTTTTCGAACTAAAAAATCTTCATCTTTCCAAGCGTCATTATGATAAACATTTAATGTCGAATTGTCAAGTTGAAAAAATTGAGTATCAGTTAAATTTTTTCTCGATATGTTTAAAATTGTATCAGCAGTTATTGATCTCGCAGTATCTTCTGATATTTCAACAAACTCTTTACGATTTATTTCAATTGTTTTCATAAGCTGGATTAATAATGTAGATTGACTGTGATATAGCATCTGACTCATTGGAGCGCAAGATAAAAAATGACTTGCCCGAAGGTATAATAGGGTCAATTTCTTGATTGCCCTCGTCTAACCACCTATTTCCGTCATTATAATATATTTTATATACTGATGCTCCGTCTCGCCAAAATGCAATTTTATCCGCGGTTACTAAGCTCGGTTCTTTAATAAGATAAAAATGATCCATTAACTCGCTTAAATGAATATCTACTGGAAAAGGATTAGGCAAAATAAATTTCTTGCCTTGATTTGGTACTGAGAGCTTGGCAAATAATCTTGCTTCGCCAGCTTGGGCAAAAGAAAATGTTTCTGCATTGGATCTAATATAAATAAAACCTTCGTCTGGATAAATGATCGCATTCCCTTGGTCAGCTCTTGTCCCAGTAGTATACCATTGATTATTAATATATCTATAGTTTTTCCAGCCAATAGCAGTCCAAACCAAAACACTATCTTTTGGGTCTATTTGATCTTCTACCTCAAAAAATATATCTTTCAATCTTGTTGCGGGAATAATAGAGATATCATCCGCTTCTTCAAAAGTATGATTTAAGTCGCTAATATAAACAGAATCCTCTGTATTTGAAGCAATCAAGCTAAAAGTTCCTTCTTTGCCGCTTTCTCTTGATACTAATAAAAAAGGTTGAGTCGTAAACTGATTAACAATGAATGTATCATATAATGGTTGAGGCAAGGTAATCTTTAAGCCATCTACTGCATCAATGCCCCCGTCATACTCAGATTCTGAGTGCATGTTCCAAGCTAAAAAATTAATGCCATTTTTAATCTCAAAGTTATGCACCATAACTGGATTACTAAAATCCTGACTGGTAAAATACTGCTGCGAATAACAGACAGAACTAATAAATATTAAAAAGATATATTTCATATATTTGGCTAAGTCGTATTCACTTTTTGAGGTCAATTACATCGTGCATATACAAGGATATGCCTCCAACATTTTTGCGATCTATAAAATACTCAAACTCAATGGCGTTTTCTTCTGAGTTCCAGAAAACACTCAAATTATCTGCGCCCCACATTTTCTCGAATTTAGGAAGCATTTGTAGGGCAAAGATTTTTGTTTCACGATTAACGTCAGTATCTAAGATGCGGCGTATATTTGGCAAGCTACCATTCATAAATTACCTTTCGTATTTTTCGTAAAAAATAATGTCGCCATTTTCTTTCAGCTTTTTCTTTTCATAAGGTTTTGCAACCCTCCTGTAAAACTCTTGTTTAACGCACGATAATGCGCCTTCAATGTCATTGATGCTCTGATATGATAATCCATGAGTGTCAAGATAATTTTCTAACAATTTATGAATTGCATAATTTAATTCTCCGCAACTACCAATTGGAGATGTATTGAATTGTATTTTGTTGATTTCCTTTTTTGTTTTATTGTCTATGTATGGCATGATTATCTTTTGCGCTTTTTTGTTAAAGTTAAGGTGTATCCCTCTTTTGTTAGTTTTACATCAGTTTTGTATCCATACTTATATATATCATACATATCAGACTGATTGCTTATATAAATATAATAACTACCGCTTTCCTGGATAATTTTTTCATAAATATTTGATGGAAGATCATCGACTGAGTTAAAGAATAATTGGTATTTCAATTTTTAAAATTAATCTGGTTTACGCCAATATTTACACACTCCATAAGGTTTAGCTTCAAAGGTATTAGCATTGCCTCCTCTAAGACCACAATGGGATGTGAAATTAGATTTTAAATAAAACTTACAAGCTCCACAACACTTTTCATATAGTTTGTATTCTTGCATTTCTTTAAAAGCTTTATCTTTAACTTCCTTCCGTTCGTAATAATCTTTGATTTGATTTTCTGGTCCAACTTCTTTTTTAAAAATTTTTATAGGGCAAGGCTCGCCTTTTAATATTCCAAACCATTCATCAAGACTTTCAATGTCTGGCATTTTAAATACTGGACAATTGTCTTTATTTTCAGATACGCAACCTTGACACTTATTCATCTTTATCATCCATGTAATCGCTTGAATAAGGGTCACCCTCTTTCCAAACCGCACCAAATGGGTCTAATTCAATACTAATCTGCATAAGCTTGCTATATAAAGGATATAAAAATGTAAAACAATCAAATCTCAGAAACCAACTTGTGAAATCTCCAAGATAATAAAATATGTATGAAAAAAAGATTTTAATGTGTTTTATTGTTTGTATCATCTATGTGATTGCTAAAACCTAAGCATTCCTCTAGGTCTTTTCTGTGCTCTAATTCTTTCCTCCACATCTCTTCAAGGTTCTTCCAGTGCGATCTTTTCAAACCTCTGCGTTTTTGATCGGCGCAAAACTCTTCATAAGTGTTTGATTCGTAAAATGGTTTCATTTTTTAGCGGCTACTTTTTCTTATTTGCGAGAAATGCCTCCATGATTTCTTCCATAACCTCTATCGTTTTTAATATTCAAAGTGATATATTTCTTCAAGACACTCGTGTATCTTTTCTCTAACTTCTTCTAGCTCACGAGAAAGTGCGTACTGTATAACGTCATCCCTCGATAGTATAACCTCTTCACCAGCACTACCATGCCAATCACGCTTAGCCTTGTTCTCCAGATCCTTGTACGTCATACCATCTACTCTATACTTTATCTTACATCTAAGATGTTGTAGTATCTCGTCAATGACTTGATATCTGTACGCCGAGCCAAGACATGCATGTCTGTGCTCAGACTGGTCATCTGGGTCAGTTAAATCAAATTCTAATGTAGCTTTCATTTTATAATGATAAAAAAATGCGAGAAATTTTGCAAGTAAAATTTTAAAAAACCCCAGAGATGCAAGTGTTTAGAATTTTCTTGTACCTATCAATTTCCTTCTGATATGATTCAATGGTATGTCCCATTGATTCAATCATGTGTCGAAGATGATCTGCATAGTAAGTATTAGCTTCCTGTAGGTTAGAAAACACGCTCTTCTCTCTTTCTGGCATTATACATTCCACTGTATCTGTTTTAATGTGTCTAACAAATAGATCACATTCATACTCCCTACTAGCAACGTAATATGGGTTGCAGCTATTGACCCTTTCTCGAAAAAACTCTTCTGATATAACTTCGCACTCAGATATGTTGTCTGTGAATATATTTACAATATATACTGTATCACCGATCTTCATTCTCAAGTCTTGTTATCATAATTTCAGCCATTGCGATTGCTCCGTCAGCATATTTATTGGCTTTACGAATGGCATCCTGCTTTTCTTCTTCAGTTATTTCACCTTTAATATCTAACTCTACCTTGTAATAAAACCTCAGTTCATTGAATTTAGATTTAACTTGTTCTGCAGTGAAGACGGGACGATAATGACCATTTTTAGTATACTGCCTGTATGTATAGGTTAATGCTTCACTAAGCATATCGATAACTGGAAGCCAACTATCAGGGACTTCTAAACCCCAACACATACACGACTCTTGCATTGGCAAATCCTTCTCTTTATAAAGAGCAGGGTACTTCTTGAATATTTCTTCTTCTGTAATTTTATTCTTCATCTCTGTTAAACCAAAACCAAACTATAACTCCTATGTAAAATAAAAAATTAAACAAACAAATACTACCTAATATCATAAAATATTTAGCAATCAAAATGGCAAAATCTTTCTTTCGATTTTTAGAATGAGGTTTGGTATCCTGCTAGATATTCTATACAATCTTGTAAAGATAAATCTAATTGGCTTTAACCATAGACACTTATAGAACTTGTACCATAATTTTTTTTGTCGTTCTTTATGGATCTTGAGTCTGTCAGCATGCTCCGATTCACATCGAAGTCTTTCAGAGTTGTTACTTTCTTCAAATTTATGTAGCTCTATATTTGACAATTTAGAATCTGTAAACGTAGCTTTAAACTCTATCCAATAATCTTTTGTCTCGCAAAAGTAATCAGTATAGAAAAGTATTTGTCCATGATATGTTTTTTTGGTTGTCCATTGTCTTTTGACTTTGAAATAACCGCCCATGAAGTGTTTTTTTCTTTCTTTCTTTGAGTACTCGACCCACTCCTTATCATACTCTTCAAATGTTAATATACCATCCTTATGAATTGTATATGAGTCCAATAGATTGTCTAAATCTTTGGTTTGGAATACTTCTTCATCCCAAATGATTTTTAAATCTTTTAATTCCCCAATATCCTCTGGTAAAGGTAGCGGGGCTTTACATATAATATTATCGAACATTCCCATAATTATCTTTCCATTTCCTCCTTCCATTTTTTAATGATGGCTACAAAATTGGCCCTTGTATCACCAGCGTCGTAGATGGGCGTTATGCCCTGTTTATGCAAATCATCATTCCACTTTGCAGCAACGACACGCCCAAGATCATCTTGTAGCATAGAAGCTAACCTAGCGACTTCGTGGTCTTTAATTTGTACTGTTTTTTGTTTCATGTTTTTTAAATCCTGTTCTAATGAACCCAGCTGGGTAAATGATACAACCTCCCCGATCTTCAAGCGATGCTATCAATTGACCGTGTTCGTCAATTTCAATAATTTTGCATTTTTGTAAGCCATACGTGCCATAATCACCAACTGTATATTTTGGTTCAAATCGTTTTATATACGATCTGCGAACAGACAACGTATGTGCTCTAATTAAGGCTAATTCTTTTTTGTGTCTATATATATGCTTGTAATAAGCGTTGTGCCAAAAATTACTGTTTACAATTTTTTTATGTAAAGTCTGGCTTAATCTCTTTATATAGTTTACCAATTTGTTCATCTTTAATAGAAACTAGTTTTTGATTATCGTCTACAATATATAAGGTTCGTCGAATGTTTTTATCGTGGATTGAATAATAACCCGCCTTGAAGTCTTTGTTAATGTGTGTTACTAGATATGTTTTCATTACTCTTTATTTGCAGCCCAGACAGAAATTCCAGTGCTTTGTGCTGTCGCGCCCGATCTCGATAAAGCGTCAGCCAAATCTTTAGTACTAACCGCAAAAGCCGCATCTACATTTTTCCATGCCCAGCCATCTTGCTTTGCTGCTTCTAGGCAAAGTTCTGGTGTTTGTTTCTTTACATGCTCTAGTGCATTGCCATTTTGCTTTACAGCTTCTAGGCAAAGTTCTGGTGTTTGTTTCTTTACATACTCTAGTGCATGACCATTTTGCTTTACTGCTTCTAAGCAAATCTCTGGCGTTTGTTTCTTTACATGCTCTAGTGCATAACCATCTTGCTTTACTGCTTCTAGGCAAATTTCAGGTGTTTGTTTCTTTACATGCTCTAGTGCATAACCATCTTGCTTTACTGCTTCTGAACAAAGTTCTAGTGTTTGTTTCTTGACATGCTGTAGTGCATAACCATCTTGCTTTACTGCTTCTGAACAAAGTTCTGGTGTTTGTTTCTTGACATGCTGTAGTGCATAAACATTTCGCTTTACTGCTTCTGAACAAATTTCAGGTGTTTGCTCCTCAACAAACTTTAGTGCATAACCATATCGCTTTACTGCTTCTAGGCAAATTTCAGGTGTTTGTTTCTTGACATAATCTATTGCATAACCATCTTGCTTTACTGCTTCTAAGCAGATCTCTGGTGTTTGTTTCTTTACATACTGTAGTGCATAACCATTTTGCTTTACTGCTTCTGAACAAAGTTCTGGTGTTTGTTTCTTGACATACTGTAGTGCATAAACATTTCGCTTTACTGCTTCTAAGCAAATCTCTGGCGTTTGTTTCTTTACATACTCTAGTGCATAACCATCTTGCTTTACTGCTTCTAGGCAAAGTTCTGGTGTTTGCTCCTCAACAAACTGTAGTGCATAAACATTTTGCTTTACTGCTTCTAAACAGATCTCAGGTGTTTGCTCCTCAACAAACTTTAGTGCATAACCATATCGCTTTACTGCTTCTAAGCAGATCTCTGGTGTTTGTTTCTTTACATACTGTAGTGCATGACCATTTTGCTTTACTGCTTCTAGGCAAATTTCAGGTGTTTGCTCCTCAACAAACTTTAGTGCATAACCATCTTGCTTTACTGCTTCTAGGCAAAGTTCTGGTGTTTGTTTCTTTACATGCTCTAGTGCATGACCATTTTGCTTTACTGCTTCTAAACAAAGTTCTGGTGCTTGTTTCTTTACAAACTCTAGTGCCCAGCCATATTGCTTTACTGCTTCTAGGCAAATTTCAGGTGTTTGTTTCTTGACATACATTAGTGCATGACCATCTTGCTTTACAGCTTCTAAACAGAGTTCATGTGTTTGGTCCTTAACATACATTAGTGCACAGCCGTATTGCTTTACTGCTTCTAAACAAAGTTCTGGTGTTTGTTCCTTTACATACCTTAGTGCATAACCAGCTTGCTTTACTGCTTCTAGGCAAAGTTCAGGTGTTTGCTCCTCAACAAACTGTAGTGCATGACCATTTTGCTTTACTGCTTCTAAACAGATCTCAGGTGTTTGATTCTTAACATACATTAGTGCATAAACATTTCGCTTTACTGCTTCTAAACAAATTTCAGGTGTTTGTTTCTTAACATAATATAGTGCATAAATATTTCGCTTTACTGCTTCTAAGCAAATTTCAGGTGTTTGTTTCTTGACATACTGTAGTGCATCAACATTTCGCTTTACTGCTTCTAAACAAATCTCTGGCGTTTGTTTCTTTACATACTCTAGTGCATATCCATTTTTCTTTACAGCTTCTAAGTCTTTTTCATATTGTTTCATAGTAGTTTTAATTTTCAGGCATCAGTCTGACATTTTTTAGTGTGTGTGTCAACCCTTTTTTTTATTTTCTGGGATTTCCTTAATGTTGTAAATCGTTTCAACCTTGAACTTATTAGTATCTATAAGGTCTAGTGCATGACCATTTTGCTTTACTGCTTCTAGATCTTTTTCGTATTGTGTCATATTAGTTGTTCCGAATTATAATTTTCTACAAAAACCTTGCAAGTTGTATCTATTCTATGCTCTTCTTCGTTTATCAAGTCATAGTCAAAAAAGTAGATCTTGTATTGCCACTTTAGAGAATTGATGGATGATGTCAACCAATCTAAGCTCGGTTGATGTACACAAACTTTGAAGCTCCAATAGTCAGGATGGTCAAGATATTTACCGTAATACTCTTCTTCTAGGCATTTTCCCTCTTCCCAAATTGATGGTTTCATTTTAACAACTGGACCCCAATCATGGTTTTTGATGAACTTTCCATCAATAAACTCTGAATGTGTATGGTACTCATTAGTGGATACATTTACATATTTGTCGTCTGTGCAAATATCAACGACTGTAGCTCCCGACTTTAGTTTCTTAGCTTCTAATGATCTGATTACGTCCTTTAGGGGTTTATCTGAATTGTGGTGATAGTCTAGTATTCTGAGTTCCATTAGTAATCTTCCTCTCCTCCAATATATTCCCACCCACAAGCGATTTCTACATTATCATGACCTACGGAATCATTATCACCTTTATTTACTTCATAAACGGGCCAAAGGTGACCATCTGCAAACACAATAACCTCTGAGTTTTGTGGTTGTTGTTCTAGTAATTTGATTAGCTGTTGTACTTTCACATTTATTAAGTTTAAAATATTAGATTTCTTCAAAAGTGATTTTATATTTTTTGCCCCACTTTATTTGATCATCCAATCTTTCCCAAAAATTTACTCCCTTGTTGGTAAGATCATCATTATCTTCATCGTCAATCATAATCTCTAGTTTATTTAGAGTATCAAATTTTTTTCTATTTTTAAGATTATCAAACAAAGTTAGCTCAATAGAAGTTGAAAGTATATTGCCAATAATTGGTGACCAAGGTGATGGAGAGAAACCAGCTTGGGCTGGTCCCTCATCTTGGACGTTATCCAAATTAGAATTATGATTCATGATATGATAGAATTAAGTATTGAAATTATTATTGGCACAACAGGTCGTAATAGTTTTGAAATACTTGAAGACGAAAGGTGTCCATATATTGTGGTGGTGACTGAAGAAATTGGCGGAAAGCGTTTTGAACTGCGGTTTTATTTGGACGATGCGAAAATGAAACCCGCTCCTGAAGGTTTTCAGGCAAAATGGCTTTATTCACAAACAGTATTTCGTCGGGATTTACATCCTGTCGAGATTTCATCTGATGATGAAGAACAAGACCTTCAATGAAGTTTTGATTTATTGTGAAATCAATTGAATGAATTGTTTGGTTTTTGGGAATTTTATCGCCCAAATCAGCGGGATAACAAAGCGGTGGAGGAAACTCCGCGAAGCTACGTTCCTCACCTTTAATGTTCGCTAAAAGATTTCGCGCCTTCTCCCACTTGTCGTATTGCCCCTTGTAGAAGGAGTGGTAGGCGTCCTCGAAACACTGATCTTCCCCCTCCTTGAAGTCGTCATAAAGAGCCAGAAGTTCCGCGAGCGATTCACGCAAGGAAACATTCTCAGCGAACAAGGCATTGGAGGAAACAGCCCTCCGCCCCTCATGTTGTGCCGCCAGTTCTTTCTGGGCGGCAAAGTCGTTTTCAATGCAATAGTCACTCATGGCTGTTCCTCAATTTTGGCGTTCGACTGGGAATTATTAACTTTTTTTGAACTCATAACTAATATATAATGGATATTAACGAAAAACAACTAACTGCAATTTTTGAAACAAATATAGAATATTTCTTAAAAAGAGCAAGAAAAAAATCAAGTCCACAACCTCATTCTATTATCAATGATTCGTTTCATAATATCGTCCTCAAAATCATATACCGCTTGTTCAGTTTTTTTAGACTTTTTAAATGCAGAGTCTTTGTGTTCTTTTGTTGCTGTTTTGTCTCTACTGAGATTGAGAAATTCAGTTGTTGATTCTTCGTCTTCCTTAATTAGTTCAGGAAGGGTTTTGTGAATATCATCGTAAATTTGCCTAATTTTCTTTAGTTCTTTTGCTTGGGGCTCATATGACCAATCTGTATAGCTTTTAGGGACCTCAACTTCAATAAAGTCTGTAATGGCAGCAAACAGTACATCTTTAATCAATCCTGTTTTATCTGACCAAAGATGAGGCGTAGCCTTGCGGAGCCATTTATTTTGCTTATTAAAATATTTGTACCACACATTCTCTTCAAATTGCCGTTTCTTAACAGAGAGCCAAATATCTAGTTCATAAAAGAAATTGCGAATCCTAAATTGAATTGGATAGTTTTTCTTCCAGAAGTCTTCAAATTTACAGGACATAGAAAACAACCCATCCTCCCATTCATAAGCATAAGGCTTGCGATACCAAAAGCCAAGAAATTCTCTCTCTTTCTTAGGCGTAGCCTTATAATCTTTAATGTTTGAAACTTCTACTTGTTTAATTTTCATTTTTTATTGTCGCGATCATCTAGTAGTTTAGTAATAAAAAAACACATAATAATAGTTCCTATTAATATCATTGACGCTATATCATGATATGATTTTACCTCCATGAGACTATTTTAGTTAAAACTTCTGCCACTATACTGTCGGCTGGATTAGTGTAAAGTTCTGTACAAAACTCTTGCAGCCATTCTTTTATTGGTTGTATATCATATTCGTCAATATCAATTGTTACTTTCATTAAAATGGATGGTTTTCTATGTTAATAATTTCTATCTTGTCGTTTTCTAGTATAGCATATGTTTGTTGTAAATTATCAATACAATAGTTAATGCTATTGCCAGATTGTTTAATTCTTATTTCTGTTGATGGTGTTGTTGTGTGGCCAACAATTTGATTGATGTCTTGGATTTCTGTAAATTCATGATTCCAATCCAACCAAGTTGGACCACCTACAGCACTACCACCCCCACGACAGTATCCAGCCATTGCTATCCAATGGCTTTCACCGAACATAAAGTTAGATCTAACTTTGTTCCACTCATTGCACATATTTTTAATTCCCTCCTCAATAGGATTATCGTTATTAATGGGAGGCATATAAGTAGGAGAAAATCCTGCATGGCTAATCGTGTATTTACCAACTTGAACGGCAAGTTGTAAACTTTGCTCCCAATCTAGATTTATATATTTTGAATACTTACATCTCTTTTTGTTGGTGTAGCCGCTACATACAAAGTTTTTAAGTCTATGTGTTTGATCACGAAGCTTTCTACCAGCAAGATAACTAACATCGTGATTGCCGATTAACCAAGTTGCTCTATCTCCAAGCTCAATATATTTATCAGAAAGCCATTTGCACATAGCTTCCATGCCATATATTTTTTCATTATCTATTTTTTTGAGGGTATCAAAGTAGTCCCCCATAAAAACAACATGATCAAAATTATTCTCTAACGCTTTTTCGGCGTAAAAAATATCTTGATGGAGATCACTTAAGAGCAAAACCCTTCCTGAATTGATTATTTTCATTGTTTTGTAAGAATACAATATTGAACTGTTTAAGTCAAGAAAAAAGTGCGGCCCATTTCTGGGCCGCATCAAATATCGCAAGTTTGTCAGACTGGCCTTGCGAAAACCTTTGGTGGGCTATCAACCGCTGGCTGTGGCCAAAACGAATAATAAAAAAATAATTTATTAAAAAACCATTTCTTCAATATTTTCATGATTTTTTTGAGACCATCTGCGAACAATAGGCTCAGATTCACTTCTTTTAATAAAATCGCCATTAAATGGGCCATCTTTTACTACGTCGCAAATAAATTGAGCTTCGATGCTTTCTAATGGTTTCATCTCTGTATATCCCCAAGCATTATTTTCCTCAATAGTATAATTGATATCAGAGCAAATCACATCATGATCTTTATTGAATTGAAGAATTAATTCGCGTAATTGACCTGCTAGTTTTTCTTGTAGTTTTGTATAGTCTTGTTGCATTTTTTGTTGTTGGTTTTCCAGTTTATTTTATCGTAATTTTTTTTAAACTGTTTTAAGTCTTTTGTTCTGTCTTTATCGCCTTTGCCGTTCATCTTTTTTAAGTGCTAGTATAACTTTTTTTCTGAGTTCGCTTGTTAGTTCTTGGTTAATCACTTGGTCCTCCAAGCAAATTATATATAAGTGATTAATAATGGTTGAGATAGGTGTCTCAGGAAATTTTTCTATTGTAGACTCCATGCTATCAAGAATACTGGGTAATATATCAGATTCTAACTTATTATAATACTCTCCAAGATCAAAAGAATGAATATGGTTATCGTAGACATAAAGGCAATACGTTTTTGAGTAAGTGCGCTGCCCTTCGTCAAGAAAATAAATCATAATTTAAGTAAATTATAGTCGTTTTGGTACATTTTGTCAACTAGTTTTTTGAAATTAGTTTTTCTTTTCCATCTAAGCTCTGATTCGGCTAAAAATGAGTCTCCGCAGAGCTTGTGTACTTCTGCTGGCCTGTAGAACTTAGGGTTTATTCTTAATAAAATTTCTCCCGTATCTTTTCTAAAAACTTCGTTTTCTGGCGGAATATAATTGCCTTTAGTTCCTGCAAATGACCAATTTCCTTTTATTTCAGCACACTTAAATGATTCTTCTACGAACTCTCGGACGCTGTGCATTTTGCCACTTGATAATACATAACTCTTAGCTTCGTCTTGGTTTAGCATTAACCATATAGCCTCCATGAAGTCTTCCGCATCGCTCCAATCCCTTTTCGCATTAAGGTTTCCAAGTTCAAACGTAGGTAACTCTTTACCTTCTTCCATTGCTATTTTAATCTTAGCAACGGAATTAGTTATTTTTCTGGTTACAAAATCTAAACCCCGTCTCACCCCTTCGTGATTATAAAGCCAAGGCTGTATAGCGTATAACCCATAAGACTCTTTGTAGACTCTAACTATATGCCTCGAAGCGCATTTCGCTGCGCCATATGGAGACAACGGCATTAACGGATGATCTTCGTCTTGAGGGGAATATATTAAATCTCCAAATTCTTCAGAAGAACCAGCGTTATAAAACCTACAATCTGGAGCAAACCTTCTAATTGACTCAAGTATATGTAGAACCGCACTAGAATCAGTTTCCCAGGTTTGAATAGGGTATTTCCAGCTACCTGCTACAAATGATTGTGCAGCAAAGTTTATAAAATAGTCAGGTTTAATATCAATGATTACATCACGAATGCTGTGGGCATCATTTAAATCTAAATCTAGAAGCTTAAACCTTTCTTCGTTTTCTAAATGCAGAATGTTTTCATGGTTTTTAACGCTTAGTCTTCTGGCTGTACCATAAATCTTGTGATCCGTGTTTTTGAGCAGGTAATCAACCATATGGCTACCATCTTGACCTGTCACTCCTGTTACTATAATCTTTTTCACAAAAGTAAGGTTTCTTCTATTTTTTCAATAATAAATGTAGTATCCATGCCTAATGCTAGGAACTCATAATCTTGATAATCTTTAATTTTGTTTTTAATATCGGATGGTACGTGAAAACCCAGTTTATTTCCTATAGCGTTTTTTAATTTTTCCAAACAGCTTTTGAATTCTGCACTACTAAAGTCGCCAACGCTGCCCAAGCTCGCTGACAGGTCATACGGTCCAACGAGATAATAATCGAAATTTACGCTCGATATGTCGCGTATGTTTTCCACACCCTTCGCAGTCTCTATTTGAGGGACTATTATTGGTCTTCTTAATTCTAGAGACTTCATTCCCCATAGATTTTCTCGAACCAATCCTTGTCCTCTTTTGCCACCAGTTTCTGTTACGAGCGACTTTCTTACTACCCCTCGATTGTCTTTGTCAAATTTTTCAATTTTGTTTTTAAATGGGTAAATACAATAATCATAGAATTCTTTGGCTTGTTCAAAAGTTTCAACCGTAGATAAAATTATACCTGATATACCTGCGTCAAGGCACATTCTGATACATTGCCTATCTAAATGGGAAAATCGAGCGAGCACTTTTTTGTTTAGTAATGTTCCTACTTGTATGCATGAATATAGAGTTTCATCATTAAAATGCCCATGCTCAAGATCTAAGACTACCCCATCAAAAGAGGACGAGCAGAATATTTCGGTTATTACAGTTGAGGGAATTTGTTGCCAGAATAATTTCATAATTATTTACAAAGCAAAACACCAGTTCCTTGAGTGTGCAAAACTTTTAAACCTTGCGAAACTAACCATGGGACAGCCAAAGCTCCTTTACCACCAAAACCCTTACTTAATTTAGGGGTATCATCAAATATAACCATCCCATTTTCGGAAAGTTTTGGTAAAGATGCTTTGGCCTGAGCTAAATGAGTTTCCTGGCTCAGTAGATTGGTCGGATCTATATCGACATTATTTTTTTTATAAGCATTTCCGAATTTTTTAATCCTAGTTCTTAGCGATGCTTCATGCTTCGAGTCATTGATAATATCAAAGTTGTCTAAATATAAAATAGATATTGGCTCTTTTATTTCTTTAATTTTTTCTTCACCTTTACCTAAGATAGCTTTATCACCAATCAAGGATTTGGCTAACTCATAACAGTATTCTGAAAAATCTATAGAGTAAAAATTAACACCGTATTTTTTTGACATGTCATGAAAGTATTTAGTGGAGCTGGTTTTAATTGACTCTCTACAGCTACCTATCTCGACGATACAGCCTTCTTTTATTGTCAAGGCTATGTTTTGTATTTTATTAGTTAATGTATGTGATGCCATATTATATTGCGTTTACTAAGTCCCAGTCTCCTTCTGTGTCTATATCTAAATTATAAGGAAAATCAATTTCCATTATATAAGGATTATAACCTATTCGGTTGTTAAATTCAAGGACTTTTGGCTCAAACGCATAGAGGTAAGAGTTTTCCATGTAATATATTGGAAGGTCCTGAGTTTGCTCTAATTTCATTGGGTTATGGTTAACTGGGCAATACCCGTAATTTTCTTTTTTCCAAAACCTATTTTGCACAACATCAGCAGAAAAAACAGAATCATAACCTTCATTATTTATCTTGTCTAATGCAAATTTTATGTGATCTGGATTTAAAAAGGGTGATGTCACATGTATTTGACATATCGGTTCATTGATTGAAAATTGATTTACAAAATTTTTTAATAAATCTACAACTGAAACTTTGTTGCCTATTAAATCCCTCTTTCTATGGAAGCATGTCGCCCATTTTTTTTGGCCACATTCTTTAATAATCAAATCCGAATCGGTATCTATAAACACATTAAAATCTTTTAGTTTATCAATGGTATTTTCCCAAAGCGGCTTACCTCGAAAATTTCTAAAGTTTTTTCCAGGGACTCGCTGCGAGCTTTTCTTAATTGGTATGTATATAATCATTTAAGATAAAGATTCCAGACAATGTTCAAAACTTAAATATTTAAAAAAAGTGACTTTTGAATTTTTTGAGCAATTAACCAGATTGACATTGTACTTTTTAATATCAGATTTTAACTCTATCCATGTGTTTAAGTGGTTTCCTGGGAGATGATAAAGGTCTCCAGCTTGTTGGTAGTCATTAAAAAAATAGTTATTATTTAATTCTGGGGTCTTTGATAGCTTGAGGCGCCAATCAGTAACTTTAATGGATTCGTTCAAAATTTGAGTTGGGTAATTAGCATCAATTCCTAATAAAAAGATATTCTGAAAACCTAACTCGATAGCTACCCTCACGGCCCCAGAACCTGTTGAGCTATACTTTATTGGATGATCGCCAGAATCAGGATCTTGCGACATGCCAAAAAAATCTTTATTATGTTTTTTTTCGACATACTTAACGCTATTCCGAACAGCTTCGCTAAAATATCGCTTCGAACTATCTAGCCCAGATTTCTGAGTAGGTCGCTCAAGCAAAAAGAACTTCTTGATAGGGTTTTCTTTGTCAAGGATCATGGACGAAATTTTTTTTGAATGAGATAATGTTACCGCATAATCAAAACAGCAATAATATGTTGGAAACCAATTTATATTCTCCCAGTATCTGTAGGCAGCATTCATTCCTATTGTGGGATATTTGATTTTTTTTAAAGCGTTAAAATAATCAGGCTTCATACTAGGCGCGTTACCTAAGACAAAAATTGTATTTTTATTATTATAACTCATTTAAGATACCTTCTCTTTGAGTTCTGAAAAATTCATGGGATATATCAAAATATTTTGATATTTTGGCGTCACTTAACTTTAAGAAATTACTTCTTGGCTCTGCGACTTTGGTTTGAGTTTGGTAATATTTTTTTATATAAAGGCTATTATTTCCCTCTTTGCATACTGATAAAAAACATGGCTTAAACCAGTCCCATATTCTTTCCATATTCAAAGCGTGGCTATTGTCTGAGCTAACATCATGTCCAGAACTATTTAAATTACGCATTGCGACTTTTGTTGTCGTTAACACCGATTCAAATAATGGGATTTCTAGAAAATTTATAAAATGACATGCTGACCATGAACCGTTAAAGATATTGTTGTAAGGAAGAAGCCAATCTAGAAAATTCTTATGAATTATTTTAACGCAATTATTTGAAAAAAGCCTTTGGTATATTCCGTTTTTTTCTGAACCAATAAATTCAGGGGAGTTATTGATGATATAAAGAGGAGACAAGACAGCGGGTTTGTACGCTTCCAAGTCTTGGATTAAAATATCAACTGGGTCGCCAAATATTGAATCAAGTTTAATGTCTTCATCTATAAACATGTAATAATCGTAGCTCTTAGGAACATTTTTGTACAAATAATTCCTTGTTTGAGACCAATGGCTTCTAGGGTAAAACCCCAAACAATTTTGAGATGCATCCTTTTTTCCAAAGGTTACATAAAAAAAATCTACATTATCCCTATTTGAGAAAAGACTATTATGGTAATCTGAAGGCCCAGACTTGTTTACTTCAAGTACAGCTAGTTTCATTACAGTTCCTTTTCTAGTTTCGATTTTCTGAAACAATCCAGCTTGCTAAGTTCACTACAATTAACTATATCAATACCTGTATTGTCACAAAGCGTAGCTAAAGCCTCCCATCCTGGTTTCTGAAAAACATTTATATTTGGTATATTATATTTATCCCCAGGTTGTTGGTAATCATCAAACCAATAGTTAGGATTATGCTTGATATCTTCTGAGATGATTAACCTATTTACTCCATTATCTTTATATATTTTTGCACCATCTACAATTTCCTTGTAGTTACAGTCCGCTCCAAGCAGTATAATTTTATTGTAACCCATACAAATCGCAACTTGACAAGCATTGGCTCCAGAATTACCTCTATCGTTAAAATTTTTAAAATCTTCTGTTGACCTACATAATGGACTTAATGGGTTGAAGCCGCCACTTAATTTAACCAACTGAAACCTTGGGGATGGATCAAAATCTTTTATGTAGAAAAATTTTTTAATGCCATTTGATTCGTCGTTTATTAAGGATTGATATTCTTTTCTGTGATCCTCGCACACAACATAATCAAAGCAGCCGTGATATGTTGGCCACCAATTCATTTTTCTATACATTCGATAGGCTGCATTAAGACCAAAAGTGTCAATACCAACAAGCAAACCAAAATCGACACTTCTTAAAGATGGGCCGTTTCCCATTACTATTATCGTTTTATTTTTGTTTTTGTTCATTTTTATTTGTTTTTGATTTTTTGCAAGCTATCCATCGCTAATATGAAATCAATATGTTTGTATTGAATGTCCCCTATTTTTTTCTTTTTATTGCAGGTTATATTGTCTGAGTGATATGAAAAATCATAATGCCATACAGTATTGTTTGGATCAAAAAAAATATCAATACCTTTTTCTTTTAGCCTTAGTGAGAAGTCAATATCTTCATTATGTTGAAAACCCTTAAACATACCGTAGAAGGGTATGTTGTTATCCCAGCTTACTTCTTTTAATAGATCTTTTTTGCAAATTGAAAACCCCCCTGTCTGGTAAAAGGTATCGGATTTTGATGTGTAATTATAAGGAACCATTCTGTGGATGGGTAAAAATGTCGCCCTATCCCAGTGCCTGTTTCCATCAGGTAATAGTATTTTATGGCCTAAAATTCTCCATGAATTTTCTTTGTTGTTATAACGCTTAAAATTAACATACCAATCCGCAGGAAAAATAATGTCATCATCGCAGTGAACGAGAATATCTCCTTGTGAATTTTCTGTCCCTATGTTTTTCCTTTTGCCCAAAAACTCAACAAATTCTTCGTCTATAATTTTAGTTACAGAATCATCGTGTATAAAGTCTATATTGTTACCGACTAATACAATTTCATAATCATCTTTATTGAGAAAATTCCTATGTATCGAATTGATACATAGTTTTAATTTTTCTTCTTTATCGCCTATGGATAATATGACAAAAGAAATTTTCATTTAATTTTTTTTACTTTTTTTTGTTTTTTTCGAAAGTTCGTTATTTTATTTTGAACCTGTCGATACATTGGCATAAAATCAGATTTCTTTACCTCAAGAAAAGGTTTAAAGTTTTCTGGGTCAACAATCATACTTTACTTATTACTTTAGATAATAATTTTTTACAGGTATTCATTTGATCGAGTTTTTCGTCAAAGTTATCGCTGTTTGATAACTGTGACAATTCATGCTCGATCCAAGATATATCGCATTCGAGATTTTTTTTGTAACTTTGTAGCTCTTGTTTACTTAGTGCATTGATATCAATGCCTTCATACTTGTTTGTAATTGTAGCTTGCATTATAGTGTTAGTTATAAACTTTTAGTTTTTTGATTTATGTTTAAAATATCATCGATAGTTTTTGCAACAATATTAAATCTATATTCTGTAGACCTATTTTCAAAATTATCCCATTTTAAATGGTAATCGCATTTCATCTTTAAAAGAGGGTCATTTTTGGCCTCTTCTTCGTTTGGGGGCTGATTACCAGACCTATCTAAATGGATGCACGTCCCCCCCATAATATTAACGGCCCATTCCAGCTCGTTAAGGTAACGAACGTCAGTGATAACTGGGCAAAAACCATTAGAAATGCTATTTTTGACCTGATTTTGGATTTTTTTAATCCAGTAATCAGCGTCCATTCTCCTCATCAACTTTGTGCCATAAGCCACAAGAAAATCCCTAATAATTTCTTTTTGAGTATTATCTTCTGTAAATGGTGATATTCCGACCCTATCTAATAAAAAATCTTTTACATCATATTTTAGTGCGTCAGCAAAACTAAATCTAATACATTTAATATCATAATTTTGAAAATATTCACGAGCCAAAGCAAAGAACGTATCTTTTCCTGAGCGAGCCAAACCACATAGCGCTAATAATTTTGGTTGATTCATGTCAATTATTTATAAATGAAGACCCATCTCCTTGAAACAATCTTTGGATTTTATTTAAATAATCTATTTTTGCTTGTTCCGCAAGTCTTTTTTCTTCAAAAACTTTATAGATTAAAAAAACAGGAAAACTAATGGATAAACCTACGGACAGAATTATAATTATAAATCCAATGTAATTAATAAAATTACTAAAAACAATTTCAAGCATAATATTCGTGGTCCTTTTTAACAATAAAAGTTTTAAATTTGGCGTTTTTAAATACCTCGTTCAGCATACAATATATAATGTTCCAATTACCACCAGCTAAACCACAAGAAATACCAAAAGGTAAACCTAGCACATACTTTGAAACATCTGGTGATGAATTAATAGCTTTATATAGGTAGTCAATTGACGCATAAAACGACTCATAATTAACATGCCGCCCTTCACCAAACTCTTGTTGGGTATATAAATTAATAATTCTTTTTTTTGGCTCTGAATTTAATTTACAAAACGAAAAATAACCTAAAGCGACTTCAGACTCCTCATGAGCTTTACAATCAGCTTGGTAAGCTTCTGGATACCTTTCTTTAATTAATTTAGCTATGCCTCCACCCATGACATTTTTAGTGTTACAAGAATGGGCGATTGTATTAATACCATTTGGAAAATCCAATAAATCGCCTTTTATAATTTGCAAACTCATGATCAGTATTATTATATTGTAATTTTATTTATCCCAGATTTCAATAGAATTTAAGTCTTTAATTATATCAGTATATAACACTCTAGTCAACCAATCTTTTCGACCTTTTCTTTGATAAAGTTTGTAGCCCGCATCTCTACGGTCTGTAGTCTCTGGAGCTGATCCATTATTTTTTTGCCTAATTATCGATTTAGACCATTCAAGTAAATCTAACCTTTCAGCTAAAAGGAACTCGTTTTGCCTTTCAAAAGCTATATGAGTTGCTTCGCCTTTGAGCCAACCTTTATCACCTTGGACGTTTATAAACTCAAGCCAGACCCATGCATCATTAGGTTCACTACCTCTAGACAAACCTTTTCTAGCTTTTACGTCAACGGATCTAGTTCCATATTTATCATGGGAAATGATAAAATCAATATGATTATAAATGTTTTGTTTTGTTGTTGAACCAACTACTGACCAACCCTTGGACTCCGCTAGATTTTTAAATCTTTTTTCCGCAGTTAGTCCAGAATTTGCACAGGCCCTATTAGAGTCATACCTGTTAATGTACATTATAATTAATCAGTGCTTCCAAAGCCACCAAATCCGCGATCAGTTTCCTGAAGTTCTTCGACTTCCTTAATGAGAACTTTAGGTAATTCAACAATGACCAACTGAGCTATTTTGTCGCCAATTTGATATTTATTAAGCTCAGTGTGAGACATTCTAACTTTTACCTCGCCCCTATAACCGCTATCAATAACACCAACGGAATTCAGTAGCCTATGTCCAGTTTTAGAAATACTGGACCTTGGGAAAAGCAGGCCAACATTACCCTCTTCTATTTCTAAGGATAACCCAGTTCCAAATTCAATATAGTTTAGAGTTGATTTACTTGATGTAGCAAATAAATCTAATCCAGCGTCACCTTCTCTAGCGTATTGCGGTATAACAGCGTCTTTACTGAGTTTTTTAATTTTTAAAATCATTTTAAAAAAAAGGCTACCATGCGTTTTGCATGGTAGCCCAAGTTTAATATTTAATATTTATAACTCACCCCAGCAAAAAATGCTGCATCAGGAGTAGTAAAATTAGTTCCGTTTGTATCCGCTAAGGCTACTCCAGCAAAAATTCTAGCAGAATCATTAAGATCGTATCCAGCGACCAAATTGACCCCATAATAAATTCCAGAATCGTTATTGATAGTAGTGTTACCGATATACGCAGTAGACCCAACAGAAATATTATCGGTCACATCCATATCGTAAGAAACAGAACCTTCTACCGTCAAGCCGCTTTCTCCTGGGTCATAAAAAAGTTTAACTTTTGGATCTAGGATAATTTCAGCCCCAATTTCGATAAACAATTCGGTTGTACTACCTACAACATGATTGTCGTTATAGGAAACAACGCCAAACGATGTATCAATTTTATCAAGGAAATTAACTTCGGTAGAAGCGCTAAATCTAATCTCATCTTTAAGATCATTTTTAGCGTTAATGATTGCCCCTATTTGGATATCTTGCCCAAACACTGGCAATGAAGCATCAATTTCTCCTTGTTTTACTGAAGTGTCTGTCGCTGAACCGCGAAAATACAGATCAGAACCATAACCAAGCGTTAATTGACCAGACAATTCTTCTGCGTTAATTTTATTAAAAGCAAATAACCCTCCAAAGAGAATTACTGCACTAATGAGTAGTTTTGTTTTTGTTGTCATAATAATTTATGAGTTGTTAAAAAATTTAAGAATCCTCATTCTCTTTATCTTTTAAAGCTTCTTGAATAGAATCAAAAACAGTTTTTAGTTCAACTTCGTTCATGTTGTTTACTTGAGTTGAGACGTTTTCCTTAACTTTTTTTTGAATCAAGTGCAAAGCTTCAGTTACTCGTAATTTGTTTAAACCATCATTTGTTAATACATTAATAACAAAATCTTTATCAATTTCTTCTGACATATTATATTTTATACTCCGTATATTGCGTTAAACCCTTGGCTTAACTTTTGATTTTGAACTTGAGCTATTTTTTGTTTCGCAAGTTCTAGTTCTTGTTCTTCTGTTTTGGATTCATCATATTGAATAGAATCACCTAGCGCTAATAGTTCTTGCAACCTTTCGTTGGATTGAACCACAGATTCTTTGCCCAATAACTTGAGTATAGCTTTATCAGAAGCTTTTGCATCGCACCCCCATATAACTTCCCTTTCGAAATCAGGAATGTCTTCTGAATAATACTCCACGGGAACCCTTGGATTATCCTCCGTACCTTCGCTCCATTCAAATACTGGAACAAATTCCTCTGGCCAAGTATGAAAAAATGCATCAACATTTTGTTTATCAGAAACAACCTCTTCATTTACGTAAGATGGATTACAATTATGATGTAAGTTGCTATAAGACAATGGTACGCTGCTTTCATATTCCGCAGAGCAGTAAAGGTAAAACCATTTAAACAAGTTACCACAATTCCAGCAACCTTTATCTTCATTTGACAAAGCTAACCTTGATTTAACAGACTCGTCTAACTTTTTAAAGTTTGACATGAATCTATCAGTAATTTGCTTTAACTCAATTTCCTCGCAATTTTTCGTTGAAGAATTTACCTTAATTATAATCGGATTAGAGTAATCTTTATCTAGCCCGATAACATCAAGGATTAATCCTAGAAAATTTAATTCAGAAATCGTATTATCAACAGAATCTTGGTCGGTTGAAGCTAAATGAATATACTTTCGAGGGGAAACTGATAGCGAAATATCATGTTTTTTAGATAAGCTGCCAATGTTTTTGAGCTTTAAGATAATGTCTTGGCTTTTTGGTAAATCGGAAATAGAAAAATTTAAACTCTGATCGGAAATCAAAGGTAAAAAGTTGCTATTTAATCTGTAGTGACTAATCCCGTTTTGATTGCAGCTATCAATAATTTTAATAGTTAAATCCAGGTTGTGAATAATCAAATCAGAAAGAGTCAAAAAAGCATCGCTTTCAGATTTATCTCGCAAGTCAATGAATTTAGCTCTTGATAATGTTTTAAAAACATTACTTGAATTTTGGCCCTTTAAGACCTGACTATCACAAACTAGACCTAACTTCATTTTATTGGAACGCTTCTGGGATTTCTTCTTCTGAGGATACTAATTCAGATTTGGCTTCTTCTGTGTTTTCAGAAACACTCCCTTCTGTATTATCGGACAAGGCATCTGCTTGGGCATAACCAGCACGATCTTGCGATTCGTACACCAAGTAATCTGGAGCCTTATCG
>Ga0222718_10001427_pt1 | contig 22873 bp, 22 predicted proteins | sample C33_27DmetaG_FD_165045 | JGI IMG/M metagenome (GOLD analysis project Ga0222718, IMG submission 165045) | Estuarine water microbial communities from San Francisco Bay, California, United States - C33_27D | ecosystem: Environmental > Aquatic > Marine > Unclassified | place: USA: California...
ATCATCACTGTCGCTGACTCTCGACCTGGTTGGGCAAAAGCTCTACGAGAACTTATTGCTATGCTATACGTAGGTCAAGTACCTACATGGGATGTGTCACAGGTAAGACCTGCAGGTGCTAGGCTAAAAACATTTGGTGGTAGGGCATCAGGACCTGCACCATTAGTTGAGTTGTTTCAGTTCTGCATACAGAAGTTTAAGAACGCAAAAGGCAGAAGACTATATCCAATTGAATGTCACGACATCATGTGCAAGATAGGTGAAGTAGTCGTTGTTGGTGGTGTACGTAGGTCTGCTCTTATCTCTTTGTCTAACTTAGGTGATGACCAAATGAGACACGCTAAATCAGGTTCATGGTGGGAGAATGAAGGGCAGAGAGCACTAGCCAATAACTCTGTAGCATTCAAAGGTAAACCTGAGATGGGCACATTCATGCGAGAATGGACATCATTATACGAATCTAAGTCAGGTGAACGTGGTATCTTTAATCGTAAGGCAGCCAAAGTTAAAGCATCTGAGAATGGTAGACGAGATAGTGAACACTACTTTGGTTGTAATCCATGCAGTGAAATCATATTGAGACCATATCAGTTCTGTAACTTAACCGAAGTTGTGTGTAGGTCTACAGATGACTTAGCAACACTGACAGAAAAAGTACGTATAGCTACCATACTCGGCACATTTCAAGCAACGCTTACAGAGTTTAAATACTTACGTAAGATATGGAAAGATAATACAGAGGAAGAAAGATTATTAGGAGTTTCCCTAACAGGTATCCTAGATAATAATATATGGACAGACGAGATACTGACAATACTAAGAGATGTCGCAGTAGAAACTAATAAGAAGATGGCTAAAGACTTAGGTATACCACAGTCAACTGCTATCACTTGTGTAAAGCCAAGTGGTACAGTCAGTCAATTAGTTGACAGTGCTTCAGGTATTCATGCTAGACACAACGACTACTACATCAGAACTGTACGTGGTGATAACAAAGACCCATTGACACAGTTTATGAAAGCAAGTGGTATACCAAGTGAGCCTTGTGTTATGAAACCTGATAGCACTACTGTGTTCAGCTTTCCAATGAAGTCACCTTCAGGTGCTATTACTAGAACTGAAATGACTGCTATTGAACAGTTAGAAGTTTGGCTTATGTTCCAAAGACATTGGTGTGAACACAAACCTTCTATTACTGTTTCTGTCAAGGAAGATGAATGGATGGATGTAGGAGCATGGGTGTACAAGAACTTTGATGAAGTATCAGGTATATCCTTCTTACCCTTCAGTGACCACACATATGCTCAAGCACCTTATCAAGATATAGATGAAGCAAAATATTATGCCTTATCACATGAGATGCCTGAGTCAATTGATTGGTCTAAGTTAGCAGACTTTGAGAAGGAAGACACTACATCAGGCGGTAGAGAACTAGCTTGCACAGCAGATGCCTGTGAAGTAGTTGACTTGACATCTAATTAATGTTAGAATCTGCTGAATTATTATGGTGGCAATGGTGGTTACTTATCGCCATTTCCATCAACACAACTATAAACTTAATCGTGTTCTTTAAAGGTAGGAAGCTACATATTCGAGAATTTTTACACCTTAAACCAAAACCAAAGAAGAGGAATATAGAATGAGAGATATGATACTCAATGCAATCAAAACAAAAATGATAGGACAGATGAATGCTCATATAGCTAACATAGAAGTGATGTTAGAGAACCCTGTTGGTGCAAGAGATAGAGCAACTGTGATAGATACTATTGAGAAAGAGATGTCTGCACTAGAGCATCTAGATGGAAGAATTAATGTACTAATAAAATACTTTGAGGCAAAGAAAGAACAAGCCATAGAACAACAAAAAGACAAATCAAAATCTAAATAGGAACAATTATGACTTATACAGATAGTTTAGTAACAGCCGAAGTAACCAAAGAAGATGGAGAGTTGTGGTATGTAAGACCATCAGGTAGACGAGAGAGATTAGGTTCTTATCTACGTAAGAATACAAAACGTATGTTTGTTAATGGTGTGTACATACCAACATCACATCCTCTACATAGACCAGGCAGATACAAATCATTAGATGATGCGTGGTCACATCAAAAGATAGAACAGACAAAGGAAGGAGAAATATATGCTATAACAAACACTGCATGGATTAATTGGTACAAGATTGGTAAAGCAGTCAACGCTAAAGATAGACTGAATGCTTATCAAACAGGTTCTCCTTTCAGAAACTACGAATTAGTTACAGCATTTAAAGTAAACAATCGTCATGTAGCCGAAAGAAAGATACATAAATTACTTGTTAAACATAAATATAATAAAAAAGGTGAATGGTTTTATATAGAAGAGTTAGACGAACTAAAAGCAATCTTTGATAAACAGGAGAAAAAGAATGAGAAATAAAAAACCTCAACATATTATCAAACACATGTTTGAAAGGGGTTATGCATCGTTTACAAATAAACCATATACAAGAAATGTTCGTGGAGCAAGAGTTATTATTGCTACACCACCTAAAAAATCAAATGTCTTAGAACAAAAGGAATGGACACGTGGTTACAATGCGGCATATTTTAATCAGCTAGAAAGGGTAAAGAAGGATGAAGCTAGAAGAAGAAGCGAAGAAATACATGCAAGATAAATTAACTATTGCAGAAGTAATGACTGCTGATTTCTATGAGATGAAAGCAGGACAGACAGCTATCTTTCCTGAACACAAAGCTCTAGAGTATTTAGCTCTAGGGTTAACTAGTGAAGCAGGAGAAGTAGCAGGTAAGGTAAAGAAACTTATACGTGATGGTGAGGATGTGGAAGGCTTTGAGCTGAAGAAGATTGCCATAGCATCAGAGATAGGTGACGTACTTTGGTATTGTGCTATGATGGCTAAAGAGGTAGGTGTTTCATTGGATGAGATTATGAAAGAAAACTTGAAGAAATTGCACGGAAGAAAGATACGTGGAACATTACATGGGTCAGGCGATAACCGTTAGTTACGTGCCATTAAACCTTTTTGTTTAACTAAACCACCACGATTGAAGCGACTAGTAAGTTCTAATATCATTTCTTTCGCTTCTCGTGGTTTTAGTTGTTTATATGTTTTATCCAAACTAGTCATGCCTTCTATTCGTCTACCTTTAGGCGACATAAGATTTTGGTCTTCTGTTAAAAATTCTTTTACTTGTTTGTTAGCAGTTAGACCTGTACCTATTTCTTTCTTCTTCATTTTATTAGATATATTATCTAAGGCTCTTTTAGCACTAAATCCTTTACGTCTGTTAGACATGCCTAGAGGACCTTCATAGAATCCAAAATCTGCTAAAGTAGATAATATTTTTAAGTTGTTATATTTCTCTGACCCTTCAGGAAATTTATCTGCTAATTTATCAAATTCATATGCATATGATTGCATCTTTTGTAAGAACTTATCATATGAACCCCTAGCACCAAACTCACTAGTATATTTAGCTAATTCAGCCATGCTAGTTAAAGCATCTTTAACATTATCATAGGCTTTATTTCTACTAATTATTGCTTCTTTTTTAGATACTTTATTTTGTGTAGGAAAAATAGCTTTGTCAAAATCACTACCTGTTCCTGAGCCAATTCTTTCAAAAAGAATATCAGCCTTTTCAAATGCTATCTTAGCTGCCTTAACCTTTTCAGGTGTATCTAGTTTCCCTATATCCTTACCTTCAAATAATTCAGCTTCACTTTTTAAAACACCCCTTTTATTTGGAACGATGTTAGTGCTATAATCAGCTTTGCTAGGGTCTAAATCAGATATAGATTTAGGATTAAAGTATTCAGGAAAAGCTACAGCTAACTCCGCTTCAACGTGACCTGACTTAGGTAACATAGTAGCACCAAATTCATTTGTATTAGTTTTACTAAAATATTTTTCTGTTAAAAGTTTTCTAACTGAACTGTTTTTAGCTAGACTATTAGTCAAATCCATATAGTCATCAGGTTTCATATTTCCCATTTTTTCATATGGTATTTCTGCGTGGATTAAATTCTCTATAATAGGTCCTGAAACAATATTATTGTCTGCATCTGTTATTGTGTCAGGATTAGTAAAAGATGGAGACATAGAAACATTAGGGTCACGTGATGTAGACAGTAATCTAGAGTCACGAATTTCTGCATGAAAGCCATCCCCTGCTGTCAATCCTCTAGCTTCTTTAAACACACCCCTAGATTTTGCAATACCTTCTTCTGTATTACCGTAAGGCTGAAAACCTTGTGTAACTAACATGTCTTTTCTAGTTGCATCTAAACTAGTTGTTCCTTCAGGATAATCTTTGTAAGAAGCCAACTTATCTTGCATACCTTTAGAACCATGGTATACAGTAATATTCTCAGGTCTATTTAATCTTTTTATTGCTCTTTTCTTTTCTTTATAGCTCATGTTCATAAATTTTATTCTAGCATCAGCTAATCGTTTTAGTTGAGCTTCTGACTGTTTATTCACTAATGCTTTGTCTTGAAAAGTTTTACTTGACTTGACCATAATATCTGCAGCATCTTTTAAGTTGCCATCTTCTATTAAGTTCTTAACTGTGTCCTTGGCAGCATTCTTACCCATTCTTGATATAAAGCCTATTCCTGGAACTAGTCCTAATGCTACTAAACCTGCAAATGCAGTACCTAAACCTAGATTCACTAGGTCTTTTTCTTTGTATCCTTTTTTCATAAGCTCGTAAGCTCGTTCAAAGTCTTCAGGTGCTTCTTTATATGCTATGATATCACCTGTGACTGGAGCCATTGATGCACCTGTATAGGCAAACTCTTCAGCAGTCATTGGTTTTGTACCACTTGCATCAACAACTTCTTGAAACTGTGTCCTGCCTACTTCACGTTCTGCACGTTTCTGTTCAGCATCAGCGAACATTCTATCTGTTTCAGGTCCTAATTCAAAGCCACGTATTGCCATTAGTCTAGTAGTCTCCTCTTATGAACTTCTAATGCCCATTTATATAAAGGTATAGTTTCTCCGTTTGGTCTTAATACCGTTCTATTTAAGTTAGATTGTATGTCTTTTATTTCATCTGAACCTTCATCAAAGAAAGCAAGTTTGTTTTCTCTCATTAATCTTTTATAAATTGTATTTATTGTTTTTCTATCACCTTCAGGTATTTTTCTCCATATTTGTTCTTTTACAACACTTAATTTACCTGTTCCCTTACTTGCTTCATCTATTTCTTTTTTAGCCTTGTCCTTAGCTAGTTCCGTTACTTCTCTAGCTTTAGAGATTAAGTAATCTCTTTTTTCTTGTTGGGTAGGTCTTCTCTTGTATTCAGGTGAGTCAATAACTTTTTTCATTCTTTCACTTAAATTAGTTTTTGCACCACCTTCACTTAAATTATGCCTTGTATATAAATCAATTAAGTCATCACTATCTCTTCTATATACGTTATAATATTGAAGATTTAATTTAGCCATCTCTGATTGTAAAGTATTTTTCTTTGGTCTCCTAGTAAAACCAAACATCTGTTTTTCCATTGGATTAATAGCAATTACTCTACCTGTTGCTGTTGGGTCAGCTAGAGGTGCGTCATATTCAGGACCTACATCAGGAAGAGCACGAAATCCTCTTTTGGTCACAATATCTAAAATGTTTAGGAAAGTATTTTCTCCTCTTTCCCCCATTCTTGTTTCAGGAACATATCGTGATTCTTTATCAAACTGACTATACAAGTCTTTAAAAGTAGACAAAGGTATAGTAAATGTGTTGACTACGTTTCCTATAAACTCACCTAATATTTTTTCTCCTTTAACATCTAAATCACCTTCTCCAAATACAGCATCCATCATATTATCTAGAGCATAGAAACCATAACCAGTTCTAAACTGCGAACCTGTAAGAGCTTGCATGGTTTCTCTAATATAGTTTTCTTTTGAAGGTGCAATTTCACCTATGTCTGTTTCACCACCCACATTAGATTTACTCCATCTATAATATATATCTGCTGCCAACATAAAAGGTGCGAAAGGACCATATAGAGCTTTACCATCAATTATGTCACCCTTATCATCTTTAAATTCAGACCAAGTTACTCCATCTCCCTGTTGCTCTCTCCATTCTAAAGCAGTAAAAAACATAGCTATACCTGCCATCTGTTTAGCAGCTTTTTCTTTTACAAGTTTCTTGTCTTTAAAACCTTCTAATGTTGCTTTTCTATAACCTGCTTTTTTACCTATGTTTTCTAAACCAAGATAACCTATTAATGGTGCATGGTCATATAAAAATTTCATTTGGTTAGCTATAAATCTAGGAAAAGGCATGAAAGAAGATATAACAAAAGGCATATCTCTATGAGCTTTTAAGAATCCCCTAGTTCCTCTAGCTATAAGACCTTTATCAGCACCTTCAAAAGATGACTGATACACAAACTCTAATGAGTCTTTTATTGATTTATTAATAATATCATCGGGGATTTGATTAAATTGCCCATTTGCAATTATTTCATCTAGGTCATTGCCTAAGCCTTTTAGGTTAGCATCTTTAATTCTTCTTCTCAAAGAAGCTGTCAACATAGCTTGTTTAAAAAAGTTATCTGATAAGGTATTGAAATAGTTTAATTTAGTTCCAACAGAAGCTAGTGCAGATTCTGCTCCTGTGGTTGATGCTAAATCTGCAGCATCTCTAAATAGTTTACGTGCTGTGTCAGGCATACTTTTTTCTAGTAATTGCCTAGTAACATTTGCCTCTGATGGATTAATCATGTATTTAGCAACATCAAAAACACCGTCTAAAGGGTTTCTAAGATTTAAAATATTTTCAGTTGCTCGTACCCCTGCATCAATTGCTACTCTAAGTCCTGCGTTTATATTGTTACGCATTGTTGTAGCAGGTTGAGATGTCATAGCACCCAATCTAACTCTATCTAAGTCTTTCCAAAATGTTCCACTTTTAGCTGCTTTAGCTATCTCTTCTCCTTCACGAGCAGTTAGAGTAGATACTCCTGAATCTTCTAACTTTTTTAAGCTACCACTTAGCTCCCTAATAGCTTGTTTTAGATTTCCACTAGCACCTAAAGTTCTACCAGCATCCGATAATTCAGCTTTATATATTAGAGAGAATTGGTCTGCTGTAATATTATATTCTTTAAATATGTTTTGAATTTCTGGACTAGTTATATCGCCATCAGATATAGCTCTTTGAAGAACTGCAGTAATTCTTTGTCCTTTTTTTCTTTTTATCTTACCCCTTTTAAATACATCTAAAGCCGCAGCATTAATGTTTTCTACTAGCTCAGTAGGCAATTTACCTGTTAAAGTACCTAATTCTTTAGCATCAGCAATATCTCGCATTAAACCTTGACCAAGATAAACTTTATCAGGGTCTAATGCTTTTAGATTATCATTTACATAATTATATGTTCGCTTTGCTTCCTTGTTATTTGCTACTTTCTTTAGTGTTGCTTTCGCTTTTAAATTAGCATCTGCGGCTATTTTCTTTTGTGCTTGCTGTGCAACATCTAATTTTTCAGCAGCTTTAAGTGCCTGTCTTGTTTGAAGTATCCCTGCTCCACCACCAATAACACCACCTGTAATACCTGATATTCCTGTAGTTAAAGCAATGTTACCGTAGTCTATTTCATCTTGGTAGCCTGTCTCTTCTCTAGTCATTTCTTGTGCAGTACCCTGAACTGCACCAATACCTGCTTCAGTTATTCCTGCACGAATAGCACTTTTCTTTATGCCTTCACCTAATAATTGCTTTATGCCTAGCTTTGTTAGATTTACACCACTAAGAGCAGCAAGTTTTCCTGCACCACCTGTTGCTATTCCTGCATAAGTAGAAGGTGCTGCTAATACACCTTGGACATAATCACCTGCAGCATCAAAGAACCCTTCACTTTTTTGTGTCTCAAATAAATCTATGAGTCTAGCAAACTGTTCCTTATCTTCTTGACTAGCATTTTGTGCATACTCTAAGTCACGTATAGCAGTAACTTCATTGACGTTTTGATAACGAAAATGTTCCATATATGCATCATATACATCTTGTCTATCGGCTAGGTCTTCGTCTGTATAACCTTCACGGTTTTTCAAAAAACCACGAGCATCATTAATAAAGTCATCATTCTCTATGATGTTTTCTTTAACTTTATCTTCTTCATCGTAGTAATTATAACTACGTTTTTGTGTATCATCTAACATATAGTTTAAACCTACGGAGTATTATTAATATCGTTAGGATTACCACCTAACACTTCGTATTGTCTTTTTACAGTATTACCTTGTAATCTTATTTGCCTTTTATAGGCAGTATTGTTCCTGTTTCCCCCATATCTTTTATACAGGTCATCTCTTTTCTTGTTCCAACTATCTAATAAACTTTTTAATGTTACTTTACCTGTGTTTCCTGTACCTGTCTTTTTAGCTCCACTACCTGTATTTCCCCCTTTTGGGTCTGCAGGTGTCCAACCTTTAGGTAATATATTTAAACCCTTAGAACCTACAATACTCATATCTAGTTTTAAACCATCATCTGTTGTATTAAAATACTTGTCAAATACTTGTTTTTGAGCATCAGCAGGAGACATAAATTCCTTTGTTATTAAATCTTCTACTTCTTTAGACATCTGACTTTGTATAGTCATACCGTAGCCTTCATTGACTTTATCGTCACTATTAAATACATACTCACCACTAGATGTAATGCCTGATTTTATACCTAAAGCATTAGCTAAATTTCTTGTGAAGTTTGATTTGATAGAGTTAGCAGTAATGTTTCTAGTTTTCTGCATAGAAGCCAATGCTCTTTTTCCTAAATCAGAGACTTCTATTCCACCGTAATCTATAGTCTTGTAATCATCAGAAGTCTCTACTGCACCTACTCTTTGTTTTATTTCTTCTTGAGCACTTGTATCATCACCTGTACCTAAAAAGTTTCTTAGAGGATTAATTGAACGTGGAGCTTTTATATTGTCAAAAGATTGATTTAGTTTTAAAGTAGGACCAGCAAGAGCTTCTATGATATCTGTGGTGCTATACTCACCACCTACATTAGGGTACTCACCACTGACTTTGTATAAAGAGTTTAAGTCTAAACTAGAATCTTTTAATTTTAATTTCATTAAAGTAGGAAGATGTCCAGCTTTATAGGCTTTACCTGCAAGAATAGGATTTAAGCCATTTTCAACTGCTCTTTTTATTTCAGGTTCAATTTTTTCTCTTCTTGCTAATCTCTTTAATTTATTTCTAGCTATTTCTTCAGTTGCTGTCTTAGTAGCTGTTTCAATAAACTTATCCCTTCTAGCTCTATCTGCTTGCTCCAGCTCATCTATCTTTTCTTGAAAGCCTTGTAGAAGATATGGGTCATTTTTTGCAGCGTATGCGGCAACGACAGCAGCAATACCACCCCTAACATATTTATTATCAAAAGCACCAAAAGTGCTAGTCTCTTCTTCTTCTGTTTTTACTTCGTCTGCCATTAAGCTCTCCTAGCCATTAAACCTGTATTCATTGTCTCTTCAGCCATAGGTTCTGTTTCTTCTTCTTGCATCATCTCTTCTTGTGAACCCATATTATTTTCATTAGCTACCTTATCTACAGCTAACTCAATAGTAGTGTCTTCTAACTCTGCTTCTATATTTCTTTCTGTTCCTGTTACATATTCAATGCCTTCACTATCGGCAATAAACATTATCATTTCCATAATAATAGGCAAGGACAACATGCCTACATCAATAGTATGTATACCATTCATAACATTAACTGTTTGCATTGCATTTGCAATCATTGTTACAGGCATCTTTGTTTCTAGTAAATTTAACACATTAGGTGCGAATGTATCGTCTTGCATCTTTGCAATATAATATTGTGCAACGTCATCTACGCTTGTGTACTGAGCAGGTTGTTGCCAAGGTCTAGCACCTACTTCATGTGTCATACCCATTCCTGGAACAGGTAAGTCAAATACAGGTTCTTGTCTATTCTCATACATAGTATTACACTTTCTGTTTTAACATATTTCTTTGTTTTCGTATAGCTATAAAATAATCTAAAGCTACTTCTAAAGGTTCTTGTTCCTTGTTTTCACTCTTATCATCTTTTTGTTTGAGTCGTTTTAATAGACCTTTAACGCTACTACTTTCTTTGCTAGGTGCAGAAGACTTTCCTGCCGCTTGCATTGTTTTTGCTAGTGCATCAAACTTAAGATATGTTGCTTTAGCTGCATTATTTATCATTTGTGTCATTTATTATTCCTTATTAACCGAAAGATGAGAATATACTACCTATGATACCACCCAATGCTTTTTTACCTGCTGCAGATTTAGTAGCATTGGCAGCATACTCTTGTGCTTCTTTACTAATCTCTGCAATAGCAATTGCGTTGATTCTATCCAATTCGCTTTCAGCACTTTTCCATGCCCACTCAACAGTGTCAGAATAAAAAGACCACATATTATTATATGCAGTATTTGACACATCTAACACAGCTTTAGCATTTAACTCATTGGCACGATTGATTGCAGCAGTATCTGCTGTAGCTATCTCTCTTCTCCATACTGCATTACTTTGAGCAATAGCTAATTGATTGTTTGCATTGAATTGGTCACGTTGATTTCTTACTTCTGCATTAAATCTTTCTATAGTATTAGCTTCACCTGCATTAAACTGTGCCTGTGCATTTGATTGTGTAGCATTAAACTGTGATATATTGTTAGCCAAGTTAGCCATGAACTGGTCTGTCTGCTGTTGACTTGTAGCATTAAACTGTGCTGCAGCATTAGTGGCAGCTTGGTCTGTTAGCAGAGACTGATTGATTGCCTGTGCATTAAACAGTGCAGTTTGCTGTTCATTACTCAAGTTAGCCATTTCCATTTGCAAGAAGTTTTGTGCATTCTGAACTGCTGCCTGTTGATTGTTACTTAAGTTAGCCATATCTAACTGAGACAATGCAGCTGCTTCAGCCATAACCATAGCCTGTCTGTTATTTAAGTTTTGTAGGTTCATTGTATTTACAGCACGACTATTTTCCATAGCTATGTTTTGTTCTGCTGTAAAGTTCATATTAGCTATGTCACCAATCCTAGCAGAGTTCTGTACCCTTGCCTGAAACTCTTGTTCAAACTCCATACCCATAAAAGTTGCACGTTGTTGTGCAGCAAGCATAGCTCGTTGCTGTCTATTAGATAGATTTTGTGTTTCAAATTGTGCTTGGATATTAGCATCGGCTTGTGCTATTGGAAGGGCAGATTCTAGTGCACCTTGTATGAGTGCCTGACCTGCTACTGAAGAAGCACCTAGTCCACGTTTTTGTAACTGAGCCTGAACACCTCTAAGTGCTCCTGCCGCCCATGGGGGTGGGTTACTCATGTCAAAGTCAGCAGTTAACTGTGCTAGTTGACCTTGTACTGTTGCTTTTTCAGTTGGGGTAGCTGTGGCGGCTTCAATCTGTTCAGTAAACTTAGCAGCTTTTTCTGCGTCAGCTGCACCACTAATTAATTCACCTGCCTGTATCTCACGTTGTACAGGATTTTCCATTATGTAGGCATTACCTTGTGCAGCATCTAAATCGCCTACACTACTCTTAGTTTGTTGTGCTGCAGTTACTTGTGCTCTTGGGTCATTAGGGTCTGTCTGTGCTGCCTGATTAGCCTGTAATGCATCTGTAACTTTATCTGTAACTGTCTCTGCTTCCATTTGCGCTGCAGTAACTTGTTGAGCATCACCTGCTTGAGCAGTACCTGCTGTTGTTACAGTTGCATCTGTCTGTGCTCCAACTTCTCCTGTGCCTGTAGCAATCTCTTGTCTAGGGTCAGTTTGTATTGTTTCTACTTTTGTAACAGCACCTTCAGGTATTGCACCTGTCTGTGCCATTTTAGCGGTTACATCTGCGATATTTGCAGGTCTAGTTCCTTTTACTACATTACCATCTTCGTCAGTTGTTGTTGTTTCTATATTGCCATAAGCATCTACTTGACCTGCACCTGTTCCTAATGTAGTTGTCGGTGCTTGTATTTGTTTAGGTTGTCTTGGGTCAATTGGAAACAAACCACCATCGTCTTCACCTGCAGCTAATGTTTTAACTGTAGGTTGAGGTCCAGTGCCATCTTCACCCATAGCTCTAGTTAGTCCTATAGGTCTAGCTATAGCATCACCACTACCATCTTCGCCTATAGCTTGTGTAATAGATGGTCTAGTTGGAAGTTTGCCTATAAGGTTACCGCCCATATCGCCATCATCTTCACCTACAGCCATTGTTTTGATTTCAGCTACAGCACCACTACCATCTTCACCCATAGCTCTAGTTACCGCACCTACTCGCTTTGGCATTTGAGGATTGTTATCGTCTTCACCTACCATTTGGGTTTTAGCAGTCATACCACCAACTTGCATCCTACGTACAGCACCACCACGAGCCATCTGTACAGCACGTTGAGTATACATATTCATCATGTTTTGTTTGTCGGGGTTTTGTTGTAAGTAACTGTCAAAGCCTTCTAAGCTACCTGTATAACCCATACTGTTAGCTATCTTTTGTAATCCTTGTGGCTTAAAGCCTTTAAACATTGCCATATTATTTTACCTATATATTGTTAAGTTCATATCTTATTGCTTTAGCTAATTTACCTTGCACTTCCAAATCAAAAGCTACAAACATAGGACCTGTATTTGTTTCTAAATACCATAGCCCTTCTTCATCTTCCATAAAGTCACTAGCACCAAAGTTTAAATTTAATCTCTGCATTAAATGTTTTACTTTTTCTACTGTAACATCATCTATTTCTGTAACAACAACTTTACTTTCAGGGTCATCTCGGTAGTCTAATTTATCTGTTACTACCTCAAAAGCAAAGTGTTTATCATTTACAACATACAACCTTTTATTTTTACCTGTTATCTTTTGTTGTATAATACAAGGATAAACAGCTTCGTTGCCTTCTAATGTATGTTGCCCACCTGTTACAGGTTTTATTATAGTATTATGTTTAATGCTTTTTTCGGTTACTTCTGTGTAAGGTATTCTTAAACCCAACTGTTTTGCTATTATTAAATTATTTAACTTTCTTACTTCTTGATAACGATAGTCTTTATTATATGTAGTTACTTTGTGACATTGTATATAATTACTCAGTATATGAAAGTTTGTATATTTTTTATACGTACTCTCTTCAAATACATTGTTTCTCATATATATAGCAGTTAAATCTGTTACAGGTTGACCTTCTATATATAATACATCTTCTGTTATATTCCATTCTATGTTAGCGTCTTGGTCTATAAACTTATCAAAAAGAGGATGTAGTGCTTTTACATTTGGGTCACTTAATTGACCAAATAAATATGTTGACATACACCTACTTCATCACGATTGCGACAACCAAAGCTACCACCCCAAGTGTACCCACCATAGACATAGCTTCTATTCGCCACATTCTTTTGTCTAGGGTTTCTAGCTTGTCATTAACTGTTTGGTATCTGATGGCACACTCCTTCTCGTGGGCATCTAGTTCCATTTGTACTTTTAGTTCTGGTTGCATATCTAGTTTCATTTACGTGTCCTTAAAACATTATTCTACTAATTGTTTTTTAATCTCAGCCATAACAACTTTATTTGTTTTTGTTTTTAAAAACCTATCGTATCTTTTAATTAAAGGTACGTCTTTCCACCATCCACTAACTGTCGCACAGGTATTTGATAACTTTCTTAAAGTTTCATTTGTATCAAATCTTTTTAATACCACTTTATCATCTGTTAAAAAATTAAAATAGGCGAGATGTTCATGCTCTTCTACTCTAAAGTGTTTGTCTGTACTTACAGATAACAGTTCTATGTTAACAGGTCTGAACCATTTTGATATATTAAATCTTCCGGGAATAAGTTTAGCGTATTTTTCATATTTCGTTTCTGAAAAATAAGGTCCTGTCAGCATTAATTCTAAATCATCTTCGCAAAAAAATAAATAAGATAATCCGTATGCTATAGTATCTCCTCCTTCATAGTGCATAAACATACTACCTTCTTTATGGTCAATCTGTCCATTCGTTATAGAAAACTCATTTGTCATAGGATTTTCAATGTAAAATGTATTTTTTCCTAGATTTACAAAAGAAGGACATCTTTTTAAATTTTTAATTCTGTCATCTTTTGATTCCACAGTATCTTCAACGAATTTATTTAAAAGTCTTTGGGGTTCTATGAATAACATATTCCAATGATTTTCACCTTGAATTTGTGATAAACGAGGTGACCAATATACAGTTTTAGTCTTACTCATCTTTTAGTGCTTCATCTAGCATTGGGTTGTTATCAACACTTGATTCATTAATAGTTTTTCTTAACTCTTCTGTGAAACCTTTTTCTGCCATCATCAATTGATTTAATTGTAGTCTCAAATCTGCTGCTTTTATTTGGCAACTTCTTATTTGTTGAACAAAATAAAATTGTTGTTGGCTTAAATCTTCTTTTGTATATTCTTTATTTTCTAAAGTTAGTACTGTTTCTTTTTTTTCTGTCATGTATTATCCTTCTAATGAAGCTAATCTTGCTTCAAGCGATGCTATTGTGGCTTCTAGTGTTGCCACTTTTGCTTCTGTTGAATTTTGTTTTCTTAATTTATACTCCTCTAATATTTTTTCATCTTCTGCTTGTTCTTTTGCTATCTTTGTTGCATAACTAGCTTTAATTTCATCAGTCCAATTTGCAGAAGCTAGTGCTTGTATCTGTGCATCTTCAGAAGACACATCTGCATCAGGTGTAATTATTCTTCTATTCTCTACACCATCTTCAATTTCTTTTAACTCTATGTAATGAAAAGGACCTACTGCCCTTATCTCTTCTATTGTCTTTGCCATTTTTAAAAATCTCCCTAACTATTTGCTCTATACATGACATTAAATGTTCCACGAACTTGCTGAGAACCACCATTTTCAAGAGCAGCACCACTCATAGTTGTTGCATTTTCTCTAATAACCCAGTTGTAGCTATCTCCATTATTTGTACCAATATCCATATAACCAACAACCAATGCACCATTAAGTGCTGTCGCAGCTTTTGAGGTAAAAGGTAAACTAACTGTTTGTGTGCCAGTTGCGTTCCACCTAAGATAATCAAACTCAACTTGAAGAAAAACCATTTCATCAAGTTTCACATATTGACCAAATACATTCATGCTAGGATAACCACTATTGTTTACGCTAAACGTTACTGTAGGTGTGTAAGTTCCAGTTACTGCTGTTAACCCTGCTGAAGCTGTAGCAGAAGTAAGAGCAGTGACGTGTCCATATGTATCAAGAGTAATATCTTGGATAAAAGTACTGCCACTGTTATTTACAGATGCTTGTGAGGAAGTATCAGCGTGACTAATTGTACCTGAACTTGTAATTGTACCACCTGTTAATCCACCACCAGTAGCAACACTTGTTACTGTACCTGTTGTAGAACTAGAACCTGTAGCACCTGTTGTTACAGCGGTTACACGACCATAAGCATCCAGTGTTATTTGGTCAATCTTTGTGCCATCAGAAGTAGAACCGTATGTTCCTGCACCTGCTCCTGCTGTGGCTAGTGCAACTGAATCTGCTGCTACAGATATACCTGTTCCTGCACCTACGTTGAGTGTTCTTGAAGCATTTAACTGTCCACCACCTGTAAGACCGTTACCTGCAGTAACACTTGTATTAATTGTAAATGTTAAGTCGTATGGGTCTGCATCTGAACCCGGACTAGTATCTGTCCAGTTAATGTCAACACCACCACCTTCAACAAATTTTACTTCTTTATCATTTGTAATTGTTACTTCTGTACCATCACCATCTTCAAGTACCCATCTATCCATTGTAGCACCAGTAGCTACTGCTGTAACTCTTCCGTAAGCATCTAAAGTGATTGTATCTATTTTTGTTCCATCGTCAGTTGAACCATAACTACCTGCACCTGCTCCTGCTGTGGCTAGAGCAATTGTAGGTGTACCACCTTCACTAGAAGACGAACCTGATATACCTGTTCCTGCAGTGATTGTTGCTACGTAGTTACCTGTTGTTTTTGTTCCTAGAGCTACAGCATCATTTGCTACCTTTGCTGCGGTTACCGAACTAGAAGCCAAATGTTCTGCGTCTATAGAACCTGCAACGTAGTGTTCTGAATTAATTACGTCATCAGCTATCTTTGTACCATCTATAATGTCAGCAGCAAGATGAACTCTGTCAATTGACCCATCCGTATAATGTTCTGAATCTACAGCATTATCAGCTAACTTTGTTCCATCAATAGCGTCTGCTGCAATCTTGGCAGTTGTAACTTGTAAGTTTCCTATGTGAGCAGTATCAATTGACCCATCCACATAATGTTCAGAATTAATAGAATCATCAGCAATCTTTGTTCCATCTACAATGTCAGCAGCTAAATGTACCCTGTCAATTGACCCATCTACGTATTGGTCACTATCTACAGAGTTAGCTGCCATCTTGGCAAGTGTAACATTAGCATCAGCTATCTTTGAAGTTGTTACATTAGAGTCTGCAATTTTTGCTGTAGTAACATTAGCATCAGTTATCTTTGCAGTTGTTACATTAGAGTCTGCAATTTTTGCTGTAGTAACATTAGCATCAGTTATTTTAGCTGTGGTCACTGCATTGTCAGCTAGACCACCTGTTGCTATTTGTGGTCCTTCACCACTTGTTCCATCATGTGAGTGTCCTGTTGTACCGTTAAACGCAGCTTGCACTGCATCAAACTCTCCATCAAGGTCTGAAGCATTAATAACGTTACCATCGGCAATGTTATTAGATGTATCATTACGTGTATAGCCTGTTCCCATGTTTTATCTCCTAGCGTTAGTAATATACTGCAATGTTGCAGCGTCTATGGTAAACACAGCGTCTGTGTTAGTTCCTGTTGTTTCATATAATATTGACACTGTAAATCCTGAACCTATAGTTTGTACTTCGTATGTAGCTTTTTGCTTGACTCCAAATAAAGATGTTCCATATATACCTGAGCCATATGTTATGGATGCCGCCGCATCACTTGACAATATTGAATCAGGTTGAATACTATCTGGTTGGTCAAAATCAAACTTGAGAGAAAACTCAAGGTCAAAGTCACCGTTTACATCTAAGTACGTTGTGCCCTTATATATTGTCTTCCTAACATTTGGGTCTCCTAGTGGAATAAAAGGAGTAGCAAACGTAGCAGGAATATCTGTTCCAGCAAATGAGTTACCTTGTTCCATTTGATAGACATAACCATCAGTAGCACCAAAGTAAATACGTTCTGCAAAGCCATCATATTCACTGTAAGTTACAAAAGCATTAAAGCCACGCAAATCATTGAAGGCTAATCCACCTTCTAATTGAGTTGCTCCAATTCCTTTTGCTGAATCATTTGTGTATCCTGTATTATACCCAAATATTCTATATTGACTTTTCTCACGAATAACTGTACTTGAAAAACCATTAGGACTACTAGCAATTAAATCTAATATTTCAACCTGTATAGTTTTTGATACAGCTGCAAGACTAAAGTCACCTATTCTATCTGTGGCTGAGAATAATCTTAAACCATCAGGTCCTAAGAATATAACATCACCACCTATTTCTTGAATGGTATCTTCAGCTACGCAACCTAAATCACGAGACACAGGTTGCAATTGAAAGTCAGCTACACTATTACCATTAAGTACATTTATACTACTTTCGCTAAATATAATTAATTGTTCACGGAAAACGATTAAACCTGTAATTGTATCCGTTACATTAATTATACCACCACCGTTAGCAATTGTCAAGTCATTATCTTGATACGGTGCAGAAAATACTATCTTTTTTCCATTACCAAATATTAAGTGGTTTTTAAAGTTGACTACAAAACTTGCACCTGAAACATCTGTAGGTAACGTAGTTAATTGTTCAAACGTAGTTCCATCAAATCTGTAAGGCTTACCTGTTCCATCAACAAGCATGAGTTTTTCTGTACCATCAAAGTCATACTTTAAAAATCTTACTTTGCCTGACCCACCTATTGTAACACCTGCACTGCCATAAGTTGCATTGTCACTTATCTGTGTCCATCCTGACCCACTAGACCTAAATAGGTCATCGCCTCTTACAGCATATACAAATCCACCATAACGATGTATACCTCTGATAACTCCTGTGTTTGGTACTGTATCTGTATCAAACTTTACAAATCCTTCTACTCTTGTATACCCACCAAATATAGAAGGTTCAAAGTTACGTAGTATACGTGCTGAACCAGGTGCTTGAAATCCTTGCTGATAAGGAGAAAGGTTTGTTATCAAGCCACCTTTAAATTCAAATGAATGGGTTTGCCATGCGTCTGCCATTAGATAACAGACCTAGAAAATCCCATCCTACCACCACCTGTGTTCTGTGGTATCATTGTAGAACGTAAGTAATATGTTCTGTTGATTAATACAATACGCATATTCTTTATGCCTTCATCAAACTTTTGTTTAGCTACCATTGCGTCTTGTGAATTACCACGGAATAAATAAGCATAGTGCATTGCTCCATCTACAATAACGTGTTTAAATCTTTCAGGAACAGCAGGAACATCATCATATAATTCTAAGTCTACAGGAACACGATAATATTCATATACGACTGTATAGGCTTTATCTGGTTCAGGAGTAAGTAAATACTCAAGAGCAGGTCCATGTGCTACCATTTGAGGTACACCGCTTCTACCGTTGGTATTATACTCTTGGTCTACATACTTATCAAGATACTCTTCATACGCAAGAACACCTAATCTAGTTGTTGCATTTCCTAATGAGCTATCTTCTTTTATACGAAAGCTATCAAAATCTACGAGTTTAGCATCGTGTGGAAAAGGATATCGTGTAACATTAGCCGATAAAACATCTTCTTGTTCTACATGATTAAAGGGCCAATTAAATTCATGTTGATTGATATCACGAAGGGATGCGTTTATAGCATCTTTACATTGTGCATAAAAACCTGTGGCACTAGCAAAGTTACTAGATGTAAGCTCTGTTTCATTAAGCCTACGATTTATTTGATTAACAAGTTCTAAATAGTTATATGCCATTATTTCTGCCTTATACTTACTTTAACAGTTCGTTCTGCTGTACTGCCTGTGCTGTCAATAATCTGACATATAAATGAATATTCTCTGTTTAAAACACCACCACCTAAATTAATAGTAGCTACGGTATTAGTGTTTGTTTGTGCTATATTTTGTATACTGTCTGTTACAGCATTGCTAGAAGCAGTTGTTAATGTTTCACCTGCATCTATTTGTGTCTTACCAATCTCAGATGTTTTTACAAACCATGTGACAGATGAAATGGTAGCTGTATCTAAAAAGCGTGACCAATCCATACTGTAATCTAGTTGTTCATCTGGGTCTTTAACGGGCCATCTAAATGACATTTTTAATTCCTTATGCTGCTGCTCTTCGTTCTGCGACAGTTGCTTGTCTACTAACGTATACTACTCTAGGTGGTTGTTTTTCTACATAAGCTGTTCTACGTCTGTCGTATAAAGTCTTAACTGCTTCAAAATCAAATGTAACACCTGTTGGTGTAATTGTTCCTAATGAGAATGTTCCTACAACACTTGCAATAGAATGTGTATTACTATGTGTTAATGTTCCTACTGCACCTGTAGCTGAAACAGATTCAAGTCTTTCTTGAACATCTACCTCAAAGCCATCTACTTGTACTTGTTCTAATGCAGTAGTTCCTACAACACTAGATAAAGTTAAAGTGTTACTGTGTGTTAATACACCTGAACTAATTGTTGCAGATACACTATCTACAGGCTCACTTACATTAGTCTGTATAGTTCCTATTTGTGCTGTAGCTGAAACACTTAATAGAGCTTCAGATGTAGTTATTTCAGGTGTTCCTATTGCACCTGTAGCACTTACAGCAACAGCATCTACAAATGTAAATGCTTTAGCAAAAGGTCTGTCACCTTTATTAAGTGTAAATGTTCCTACAACACTTGCTAGAACTTCAGTTACGTTTTCTACTACGGTGTTTACAGAACCTGTAGCAGATACTCCAACCAATGCTTCTGTTGGATTTGCTTTTAGTGTGCCAACTGAAACTGTAGCAGATACACCATCAATTAACTTTGGTGTAACTTGAATCTGACCTATTTGAGCAGTAGCTGAAACACCTGTCAAGCGTTCAGATACATCTATTTCAAATCCATCTACCTGTACTGTTTCTACAGAGCCGATAAGTTCTAAAGTAGGAAGATTTATAACAGGTGTTACACTGCCATAAATTGCACTACCATATCTACCTATACCGTAGATAGCATCATTTGCACCATATAAAGCACGTACATTTAAAGTACCTATACTACCTGTTATAGCAACAGAAGTTAATCCTGCTTCAACGTGTGTAACAACATCATTTACAGAACCTGTAGCACCAACACTATTAAGTGCTTCTTTAGGTTGACTTTCTACAGTACCTAGTGCAGTTGTTCCTTGAACACTTGCAAGTGTAAAGGCTATATGTTCAACAACAGTAGATACAAAACCTGTAGCACTAATACTAGTAGCTGTTAGACTATTAGAGTTAGTTAGTGTTCCCACTGCACCTGTACCTGCAACTCCTGTTAGAGTTACTGATAGGGTAGCAAAAACACTTCCTAGCTGTCCAGTACCTGATACACTAGCTAGTGGTTCGTCAACATCTAAAGTAAGACCATTAACTCCACCTGTAGCTGATACACTTCCTGCTTGTTCGGCTATGTTACTCTGTACTGTTCCTAAAGAACTAGTAAGAGCAGGGGTAACATTAAGTGGTTCTGTGATATCTACTTCAAATGCATCTATATGTAAAGTACGTGTAAGAGCAGTTGCACTGACTCCTGTTAAAGAAACAGTACCACTTACAAGTCCAAAACTCGCAGTGCCATAAGCACCAGAGCCATATATAGCATCAGCAGTATCGTAGAACGACATGTTCTACCCCTTAAGCTATACGTATTACAGCGTTGGAAGCGTCAGCAGTTGGGAATTGAATAGTCAAGTCACCTGCAGTAGCAGATACTGTACCACCAAAGTCAATAACAGCAATAGCAGAGTTACTGTTTGCAGTGTTATAAATTATACAACCATCAGCAGATACAGTTACGTTACTAAATACTTCATCGTCAAAGTCTACAGTAGCAGTTGTACCATCTACAGCAATAGTTGCACTGTCTAATGCTTGTCCACCCGCAGTATAGTTTGTACCTGATGCTTCATCAGAGTTACCTGTTACGTCAGAATAGTTAGTTGTAGCAGCACCATACGTACCTGATGGGGATGCTTTAATAAGTGCTAGTTTAAGTGAATCAGTATCAAGGTCGTGTAAGCCACCTAATAACTCGGACTTAAAACTTGTGCACATTGCAGTCGTGATAGCCATTTATAATCTCCTATAATATCACATGTTGTAAAGGGCAACCCTAAAGCTGCCCTTCACTTACATTAAGTTAAGCTAAAGTGTCTCTATCAACTTCGTTAGCTGACATGTCACCCATTTCAGTTACATCCATCATAGCACACCAAACACGTAGTTTACCTGAAGTCATACCATCTGCATCTGTAGCAGTTAATGTAACATCAAGTGTGTTAGCTGTACCTTGAATTTCACTTCCACCTGTTCCACTTACTGCTGGAGCATAAGCACCTGCAGAAGCACCATCTAGGTCAAAAGCGTCAACGTACTTGTTAGGGTCGGTATCTGTACCGAGTGCTGCAACTACATCAGTACCATTAGCACCTGTAATTGAAGTCACGACTTCCATACCTGCACCCATAATCATAGTTCCTGCAGGAATGGTAATAGCCTGTACAACGTCACTAGCTGAAGGGTCAGCAGTAATATTTGCAAAGTCAAGAGTATTCTCAACTAAATAAACATTGCGACCTCTCTGAGAGTTACCTGTTGCGGCTTTAAGGGCTGTTGTTACTATCGGCATAGTTTAATCCTCCCTTACGCTAAGTGATAAGCACAAGTAGCGATTGCTTCTGGGCGAAGTATCTTTCTACCGTACAAATGCATACCACGAACAATATCAGCAAAAGAATCAGGGTCTCTATAAGTCTCTGTCTTGTTGATTTGCTCTGCAGTAGCTACTGATGAAGAATGACCAGCAACAATTATACCAAAGTCAGTAGAACTGTTAGTACCAGTATTAGATGGTCCAGTTCCGATTGCTGGTAAATTGTTTGACTGATAAACCTTGAAACCATGTAGGTTGTTTAGGATTAAACCATTCTGTAGTCCAGTACCACCAAAGTCTGCATCAAATAATCTTGAATCTTCATCCTTTAGTACTTCTATGAATACAGGGTCTAATACTAACCATCTACCATTAGTGTCAACATTCTGTTGGTCTAATAGTCTTGACATTCTAGCTATAACAGTTAATGGGTTTCTATCTCCATTAGCAGGAGCTGCAGAAGTAGCTGCACCTGTTCTTGGTAAGATAGCTACAGCATCACCTGCTGAACCACCGAAGTCTCCTGCATCAAGTTTCATTGATGATAAGAGTTCGTCAGAACCTGCAGTTGAAACAGCAACAGTACCGTTAGTGGTAGTATTAGCTGTATCAGGTGAACCGTGTATAGCTGATTGCTTATAACCTGACATATAACCAAGTACATCTTGGTCAAATTGGTCGGCTAATCTGTAAGCTGCTCTATCTGATGCTAACTGTTGAAAGTTAATATGAGAATGAGCCTCTTCAATATCATCCACTTTAAATGCAAAGTAGTTAGCTTTGTCAATTGTAAGTGAAAATTCTTCGTCATCAAGGTCTTGAGGAGTAATAGTTGTTCCTCTTTCATATGCCTTGACTGTTATTTCTGGTTCTTTGATAACCTTAACGGAATCGCCCATAT
>Ga0222718_10001428_pt1 | contig 22867 bp, 29 predicted proteins | sample C33_27DmetaG_FD_165045 | JGI IMG/M metagenome (GOLD analysis project Ga0222718, IMG submission 165045) | Estuarine water microbial communities from San Francisco Bay, California, United States - C33_27D | ecosystem: Environmental > Aquatic > Marine > Unclassified | place: USA: California...
GCGGCCTGTAGTTCGCCGACTTCGAATGTTAATTGTGCTATGCCCAGCTCGAATGCATACTCATATAGTGCCTCGATCAGGTTGTCGTCCTCTAGATTCTTGTACTGTGAGTATTTCTTGGCCCACTGAATTATGTCATCGTTGGTGTCTTCCTCAATGCCTGACAGTTCCTTGAGCCTGCTGAGTTCGTCCGTGTCCTCTGACTTGCCTTTCAGTTGATCTATCATGTCATCGAAAGTCATGTCGTCTTTGTTGTTCTTCAACGCATCATCAACTATGGCCCATGCACGTTTTGTTAATTCTTCTCTTTCTGGAGTGTTGTCTGGTTTCATCTCATCCACCATCCAATCAGCAATCTCGTATTTTACTGTTTCAGGATCCTTGCCCCACATCTGCGTGTGTTCCTTCCAGAAGTCTGTGATCTCGTAATAGCCTGTGACTTTGCTTGGTTGCATATCTTTCATCGCTTTTTCAACACGGTCGTCTTCCCGCACCGCCGTCTCGTCCAAGGCAACCAGGGCCTCTTCCGCGTTGGTCAGTGACTGTATCGCTGATTTCTTCGCATCCTCGTCCACTGACAGTGCTTCCACCCTGTCCTTGATCTGTGATATGTCCAGCATCACCTTCGTGAATTCCATCTTGTCGTCATCCGCCAACTCATTCATCTCGTTAGTTGGCACGTTGACGCCGTCTATCCTGTTCAATATGTTCCTGATTTCTACCATTGATTCCGCTATCGGTGAGTTGCCCATCTGCATCTGTGTCCTGTCGTTCGTGAATTGTGTTGTCTTTGCCAATCCCCTGCTACCTGCACTGGCCGGACTCTGTATCTGTTTGCCCGCGGACACGTGTCCCGTGTCAGTCATTGACACCTTGGCGTCTATGTATGATCCGTAGTTGTAGGGTATTGAGCTCATATGCAGTATTTATTTCCACAGCACCATCTTGAAACGTTCTTTTTCGATGCCAAAGAACCTAGTTTTCCATTCACTCTGCTCAAAAAAGCCCAGTTTATGCCACTCATTTTTACGTTCCAGCATGGTCCGTGCCCGTTCATCCCAGTCCTGGTTCACCAGGAACTCATCCATGATCTCTTTCTTGTCAGCCACCTCGTTGTGGTTGAAACCGTCGTACTCCCAGTGTAGCAGTTCGAACACGTTGCCCTCACGGTCACAGTAGTCTATGCTAAAATCCAGTCCCCATTTGGGCTTCATGGCGATCAGTTTGTGGAAGTGTGGTCTGTATGCGGCCCAACTCTCCAGTTGGCTTAATGCATCACCGGAGTAACCCTTACGTTCAAACATGTAGGCGTGGTTGATGTGTGGTCCATATTCTGTGTCGTCAGCAGTGAACCAATCTTGACGGAGAGTTATGTGAGAACTGTTCCTGTGTCGTGTGGTCTCTGCACCGTTGGCCACAGCATACAGTTGTTCCAACTTGGTGAGATCGTAACCGTTCTGGTCAAAAAGTTCGACCACGTCTTTGGGTGGACAGGCGAATATGCTCTTCACACGCTCAGTCCAGTATGGATCCGTGTTGAATCTGTTGTCGGTCAAGTGTAATCGCATACACTTATTTAATTTTTTGGATTATTTTTTGTCTGCTGGGTCTAGGTCGTTTGTGAACTTGTCTTCTGTGGGCACTTCTAATTCAACTTCTTCACCTTCGTCGAAGTCTTTGTCTAGCATTGGAACTTCGCCGTCGTCTTCTTTGTCGTCTGCTTTGTCCTCTGCTTCTTCTTCACCGTGTTTTTCTGGTGCGTGTGGCTCTGATGTGTTCCTATCTGTCTGCACACCGTCCACAACTTTCTCGTCCACTTGCTCTTCTTCTGCTGGTGCTTCGGCCTGTTCAGCGTCTGCTATGATCTCAGTAGTTTCTGGAGTCTTGATGAGAATGCTTGATGATTCTTCATTGTAAACTGCTTCATTGTCTGATATCGTGTTGTAAAGTTCAACCAGGGCAGTGTCTTCCGCGCCTTTGATGTACTCCGCGATATCCTTCGTGATAACTTCTCTGAATGATTTCGAGTCATATGTCTGTTCTTCTTTTTGTTCCGTCTTCAGTTCTGCCAACTGTGCTTCTAATTCTGCTATCTTGTCTAGTCTGTTTGATTCTTCGGTCACCGCTTTCTTGATTGAAGTTGAAAGGGAATCGTCTGCGTCTGATTCTTTGATCGCTTTGGCGATGCTTGATTCTGTTTTTGGTTCAGCAACAATGGATTCCACCATTTTCTTTGCTTTCTTTGAGTGTTTAACAGGTTCAACGTATTCCTTGATGCCCGCCAGTTTGGCTATGTCCGCCAATGATACATCTCTGTCATCTAGCACTTTTGGAGCCTTGCCAGCCGCTTCCATCAATTTAGCTCTTTCCTCTTCGGGAGTCACATTATTCATTGCGTTTAAACGTGCTACTAGGTCTCTGAAACTTGTGTCTGTGCTCATATGAGTTATTTATAATTGTTACAGTTTTATTTAAGGCGTTGATTTAAGGCTAATGCCAGTTGTGACTCGTATGCCAGTCCTTCTGTCTTCATGAACTTGGCGTATTTGTCCTGTAGGCCTGCCACGTACCCTAGATCCTTGCCTGAAGTCAGCCTAACTTTGGCATCTGATAGGTCTTTTTCAATCATTTTGGCCAGTTCATCATTGCCTGAATCCTGTGCCATGTCCAGTGCCGTGTTCATGGCCTTGACGGCTGGTATTGAATTGTCTATTGCGTTGTTGATTGAGTTGATGCCTGCCAAACCTGCTACTAACACTCCTGCCATGGCCAGGTTTTTAGCCCAGTCTTTGATGCCTTCATCAAGGTTTTCAGTGTTCATCCCATACATCTTGTCTAGTAATTCGATTGTTTGATCTATCGATCCCAGGTATGCTTGTGCTTTTGGTCTCAGTAACACCATGTCCTCGCCCTTCATGATGGCGTTGGCCATTGCTTTACCATACTTTAGATTAGCCAGTGCTCGCCCTACTGCCCTCGGATCTTCGTTTATCTCTGCCTCTTTCTTTGGCTTGCCATGTTTGTTGTGCTGTGCCCACGCTATGGCGTAAGGTGCTCCCTTGTCCTTGAATTTTTTCTTGAGTGCTTTCACTTGTTTTTCTCTGCCGGGAGGTGCTTCCTCGTCTGTTTTTTTCCTTGTCTCTTTGGCAATCTCTTTTTCAACTTCGTTGACTCTCTTGGCAAGTATCCTCATCATGCCTGGTTTTGTGTCGATGTCATCCAGTTTAGTTTCTTTTGATAGGATCTCGTCTATGTTCTTTTGTACCACCTGAGCGTGTTTCTGCATCAAAGTTGCATCTAGCTCTTCTCTGTATGGATTAAGTTTCTGGTATTCCTCGTAGTTGTAAACACCCTGTAAGTAGTCCGCCGCCTTGTTCAGTTTGCTCTGCACCCAGCCCTCTAGGTCATCACCTGGCTTGATCATGTCCATCAATGCTATCGCATACTTGGCGGTATGGTACAATGTGCTCTTACTCATGTGTCCCTCGCCTGCGTCTTCCCCCAATGTTCTGACTGATGTGGGTAAGTCGTCTGCATTCTTACCTAATGCTAATTTCATTGAATTTACTATCCCGCCTTTGCTTTTGACTGTGTTGGCAAATTTTATTGCATCATCTTTACTAGCGAAACTGTTCCTTCTGTGATTGCCTTTAGGCATCTGGAACGATACTGCCCAATTGCTTTGTAATCTTGCCTCGGTCAATCCACCGTCATCGTATAATCCGGCCTTCTCGCCCTGCATGTAGCCGTGTACTTTTTTAACATAATCTCCCGCGAGGTCAATCTTCTTGGCCACCCATGACTCCATCTCCGCGGCATCGTCGATCATGTTGTGCAGTTTGATCGCGTGTTTGCCGATTCGCATCAATTGGTTCAGAGCCATCGAAGCCTCATATGTGTCCGGCTTCTGCATCATGTCTGATAATTCGTTGAACTTCATGTTAATTGAATCCAAAGTGTGTTACTTCTGGGTACTTTGTTAAAACTTTCCTTGCTATCTCGTTGTGTGCCTTCACCATCTGATTCATGTAACCCTCTGGCTTGCCACCTGAAATCATGTTGCCGTCCCTTGTGGCTGGTTCTTCTGGTGATCTCTTGCCGATGTTCTTCTGTAACCACTGTGTGGTTCTCGCTATGAATTCTTTCGCTGGCACAGGACTCTGGTCCTCGAAGTCTGGGTTGTAACCCAGTGCGTCCAGGAACTGTCTCATACTGGCGTTGCTCATGTATGGACTCTCCACTTCCGCGTCGTCCTTGTATGCGTCCGGGAACGTCCATAGGTTGCTGTCTTTTGGATGTTTATGGTACGCTATCATTTCAGCGCCTTCTTGTACTGCACTGTCTGATAAATCTTTTCGTGGTTTCATGAGAGAGAAGTAACCCTCCTGGTCACCATACATTTTTTCGAATGTTTCTGGATCTTTCTTTGAGATAACTTTCATCACATATTCTGCTGGTGATGTGTCTGAGTAGTATATGTGTTGTGCCAGTGATCTTAATTTTCCGGCGTCTAACAACTCAGCGGTTTTCTTGAACATTTCATAGTCCATGCTGTCTGGTCCGATCTCGTCAGCATATCTACTGATTGTTCTTGATGCTAAAGTTGATCCTTTATCTTCTTGGAATTCGTGAAATCTCATAATAACCGTATTTATGCGGCACAGGCCTCACATCTGCACTGCTTACAGACCTCTATTGGGTACTCCATGTAGCCGTCTGTGGGATAATGCTGTTCTTTCCTTGTGCAAGTCTTGCCACAGTGGCTGTCGCAACCACAGTTGTCGCACTTGATTGGGTCTGTCAGCACCAACGGTTCCATTATCTCTTCACCGCTGGTCCACCAAACAGGCTGACCCCTTTTAGTGCGTGTGCACCTTTGGCTGTTCCGTTTGGATTCTTGGGTTGTGTTATCTTTGGTAATCTGGGTGCCCTAGTACCTGATTTTCCAGGTGATCCCGTGTAGGCTTTAGTGAACCTGTCCTTGCCTATGGCAATGTGTGGACTGACAACAGAGGCGATGTTACCGGCACTTGTTGCGCCTGCTGTGGCCTGTTCTTGCACCCTACGGATGATTACTTCGTTGATTTTCATGTATTAATATTTAGCCTGTTGAACGCCCATAGGTATGCCGCCGGATCTGTCCACAAGTACATTCTGCCTTTTGGTTTGCCAAGATGGATTACACGATGTTTTTTATGTAATTTCATGAGCATTTCAAAACTGCCTCCTAGGGTGTGCAGTTCCCAGAATGGATCCAAAATTTGTGAAGATTTAATCTCAACATCCTCCGTGAATGGCCGGTATGGGAATACTGTTGGTAATATACCTTTATGAGGAGTAGGAGACTTGATAAACATGTCCCAGTTCTTTTTTTCTAACATGCAACCTGGCATAAGAAAAATACTGTGAAACTTGATCCATGAGAAATCTGACATGAAACCATTGGTGTGATTGTTATTGTCATTGTCTACTACAATTCTTATTTCCTTTTTTAGATACTCATCGTTGATTTCAAACAAGAATAGTTTTTTTGGTAAAATTATTACACGTGTGCTGTTTGGCCATTTTACCCATAAAGGAAAATCTGAGAAATCCACTGTTTTAAGTTTAATATCATCTGACAAAGTTAGGTCTGCAACTAGATGGTCATCTGCATAAACTTTCACTTTGGCATTATGATGATACTTGTGATATTCAAATAATAGGCCAAGCACATGGAACATGTTATTAATTATTTGTATTATTGTGGGACTACTTTTTTCTGCCAGACTTCATGTTGGCGCACCAGTGATACATCTTGCCCTTCTCACCACCGTACTTCTTGGCCTTGCTTCTCAAAGAACTTACTGAACCCTTGCAACTTGCACCTGCACGTTTCACACGTCCTGGCCTGCTCTTGCCTTTACGTTTGCCGTCAGCGAAGTTTTCCTTGAATTCTTTCCATGCCAACTGTAATTTTTTCACGTTCTTGTATTCGTCACCAGGTTTTACATCTTTAGTTGTGTTCTGTTTGGTGATAATGCCCACTCCAGCCGCCTCTTCTTTTTCAATTTCGTTGGCCTTGTTATTACCTTTGTTCTTGAAATCAAATCTGTTGTTTGGTCCTTTTCCTGGTTTGTGAATCAAACCCATTACATCCGCAGTGTGTGGCATAATTATGAATTCTTTTATCTTCATGTTAAATTGACTGGTGTACCTTTCATCCAAAGCATTAGTAAAAGTGCAATAAAAATCGCCATTATAATGGTTGATATTATGTAGTATTTCATTTCTTTTTCCTACCAGCGCAGTGTGCCTTCTGTGAGAACCCTTTTGGTCTATCGCAATTGATTGATCGTTTGTATTTTTTGCTCCAACCTTCAACCTTGTATGGGTATGCCATGGAGGAATGATATCCCATTGTTGCTCTTCCCTTGGCCTGCCTTTGGTACTTGTTGAGTATTTTATCAACATCAGGATGTACGTATTTTGTGAGTACCTCCCAGATCTTCATTTTATAAATCTTTCAACGATGACAGTTTATCTTGTGCATGTGCTAGTGCTTCAACTTTCTTTTCAGCAGTTGCCACGTAGTCTATGTGTTCTGCTACACCGATTGGTTGTGCCAGGAAAGTTCTTAGGTCTGCTTCTGCAACAGCAACATCGCCTTCTAGTTTTTTTAAAAGTGCTTCTTTAATCATGCCAATATTTATTGTTGTCCCTCATTGACGTCAACAGAACCGTGCCTAGCGTCCTTGGTTGGGTTCCCCTTTTTCAAGATATTCGCCCATGTGACCATATTAATTGTGCAGTTCTTGACTTGGTTGACTGTGTCTTCGTCTTTGGTAATTTCATCGATCCCTTGTGCTTTGGATTCTATATTACACTGTGGCGGTATTGTGAAACCAAAGTTTGATGCCGCTGAATAGAGTACACCATGTATGTGTTGGAAACCGTCTCCACCACCGGAAACCAATGTGCCAAATACTTTGTTATAGAATGGTTGATACTTGTTGTCCTTTGCCCAACTGTAGATCACATCTAGTCTTTCTAACATGGCCTGGATGTGGCAACTGTGATTGCCCCACCAAATCGGAGTTGCGAATATGACACCATCAACATCAAACATCTTCATGATGTGAGGTTTAAGTTCATCATTTACGTCAGATGTAGATCCTTCATAATTCAATTCTCGCATAGTGATTATCTCACATTCGTGTCCTAGTTTTTCAAATGCCAATTGGGCCATCTTGCAAACTGAGAAAGTGTTGGACTCTGCATCCGGTTTGAGACTGCCATTGAAAATCAAAAACTTCATTTTGTGCTCCTCAATGTTATCACACCACAGGCCAATCTGTCACCTGCGTTTCCTGTTTTCAAACTTTCTTTGTCACCACCTTTGCCCAGATCATCTGGATCCGAATGCACAACGATCCCCCTGCCAACTACGGATCTATCGCCGATTAAATCTATTCTATCTGCTTTGATTGAAAATACTGCTTGGCCGTTTTTGTCTGCGACTATGTTGCCCAGGTCCCCAACGTGTCCCTTGTTGATGTCACCATGTGTGACTCCGTCAGGATTGTAGTGACCACCCATGGTCTCACAACCTTTGCTCATGTCACCAAATTCGTGTACATGGAAGCCATGTGCCCCGGGATTTAGTCCTACTATTTTTCCTTTGATCAGTGTAGGCGTGTTTGGTGCCTGCATCAATAGGATGCTACCTTTTACTTTGTCTGAATGTTGTAGATCGCATTGTGCAATCACAGTTGTTTTGTCCTCTGTGATACTTCTTACGCTATTACAACTGCATTCCTTCGCCTTTGTACGTGGACAACTGCTTTCTGTAAATTCTAATGCTCTCATGTATCTATTTATTTTTTACCTATGCTGTAGATCCAGTCATAAAGCCAACGGTCGACTTCCCGCAATTTGATGTGCCTGTGGCTGTCCTGTTCAACAATTTCGTTTAGCAATTCTTTGTGCATTTGTTTTGAGTAACCAGACGTGTCTTTGTATTTTTTCAACAGATCGTCTACTGCTGATGCGAACTGACCACCATGAGGGTCCACGTCGAGAGTTTTCAGTTGCTCTATCTGTGTGATGTAAACCTGCCTGGTACTCTCCGGCACAGATTGAGTGGTGAACACCAAAGGTGTTTCAAGCACAGATATGACAATGTCATTGGTGAATTGAGTCATCCATTTGCAAGTGTCGTATATTTTGTGTGTGGTCAGGTTGCTGGCCACCAGGATAAACATGAGATGTTTAACATTTTTTGCTATCCATTTTACATTTTGTTCAAACTCTTGCCATCCTAACGGGTATCTCACGTATGAACCCAACGTGCCCAATGCGTCACAGGAACATTCAACAGTTATATTTGGAAATTGTGCTATTACCGATTTCCATTCTTTAGACAATGTTTTCAAATTGGTGTTGATAGTGATTTCGCAAGTTTTGTTGACTCTGTACAGATCCTGTAAAAAAACTAAGACTGCTGGTATATATGTTGGTTCGCCGCCACTAAGATATACTTTTTTTAACTTTGCCTTATCAACTTGATCGAAGTATTTTGCAGTGTCCTTGTTCTTGATTTGTATCAATCCTTTTTCTTTTTGCCAAAGTGTGCTACAGGTAGGCCCACAAATTTTGCATTTCAAGTTGCAAGTAGAATCATATCTGAAGTCTAAGTATTGTACACTTTTGTCATGAATTGCTGGCTCTTTGAATTTACTGACCCAATTAGTGGTTTCCAATATCCTAAAACTCCAGTCAATGGTGTCTTCGTTTTTGTAACAAACATCACATATCGAAGGTTTTTGCCCCCGCAACATCATATCTTTTACTGTGTCCTGGCTTTGTATGTTGTCGTATGGTTTACTGTAACAACAAGGTGCTTTTTTTCCTGTAGGATGTATATATTCACCAACCCATGGCAATACACAGATGGCTTTGTTTTTGCTAACATCAAATGTTGACATAAGCATATTTAATTTTTTAAAATTACTTTGAATTTTTTGGCATCGGGTTCTCCCCTGTCAGTCTTGGTTGTGCGAACCATAGTCTGAACCATTCGGCAGTGCCCGGTTCAATGTTGTGCTTTCTTTGGTATTGCGCTTTGGCAGTGCCAACATATGACAGATTTTCACCCATTGATTGGTCTTCTTCTGGCTTGTCTATGCCGGCTAATCTTTTCAACTCCTCGATATTCATTATATCGTCCAGTCTCTTTGCTGTTGTTTGGTTGGTTTATGTGCTTTGACCTTTTCAACTTTGCCACCCTTTGCAAGGAACTTCTTCATCTTCTCATCAAGTTCTCTCTGTTTCTCCTGTGGGGTCTTTTCTATTTCGCCTGCCGCGTAAGGCCTGTTTATTCCGCTAAATTTTGGCATCCAAATACTCTTTCATTTGTGGAACTATCTGTGTTATAGAGTTATTCCTGTTTTTATCTCGCATTTTTATCTCTTGTAAAAATCTTGTAAAGTGGGTCATATCGCTATTATTACACATCTTTACAAGACTGTCAACTATGGTATTTACGTTTTTATTTTCATAATCCAGTTGTCGCACCTGTCCTAAATTAGCGGCGGCATCCGCTAGAATTGTGTCTGGCAAATTATGTGGACGCAAATAATAAGGATCAGTCAACACGTATACGTATTGTAGGTATTTTTCCTTAGATACCCAACGTAAAAGTTTATGCAAAACTGTGATGTTGATGTTGCTGACAACTGTGTTAATAACAAATTTAATATTTTCTTGTTTTAATTTTTCCAATGTTTGAAGTATCTTTTGCCAATCACTTGGAAACCTAACGTATGTGTTGTCTTCACCGTATGCGTCTATGCTGACATTCACTTTTGTTTTGTTAAATTTCCTAAAAATATCCAACCAGCCTTTATCAGGAAGTAATGTTCCGTTAGTTTGTATCTTGAGACTTATGCGCCTTGTTATATCAGGATCGGCGTCCTGCAGAACTTTTTTGATCTCAGGAACTAGCAGAGTCTCACCTCCTCTTATGTCAAGGTACACTAGATCTTTGTTCAAGACATTTTGCACAGCCTTCGCTGTGTGTACGACGAATTTTGTGTAATCTGTGTTTGCTGACTGGCTTATTCCAAGTTTCTTGTTTTCCGCATGGAACTGACTGCTGTCTTTTTCATTGCAGGTTAGACATTTTAGATTACAAAGATTGCTTACATGCAATTCTGCATATAAAGGACTTTTGCGTTGATGCAACTTTAGTTTTTTAACGATTTTTTGGTAATAGTCATGTTCCTTGTTGTTTTCTATGTAGTAATATTTGTTAAACTCTCTTCTATGACTGTTTTCCGATCTTTCCTCCATGGAATGGCACACACTACAATCTTTAATTTTTTCTCCCTTCAATAACTTCTCTCGCATGTCTTTGACATATTTTGAATTAAAAAAATCTACCTGCGATTGTTCTTTTATATTGCTGTCATTACGACTGATATTACAACAGACGTTGTTTTGTCCTAGTATACGGGTTGTTACATGAACAAATGGTTGTATGCAGAAGTGTTTATTGATTTTGCTTTCCATAGTTGTCAAGTGCAGTCTTTACTTTACTTAACGGATCTCTGTTCGCCTGGTATAAAATTCCATATCCGCCTGCGCCTTGCCATCTTTGTATGTTAATTGGTCTGTCGTCTATCAATATATTTGGAGTGCCAGTGCCTTTGTCTTGTGCATAACTTTCTTTACGTCCTGTTACGATTATATCGTCTGGCTGTGCTATGTTGTTTGATATCCATAATTTTTTATACTTGGCACTGTTTTCGTGGTCACCTCTCAATGGTGATGTGTTTATAGAGAACTTGCCTCCTGTGAATTCTTTTACCATGTCTATCAAAGTATCGGCTGTGGGAAATTTAGGAAGTGTAGCAAAGAAATCTGAACCTGTGATTCTGTCAATGACTTCTTTCTTTAGGTCTTTGGTCTTGTCGTTAGTTAGTTGTTTCCAGTGTTCCACACCGTACATCTTTTCCACACCGCCAAAGAAGTCTGCCAGGACTCCGTCCATGTCAAGATACACTATCGGTTTTGCGTTTTCCATTGCTTCATTATACAACTTTTTGTTGTTTTCGTCAATCTGTTTACCAAGCCTGTCTTGTAGTATGTCATATAACTTTTTGCCAGTGTTTCCGCCCATTATCACTTTGCTGAATTCGTGTTCTTGTCCTTTGTTGGCAAGTTCTCTGGCCTTTGATGCCGAGGCACCAGCGGCACCTTCAAGGTCTGGATCTCTTTCTCCAGCACTCACAACATCTATGGAATCGAACTTGTATAAATCATTGCCTGATTTGTCTGGCTTTCCGTTATATTGATTTAATAATTTTTGAAATTCCATTACTCTGTCCGAGCCTGCAATCATTACGATTCTTGTTCTGCCTTCTGCTTGGATTTTCTGTAATGCCTGTATGATTGTTTTGACACCAGCATCTCCAATTGCAAGTTGAGGATAGAACATTTTCATGTAATCCTGCTTTTCTTTGAAGGTCAAAGGATCTGTTTTATTGTTTTGTTTCTGTGAAAGGAATACATAACCTTTTCCGTTGACCTGCTTGGCCATGGAAATAACTTTGTCCAATAATTTCTGGTGTCCTATTGTGGGTGGATTGAATCGGCCAAAGGCAAAGACTGCAGTTGAACGATCGTCCTCCTTAAGAAACAGTTCCCTTAGGTGCATCGTATTCGCCTTGTTTTATATTTTCTAGTTCTCTGTCTGATATCACCCTAGCAACCTGTTCTCTGGTCTCCTTTGGAAACATGTTGCTGACATCGTCCTGTGTAGATCCAAACTCTTTGACATATTCTTTTGCGGCATCATCCACCAGGTACATCCAGAGTTTCTGTGCCTTCTCATGGTCGTATATGTTCTTGGCCAGTTTTCTCCTGATGTTTGATATGATGGGCATGAAACGCCTACGATACAAGTCCTCATTGTTCATGATGTACGTATCCAGCTCGTTGACTGCGTCTGAGTCTATTTGCTCTGAAATGAATTGTGATGCTCTCATACAAGCATATTTATTAGGATTTTAGTAAAGATTCTCCAACAACCACATGTAAAATGGCGAAACAAGTGTGAACTGCCAGGTTCCGTTGTGACCAATTTTCGTTACATTTTTGAAAGATTCTTTGAGCTCAACACCATTTTCTTTTTGTTGTGTTGCCCATGGTTCTGGGTATCTAGGTGTATACACGCCCTCATATACCAGCGCACCTATGTCGATCTCGTCTATCTCTATGTTTTTGATGTGTAACAACTGGTCCTTTAAAATATCGCCCTTTTCATTGACCACGGTCTGTCTGGTTGATTTGCCTGATCTGTTGATTCGGAGACTGTATGTCTTGCCTTCATCTAAAGTGTGTTCGAACTCTATCAGATCTGGTTTGTCCTCTGTGCCGGTAATGTCGCCATCCCAATGTGTTTTATCATTCAGCAAAATTTCTACATGCGGAGGTTTGTCCCACATTGTTGCATAAAGTTCTATTTTAAATTTTAGTGTTTCGGTTCCCATTCAAACTCCAATCCGGCTGTTCTGCCTGTGTACGGGATATTTACATCATCTCTGAACAGTTCAATGAATAACTGGGTGCCTGGTACCTGTACTTTCATGTACTTGTCTGTGCGTTCTAACACCTCCGCTTCTTTGGTTCTGTCGTTGTTTGTGCATGTGATTGTTATTGTTTCCATTTGTACATCCTTTCAAATTTTTCTGCGATCTCAATTCTTCGTCCGCCCTGTGCCTCAAACTCATCTATGAATCTGTCTAGGAGATTTGCCGCCAGTCTCCTGTACTCTGGTAGTGCATCTTCTGTTAATTTTTTTATGGATTCCTGGGGTTCGGTCTCGACTATCGTTCCTATGGGCATGTGGTCTATCCAACTGCCCGCAATACACATGTCATTCTGTATCTTGTGCAGTTCCGGTGTGGGCATGAATGTGGGCATGATCCTACGAGATTCGTCAACCAGTATGCACATCAAAGTTCCAAAGTAATCTTGCTTGTATATCTCTTTCTGCATTATTTCTTAATTGGTACGAATTTATCTGTCTCGAGATCGTACACCAAACCATGTGCTGACGCATTGTCAATTTTCTGCTCAAACAAGTTTGCCTTTAGAACTTCTTTACCGTTTGCGTCAGTTGTGAAACACTTAGGATTTTTCATCCATAAAAACTTACAACTACCAGCGAACTTTTTAACCATTTTCATTGCTATCTCCACACCGTTGTTGTTTGCAACACCCGACTTGTCCATTCTGTACTCTGCGGTGAAATTGATGCCAGGATCGAATAGTTCTTTTGGTTGGCCGTTGTAATAGAAACCTATGTTCTTCTCTTTCTTGCTCTGTGTAAGATTACTGTTGATGTTTGTATAGTTTATCGTTCCGTCTAGATTAACACTTTCGGCTACTTCCAAGTCCATCGTTCCCGATGTTATGTGACTTGGAAGTGAGAACGACCAACCGAAAGTTGTGTGCGTATCTTTGTGTATTTCATACGCCAACCTGTAAGATTCTGTTTCTATGTCTGAGAATGATTTGATTAAACTACCATCCGTTGTATTCACGTCTGTCTTGCCTTTACTATAATCTAGGCTCAATACGTTGTTGCCCAACTGGTACTCAACACCAATGTTTGTTGATGTCGTATCGTTGTTGTCACCAACAGCCAACACACCATCTGTTCTGTTGCCCAACCATGTGTCTTGTTCACTCATGTGTCCAAGAGATGTTTTCAACTTGAATTTGTTATTAAGGTAGAAGTCCTTACCAATGTTGAGAGAATAATCACCGTTACCGTTTTCACCAGTGTAAAAACCAACATTGTAATCTTTGATAAGCTCATACTGTCCACCTTGTGTAAAAGAACCGTACATCTGTTGATGCGGTAGGTATGTGTTGTTGTTCGCCACCAACATGTCCACATCTGAGTACTTTCTGTTGTCCTCGACTGTGAAACTGTTGCCCAGCGATATGTAGTAGTCTCTGTCAAAGTCGTCTAGAACCATTATCTGTATGTTTGATAACACACCAGAAACGGATGCCGATCCTGATGTACCACCCGTACCACTAATAGAAGATGTGCCGCCATCTACTCTACCATCTGTTGGTATTCCAACTGCACCTTGTGGTTTAGTAGCCTCGTCAAAATTAACAAGTCCCTGCCCGTGTATGTTCACGTCATACCCTGCAATGTTCTTGTCAGCGGTAGTGGTCACTAATTTCACAAGGTTCTCACCTTTCATATGTGGCCACATCTGGTGCAATATTGCAATCTGCCCTGACACAATAGGTGCCGCCATGGACGTACCCATCATGTTACCGTATGTTCCGTCTTCTTGTGTACTGTAAGTGTAGCCTGGAGCCACCACAAAGAAATCTGATGTCTTGAAAAGGTCTCTACAAGAGTCATCCACAACAAGTCTACATAAGTGACCTGCCTTATTTGAAAAAGATGCAATGTTGTTGTTATGATCAACTGCACCAACAATCAACATCTTGCCGCCAAGCACTAGGTTACCATCAGAATCAGTTTCTGTAGCGAACCATCCTGGGTTCGCCGCGAAGGCTAATGATTGGTTACCTGCCGAGTTTACAATCACAAGTCCTTTGTCTGTGACTGTTTTCCATCTATCTGCTGTCAGCCTATTGTAATATATTCCATTTGCATAATCATATCTATCATCGGTGGTTCTGTATGTGCCATCTCCGTTGGCAACAATACTGTTTCTAAGCCATGAGTCATAGTTTGAATTGGCACTAAGGTTACCAACGACTGCACCTTGATCAGCCGCCCAGGCAAGTCCTTGTGATGCACTATCTAAACTTACCGATCTACCTGAACCAATTTTGATCACGATAGCCTTCGAATCAAACGCCACACCATGCATACCTGCATCATCCTTTTTGGCCACGATAGTTCCTAACACGTGTGAGCCATGTCCATGCGTGTCTTGTATTCCACTGTTTGTATAGTCTTTGGTTGCAATAACCTGTCCTTCTAAATCACTATGATCTGTGTCCCATCCTGTGTCTGCAACAGCCACTATCGATCCTTTTCCCGTCCAGCCCTTAGAATATGCAGAACTGGCCTTCACTTGATCAAGTGAGAAATAGCCATCATTGTTTTCTTTGTATTCAAGTGTCTCGTATGTTGTTTTGTCTGTGTTGTAATTCACTGTTTTTGTGCCGAGATTTACATCGTCGTCTGTGTAGGCGCTGTCTATCACTTCAACCAGATGTACAACACCATCATCGGTTGTTGTGGTCACTGTGTTTGATACAGAACTGTCAACAATTTCTGTGACACTCCTTTCACTTGTGCTTACGGATGTTTTGACTATGGTTTGAGATTCTGTTGTAGTGTCCAAAACAATTTCATTTGTGCCGTTTGCATAAAATTTTTGTGTTCTCGGTGTTGTCGTAGTTGTGGTAGTCACATCTTTGTAGACAGTATCAGTGTAAGTTCTAACTTTTGTGTAATATGTTGTAATAGGCAAAGTGGTTGTGGTCACTGTATATTTGGTTGTTGTACGAGTAATTGTGCCATCTCCGTTATCCACGTCACTGTCCGAGTATGTAAAAGAGGTATCAGTGGTTGCTGATCCTTCTTCAGTGTACGACGATTGTTCTTCTCCTAGCACAGAGGTTGTTTCTGTGTATGGTTGTCCTTCAACCACTGTTACTTCTTCTATAGGATCAAGAGTGACGGTCTCTGTAATAGGATTCTCAATCATGACTCTTTCAACAGACTCAACAGGATCGTTTTCTATTGTTTCGTTTTTTGTTTCTTGGGTCGGTGTCACATCTGATTCGTGTGCTACCCATTCGTTTGTGGTAGTCTTGAAAATATCTTTGGTGCTGATACCATTAGAAAATGTGGTTGTCTTTGTTGTGGTTATTGATATAGTTTTTTGCTTTGTATAAGGCACAGTCACAGTTTTTGTTCTTTGATAAGTTTCAATTGTCGGTGTGAGAGTTGATGTCGTTGTCACGTCATATACCACGCCGTGTTCATTAGTTTCCTGTACAGTCGATGTGGTTGTGGTTGAGTCTCCAGGTTGTGAATCGGTTAAAGTCCATTTAGTGTAAGTTGTGACACTATCACCTGCAACAGGTGTGCCATAAGAAATTACTGGATCAGAATCTACTGAGGTTGTGTTTACAACTGTAGATTTTCCTGTCGATTCGAGTTCGTTGTAAAAATCATCTTTGTTTTTGTCTTGATCTTCGAGAGCAATAGTCTTAAGAGCAAGATAATCTTCATCGGTGTCGTCGAACTTACCAGTACTGGATGTGTTCTTCCAAAAAGTTTCTTTGCCGTCATAATACTTCTTCTTGAAGCCAAGAAGCATGTTGAATCCTTTCTGCAGGCTCATTTGTTTGCCGTCTATTGTGATATTGTAGTTTGCAAGTTCGTTGTTATCAAATTTTGGTTGATTGGTTTCGACCCATTCAAATATTTCAACTGCATCTTTAACGTCAAGAAGTTCGTCCTCCGAAAGTGTGTGAACTACACTTATAAAATCATTTACAAATTGTCCTGATATGCTTGAACTAAAACTAATATTTGTTAAGGAAGGTGTAGGATCAAAAGAAACACTAACGCCTCCGCCTCCGCCTCCGCCTCCGCAGGCCGCTAATGTAGTTGATAAAACTGTTGCTAAGGCAGTGTTCTTCCATGTCCTTCTCATATTAACGCCCCCATTAAGGTTGCACCCATCACGAAGAATAGAATGTATCTTGTGTATAATGAAAAGGGTTTGGTGATCTTGTAACCATTCTCCCTAAGGCAAATAACATGGGCGTCAATAGACTCCGCTGTTATATTCACGTCAACTGTGTTGATCTGTTCTAAATCTTTGTCGTTCATGTTCTAAGTATAACATGGAACCTATATATGTCAACGGAAGTTGATCTTACAAAAACCTAGTGATTATGCGAATTTTTAGTGATTGTACAATATTTTTGATACTGCACCAGCGGTCATTCCTGATACTTTGGCTCTTACCCATACAAAATTTCCTGTGAAATTGGCATGGAAGGCCAGAGTAGAACCATCAAGGTTGGTTTGGTCAATTGACGTGCCTGATATGTCAAACCAATCATCCTCTGTAGGTGTTGTGGCCAGACTGCCCTGCATGGTCAACCCAATGGTAGAATCATCGTTTAGTGTCGCACTAGGATGGTATGCCACTGTGTGTACGCCGTCTGTTTGGGAGTAGTAACCATCGCCCTTTGCTTTGTCAGTTACGAAACCAGTATGGTCTAGAGTGAACGTTGTTGATCCGTCACTTGCTTCTGTCGTAACAATCTCTTCAACAGTGAATTCTGTTGTGGACACCACTGCTTTCACAGTGAATGTGCTGTTGTTGTTGCTTGTGCCTGAAACTGTTACCAAATCTCTTGCCGCTAATTTTCCAGAGCCTGTCAACACTGTTGATGTTGAGGAAATCGTGTAGGTACTTCCACTTGCACTGAAACTGATATCTGTGCCTGTGATGTCGCTCTTGTGCGATACTTCACCTGATAATGTTGTGCTTGTCTGTGCCATCGTTGTTATTTATTCTTCCTTTCGCCTCTTGAATCTTGCTGTTTTTGGACCCAGTCCGTACACAGCGGCCAGTTCATTTGGCTCCTGTCCGTCAACTGTGAGAATGTTGACGTACTTAATCTTGTATGCTTTCCCATCTGCAGATCCCAGTTCCTCACAAATACAGTCATCATAACCTACTTTTTTAACACGCAGGAAACTTCTTTTTATAACAGGAGAGCCCATCCAGTTCTTTTTTATCATGCTTTCAACTATACTTTGATCATTGAATATATTTTTATCTCGTAACTTTTTTATTGCGTCCATTTCCTGCCTTTCTATATTGAATTATTTTGGCTATGCCTTGTTGCGCCATCATGTATATTGGAGTAATAAACTGTTCTTCTGTCACATAGAAGTAACCACCAAAACAATAAGGGCACTTGTCCTTAAACCAGTCGATCAAAGGCCATTGTGTAATCAAACAATGGTCGGTATTTCTTTCTAGGAAATGCCATAGATTACTTTTTTGCACATCGTTAATGTGTACGTGGGTATCTTTTTTAAGGTGCACCTGATACTTGTATTTGCCGTGCGGTAGCCTTTTACAGCCAACCATGTTCTTGCCTAGATTAACAAATTTCGGATCAACAGTCTTGGAACCTATCCAGTAGTCCCAAAAGTTGTCTAGTAAAATTAGAGATTTTTTGTAATCTGTATAAAATATTGCTTTCTTACCTTGGAATCTAAATTTGATATTTTTTCTATTTGCCATAATAAAGTCTGCAAGTTCAACCATATTTTTGGTGTCTGCATATTCTTTCTTTATTTTAACAAGATTTTCATCAGTTGTAGGATAGAACATTAGGCTACCTGGCAGTCTGAATTCTGTTTTGTACCTGTATTTGCCGTAGTAGAGTTTATTGTGATTTCTTCTCATCAGACACTTTTGGTTTGAATTGTTCTAGCACTTTTTTTTCTCGTTTTGCCTTAAAGTTTACTGTGAGTTTTGGAATTACATCTTTTGACAACCCAACCTCCACCATGCCTCCCTCGGTCAGTTCGCCGAACAACATCATCTTAGACAGTGGTTTCTTTATTTCGTCATCAATGACTCTCTGTAAAGGTCTCGCTCCTAGTTTGGCATCAAAACCTTTTTTCATTAAAAATTCTATAGCAGGTTCTGTTGCGTTGACCTCAACGTCCTTCTCCATGGTCATACCGTTTAACTCTAGCAAGAATTTCTTAACGACCGACTTCATGGTATCTTTGTCTAACTTATTAAATTTAATGACAGCATCTAGTCTGTTCCTGAACTCTGGCGGGAAGAATTTTTTCACAGCCTTGTCATCCTCACCTGTTCTCTCACTCTTACCAAAGCCAATGTTATTTCTCTCGTTCTCCTCGGCACCTAGGTTAGACGTCATTATCAGTGTGATGTTTCTACAGTCTGCTTTCTTGCCGTTTGATCCCGTCACTGTACCATAGTCCATCACTTGTAACAACATGTTAGATACATCTCTGTGTGCCTTCTCTACCTCGTCGAATAGCACCACTGCGTGTGGATTTTTCTCGATTTCGTTGATGAACATACCGCCGCCCATGTTTGAATCCTCATATCCCACGTAACCTGGCGGAGATCCTATCAGTTTGGCTATAGAATGTTTCTCTTGGTATTCACTCATGTCAAATCTAATCAACTCGACTCCCAAAGTCTTGGCCAGTTGTTTTGCGGTCTCGGTTTTCCCACAACCAGTTGGACCAAGAAATAGGAATGAACCAACTGGTTTGCTAAGGCTTTTCAAGCCTGCTCTCGCGACCAATATCTTGTCTGTGATTGTGTTGATTGCCTTGTCCTGTCCAAAAACCTGTAACTTCATTTTCTCTTCTAGTGTCTTCAAGTTACTTGCCTGTTTCTGAGAAAGTTGTTCTATGCTGATTCCAGTCATCACCGATATTTCGTGTATTATTTCGTCATGATCTATCTTGCCATCTTTTATACCATTTAATCTCAGCCTAGCACATGCCACGTCTATAACGTCAATCGCCTTGTCTGGCAATTTCTTGTCAGCGATAAATTTTGTAGAGTAATCAACTGCGTCCTCACAGGCCTCGTCTGTAATTTTACAATTATGGAAGTGCTCGTAATATTGTTTGACACCTTTAAGTATTTTTACTGCTGTTTCCTTGGTAGGTTCTCCAACTTGCAGTCTCTGGAATCTTCTCATCAATGCTCGATCTTTTTCGAAGTATTTCCTGTATTCCTCCCAGGTGGTTGATGCGATCACTTTGATAGTTCCTTTCAACAAAGCAGGCTTTAACATGTTTGCCATGTCCATGTTGTTTCCCTGTCCTGTCGCACCTGCACCAACTATCATGTGTGCTTCATCGATGAATAATATAGACTTACCTTTCTGATCCAATGCATTAACTACTAGTTTCAGCCTCTCCTCAAAGTCACCTCTGAATTTACTGCCTGCTATCAGACTGTTTACATCTAGGCTCCATACAATGTGGTCTTTAAGATATTCTGGAATGTCACCTTTGTTTTTTGCTATTCTCCTAGCAAGTCCTTCTACAACTGCTGTCTTACCAACACCAGGATCACCTACTATAAGGACGTTGTTTTTGTTCCTTCTAGCAAGAATCTGTTTGAGATCTTCTGTCTCTTGATCTCTGCCAATTACGGGATCTATCTTCTTATCGAAATATTTTTGGTTCAAGTTTTCACAGTAACTTTTTAATATCCTATCTGCTTGATTAGGTCTTAGTTTCTGTTCAGGTCCGCCTTCAATCTTGCCACCAATAGCGGCCATGCCATCGTCCAATATGGTTTCAGTAGATACAAGGTCTATTAAATCCTGTTTGTTGACTTGATGCTTCTTTAGGAAAAACGCCGCATAACTCTTTTTTTCAGAGAAAATAGATATCAGTATGTCGATAGATGAAACATCCTGTCTTCCTTGGAATAGTGCCTGCGTGAACGCTCTATTCATCAACCGTTCGAGAGATGCAGTCTTCCTTGGTGTCATTGGCTCTTTGCCTTTGGCAACAATGTCATTACACTTGGTATCGAGATAGTCTTCTACATCTTTAATCAACAATCCAACATTTACTTTGAAATCATGTAGCACGTTTCCTATGGATTGGTCTTTGACCAAGGACAACAGCACGTGCTCTATTGTGACGTACTCGTGCCTTCTATTCTCGGCTTCTTTTACCGCGTTTTCAAATATATTTTCTAATCCTTCGTTTGCTTCTAACATTTTTTATCCTTTGTTTGCCATTTGCCATCTGAGTTTAGATACCCTTTTATTAAATGTAATACCGTCAAGGTGATCGAGTTCATGCTGGAAGCATTTGGACTCCATTCCGTCGAGTTTTGCGAATTCTGTTTTGCCTTGTGTTGTTTCATATTGTACTTCAATAACTTTTGGTCTTTCAACTTTTACGAAGATGTCCTTAAAAGAAAGACACCCTTCCACATCAATAACTTTCTCCTTACTAAAATTTATCACCTGTGGATTCCAAATTATAGCATGTTTTTGAAATGTGTCAAATGACTCATGACCTATAGCGAAGAATCTTTTGGTAATGCCAATCTGGTTTGCCGCTAGACCCATTCCTCTTTCGTCGAGCATTACTTTGACCATGTCAGATTCAAACTTTTCTTTGTCATCATAACCTTGTATGCTGTCCATGTCAGTCCATTCTGTGCTGGTCTGAAGCAGTGTCTCGTGTGGGTACTGGAATACCTGTATCATTCTACTATCTCAATCTCCGCCTCGGTCTCAATCACTACCCTAGCACCACAAGACAACAGAGGTTTGTCATTGCCGCCATATATCACCCTGCTTGGTCCCTTGATGTCAACTGCATGGCAGTAGGTGTTTTTACTGCCTTGTTTGATTGTAATCACAGGATCATTGGCACCGTGTTTTTTGTTTGCACGTATCACGTGTTGATTGACATGTATGTATTTTTTCTTTGTTCTCATAGGTCCTTTATCTTCTTTAAATCCTGTGCTGAAAGTTGAGGTATCAATACATGTATCTTAACATATAGGTTGCCTCTGATACCTATTGTTTTGTGTACAGGCATTCCCTGTCCTCGAAGTGTCAACATAGTGCCTGGTTGTGTGCCTGCTGGTACCTTTACTTTAATTATTTTGTCTTCCAGGGTCTTAAGATTGAAGTCATACCCTCTTATTGCTTGGAAACAATCAATTGTTTTATCAGTGTATAGATCGTTCCCTTTACGTGTGTAACCATCTGAATCGAGAACACTCATAACCACCATGAGGTCACCACGAGGCATGTTCCTTATGCTGTCATCTCCCATGCTAGAAAACTTGAACGTGACACCATGTTGCACACCGGCCGGAATCTTGACTGTTGCGAACTCATCCCTGCCACTGGGCAGTTTGTAGTTGATAGTCTTTTCATTGTTCATCATTGCTTCTTTTATGCTTATGGCCATTCGCACCTGCACGTTACGATTGCCTCTAGGTTGAGACCTAGTCTGTCTAAATATACGTTCACCACCTGGCCCCCGGGTGAAGTTGAAACTGCCTCCAAAGTCCATGTCACCCCCACCGAAACCAGAAAAGAAGTCTCCGAAAATATCCTCGTTGAAGAATGGATGTTCACCACCCTGCCTAGTCCCACCAAATTTTCGCATGGTATCATAGTCGTGCCTTTTCTGAGAATCTTTGAGTGTTTCGTGTGCTTCGTTTATTTCTTTGAATTTGGCCTCGTCACCACCCCTGTCTGGGTGATGTTTCTTTGCAAGGTCTTTGAATGCTTTTGTGATCTCTGCACTAGTGCTTTTTTCATTCACACCTAGCACGTCATAATAATTTTTCATTACTATTATTTTATACTAGATTGGGCGTTTGTCAACGCAGTGGTAATTATTTGCTTTTTGCTCTTGAACCTGTGTAGAGTCCGAACCAGGCCGCACCTGCACCTACAACAATCGAAACAAGACCTGACTGTTCCATGGTAGGAGCCGCTATGTCCATGTACCATATCACTACCTTGTACAGTAGGAATATGTAGGTTGATATGAACACCCTTGGGAATATTCTCCAACTGTCAACTGCTCTCGCTAGATGTATAAGTTTGGCGTATGGATTTGGTCCTAGGTCTTTGACACTGGTATCAACCTCTAACTCAACAGAAACCTTTTTCTTTGCTGTGTCAGTGCCTGACGGAACAACCAACTTGTCTTCTTTCAATTGCTCGGCCATTATTTCACACCTTTGATTTTAGCGTCTCTTTTTCTGTGACCATTCCAAGCAACGAAGCCACC
>Ga0222718_10001431_pt1 | contig 22831 bp, 21 predicted proteins | sample C33_27DmetaG_FD_165045 | JGI IMG/M metagenome (GOLD analysis project Ga0222718, IMG submission 165045) | Estuarine water microbial communities from San Francisco Bay, California, United States - C33_27D | ecosystem: Environmental > Aquatic > Marine > Unclassified | place: USA: California...
TTCCTTTTGCTCCTGACACAAGTTTATCTGCATCAGCTACAATAGCGCCGTTAGAGACCTTGTATGTGGCTTCTTGCGACACTATTGGAGCAAAGTACTTACCTTCTTTTTCTTTAAATGGAAATTTTATTATTGTACTCATTATGCACTTTGTGTTATACTTATTGTTTGATCAGCAACAGCTGTACCTGTAACTCTAGAATTGTTATATACGCTTATAGTTATTGTAGCTGTTCTTGATGACCCTGTTGTATTATCTTCTACATTAATTGTAAAAGGATAATTAGAACCAACAAAGTCAATTCCATCTGGGTCAACTACCTTTGTACCTGCAGAACCATTTAATAATACCCAAGAATCGGGAGAAGATATTCTTATTGGCACTGTTGCCCCGTTTGAATTCGTTATGCTTGTGTCCGAATTACCTGAAGCGGAAAATGATATTGAAGATACATAAGTTCCTACAGAAGCGGTTACTTCCCCAGACCCTGTAATTGTTGCGGTAGCTGTTGTGTTTTCAAATATAGCTGGCAAAACAATTGTTCTTTCAATATATTCTTGTGATGTGCTATCTATAATTACATTGCCTACTGTATTGCCCACCGTATCATAAGTAATAGAATAGGCATCTGGTAACATTACTTTTGTAGTGTCAGACACGGTCCATCTAATAGTTGCTGTTCTTAATGAAACTTCAGAATAGGGACTTATTGTATAAGCAGTATTTACTGCTGTATTAACTGGTGTTGTTAATACACCGCTCGCGGGTGTAGCCCAAGTTAATTGAGGTAATATAGTTGCAGAACCACTTATACCAAGCGAATTATTAGTTGTGCTTGTTGGAACTGTTATAGGAAAACCCGCCACAATATTACCATTATTAAAGCTTAAATTAAATGGCACAATATTTGTGCTTCCCCCCATATCTGAGTGGTTAGAACAATAATAATATAAATTAGGTGTGCTTGATGTTATAGATATTTCCGTATATGCACCAGCGCTTCCAGGTGTTCCATTATAAGTAACTCCAGTTGTATATTCAGAGCCACCACCATGCGTTCCGTTTGATGTCTCGCTAAATTTTAAAGGATGCGTGCTATTAGAGCTATCACTTTGATCAAACCTATAAGTTTTACCTTTAGTTAAAGTTAAAATAGGTTGCTTTAAATAATCTATATTATTAGATACATCATCTATTGCATATTTATTAGATCCTCCATAATTTCTTACAATAACATTTTTAGTAATTACAGAGGAAGTAATTGGTGCAGCTTGTGTTAATCCAGTAACATTTGCTGAAATTAAACCTGGATCTATATAATGACTGCTTATAGGGTTTATATCAACATTTAAATTATTAGCGCCGCTTGTAGTATAAGTTGCTAGAGCAGGGCTAACATTGCCATTTGTTACTGCATCCCCGATGCTTATAGTTAACAAGCTTACTTCAAATATAAGATCTGCGCCTGTACCTCCAACCGTTACTAATTTTGTTTCATTTTGGTTTTGAGCAGTATATGTTACTTTAAATACCAAACTATTATTTGTTATGCTAGATGGACTAATTATATTTACACCAGACCCTGTTAATGTAACATCCGCTGCGCTGTTAAATTCAAAATCAGCATTTTTAGGCTTAGCAGTTATTATCCATTCTATAGAATCGCCTTGTTTAGCAAGTACTGTTTTTTCACCATTAACTATAGTATTAGAAACAGAACCTGAAAGCTGTAAGGTAATTGAATAATAATCTTCTAAAGCTGGTTCATCACCTACAGAAGAAATATCAGTTTTTATAAAATCCAACTCCCATCCTCCCGTACCTTCATAGCTTACATTGTTGAAAGTTTTTACAGTTGAGGGATTGTCATTTAATATAGGTTCTATATAAGACTCAGCCGCGGATTGATTATAAAAAGTATTTCTATTAACAGCCTCACTATTATGCTTCCATAATTTACCAGAGTTAAAGGTATAGTATATATTATTTAAACTAATACCACCTTCTTGTTTGAAAGATTTAAAGCTTGTCCAGCCTTGGGCTCCTTCGTCAAAAGATATAGTAAAATAATTATCTGTAGCGGTTGCTACATTTGTGTCTTTAAAGCCGCTATATCCGCTGCCTACTAGTGTTAAATTATATAAGTTATTATATTCATCATAAGATCCAATAATTTCTTCAGATTTAGCTAAAGCATCTCTAAAAAAATCACTCATACCTAAACTAGATATTTCAACTAATCCATTTTGAGATAATCTCATAACACTTCCCCTACTTTTGTCAGTAAAGTATTTAGCATAACCATAATAAGCAAAAGACTTTGAATCTTTTGATATACCAAATTCTCCTGCATAAGGAGCAATGGTACCTAAAAATTGAGTATTTGATGTTACTGGTATTGCCCCACCCTCTGCAGAATAAATAAAATCTTTATTTACGGGAGATCTAGAAATTTTATCTTCTTGAAATACAACTATTTGAGTATCATCAGCAAATAACTTTTGTATTGATCCATCTTGTGGGTCTAACGATATAGTTATTCCGCCTTCCGCCTCATTAAATTGATTTATATAATTTATATTTGTTCGCGAGTTAAATAATCCGCTTGAATGTATAAGAGTGTTAAATCTTCTTTCTTCTGCAAAATTTTCTTTAACAACATAAGCTCTAACTCCAACATCAAATGCTCTTTCATTAAAGCCTGCCCTTAATCTATTTATTTCAATATGAGTACCCGAGCTAAAAGTTAATAAATAACAATTATAAAACTGTATATCTATTGCTGTAGTTGTTAAATCAGAAACAAGCCCTCCTGTAGATGTTTCAAAAAATATATCTAAATCAGATTCAAAAGGTTTTGTTTCAAATACAGCGACTCCGGAAGTTACAGAGTCAGTTGGCACATTAGCTGTGCCTGCTGGATTATTTATAGACTGTACTTTACTAAGTGTTGATGTTGTTTTATTTGCGCCCCCTAATATTTTAGGATATACAGCAGTATCGCAAGGAGATATTGTAGCACTAGTACTCGGAGGTATTACCGCTGTTTGGTCTCTTGGTATTTTGTTTATGCTATCTCCAAATCTATTTACAACATTTAAAGCAGATATAGTTGAAATCCAATTGTAATATTGTTGCTCTCTTTGTTTTACAACAATGCGATACGAATAACACCAGTCCAATGCCTGTAAAGTCGTTATAGTAGATTGCGCAAATGCTATACGCAAAGAATTAAATACACTTGTGCTATCTGCTTCACCTGTGGCCGCATCAATAAACACAGTGTCCCCTCCTGTTTCAGAAAGCAAAACGGGTGTTTGTCTTCCAAACTTATCTGCAAGCACAATACCAACTTGATATGTTCTTCTTGATTTTACAGACATATTATTATCTAAAGCTGTATACCTAGCAGAAGACTCCCCTGTTCTTGAAACAGTAAATGATACATTAGGTATATTGAAATTTTGTAAATAATTACCATATACTAATCTACCGCCTGCTAATTCCTGTGATTTAGCTAGCCTAGGAACAGCGTCTGAAACCCTTGTTAATTGATCAGAAGGTAAAGTTTTAAACGGGTCTTGAGACTTATAAAAGAAATTTACACTTGTTTCAGATGTTAAAACTTTGCTTTCTACAACGTACAGTGCAGAGCCACCTGTTTCTTTATATATTAATTCAACTTTATCAATTCCTAGCCCTGCAGGAGTTGGAACTGACAATTGAACAGATTTTATAGCGTTTACAAATGTTTCAATTTCACCAAAATCTTCTATATTTGAAGAAATAGTATCAGTTTCATCTAATCTTGAAAAACATATTGGAGTAAATGGAGCTAATACACTATATTCCCCGTCTTCAAATTGGTATCTATAGGAAAATCTAATTAATTTATTTTCTAAAAAGTTAGAAGTAATTACATTTCCCTGTTCATCTAAATTTGAAACGCCAATTATTTCAGCGGCAGTATAAGGAGCATATTTAGCAACAGAAATAACATTATCTATATTCGCTGCTAAATCATAACGACCTGGATTATTTCTAGCTGTTTCAACATTTATTTTTCTAGGAGGATTTCTATCATCTGTAAAAAATAAAAGTTCATCAACTAAATTTATACCTGTGATTAAATAATCTTGATGAAAATTTAAAGCATTACTATTTACTAATATAATAGATTTATTTGCTTTTTGATTATACTCAATTATTTGATGACTGCCGCTATTTATTTCATTATAAGAATTATTGCTAGTTATAAAATAATATATTTTATCATTCCCGTTATCCCTATATTCCCCTATAACTTTAGCGTTGGCTATTGCTGTATCATTAATAAGCTCGTTTCCTAATATATTTTCAACAGCACCTATATCAGAACTTTCTGATTTGCTTACATTTATATTTAATGCTTCTCGATATTCACCGGGCTTAAGCATTTTGTCATCTAAATCGCGATTCATTTTGCTCGCGTTAAAGAGTCTTTTAATTTCTGGCATATATTAGTGTTTAATCCACTTAGACTTACCTCGTAAAACTTGTGTTAATTCTTCTAATTTAAGATTACTTAATCTTATTTTAGCATTTCTCATTTTAGCGGCAGCTTCTTTTTTGTATAAAGCTGCAGCACCTGCGCCTGAAGGTCTTATTTTAGTTAAATTATACAACATATTAGCGTAAACTGCATCCTCAGCAAGTTTAGGAACTAATACATTATCAAAATTTCCATTTTCACCTAATCCATCAGATATATAATTTAAAGATATTAGATCACCTTCGCTAAAAAAAGAATCAAAATATATTTTACCTGCTTCAATATCCAATAAATATGTACCATTTATATTTTGTCTTTCAGGTTCCGAACCATATCTTCTACCATAAGCAGAAAGGTCGTCATCGTCATAATACCCATCGTAATAATTTTGAAAGTCTTTTGTTGTTAAAAATCTTTCAGAAGACTGAAACCTATTTGCCGTTTCTGATATTTCGCTTAGTGTTAAATTACCTTCTTGATCATATATGTATTTATAATCTTGATCTTGTTGAACAGCTTGGGTAGCTTTATTTGTTTTAGAATTTTGGATTGTTCGATGATTACCATTAGAATCTACATATGCTATTTTTACATAATTAACATAATCTGAAGGTAAAGAAACCTGCAATGTAGGACTTAGTTCAATTTCAATATTTTTTTCAGAATGAAATATATCGTAACTAAATTCTTGTACAGATCGTTGTGCCCAAAAAGCAACCTCATATCTGGGAAGCTTTGTTAATATTTTATCATCTCCAACATAAGCAACCATAAAGTTATTTATAATATCATTCAAATTAACTCTACTATAGTATCCGGGTATTGCTGTTCCTGTGCCCCCTTCTAATGCTGAATAATTGTCTACGTCTAAAGGTTTTCTTGATATTGCCATTATTGTTCAGTTGCTTGTAGTTGTTGTTCTTTTCCTTGTCCAAACCCTGCTATATCAGCTTGTTTAATTGTAACACCTGCAAGGGTTAATATTTTGTAAACTAATTCATTTTTTTCAGATGCATGCAACTCAAAATTTAAAGATTTTGCAGTAGCGCTATAATCGTCGGTTGCAATATTGAATACTGTTGGGTCGTATATAGGTTCATTGGGAATGCCTGAAGCTATTTGAGAAGCAGTTGGCATTAAATAACCCCATTTTGGTTTATTAGGCTTTTTAAGATACTCTAAGGAAACACCAGAGGTGACTGTAGTAGGGTATACTTTTATTGAAGTACCTACTATAGTATAAACAGGTTGTTTTGCCACTGGAGCTGTTAATGGGGAAAGATTTATATATTTTAAATCTTTATGAGAAACTAAATCAGCATCTGAATTATCAACAGAAACTACTCCTATTTTATATAAATCCGAGGGCAAAGCCGCTGAACCATTAGAAATAGTTAAATTTGATAAAGCATAAAAAATATTTATCTTTTCTGAATTTAATAATACTGGATCAGAAAAGTCTGTATCAAAATTTGCTCCCGATTCATATAATAGTTGTTTATTAAAATACGATTCAAATATTTCATTTTGTGCTTGATCAGCTAAGTTATTAAACTCCTCCGGAGTAATATAACCTCTATTATCCTTATTTGTAATAGTGAGCACAATTTTGTATACCTCGTTTATGTTTACCATTGTTTATTATTATTTAGTGAGTATAAAGTTGATTTCTCACTTTATACTCGGTATATTATGAAAGTTTCTTCATAATTGACTTCATTAAATCAACACCTTCATCTGTTTTGAAATATGCCGCAAGTGCGCCATAAGGATGTTGATCAAAAGGTACAGTCATTACCTTTTTTCCATTAGCTAATTTAAATACTGTTCCGTCTTCTGCTAAATTAAGTATTCCAATTTCAACAGCTCTATTAGCTAAATTTCTAAGCTTTATATCTTCGTCGTTTGACAATTCTATAAATAACTCAGGATCATTTTTAGCAAATCTATAAGCGTCTCTTTTTATTTCTTTTGAAGACATACCTGAAACCGCTGATCCTAATTCAGTCCGCATTATTGCCTCTAAATGTTCAATGTCTAAAGTTCTAACTAAATTTAACGCTTCTAGCTCCAACTCTTGCATTTCAATTTCATCAATTGCTTCAGCAACTTCGTCTACTTCTGTCCAAAGTAAACCTGCTTGTGGGTGATATAAAGAAAGTAATTTTTGTAAAGACTGTTGTTGTCTAGGAACCTCTAAAATTCCATCTAAAAATGTTACATGCCCTAAAGTAACATAACCGTCCTGTTCATCTACAAATATAGATTTTTGATTTGTAGCATATCGTATTTCTTTATTATCGCCGTTTTCTTCATCAAACCAAAAAAGAGGTTTTCTTACTGTATGCTTTGATTGTATAGTCCAGCTTATAGGAGATTTATTTCCAGAAAGCATATAGACCCTATCTTTTATTTCCCAATTTTTTTCAATTGGTCTAGTTTTAATTTTTGTTGTCATGATATAATATAATAAAATTAAAAAAGAGGGTAAGGGGCAGCATAGCCGCCCCATCCTCTAATAATGATTATGCTTTAAACAATACAAAGTTATTAGCACCTTGTACAATTAAACATCTTTCAGATAGATAATGCATTCTCATTTCATCAATTGGAGATGAAGAAGCACCACCTACAGATCCAGTAACCCAAGACTTCATTTTTCTGTTTTCAGTTTCAGAAGCTCTATATCTTATATGCAAGAAAGGTCTTTTAATATTCTGTCCAAGATTTTGATCATATACTGTTGAGGTACCAGCAGGAACTAATACACCTTCAATATCTTTAAAACCACCTCTTGTTGAGAAATCATTTAAATATTTCCAATCTGTTTTATAAAAATCATAAGAACCTCTTCTGTATCCAGTAAATCCTAGATTAAGAGCCATATCCTCACTGTTGTTAAATACACCAAAAGAAGTACCTCCTGAGTATCCACCATTTTGTTGAGCAAGAATATCATCAATTTCTAAAGAAAGATCTCTACCTAAGAAAAGCATATTTTCTTCAATAGCACCTTGCTTGTCTAATTGCTTAAGTACTGCGTCAAAATCAGTTAGAGCACCACCAGAAGTTTGTGCGCCAAAGTCAGAATATACATTACCTCTTGCTTCAATAGCTTCAAAGAAACCTTCTGTACCTTTAGCGGTAGCAGTGATATTAGAATCATAGAAGTTTAATGTAGCTCCAGTATTTAATTGCTTAACACCTTCAACCATGGACATTTCTAAATAGTCTTCCCAACGTAATCTGTTTTCATGCTCAGACTTCATATACCACAAATATCCAGAAGCCCCGTTTTCAGAACTTACTTCAATCCATCCAATTTGTGCTGTATCAGAACCGTTAATTGAATAGTGTTCTTTAAGAATAATTGGTGAATTAGTAAATGTAGCATAGCTAGGATCTAGTTTTTCATCAAAGTTACCAGTTCCTTTTGCAAATTCAGATCCATAAGCAAGAGCTGTAAATCTTTCTGCTGCAGTAATTGCTGGAATTCCAGTTAAAGCTTTAACTTGGAAATAGTTTCCAGATACATTAGTTACAATACCTTTAATAACAGCCCCAGTTCCACCTACTGCAGAAGTTGCAGAAGATTGAGCCTGAATCATAACCGTTTGTCCTTTACGGAAATTAACGGCTGTAGTTCCTTGAGTTGTAACGCCTAAGCTGGTTGGTTGTGCTGTAGGGACATTAAAGTTCAATACAGCTCCACCTGTTGCAGAGGCACTAGCAGTACCGGGAGTATTTCCTGTGGTGGGCATTGTAGCCGCAGCACTTAAATAGATAGCATTTGCATATCTTGTGTGTAATCTGCCTTGCTCAGTCCAAATAATTTGGTCTGAAGTAGAAGGCATTTCCGCTGATACCATACGAAGGAAAGAACCGATAGATCTGTTTCCATATCTTTCAACTTCTTGTTCGTATACATCAGGTAAAAATTGTTGAGCCCATTGGTTGAATGAGCTATCTGTAAAATCAATATAGTTACCAGCATATAATGCTTTGCTTTGCGTTGGTTGCAATGCAGCTGGTACTCCACTTGTAAAAGCCATTTTTAATAATTTTTAAATTGTTATTTTCTCCATTTTATTCGCAATTTATCTGAAGAATCACTTTGAACAACTTTAACTTTACTATCACTTTGTGGAATTGGTGAGCCGTCTGCCCTTGGTGTCATATCAATATTTTTTGACCTTGCAACATTTTCTTTTATAGCATCGGCACGGCCTTGCTCGTAAAAATGGTTTGCAATTTTGTCGGCATTATTTGCTGTAAACAATGCTTTGTGATACTCCCCTGTTCTTTCCATAAAGCCGTCTTTATTTAAAAACGGTTGAATAAAGTTTTGAATTGATGATTGTGAACTTTTAATTTTTTCAGTATTATCAACTTTAAATCTGTATTTTTTTTCTCCAACTTTAAAATCAAAACCTTTGAAATTATTTTTGAAAAAATCTTCGGATTTTAGTTCAAATACTTCTTTTGCTTTTGCTGCTTTTTCTTCAAATTCTTTTGCTTCGTTATAAAACTCAAAAGCATTTTTATATTCCTCAGGCACTTCATTTTGCTTTCTTAACTTAAGATCAGCGTAGTATTTTTCTTTAGAATCATTAAAATAATTTTGAGCTTCAAAAAGTCTTTCTTTAAATGCAAGTTGTTTTGCTTTTACTTCAGAGGGCTCTGCCATTTCTTCGTCATAAGCAAACTCTTTTTGCATTAAAAAATTTATATCTTCATTGTCTAAATGAGGTTTTGTGCTTTTTAAATATTCATATACCAGCGATGTATTATTCATTTTTGAATAGTCTCTATTTAGATTAACATAATCTTCTAGAGACCCTCCAGTATCATTCATAAAATCAACTAGCTTTTGAATATTTTCAGGTAGTTCGGCTCCAGTCTTTTCAGACTCTATAACCGCTTTTTCAACAGTATCTTCAAGTTCCTGAGTAACCTCTTCATTTGTTTTAGGCTCATCTTCAGTAATCTCTTCTAATACTACTTCTTCTTGTTTTTCTTCTTCTTGGACTTGGTCTTCTGTATTTTCGACCCGTACTTCTTCGTCCACTTTTTCGCTATCTCCGGGTGTTTCATCCACAGAAATCTTTGTTGTTTCTTGCTCTTGAACGGCATTATCTTCTTTTTTATTTGGTGGACTATCAACATTAACTCGATATACACCGTCTTCTTGAAAACCATAATTAGCATCTACTTCGCCTTTGTCTATTGCTTCTTGCAATATGGCGGCTTCTTTTTCTTGTGCTGATAGGTTTTCAGTTCCTTCTACAACTTTTGCTTCAATTTGTTCTTCCATAATATAATATAATATAATAATTTATTTTTTACTTAGGCTCAAACCTGGATAAATCAAATCCGCCTAATACATCATTGCCTTTTGACTCAAAAGATTTTTTAGGTTTTTCTGTTCTAGGTGGCCCGGCTATAGAGCTAACTGACATTTTTTTATCAGCAATTCTTTCTTGTGTTTCCGATTGCTTGTCAACAAGTTCTTTTTGTGCAGAAAGCTCTAATTCTTTTAGCTTAACGTTTAACTCATATTCAAACTGCATTAATTCTTTTTTAGTTTGAGCTTCAAACTGCATTTTCTTAATAGCTAATTCATTTTCTGAAGTTGATATTTGCATTTTAGATTCAGTATTAATTTGTTGAGTTTGCGCTTTTGCTTTTTCAACTTCTATTTGCGCTGCGCCTTGAGCTTCCGCTTGAGCTACAGCAGCGGCTTGAGAGGCTTGTTGATCAACCATTTGTTTTTTAAGTCTCCTAAACTTTAACAATTGGTTTGCTAATTTTATATTTCTAACTTCCCTAATATCAATAGCATCTTCTAAAAATATACTTTGTTGAGATAATGCTATTTGTATATTATTTTCTAAAGATTGTTTTTCTAATTCGTCTGGTTGTAAATCTAAAAATATACCAAAATCATGCAAATGCAGATTTTCTAATTCTTTTAATGACCCCACAGTAAATTGTCCCAGTGCACTTATAAACATTTCTCTAGTTGGGTGGAATTCTAATATATCTTTAAATCTTAAAGAAATAGCTTCTGCCATTGTTTTTGTAATAAACATGCTAGAATCTAATATATGACGCGTTGCAACATTACTATTTGCAGCTGCCATTTTTTGTACACCTACTAAAGCTTTAGGGTCTGGGTCAGAACCATCTCTTGCCTCATTTAAACCGGTAATATCTCTAATCATTTGCAAGTATTGATTATACGCACCAATTAATAATTGCACTTGATTACCGCCACCGCCTGGAAGTTCTTGAATTGGAACTTTGCCAGGGTTTGGATCCCCTTCAACAGTTAACGATCTACCAATTATAGATCCTGTTTGAAAATACATATTTAATGCTTCTTGAGGATTATAGCTTGTGCCATTACCTAAATCAATTTCTGATAAACCATCAGCATCAATATATACTCCTGATGGAGTCATTCTTTGAATTGATTGCTGTAATTTTAAATGTGTTAATTGTATTAAGTCAGCATAAGGAGTCATTTTAGAAACTAATGAATCAATTTTACCCTTATACATTCTAGGAGCTGCTACCACATAATTCATCAATACTTTATTAGCATTAGATTGTGGCCTTATCATATTAGTTGCTTTATTCCATTTTAATAATTTATTTGCACCTAATATATATACACCTTCATAAATTACTTCTTGTGCTTTAGCAACTTTTTTGAACCTTGTTCTTTTATCTTTAGGAGGGTTAAAACTATCATCTTTTTCAATAACCTTCTCCGCACCTGACGCAATTTCTTTAATTTTGTAAACATTATTTTCCCAGGTTTTCCAATTAAAATATAATATATTTACATTGTTACCAGAATAATCGCTAGTATCTTCTATTGAATAGTTTGTTCTATAACTATTCCATCCTTCACTTTTTTTACTTAAGTCCTCTATATCTTCATCAGATAATTCTGGAAATTGTTTTTTTAGTTCATTTATTTTAGCTGTTTTAACTTCGCCAAAATAGTAACAATCTTGAAAATAAGGGTCTTCTGTATATGACCAAACTAAATTAGCAGGGTCAACATAATTTAATTTAACACCATCTGTATTATTAAACGAATGCTTTGCAGCTCCAATTCCTAAAACTGCTATATCATAATCAATTCTAGGTTTTAAGCTATCGTTATATTTATTTTGATTTAATATGTTTGATATAGCTTGTTCTTGAGCAATCTCTATTCCTTGTTTATAATTAAGTTGCATGTATAAATCAAGTTCTTCTGTAGAACCTGGCAACTTTTCTTTTTCTATGTTTCTAACATTAGCCCCTAACTCAGCCTGAATTAGATCAAGCATAGAGTTTGTATTCATATCTCTTTGAATACCATTAACATAAGCTGTTCTTTTGCCAGTAGATATTGAATCTTCGCCTACGGCTCTAACGCTATACAATCTATCTTGCATGCCGTTTACTACTATATCTATAAATTTAGGTATAATAGGTACAGGTTTCCAATCAAGATTTAAATAAGATAAATCCCCATTAATAGCAAATTCATCTTTGTATTTTCTTATTGATTGCTCACCTCTAGCGTATAATCTTAATCTATGGAATTCATCCCTTAAAGCATAATATCTCCCTTGTGAGCCACGACCCGAATTAAACCATTCTTGCTCTATGGCTTTTGCAACCTGCGTTCCATATTGAGCGCTTTTTTTCTCTGAGTCTGATACTGCTTGACTAGGAAATTGAGAATAGCTTTTTTTAATTTTTGCCATATTTATTTAATTAGCATACTTCTGTCTCCTTCATTCTTATATTTAGAGAATGAAAAACTAAGTTTTTTTGTTGATCTTTCTTGTCTTGGTCTATATAAATGTTTTCTACAGGCCATTATAGCTAGCCCGCTACTTATTGAAGCATCATAAGCTGTGCGCTTTGATATATCAAATTTAGCCCAGTCTTCTAATGTTCTTTGAAAATACATATTTCCATAATTATCTCCTAAATTACCTACATTTTCTTCTATGTAGGATTCAATAGCAGCCGCATGCGCTTGCCTTATATCTTCTGATGTATTAGGTATTCCTCCTAATTCAGCTTCTGTTTTTGAAAGAGTACTTCTTAATTTATCGGGTCGGTTCATAGAGTAACCCCTATAGCCTCTTCTTTTTAAATGATATAATAATCTTGGTTTGTTATTTTCTGCTAATATAGCCATACCATAAAAAACCATTGCCATAAGCACGTCTTCAAAAAATATTTCAGCAGTTTGTGGTCTTGCAATATATTCTAAAAAGAATTTACTGGAAGGAAAATTTGGGTCCATTGAGAAAGTTGTTAAACCGTGCAATGCCCCGTTTGATCCTCCACCTCCAACTACGCCTGATATATCATATGAATCGCAACCAAAATATCCAAATCCTTCATTACCAGGATATTTTATACCATTTTTTTCAATTACATTATTACGCAAGTGTTCTTTAGGCAACCAGCTAACTAGAAATCTACCATTTCTATTTGGTGTCCAAATAACCTCTGTATCTTTAATTCCATTTTTCCAAGAAAAACTACCTTTAACAACATAACCTTTCATTGCCATTTCTTCATTATAATCAATCTGTTCATATATTTTTGTAAGATTGAATAATGAATTTAATGTTTCATCTCTAAAGGCATGCTTCTCGGATCTTGGAAATTGCCTGTAATATTCGTTTAATGCATCAGCGTCATTTTTGAGTCCTTCAACTTCATTTTCCCAGTGCTCAATAACCCCCGTGCGAATGATGCTGCCGTCAATTCCTTTAACCGGCTCTGATGGTGTTTCGAATACAGGGTATCCATACTTATCAATGAATCCTTCGTAACCCCATTCCATAGGTATGAACAAAGCGTATAATCCACTTGTAGTCTGGCCATTTTTATTTCTTTCTCTAACGTCTGAGTCATAATATAATTTTTTAAAATTATCCCCGCCTTTATCCAAAGCATTGGACGTAGATCCCATCATACATTTACCAACAACTCTAGCTCCTAATCTTAAACAAGTTTTAGTTACCCGCCAGTTATTTAATATATTATCAGGACGTTCCCATTTACCAGATTCATCGTGAACTAATAATATTAGCTTTTCACCATCATAACTATTATCTCCTGTATTTTTCCAATCAATAGTAGTATCAAGACCTTGACCAATTAGTTCGTCATCTGCTTCTTTAAAGGTATTTCTTGTAAGTCTTCTTGAAGGGACTTTGTATGATAATTCAGTTTTAGGCCGCTCCATTCCATCTTGTGTTGGTTTAAAGAAGAATGGATAGTTGGTTGATATTGGTACAACTTTATCGGTAAACATTTTTTTAGCATCAGCTCCGGTTTTGGATAGTATACCAAACCGCGAGTCTCTTGATGTTGTAGCCACGTTAACAGTTTCTGATGATGCCATGAAGCTAAACCCAGACCGTCTATTTTTGAGATAGCACATTCCGTAACATCTATAATCGGCTTTGCACGCTTCCCAAAAATAATAAAATATTCTGTTTGCGTGTCTAAACTCTGGTGCTCCGACATCAATTTTTGTCCAGTTGAGGTACATATAGTGTGACCCTGTAATATAACACGGTTCGCCGTTGCACATGAACCAGTACCCATCATTACGCCTATTAAACTCAATATCAATATATTCGTAATATTGTTCTTTAGTTTCTTCAGGATGATGTTTGAATTCATGTACTGTTTTAATTTTATTGAGTGAACCTGGTCTTTCCCTTCTTATAAAAACTTGATCTTCTTTCTTTAATTTAGATCCGTTTATATTAATGGGAGTTTTAGGTATTGCTACCTTAAGACCCTGTATTTCGTATATCTCACCTATTGTACCATCTTTACTTATTACAACGCAATCAAGTTCTTCGTTGTATCCGTATTCGTATTTTTTATATTTATTTTTTCTTTTTACCTCTTTAGTATCAATGTGGTCTGTAATAATATTATATAGTGATTGCTTATACATTATTTTATTCTATCTTCTACGCCTAAAAATTTTACAGACTCTTTTTTATTTTCTTTTTTAGCATCCGTTAATTCTTCTATTTTTTCTATAATTTTAAAAGAATCTTCTATTGCAACCCACTTTGCTTGTGCTGCTATTTTTGCTTTTTCTGGCTCTAGCTCTACTAAATCTATTCTTTGCTTTATTACTTTTTCAAGCTCAACTAAAGCAACCTCAGCGGCGTCAATTATTCTTTTGCGTCGATCCATATTTTAAAGTAACTTGATTTGATAAAATTCTATATAATTTTTGATTATTTATATTAAACTCATATTCTGAATCAGGCGTGAATCCCACCACGTCTCCTATAGCTAGCCCTAATGACTTTAAAAACGCGTTGCTATATACAAGCTCTCCTAAAAGTTTTTTTTCTTTTACAGGCTCCCATTTTGATTCGTTTTGTAATGGCTTTACAAAACAATATTCATTTAAACAAAGCCAATCTTTATCTTTTTTGTATGCATATATCTGATCTGGAGCAACAAAATATTCGTTTTCTTGTATAAAGCTTGATGAATTTTTTTCATTACCTCTTACATCGATCCATCTTCTAAACACATTGTGGTGTAATATTACTTCATCACCAACGCTTATATCGTTTTTATATAGTATTGGTACTGAAATTACTTTTCCTATTCTATTAACAAATTGATAGTCTCTTTCTGTTATTTCAGTATTAAGTATAAGCTCTTTGTCTTCTATGGCTTTAGAGTTATTGTACCGGTTTTTAGTAGATATAATATAATTGTATAAAGATCTCATTAATAATCTAAATTGTATTCAACTGATACGGCCATGTTTTTATTAAAATGCTTCCACGGAAGAATTTCGTCATTCTTTTTTATAAATATATTATATGTGCCATCCTCTTCTAGTATGTCAGATATAATATGACCTCCATAAACCTCCTGCCCTACAGAATAATGCATGGCTTCATTTTTATAGTCTTGGCCTATTGATATTTTTCTAATTAATTTCATTTTAGTATGTCCAAATTGTTGTTTCAGGTGCATCAGGGTAGCCTATGCCCACGTGAACAAAGTTATTTTTTCTTGATATACCTATACGAGTAAATCCTGTTTGAATTGCAGCCTTAACTAATTTAAAAGTTGCTTCTCCTCCTATGCAGGCAATATCAACCGCTGCGCCATAAGTATGCTCACCCGGCTTAGCCTTTTTAGCTTCAATAGGATGTTCGGGACTTCTATAAGTAGATGTTAGTTTAATTGGGCACCCATAATTTTCTCTTAGTGTATCTAACATTTCTAAGAGTTTAGGGTCCATCTTATTAAACTCATTAAATTCAGATTCTTCAAAATATTTCATTTCTTAAGCTTTTGGTATATATTTATACTTGTATATCCTATAGTTAATAATAAAACGACTGTCTGTAGTATTGGGTTAATACCCTCTACAAACGGAGAACTTGCTAGTAACGCTGTTATATTTATCCCGTATATTTTTAAATCTGTCATTTGTGTCTGTTATTACCCATGATCTTTTCAGCTCCTCGCGAACCAAAATATCCTATGAATACAATAGTTAATAATTCTTTAACTGTATCTAATTCTTTTATTTCTAAATACCACCCAATTACAAAAGCAACTGTTAAAAAAACTAATGTTAATGGCCGTACGTTAGAAGCCAGCCATGAACCTGATCGTGCGTCAGCAACCCAACGCTTTGTTATGCCGTCCATTTCAGCTCTTTCAAGTTCAAGCTTTTTTAATGCTATATCCTTGTCTTCAGCGCTCATATCTGAGCCACCTATAATAGCCTGTATAACACTGCCAACGGGGGTATCTTCTGCTATTGCTCCAACTACGGATGGAATTTTTTGTAATAAAAATTTACCGACCGCAGTTTCTTTAAATTTTTTTTTAGCCATTAAATTTAAAATTAATTTATTCAGCCTCTACAACCTCTACGGGTTTGTCATCGGTTGATTTTTCTTTTTCAATAGAAGATTTTAAAGCGCTAATAAAAGCATCTTTTCCAAAAACTAATTGCTGCAAGTTAAACTCGCTTGATTGGATTTTGCGTTGCAAATCAGCTATATGATTTACAATAATTTGTTGCTCGTTTGTTAAATCTTCAAAGTTGTGTTCTACATCATCAATAAGAATGGTGTTCTTTTCTTTTTTTCCAGCCATTTTTTTATTATTCAGTTATTAACTCCCAGGAAAGCGTATTTTCATTCCATTTATATTCCTGCCCATCATTTGGTTTAGGTACAGGTGCTTCCCAGGAACATGTATTTTCATTTAATACCCAGCTTTCAAAAGGCTTTGGTGGAACAAAAGCATTTCTAGTAATATCAAATGTATATCCTTTTGCTGCAAATCTTTTTCTGAATGAGCCATTATATGAAGTCTGGGCCCAATTTGTTTCATTGCCAAATAATGATTTACAAAAATCAATACCTAATGATTCTTCTTCTTCATTATTATTATTTGTTATTACCTCATTATTAACAACAATAACTCTTTGTACTATATTATCTTGATTTAATTCTGCAAAATGTGCCATAATTATGTTGTATAAGTTCCAGAACCTGTAAATTTTAAAATAGTGTCTGTACCATCAGTAGTTACCGTTGGTGAACCAGTTGTCGTTCCAGAATATGATGCGGTTGGTAATCTTAAAATAACAACTCCAGAACCACCAGAAGCCCCGTAAATAGGAACGGTATCATCACCGCCGGCACCGCCACCACCGCCTGTATTGGCAGTACCAGCCGTGGGCATTATGCCTCCAGGGTCTCCATCACCTCCGGTTCCGCCTCCACCAGAGCCTCCTGATCCACCGCCACTGCCATCACCCGATCCGCCACCACCGCCGGAATATGTAATTGAAGTTCCAGTAATTGAATCAGCGCGTCCGGATCCACCATCACCTCCAACATTACCGCCAGGCGAGTCGCTACCAGCAGTTCCAGCTCCACCGCCGCCGCCACCACCGTCGCCGCTATCGCCAGCTCCACCGTCATTTCCATATTGAGTAATACTTGCGCCGGAATTAGTAGCAAGCCCGCCATTTTCACCTCTTGATCCTCCACCACCACCGGAAGCACCATCTTGGCCAATTCGGGCATCTCCATCTCCAGAATTATTTCCACCACCGCCTCCACCGGTAGCAACTATTGTTGAGCTACTTGGAATAGAAAAATAACTTTCGTTCCCATTATTTTGTGGATTGTTTCGGTCGGTAACAGATACTCCACCTGCACCTACAGAAACCGTAATTGTAATACCAGCAGCTGAAATTGTTTCAACTCCTTCATCAACTGAGCTTACAAATCCACCAGCTCCACCGCCTCCAGCTTGACCATTACTTTCTGCATATCCACCGGGACCACCCCCACCAATAACAAGGAAATCTAAATCATATGCGGTAAATGCGTCTGGCCAAATCTGTGTTGATCCAGCATATACTTTTGATAATTGAGAGCTGCCTTTATATATAGCGGAAAGTGATGAAGTATTTTGGTGTATTGGCATTATGTAATAAAATATATTGTATTTGCATCAGGGGTCAAAGCATCATATTGAGCCTGTGTACCTGACCAGTATTGTAATTCACTAGCTCCACCATTTTGATTAGTTGTCCCTGTTGCTTCTAATGTAAAACTCGGATATGTTCCAGATGAATCAATTCCAAAACTATCTGTTATTGTAACAGTTTGGTCTGGCGCACTATTTGTTATAGTAAAATTTGGATAAGTTCCAGATGTTGTTATACCAGTACCGTTAGTCAAAGTAACAGTTTGGTCTGGTGCGCTGTTCGTTATAGTAAAGTCTGGGTATGTTCCAGATGTTGTTATACCTGTTCCATTTGTTAGCGTAACAGTTTGATCAGGAGCTGTGTTGGTTATGGTAATTGTACCACTTGTTGTTATAGGGCTGCCAGATATAGAGATTCCAGTTCCTGGTGTTGCAGCTACGCTTGTAACTGTACCATTTCCCTTATTGTTAAATGTATTCCAATCAGTAGAAGACAAGTAGCCGTCGGTGGATGTAGTAGCTTGGTTAATACTTATGGTACCTGAACTTGTTATTGTGCCACCAGTAATAGGCCCTGTTGTTGATATTGATGTTACTGTACCTGTAGTGTAATTACCTAAAGTAAGATCACCTAATATAACTTGTGAAGAAGTACCTGCTCCAGCTATATCAATTGAACCACTACTTGTTATTGGTGAGCCTGTTATAGTTAATGCCGTACCTGTTTCTGTAATAGCTACTGATGTTACTGTACCATCTCCTTTATTATTAAACGTATTCCAATCTGTTGATGATAATTTACCTGTATTTGTTGCGCTTGCAACTGGCAAATTAAATACCAAATTACCTGAGGTAGTTATAGGGGAATTGGATATATTAAAATCTCCACCCGCTGTACCCGTAGTTGCCCCTACGCTTGTAACTGTACCATTATTTGATGTTTTATTATTAAAAGTATTCCAGTCAGTTGAGGACAAATAACCGTCAGTTGATGTAGTGGCCTGCGTAATACTAATAGTACCAGATGAAGTTATAGTTCCACCCGTAATGGGAGCTGAGGTAGCTATTGAAGTAACTGTTCCAGCACCACCCGCGGAAATCCAAGCTGTTCCAGTAGCTGTAGAACTTAATACTTGACCGGAGGTTCCAGATAAATTATTTGAGTCATATATAGCCCCAGTTATTCTAGTGTTACCACTAACGTGCAGTTTTTCAGATGGGCTCGTAGTACCTATTCCCAATCTAGCATTAGACTCGTCTAAATGTATAACACCAGATTCAGCTGTATATGTAGACGTACCAACCCAAACTTTTCCTGTACTTAGGTTTGGAACATCATTAGTACGCATAATTGTTGATACTGTAATAGAACCTGCATTAGAACTATTTACCCTACCAACTTTACCAACGTTTTGTATATAATTACCACTTCCAGTGGGTTTTGTTTTTGTTAAACCACCCCCGGCTTTAACATATATAGTATCATTTGAAGATGGAGTTCCATCTCCTGAAGATAGTGGATCAGTTGTTAAATTTTTTAATACGCCTGAAACAATTACATAGCCCTCTGCATTAATACCTAAATCGGTTTCAACTAATCCAACTGCTGGCATTTTTGCCGCATTACTTGCATCAGCTGCGGCAATTTCAATTACGAATGAAGTGCCAACAGTACCCGTAATATATACTGGGGTCCCTTTAGATATACTTACCCCAGAAGTATTTTTACAAGCAACATGTACCTGCTCAGACTCTCCGACTGACAAAGTAGCAGGGTCAATAAAACTAAGAGTGCCTGCTCCATCAGTAGATATTATCTGATCAGCAGTCCCATCCGTTGAAGGGAAGGTATACTCATCGTTTATCGTTATATTACTTAAAAAACGATTAGCCATAATATTTTATTAGTCTATTTTAGTGATCAATACCCTAATTGAACTAGCTGCCGGAGCAGTGGCAAAATCAATAGTTACTGTGTTAACATTTGTTCTTACAACATCCGCATAAACAGTTTCTTTAGTTACATTGTCAAATAGTTGTACAATTACATCTTCGCTAACTAAATTATGAGTAACTGCAATTGTGGCAGATCCACCAATAGATGTTTTATAAGTTTTTGTTGCTAAAGATACAAATCCTGATGATACAGAAAAGTCTGCTGAATCGTAACTAGCAATACCTTTAATTGCAGCCCCTGAGGTAGCTGCTGCTGTTGCTAAATCAACATTAGACTGTACAATTGTAAAGTCTGCTAAAGTACCACCTGTTGAAGCAGCTATAGCTACTTCTGCTATAATAACATCCCCAGCGCGAACTTGCTCAGTAAAGAACAAACCATCAGCAGTAACTGTGTATGTATCCCCTTTAGCGATTTCAATATTTGAAGCAGTATCTAAATTAGGAGTATTTGTACTAGCGTCATATCCACCTTTGTATTCTAATAAACCTGTTGCAAATGAATCAACATAGTTTTTAGTAGCAACATCTTGTGCATCAACTGGATCTGTAATGTTTTGGATTCTAGCATTAATTCCAGTTGTTACAAAATCATATATTTGCTGCCCTGTAGCTAAAGCAACACCAGAGCTTGTTACTGCTCCTGTTACAATATCTACATTAGGAATCGGTCCAGTACCATCTGTAATAGTAAGCTGGTCTGTAGTGGCTGTAGTAATTGCTGTTAAATCACCACCTGTTGATAACCAAGCTGTACCGTTATAAAATTTTATTACGTCATCTGTAGAGTCGTAATATACCTGTCCCTCAACTGGGCTTCCTGGCGCAGTTGCTAATACTTGAATTACGGCATTTTGTAGCTCATTTTTATTTAGGTCTACACTGTTTAAATATTTTATTGCCATTTTTTATTTTTTTTAGTTTAAATAAGCCTTTCCAGAAAAAGGTGCAGAAAAATTTATTATTAAGTTGTTTTCGTCTGTATATGTTGTGTTTCCGTAAACTACATTATTTGCGCTATCAATTACAGTAACGCTTGGAAACTTTTCTAAGTTATGTTCAATATTCCAACTAGCAGAAGCACTTGCTTGCGTAAATGTAAAAAATTTATCTGGAGTTACAAATCCTGTGCCAGCTAGAGTTATAGATGAAGCAGTAGGCTCTCCAGAACTTCCTTTATGCGTTAAAGAAAATAAATATGCATTTGCTAAATTAGAAATACTTGTTATTTCATAAGCGCCATAATTTATAGAAGCTGAATCATTAATATCAGTAATTTTTATTGTTTGATTTTCAAACAAATGTATAATAGGCGCAATATCGACAAGATTAATATTATATCTTGAAATAGCAATACCTACTATATTAGCCCAGCCATATTGAGTAGGAGCCGTGGGGTTTATCTGGTATCTAAATTCACCACTATTTATAGTGTTATTTAAATATATACCAGCGTAGTTATATTGGTAACCCAATTTTGAACCATCAGCGCTTCCTGTTTTAGAAAAATACTGACCAATAGTTTCTATCTGATACGACTTAGTTGCATTATTATCACCTACATCCGTTCCTACTAGTTTATCGCCACCAGTGATAGTGGTATCGTTTGAATATTGTTGTATTCTTGCCATTTATTATGGGTATATTGTAGGCCCAAGAAACTGAACACTTGAGAAGGAGCCATTAGTCGTATCGCACCCAACTCCATTAACTCGAATTTGTGGCTGAAAAGACGCTTGAGGTATTGCACTAGTAAATGTACCGCTTACTGTTCCTGTGTCTATAGACTTAGGCCCATAGCTAACGGGAGCCTGCTGACCATGCACAGTTCCACTTTGAGTACTGATAACATAAAACATATCAGTGGTGTAAGTCCACATTCCCCACGGATATGGGTTACTGGGGGTATTATTGCTCTGTACTCTAAAATCAAAAGTTGAGCCTGAAGCCCATTTAGTTACACCGTTTTCTACAACTACTACCCTGTTTGTATTTGTTATAGTCCAAGTGAAAGTAGGACTCCAGTCATAAATTGGATCCCCCGCCCCTTGAGTTAAATTAGCTGTAATTGTGCTTGCTCCACCTGCAATACTAGTAAGACCCGTTGGGGTTAATGTCATATACGCTATATCTGTAACGCTTGATCCGCAGGGCGCATCGTTAAATGAAAGCGAATGGCTTTTTGTAGTGCTTGTTAAAGTGTAATTACCATTTACAGGTGTTAAATTATAGGGCCCCCCAGATGAATCATTCGAAACTCGAGTAGCCACGTTTAAAGAATATTCAGCTCCTACCTCTCCTGTAACTAAAAAAGTTCGGAAATGGGCGCTAGCTGCTGCAGGGACTTGGCTCGTGTCTGTATAAACTCCACTTGCTATTTCTCTACCGTTAGGATATACTTGTTCATAGCCTATATAACCACTCACTACATCAGCAATGCCTAGCTTTATAGCTGATATGTTTGCATTTTCAATGTTAGAAGGCATACTAAGCTGTTATAATATAAAATGTATTTGGATTGTATAAATCAATTTGATAACCTGCAGAAGCCGCCGAAGTATATGCAGGTGTAAAGTTTACTGTTACAGTTGTACCTGAAGGTACTGCGCTTACAGCCCCTTCTGTTCTGGTTGTATTACCAGAAGTGCCCGTTACAAATACAGTATCATTAACTGTAAATATGCTTGAGTCAGTGACTGTAAATGTTACCGAAGAAGCTGCCGAAGGGTTGCTAGCCGTAGTTGCGCTAGTTTGCTTCAAAGCATCATATTGTGCTTGCGTACCTTTCCAAAAATTTAAAA
>Ga0222718_10001433_pt1 | contig 22821 bp, 26 predicted proteins | sample C33_27DmetaG_FD_165045 | JGI IMG/M metagenome (GOLD analysis project Ga0222718, IMG submission 165045) | Estuarine water microbial communities from San Francisco Bay, California, United States - C33_27D | ecosystem: Environmental > Aquatic > Marine > Unclassified | place: USA: California...
TTGAAGACTTCGTTGGGAGTCAAGAGAGAATTAGAGAGGCAGCTCTAAAAGGGTTGCAACTCGTGAACCCTGACTTAACAGCTGATGGACTTCCTGAGCTTGATAGCATTCAAGCCCAACTGGTCAGCCAAGTCTTTGATGATGTGATTCTGCCTGACACCAAAAAGGCTATCAGAGGAGCGCTCACATCTATTGCTTTAGATGTTCCTGATGAGATCATCATGAGTGATTTAAATAGGGCCCTGTCATCGAGTACCGGCCGCCAACTCACAGAGGTCAAGACGGCTATTTCTCAATATGGCAGATCGATCACAGCGGCCGTGGCAGATGCAGCAGAGCTTGATCATTATCTTTACACAGGGCCGCTTGACGGAATCACAAGGCCCTTCTGTAAGGTGCTTGTAAATAAGGTGGTGACTTCGTCACAGATGAGGGCGCTTAGAAACGGCCAAGGCTTGGCCGTGATAACAAGCGGCGGTGGATATAACTGCCGGCACAGCTGGAGCCCGGTAACAGATTCATTTGTTGAAGCGGCTGACCTTGAAAGGGCCACGGCCTCTGACATTAGAAGCGCTAACGCTCGCGGGAGATCATGATGAGAAAAGCAACAACCGGCCATGATATCAAGTTTGTGTGGCATCCACGCACACCATACAGCGGCAACCCAACATTAACGGTGGGGTTCTCCACTCCCTTTAGTAGCGTGCTATCTCAGCTTCGCTCTGATGTGAGCGTCTCAAGCGTGGCTACTGACAGGAGGACATTAACCTTATCAGCGCCGGTAGTGACTCAGCTTGAACGCGATGAGGTAAAGGCTTTCTTGCTCACCACTAGAGACACGTGGTTTTCAGTTAAGGTCACTCGTTTAGGTGGCTCAACTGCTGTGCTCGCTGAGCCTCTACCAAGAGAGCTAGACTTGAGCACAGTGGCCACTCTGAACTTCTCGGCCTCATCAGTGACCATTGGCTCAGCCTATGCCACCACGGGCTTGTATCCCTACACAATCAGCTACACCAGTGAAGCCGGCGTGATTGATGCTGAGAGTGGAGTGCTGAAGGTTACGCCTCGGCCGTTTGACACAGGACTTGATCATGAGCAACTCACTGACCGTTTCCCTCAACTAGCTGACATGGTGCCGCGCCGTCAAAGTGATCTCTTGCCGCAGATTGACGCGGCCTTACATGAGATCATCTTGGCGATTAGAGATCATGTGATTGCAGACAACTGCACTGAAGATGAGGTCTTCAATCAGGGCTCATTCTTAAGCGCTCATGCTTATTGCTCAGCGGCTCTAGTGTACGAATCAGTTCTTCAACTCGACGTAGCGAGCGCAATGAGAGAGAGGTGTGAGGAGCTCCTCAAGTCTGCTCTTAGATCGCTAGTGTTAGACCTAGATGGTGATGGTGTGATTGATGAGGGAGAGGTTGACCTAAGGAGATCAGGAGGCAGCGCCACGGACTTTAGGGCAAGCTGGCGATCATTTAACAAGAGCGCTTATGATGCTCGCTTCACTCCCAAGAGAGGAATGAGGCACTAATGCCAGCGCGCGTCAATCTTAGTTTACCGTCTAGCCTGTGGACTGCTCGCGACTCAATGAGGCTGGCCAGCAATACCTTAGCCTCAATCAAGATCAGAACGAGTAAAGGCATTGACGCCAATGGTCGAGCATTCAAGGGATACTCCACAAAGCCGCTGTATGTCTCTAAGAAAGGCGCAAGGCTGAAGCCCAAAGGAGGACGCAAGACCAAGACGGGCCTTAGTGTTTTCTATGAGGGAGGCTACAAGCAATATAAGCACGACTCAAGGAGGCGCGGCCGACGATCAGGCACGGCTGAAGTTGATTTGGTTCTGTCGGGCAACATGATGAATAATCTAGTTGTGCTCAACGCGACCAAGAAGGGCTTTGTAATTGGGCTCACTCAGCATGCTCAATATGGGTTTTATGTAAATGATGACCGCGAGTTCATAGGCCTGAGTCCGCGTGATGTTGAGATCTTAGTGGCTGCCGTTCAGGCTGAGCTGGTGAGTAAGATCAACAGGAGGAGGACGCGATGAGTCAAGGCATAGCTTCAGCGCTGACCCATCTAGAATCCATGATTATGGAGGTGAGCCCAAAGAGGGATGTGCATCAAGGATTCGTTGCATTATCTAGAGCTGATGGCGCTACCTCGCCACTCAGTCAACGGGCTCACTCAAACAGATTCTTCACTCTTGAGATTGAGGGCTTCACGGAAGATGACGGGGCAGCCGGTCTCAGCGGTCGCCGGCGAGCTACCATCAATTTGAATGTTCGGTATGATATCCCAAGGGATCCACTGTATCTTCAGCGTATGATTGCAGAAGACGCTGACTCTTTATTGGTGCGGCTCAAAGGGCCAGAGTATGACCTCATCAATACAGGGATTGTGTCAGTCATTCCAGATGCGCCATCACTGACAGATGTAGACCCAACCATAGAGTCAGGCTCCGTTATCCTGACCTTACCATTCACTCTTCTTTACTTGGAGGCTTAACCATGACGGTTACTCATAGATCAATAGGCGTAGCTGTTGAAAGCTCATTTGGCAGCTTGTCAGCGAGCACAGGACTACCAGACAATTCAGGGTTAACTTACATCTCAATACCCTGTGAGCGCGACCCGATTGTGATTCCTGGTGAGCCTGTGGCGAGCGAAAGAAATGACGCTAGAGATGGCGCCTACTTCGTCCCACCTGAGCCAGACACAGTGTGGTCAGGTGGAAGCAGGGTGAGAAGAAGAACAGGTCAAGTTGTTGTTCGGGTTGACCTCACTACCGTTGGGACGAGCGCCGATACCTACGCCTCTAACTATCTTGGTCACCTGCTTGGCGCCGGCCTAAAAAATCAGCTTCCTTCTATCGTTGACGGAGACGCGGCCGCAGGGATCACCAACGTCAATACCTTTGCACCGACAACGCCTTATGCTGTCGGTGATGTGGGTTGCTTGATTGGCGCTGACCTCAATGGGCGTGCTGAATACTCAGCCATTACTGACAATGATGTGACCGGGAATGTGACGATAAGCCCGGCCTTCAGCTCAGGCTTTACCGGGACGCCAACGCTCTACCCCTTGGCTACTTGGTTTGTGCCAAGCCGGAATGAGAGCGGCACCAAGGAACACTCCCTGAGCTTTCGGATTGATGGAGTTAACTATCGTTCCTATGCCTATGGCTGTGTCCTTGAGAGCCTGTCAATCTCGCTTGATAACGGTCGATTGATGGGAGAGTTCACATACCAATCAGCGCTTATTCAGGATGACCACAGCAGCGCCAGTGGCCCAATTGAGCCTGTGTATAATGCAGGCTCACCACCATTCTTCAGAGGCTCTTATGTGGTGATCAGCGATGGATCACCGGCTAGCCTTGCCAATGGAACGGCTGGAGAAACACAAGGCCGGATTGCGCTTGACTGTGAAGACTTCAGCTTGACGCTCACCAATACACTCACGCCTCTTGGTCACAGCAATTCCATTCTCGCAATGAGCGGCATGGATATCAGCGACGTAAGCGTTGAGCTAAGCCTGACTCTTAGCTCAGTCAACACCACAGTAGCAGACGATTATTTTAATCGTACTGTTCGCCAAGTCATTGTGGGCACTGGCCCAATTGGAGATGGGAAGGGTTGCGCTCTTATGATTCCTGCAGCTCAGCTCACCAATGACCCAAGCGCCTATGATGTCAGCGGCAATGATATTGTGAGACAGACCTTGACCTATCAGCAGTCTCGATATGCTGGAGACTTCACCACGGCATCATACGAGAGCGGCGCCGGAAACAGCCCATTCAGATTAGGGCTAGGGGTCTAACATGGCTATCAGGTTTCTCACCAACTCTGAGGATACAATTGAGGTTGTGGCTACTTGTGACTCTGAGGTGATGGCTAGTGAAGAACAGCGAGCCAAATATTTAGAGCTTGCAGACCTTGACGCGCTTGAGTCCATTGGCAGAGGAGCCACTATATTTAAGCTGAAGGCTCTCTCTCCTAGCGAGCGCGAAGAGGCAGAGATTAGGGCTGGCGCTCTCCAACGCTCTGAGCTTGGGAGAATGCTTTGGAGTGAAGCCCCAAGTGATTCTTCTGAGCGTGCACGCTGGCATCACGAACTATCCGATGATGAGCGTGAGGCAATGGCTCAATATAACGCCTATCTTTCGAGAGTCTATACTGAGATGATCAGAGCAAGCTTAGTGTCTATAGATGGCGAGTCAGCGAGCGTTGAGCAGCTCGACAGTATCAGGCCAGACTCTCAGCGCCTTCAGGTCATCTCAGAGTTAGTGCTCCACATTCAGAGAATCAGCCTCTTAGGCATCGAGGGAAAATAGGGCTCGCGGCCTCTGTTTGGCTCAGCCATTCAAGAGGCCGCGCTTGGAGCTGTGACCAATGCAGAGCAAGACCACCTCTTAGAACTCTTCGTGGTTCTTGTGGTGGAGCGTTTAAGCCGGGCTTGCCGTTGAGCCAAGAAGATGAGGCCGGTCTTTATGTCGATGGGTTTAGGGTTTGTCCTGATAGCGGTGAAGAGTTCGCTGAGTTGAAGGTTAGATCTTGTCCAGTCGCGAGCGCCAATAAGATGGCGGCTCTTATCGTCTCTTATCGTCGCCATCGCTCTGGCATCTATCCCATTGAGAAGGCGTATCCTCAACCGACCTGTGCTATCATTGAGGCGATGGAGACGCTACACCACAACACTGAGGCCGCGCAAATTAGAGCGCAAGAGAGAGCCAGTCAGGAGATAAGCCATGGCACAAAATGAGATTGATATTGAGGTCAACGTTGACGCCAATAAAGCGCTCAAGAACATGGAGAAGCTTGAAGAGGCCGGTGAGGCAGTAGGCGAAAGCTTCAACTCTTTGGGTGGTGCTGTTGGTGCCATGGGTGGCGTGCTCAATGAAAACCTTGGTGCTCTCGGTGAAAGCATGGGGGGATTGACTGAGGCGTTAGTTGGAGCAGGTCAAGCCGCTAGGGGTTCGGGTATGTCATTCTCAGCGCTGGCCGGCCCCATTGGAATGGTTGGCATTGCGTTGGTCGAAGCGTATCAGGCTTACCGTGATTTCACGGGGGCTAACCGTGATGCAGAAATCAATATGAAAGCCTATGAGATCGCCACCGGAGAACTCACAATTGCAATAGAGGAATTGGCTACTGCTCAAGTTAAACTCAATAGGGCTCAAATCGAAGAGCTCATGACTTTGAGCATGAGCGCCAAGATCCCGATTGAACGCGCTCAAATGCTGAGAGAGGACAACGCGGAAAGGGTTAAGCGGCTAGACGTCATTGATAGAGAAATAGATCAGATTGAACGGCGTAACAGTCAGATGGACGCTATGGAGAGAGCGCAAAGGGCAATGTATTCTTCAGGCTTGTCGGAGAGACGTCTCAACGATTTAACTAGAGAGAGGATCAAGCTGAAAAAAGAGCTCAAGCGTGAAGAGATGGAGTCTATTGAGTTAATGATTGAGGGCTCAGAGCTCTTTGCAAAGTTCGAGGCTCGTAAGCTAGAGCTAGAAAAACAGAGTGCAGAGTTTAGGGAGGAGGTAGCCAAGAAGGAGCAGGCGCTCCTAGATGATGCAGCGGTTAAGAATCTCACCCGCTCGAAGAATACGCTTGAAGCTCAAAGCAAGCTTGCTCTGATGGAGACTGAGAAGCGGATTAGAGAAATCAACGCGCTTGAGGATATCAGTGACGAGGTTAGAGCTAAGGCAATTATAGCCCAACAAAACGCTCTTCTTACTCGCTTAGATGAGCTTCAAAAAGCAGACGCTCAGAAACGGGTTGCTAGAGCTAAACAGGCTCAGGCCATGAGAGCGGCGGCGGCTCTAAGGCGCTTGGCTTTAGAGCGGAAGACCCAAAGTGAGCTTGATAGAATTAGGCGTGCTGAGATCGAACAGCTAAGACTTCAAGGAGCCTCTCAGCTTGATGTATTGGAGATGAACCAAGAGCTAGCTCTCAAGGCTGTGCAGAAGAATGAGCGCCTTAAGACTGCCGTGATGCTGGAGTTTGAAAACAAGCGCACCAAGATCATGCAGGAGCAAGAGCGCAAGCGAGCAGAGGAGGCTAAGCGAGCGGCAGAGAAGGAGCGCCAAGAGGCAGAGCGCCGGCGAGCCTTTGAGTTTAACTCAGCAGAGTTTGACGCTCAGAGGATAAAGGATGGACTTGAGAGAGAGTTAGCGTTGCTAGACCTCAAGTATCGTAAAGAGTTGGAGATGGCGGAGCGCTCTCAATCTGAGATTACTGAGCTCAGCAGAAGATACGCCATAGAGCGAGAAGAAATTACTGAGGCGACCACCAAGGCACAGATTGAAGCCGCGGCCCAACTTACATCAATCGTTAGTGATGGCCTGGCGGAGAGCGCTTATCATGCCGTGTTGCTTGGTGAGAGCTTCACTGAGAGCATTAGTAAGATACTGATTGGACTTGGTAAAGAGGCATCTGTAAGATCACTCATGGAGCTCGCCAGTGGAGTGGCGGCCCTGTACTACAATCCAGCGCTCGCGGCCGGTCACTTCAAGGCGGCCGGCTTCTACGCCACAGCAGCGGCAGTAGTTGGCACTGGAGGCTTAGCGCTTGGCGGTGGCGGTGGCGGTGGCGGTGACTCAGTGAGTGCGAAAAAGAGCGCCTCAGCCTCTCCATCAGGCTCACCACAATCAGCGCCCAAACCACAGAGAGAGAGGGCTGAATCTCAAGCCCTAGTCTTCAACATCAACTTTGGCAATAGCACAATATATGACACCAAGCGAGCCGCTCAGGATGCAATGGCCTCAGAGATCATGAGGACAATGCAACGGCAGAGACGGGGCGCGCCTCGATTTATGGGAGTGTGACAGATGCCTCTTAATAACCCGGCTCCAAACTTTGGCCTCTTGACTGCCTATGATCTCAGAGCTCAGGACAGCACCAAGATCTTTACTCGCGGATCTAATGCCGTCCATCTGCCTTCCTTCTCAACGGGTGAAGGTGTCTATGAAGACGCGCTCTTTCTCCTAAATGGAAGGGCCAGTCACACGAACAACACAGCCACAGGCCAGCTTCAAACGCTCTCTAATTTTGGTAGCTCATGGACGGTGAGCATTAGCTCTAGTGACAAGGTAACCATCACCTCAGATGCTCAATTCAAGCTCCTGCTCACTGGCTCAGATGACCCGTTTGGTTTTGGATCAAGCACAATCCCATCAGTAGCATCAGGCTCTAATTGGGTTGTCGAAGCTTCGGGAGATTGGGCTAGAGGATTACTCGACCTCACCAACGTTTCTTATCAAGTCATAGAGACCGGTGGTAGCCTGACCTTCAATTGGCCGGCAGTGCGGAAGCTGAAGATACAAGACGTGCCCACCTTCATTAGAGACAGATCGACAGTTGCAGACGCGGACGCTTTCGGCCTGAGCTCTATTGAGGAGCTCGACCAAACAGCAGCCTCTAACCCTGGCATCACATGGGCGCTAACAGATCAAGGCTACGTCCAAACTTACTACCTCACATCACTAGGGGATATCGTGTGGAATGATGATGAGGTGAGAAGCCTGTTAGGGTTTGAGGGTGATGAGGTGCCGGTCATCTCCGGCGTCTATTCTCAGCTCACCTCCACTCATAAAGCGGCCGGTGTTCTGATTCCTAGCCGGCCCTATCAAGACCATCATTTGAGAGTCACTAACCTTAGTCAAGCACGCCGGCTGATTGGTGGCGGGTATGCCTCCAACTTCGTGGGCTCTTATGTCTCTTCGGCGTTGCTCTTTAATCTGGATGCTCTGCTTGATGAGGTCAGCGACTATCGGCACTTCTCAAATCGTTGGCTGCCTCTGTGCTCGCAAGGTGAGCGCGTCAATTTCTATCAGGCGTGGGGAGACTCAAGGCGAGCGCTTAGGGATGCTCAGATCACCTCTGCTCAACCCGCTTATGATTCGCTTTACACCTCAGAGGATGACGGGGAGTATGGGAGAATTAGAGGGTCAATGTTGAGTAGTGAGTTTGATCTGGCATATCCGGGCCGGCTCAAAAGACGAGTGCCCGTTCAGATGGAGATCGAGCATCTATGAGTAATACATTCACATCACCACCGGTCTTAGTTGATCCTAGCCGAGTCACGGCAGGTTTGACCATCAGGTCAGAGGAGGCATCACGGCTAGGAGATATGGGCAATTATTCCTTTGCTCAGGTGGGCTGTGGCAATGTGATCAGCCAAGCATGGGATGATCAAGTCTGGCCATTCAGCGCCAACTCCATGACTGACGTGTGTGAGTGGGTGGTGCCTCATCCATCTGAAGAGCACGTCACCTTTGACTTCGTCCTGATGGCTCACTCCACTCAGCCCGGCAGCTCAGCGAAAGTCACCGTTGAGTTTCCATTGAGCGGCAACACATATTTCTCAACCTCGACCATCTCAGATTCAGCGCGATTTGGAAGCGCCTTTGAACTGATCACTGTGAGCATCAGCGCGGTTGAGGATGAGACGATTGCTCAGGTAAGACTATCTCTTGAGGCTGGCTCAGGTGCTGTTATATACGTGGCAGGAGTGCAGGCATCTTGGGCCGCTCTCTCTTCACCGTTGGCGGCTAGAGCTCTTGATCAATATGGAGAGTCATTTATACCATCAGGCATCTCAAGGCTAGGTGCTGACCTGCCCTTGACCTCTCGCTTTGGCGTCGATCAGATTAACAATATTGCGATGTTGAGAAAGCGCGAGCGAACCCTTTTAAGCTGGTCTGGTGCAAGCGTGAGCGATACCTACACCCTATCAGGAACCTCTCATAGAGCAGCGCAAGGGCTAGGCTCTTTTGATCCTCAGTTGCTGTATTCTGAAACAGCGCTCTTTGCAGGTATGCCAGAGACTGGACTAGATGTAGACGTATACATCAAAGCCGCTAACGTTGGTGGCACTGCTCTTGATGTTGAGATCTTTGGTTATAGATTTAGTATCTCCTCAAACGGCTGGAGCTCCTACGGGGTAGACTTGCGACAGCCTGAGCTAGCCAGAGGCGTTGAGTTTAGATTGCCTATGTATCGAGTTGGACTAGAGCCCACTCAGCTCAACACTGATAACTTGCTTTCGGACACTAACCGAATCTCAACAGCGCCTCACATAATTGGCCTTTGTATATTAGGGGTTTAGCTCATGCTTATACCAACAGCTTATCAGAGACTGCCGAGCGTTCAGGGCTGTTATAATGGGCAGCTTCTCTTCGGTGGTGCAGTTTCTCAAATGGCCTCAGCGCTCGCCCAAATCACTAGAGCTAAAGCACTGAGCGAAGCCCATTATTATGTAGGGCGTGGCGTGCTCACCTCTGCCGGCGGTCGCTCATATTTGGGCTTCGGGCTGAAAGGCGCAACCACCTATCACTTCATCCATAGAGCAAATCCGGCGGCCTCTCATCTTGGTCTCGTCTTTAAATACATCAGCGCCAATCACAGAACGACTGCGGTGAGAGCTGACTTTAAGCTGAGAGCCACGGCAGGCAACTCTTACACAGGCACCACTCTTGATTATGGAATCAGGTTTAGTGAGGTTGAGCTAGAGTCATCTCCTCGAACCCCGGCTGTATCGAGCACAGGAGCTGAGCTTATTGAAGCGCCCACCAACACCACACCAGAAGCGCCACGGCCTTTATATATCCCTGTGGCCAATCGTGGTGAGCTGCTCAATATAGAGCTGGAGGCTACGCAGATAATACCGCTCTCAGTCTCCATCTATGATCTCTTTATTGCAGAGGTGACACCATGATCACTAGCCAGCATGGCCGGCGGGTCTTCGCTCTCCAGATAGCAGGGCTTGAATATCGGTACCACTCGAACCCTCCACCGGCGTCTAGTAACCTCACCTCAAATGTGGCGGCGGGAATTGCCTATGTAGATCAGGAGGGTCTTGTATCAGTCAGCGACTTCAGCGCCTCCATTGATCCCAGTGGTGGAGTGGCTCAATATGATTCCATAACGCTCACGCTAGGCATTGATAGGAGACGCGGTGGAGTTGGTGACCCTGGCATTATCTTTGGACGCTGTGGCGCTCGCTCTGGTTCCATACGATCTCAGCTTTCAGCCTCTGCTTCTCGTAGTGACCTGACGTTTCAGACGGCCTCAGACTTGACCTCTCTCTCATATCCTCGATTGATGCATATAGGCGCTGAGACTGTTCGAGCATCTAGCGCCACGTCCACCTCAGTCACTGTTGTTAGGGCTGTTGGTGGTTCGGTTAGGCAGGCTCACGCCGTTGGGCTTGAGGGCTCTTTTACTCCTGAGCTAGCTGATGAGATCACCACATTTAGAGGACGCCTCGCGAAGCTCTATATGGCTCACCGGTATCCTTCAGGCTTGGTCTCTGATTATGCTGAGATCTGCAACGGGTTTATTTCGGAGTCTCCTTACATCGAGGCCGGCGACACAGTGTCATTAAGCCTCTTACCGCTGACCGCTTTGATTGATACGTCTTTAGCAGACAAGGGAATTGGTCAGACTCGTTTACTGCAAGGCTACCATTATTATGATGGGCTCAACGGCTCGACGCTCGAATACCTCTCAGTGTTGAAGAGATCGCCTCAATCCACCAATGATTACATCACCTTAACTCCTGACACATCAGCATCAATTACAGCCTCTACGTTTCAGCTGATTATTGAGAATCAGAGTGGAGGGCCTAATCTCCTGGATGACTTTGACCCATCCCTTGCAGCTGGCCCAGATGCTGATGACTTCATTGAAGAGCATCCTAGATTTCCGAAGTTCAGGAGAGCAGAGGATTTTGATAACTCTGATGAGGGAGTCTTCACAACATCTCTCACCTATGGGGCCGGCATCCCTGGCTATGTGGTGAATGCTAACAGCACGCCAAACAACGCGCTCTCAGCCGGCCAGATATCGGCCACTGATTCTTTGAGATTGAACCTTGGAAGGGCTGAGCTAAAGCAGCATTCTCTAGGGAGTGCTGAGGTTAAGCCATGGCCCCAAGTCATCAACGATACACTAGAAGCAGATGGGCCATCATCGACTAGTGGTTATGCTGGAGGCATCTTGAAATGGCGGTTGACTCCTGACTATCAGATCAAAGCCGAGAAGCTGAGCAACTCCCCATTCAACGCCTACCTTGCATTGTTCACGAATCGAGCTACATTGATTTGGGCTCGCGATACGCTAGGCATTGAGCGCCCAAGGGCTTGGTCTTCCGCCTCCTCTAATCTAGAGGTGCCAGACTTGGCGCGGTTCGTTTATCCATTCCAATATTTCATGGACGAGACGGGGCAGGTCTTTCAGCAGTTTGGAGAGTCAGCGCCTAGAATGTATTTTGGCGTTAATGCAGACGGCACGAATCTCACAGGAGCGCGGCAACTGCCCCAACCTCCTTCAGCCTACTACCAACAATATGAGTCTGTGATCTTGGTGGAGGGCTCGCTGGGCTTGCCGAGTTCGGCCGGTGCTGACCTCTATGACGTGGTGGTTAGATACCATGACATAGAGCAAGATGCTGAGCGCGAACAGGTCTTTAAGTGTACCCATGAAACCACTGCCTCTTATGGTGGATCTTCGGTGGGCGTGCTGTTGCATATCGCCAGCTCAAACGACTTCCCTTTAAATGTTAGCTTTGGTGATTGGCCTGATCAGGATCGAGCTCTGATATTTAGGGGTGGTCAACTTCAGAGGGAGAGACCAGGTGAGGCGCTGCTAAAGCTCCTAGAGTCAGGAGGAGGCGATCAGCTCAACGGTCTCTACGACGTCCTGGGAATCGGGCTCAACCTCAGCTCAGCTTACATTGATGAGGATAGTTTCTTAAGCGTCGATAACGCGGCCTCGCTTCCCATCACAGGCAACCTCTTAGGAGACGGTCAAGACCTTAAGCAGATCTTTGAAGGACTATTGAAAATGATGGGTGCTGTGTTGACCATGCAGAGAGACCCATCCACAGGCCTGAGCCGATTGACACTGACGGCAGTGGGAAACGAAAAGACGGGCTCAGTGAGCGCGACCGTTGAGGCCGGTGATTGGGTGGCAGAGCCTCCACCTCATTGGGGCATCTATGAAGACTTAGTGACTCAGGTTGAATTCAGATACGACTATGAGCCAGCCGAGCAAGACTACAGATCCAATCTCATATTCAACAACCAGGAGGCGATCTCTCGTTATGGTGGAGAGCGCTCTAAGATTGTGCTCGATGTGCCGGGAGTCAGCTCATTAATATTTGGGCGTGGAGCTGCTAACGCCTTTAGTTACTTCCTTCCCACCTCAAGCAGAATCTTCAACCTTCTCTCTAATCCTCTGAGGACTTGGAGTGGCGCTATCGCCACTGGTCAAAGCGCTTACCTCGATGTAGGAAGTTATATCAAGGTCAGCTCTCCTCACCTCAGAGGCTATTCAGATGAGTATGGTGTGACCGGCGGCATAGGCATGATTAGAGCAATCAGGCAATCTCTTGAGGGAGAGGGATGTGAGCTTGAGATTATAGCCACGGGCCTCAGTCCCGTGAATTGGAATCGAGCTGCTAGAGTAAGCTCAGTTGATAGCTCCACGGCGGTTAGTGTGGGGGCTGGCGCTTTCAGCGCTTCAGGATCTGACGCTTCATTCTATGCGGCCGGCGATGTGGTTCAACACTTGCCACTTGGCAACCAAGATGGCGCGGGTTCACAACTGACCATTGATAGCATTGTCGGCAACGTCATCACATTCACGGCGGCTCATGGAATCTCATCAACAGGAGGAACCATTGAGCCGGTTACTTATGCTAGCGCCTCAACAGCTCATAGAGAAGATGCTTATCTTGCTGACAATTCTGATAGAATCAACTTAACCATCACGGCACAGGAGTTTAATTGATGCCTACTAAGAGCCAGTTAGAGAACAGAGTTGATGAGCTTGAACAAGACATGAGGCGGCTGAAGCGCGCCTATGGTCAAGCCTTGATCGACCTCCCCAAATTTAAAGAGCGAGACTCGCAAGGGCCACAGGCCACCTGGTGTCCACACTCCCAAGCGGCAATTCAGCGAGCGCTTGCAGAGTGGGAGAAGGACATCATTGAGCCTGATCCTGAGATTGACAACTATATCAGGAGCCGTGATGGGCTTGGTTGGACTTGGTCGGATCAATATGTCAAGAATGGTCAGTTTGCTTGGTGTGGCGCGTTTGCTGCTTGGTGTTGGACTGATGCCAGATATGATCTGAGACAAAAAGTTTTTCCGTCATGCTACAGGCTCCATGCTCGATGGGCCTCCACCTCACGCCGAATTAAAGACCCGCTTCAAATGTTGCCAGGTGATATCGTTGTAATCTCCACTAGCAACGGGGCCTCATGGGGTGATCACATCACTCTGTGTTTAGAGGCTCCTAATGGTGAGTCCAGCTACAAGGCGATTGAAGGTAATGCACGTGGAGAGCTCAGCAACGGTGAGAGGGCTGAAGGGGTTGTTGTGAACACTCGACCACTAGACAGAGTAATGTTTGTTTATCGACTCCTTGAAGAGGACTTAGATGTCTAGTGATGAAACCACAACTCAGAAACTAGGTGGCCGAAAAGCCACGGCGTTCTATGCCTCGCTAGCGTGCATGATGGTGCTCGCTCTCATGGATAAAGCGCATACCCACGTACTTGGTCTCATTGATACTCTGTTCCTTGTCTACGCTGGCGCCAACGTGATGGCTAAGCCTAAGACTTTAACCGAATCCCAACCACAACCCACAACCAGCAAGGAGGAGCCATGAGGCTAGGAGTAAGCGACCCGACAAGCGCGGGTGTTATCATTGCGGCCTATGACGCGAGCGCCGTTAACAACACAGATTGGAACTCTCTCACAGCCACAGATTTTTATGATCCATCCACAGGCACACAGCTTGACGCTTCCATGAAGTTTGCGTTTGTGGGCGCGGCGAGTGCCTCAACTATGTATCTCAGATTTCGATCAGGCAACGCCGGAGATGGGGCCACTAATACAGATGGTGTGATCCCCTTACTTGGTGGTTTCACTATCGACTCACAAGCGATTAGTGCAGCTAACTCCATCACAACCATAGGCTACAAAAAGAGCGTAGGAACAGACACTTGCATCATCTACGCTGGCTTTAATTACTAAGGAGAAATCAATGGGCATATCATTCTCAATCCCCGGCTCTTCAGCTGCAGAGGCCGACACGCTAGACACAGTGACCACGCGAGGCGCTGTCACTACCAATAGCATTCAGGTGGGTGGCGTGAACGTGGCCGGCAACTATGCCTTGCCGACTGCTGACGGAACCAACGGGCAGGTACTGACCACAGATGGATCAGGCTCACTATCATTCAGCACAGTGACAACCACAGGAGCCCTAAGCTACAAAGGCAGCTACAACGCGGCCACGTCTACCCCATCCCTGACCACAGCTCTCAAGGGAGACTTTTATTTGATCAGTGTGGCGGGTACGTTAGCCGGCGTATCGTTGAGCGTTGGTGATCACATTGTATTTAACCAAAACTCGTCCAACCCCGTCACGGCCGCCATGTTTGATGTGATCGACAACAGCGAAGCCGACACGCTAGACACAGTGACCACGCGAGGCGCTGTCACTACCAATAGCATTCAGGTAGGCGGCGTGAACGTGGCCGGCAACTATAACCTACCCACAGTGGACGGCTCAGCAAATCAGGTAGTCACAACCAACGGGTCAGGCTCGCTCTCATTCTCCACAGTCCTCACTGATGTGGTTCAGGATTTGTCGCCTCAGCTTGGTGGGCCTTTAGACGTGAATGGTCAGAGCATCACGAGCGCGGCCAATGGTGATATTACACTTGACCCAAACGGGACAGGCGAGGTGATCCTTGGGGCTGACGTGGTGCCTGATGCTGATGCCACACATGACCTTGGGGCAGAGGCGACCCGTTGGGCTCAGATTCATGGTGATCTAAATGGGGCCGTTCAATTCAAGGCCAAGAATGATTCAGGTGGAGTCCTCAACAAGGGCCAGGCTGTTTACATCAAAGGCGTAAGCGGCACCGTTCCAACAGTGGGGCTGGCGCGTGCAAACTCAACGCTCACCATGCCGGCCTTTGGACTCGCGGCGAATTCCGCAAATGATCAAGCAGAGTTGCAGGTGATCACCTTCGGAAACCTCAGCGATTACAACACCACAACTTACAGCCTAGCGCTCAATGATACTGTGTATGTAAGCGCGGCTACAGCTGGAGCGCTCACGTCTAGCGCTCCATCCACTGAGGCTAACCTCATTCAGAATATAGGCCGGGTAATTAGAGCAGACGCTTCCGCCGGTATCGTCAAGGTGGGGGGCGCCGGCAGGAGTAACGCGGTACCCAATCTTAATGACGGTCAGATTTTCAAGGGCAACGCGAGCAATCAAGCAGAGTCAGTAGCGCTCTCCTCTATCGGGCTTAGCTCATTCAACAATGATTTAGGACTTGCAACGGTCGCGGCCACAGGCGCCTATAGCGATCTTTCAGGAACACCAACGCTGGGCACAGCGGCCGCGCTAGACGTGGGTGCGGGCGCATCAAATGTCGTTCAGTTGGACGGAAGCGCCAGACTTCCCGCCGTTGATGGTAGCCAGCTTACGAACCTGCCAAGCGGAGCAACTCAGCTCAACGATCTCTCAGACGTGACGATCACAGGCGCGGCAACAGGTGAGGTTCTGCGCTACAGTGGCGCGGCTTGGGTAGACGCTACTCTAGCTTACTCAGACCTGAGCGGAACACCAACGCTAGGCACAGCGGCCGCGCTAGACGTGGGTGCGAGCGCATCAAATGTCGTTCAGTTGGACGGAAGCGCCAGACTTCCCGCCGTTGATGGTAGCCAGCTTACGAACCTGCCAAGCGCTAGCGCGCCAAGTGTGACGTCAGCTTCACCGAGCGGAGCTTACACAATTAGTACTCACGCCGGCTTCGAGGAAATCTACCTAATCACACCTAGTGCAAACATTGTAGTGAATCTCCCTGCGGCGAGTGCGGCGGGCGTTGGCTTTCGGTACAATATCAAGAATCTATCAGGCGCCTACAGCCTTACTCTGACCCCATCATCGGGGACGATTGACGGCGCGAGCACGCGCGTAATCGACACGCAGTATGAGTCGTTGACCCTCCTCAGCGACGGCACCGACTATTACATTGTATAGGTGTAGCGATGACCCACATTACTAAGCTCAATAACCCTTATGAGCGCACCACTAACATGCATGAGCTAAGTCTCAGCAGTTCTCAGGCTGTGTCTAGTGGCGACGTCATCAAGTTTGACACACTGCGCAGCACGTCATCAGGAGGCGTTGCCAACAACTCCTCTACTGGAGAGATTACCCTTTCATCCAATTACCGATATACGTTGATTGCTTCGCTCGACATCGAGCGTGCCAGCACCACCGATGATGTCAGGGTTGCCTTCTTTGATGGGGCGACCGAGATCACCCCGGCGAATGGGGGCTTCGATGCGACATGGGAGTATCATTCTTCTGGTTCGGCTACGGGGCAGCCGAACAGCACGCTTCAAGCTTGGTACACTCCCGACGGGGCGGCCGCGTCACCAGTGACACTCAAGGTCTTTGATGTGTCGGCTAACAGCACTATTAATACAAGTATGACGATCTTGATTCTAGAGGTTGAGCAGTGACCTATAAGCCAGTATCAGCAATAAAAACCGAGCCTTTCCTTGTCGCGTACCGCTCAACATCGAGCGTGATTTACCCAATTCCCGGCAACTTTGCGTTTACAGAGTTCGTCAACTGCGCCGAGGGCTCAACGACTGGACGCGCACTGACCACAACAGATGCCTTCGTAGTGGGTGAAGTCAGGGTTGGCGTGAATGCGAATTACTACTCGCTTTATGACACAGGAATAGAGGGGGGAGACGCCATCATCTCTCAGGGCTACCAAGTGAGAAACAATGCGGCAGGAACCGTGGTCATGGATGATGCTTGCTACGGGCTAACGTCCAGAGATGATGAGGTTACCATACGTGCGCTAGCAGGCAATCAGTCGGATGCTGATGCTGACGCTAATGAGCTTAGGCTTCTCGGAATTAGGGTGGTGGGGGCATGACATACGTAAGAGACCTACAGGTGGTCGCGGGGCTGAAGCCTGCGGTCATCAATTGCAGCACACCATCATCATCAGCAGTAGGGGGGGTGTTCAGTCTTTCGGGTTCGCCTACCCCTAATTCAAGCATCAGCTCGAACCAACTAATACTCAGCGCTGGATATCACTTCTACTTAGAGGCCTCAATCCTCGTGAGAAATGCGTCTTTGGACGGAGCTGTAACTTGGGGGTTCCATGATCAGACCAGCTACGTGGGACAGGAAGGATTCATGAACCTAGCGACATCGTTGGGGGCCGATGCACGCATCAGCCGCCGAGTTGCACGAGCGCTGATAATCAACTCCGGCTCTGACCAAACCATTGACGTGAGAATAAAGAGCTTAAGCGGCACCAACTGGACATTTGCCATAACCGCTACAGGGATCTCGACTTTTAGCTATGTGGGTTATCCTAGCCTTAGGATCTGGGAGGTTCAGGCGTGAATCTTAGAAACATAGACGCTGGGCCTGTGGTGGCAGGGCTGCATCCCGGCGGCCTGATAGCTGGCGTGATGGTCTTGGTTATGCTCTCTTATGCTTGGGGAGTTTATGCTGGCTCGTCGAAAAGCGAGGCGATCCACAAGGCCAGAGAGGCTGAGTGGACTATCGAGCTCAGCAACCTCAAGGCCACGATTCACCAGCTCCAAGCTGAGCGAGTGAGCGCCAAGGTTCAAGCGGCCGCTGACTCAGTGCTCGACTGTGAAGCGGTCTGTGCTGAAGAGGTGGCTAACGCGCTAGCGATCACCACAGAACTTCTATGTGATCGACCGTGGGAGAAGAAGCTATGACCCTCCTCTGGCTGATCCCTTGGACAATGTATGGGGCCGCCAATGAGATCATCATGGGCGAGCATGAAGACCCAATTGTTGCTGAGCGTATCGAGCTAACAGACCACCGTGACCCATTGATGGCCATCCCTGTTAGAGATTGGGTAAGACTCAAACGGCGAGCGGAGAGCGCTCTTGGTTATTGTGACTCCTCCATTTCGGCCGCAGTCAAGAGCGCTCATGAGCAGTGCTTAGTTGAGATCAGTCAGGCTGTGAGTATGCAGGAACAGAGCACAGCAGACTCCCAAAAGATGATTGCCGCTCTTCAGCTCAGCCTTGATTTGAGGCGCGAGGAGCTCCAAGCGGCAAGGGCCACTACTGAAACGATGACTTGGGTTTCCATAGGTGTGGGCGCTGTGGCGCTCACCTCAACTCTGCTTTGGGTTACTAAGTAGAGCCCGGCGTTTGTGGTACTGCTCACGCCAATACTGCCTGAGAGCCTCGATCTCTTCGGCGCTCATGGCGGCTCTTCTCTTGCGCCTATACTCTCTTTGGTATTGGCGGTAAGCCTCTAGCTCTTCCTTGCTCATGCTCAGGAGCCTGAGCTTTCGATAAGCTCTCTCATCCTCGCGCTCTTCTTCAGTCATGTTGGCTCTACGCTCACGGTCATATTCGCGCTTATATTGGCGCCTCGCCTCACGCTGTGCCGGTGTCATGTTGGCGTGCCATTGACGCATATATTCGCGCCTCGCCTCACGCTGTTCTTCAGTCATCTGCTTTATCCTTTCGTTTGTGGTACTGCTCGCGCTGGTGCTTCCGGTGGGCTTCTAGCTCCTCAGCGGTTAGGTTAGCTCTTCGCCTCTGATAGTATTCGCGTTGATATTGGCGCCTCGCCTCACGCTGTTCTTCAGTCATGTTCAGCCGTTCCAGTTTAGCCCATAGGCTATGGGCCTCGCGTTCTTCTGGTGTCATTGAGGCGTAGCGCTTGCGCTGATATTCGCGGCTTTGTTTACGCTGTTCTTCAGTCCAGTTGGCTCTCCTGTTGCGTTGATACTCGCGCTTGGTTTGGCGAAAGGCATCAAGCTCCTCTGAGCTCATGCGGTTTAGTTTGTCTCGGTAAGACTCCCTGCCTCGTCTGCGCCGTTCGGCTCTTGCCTCTTCGCTGAGGCCGGCTCTCATTAATCGCTGATACTCCCGTTCTTCTTCGCGCTCCTGCTCGCTCATTTGGGCGCGTCTTTGGCGCTGGCGCTCGATCTTGGCTTTACGTTGCTCTGGTGTCATCCTTGCATATTGAAGGCGAGCATATTGACGCTTACGCTCTCTCTTGGCTTCAGGATCCTCTTCAGTCACGCCTTCTCCTTTGCCTGTTGCCTCGCCTTCCGCTCAGCTCGCCACTGTCTGTCGTACGCGCTCTTCTTGGCGTAGTAATCTTTACGCTCCTCCTCACTCATATTAGCGATCTTTTCCCGGCGTGCCTGGCGCCTCTTCGCTCGCCTCTCCTCTTTTTCTTCGGCGGTTAGGCTTTCCAAATAGAGGCGCCTTTGTAGCGTCATGATTCTTCGATCCTCATCAGTCCGATTAGCAGCATATTGGCGTTGCCTCATCTTGTGGCGCTCGCGATAAGCATCCAGCTCTTCTGGCGTCATTCGAGCTCTACGCTTGCGCTGATACTCTCGGTGATAGGCTCGCCGTCTCTCAGCCTGTTCCTCTTCAGTGTATATCTTGTGGCGTCCCATTAAGAGGCTGATCCCATCTCCATGTCATCATCGAGGATTGATTGAACATAGTCAAAGGCCGTCCAGTCCGTAGGGTTCATCTTCTTGAGCACCTCAAGCGCGACATCACGCCGGGCCTTATCTTTGATCATCTCGCTAAGCTTCAGCGTCTCCATGAAGGCGCCACAGGGAAGACGCGGCCCAAGGTGTTGGACGCTCAAAAATTTAGTCAAAGGTAGCTGATCCCACAGCGCTCTGTGGATGGGCTCCACATCCCTCATGCTGCCATTGAACCAATGCTGAGAGATGGAGTTATCCATGAGTGCATGGGGAGCACAGCGAGAGTAAAAGAGCGCTTCTCTCTGTTGAGGAGTAAGTGAGGTTGGAGACTCCACCGTTTCACTGATGAAGCTAACAGCGTCCTCAATGTTTACCCCCCATGAGCGGCAGGCCTTTGTTAGCGCGTCATCACTGCTCCAATCATACAGCCTGTTGGGCTCTGGCTGTGACTGCTGAGGCTGTGGCGGCTGTGACTGCTGAGGCTGTGGCGGCTGTGGCTGTGGCGGCTGTGACTGCTGAGGAGCTCGCTGAGGCTGAGGTGGCCTAGATGGCAGGTCAGTGCCTAGGGCATGGGCTGTGATGACGTCTCTCTCATGATCGCTCATTGAGGTGTTGTCAGCAATTTCATCGGCTGAGTAAATGCCACTGACTGCATCTGGAAAGGTGGCCCGAAGTCCTAGGGTGAGCGCTCGCGCTCTCAGCATCTGTTGAGGCATCTGTTGCCAATTTCGGTTTCGAGTGAGGTTTTGTTGTTGCGCCATCTCGATAGTGAAGCTGTACGCGTGGACAATCTCATCAGGCTCATCTGTTCGCGCCATTTCGAGAGAGCACACCTCAGCGCTCCACTCTGTGATGCGTATGTAACGGCACAGGCCTGAGCGTCTGCATATACCGGCCATAGCGTCAGCGTTGAGCGTTGGCTTGTTGCCCTTCAAGACATAGCCTTGAGTCATGGTCAAGCCAAGATCGCCTCCAAAGTGATGACCAAATGCGGCATGGAGCAGAAGCAGATCCATGGGCTTGCCGTTGCTTAACAGGTTGCTCATATCGAGCGCCTCTTGCACTGAGGCTGGATTCCATATAGAAGTCTTTGTTGTCATGGTGTGATCCTATCGGGTTGTTGTTAGGGTGATCGGGTTCTAGTCTCAATGACCTGATGGGGTCATCATCTTTTGTTGGTTGGTTGGTGACTGGCACCACTTAGAGGCCGGCAGGCCTCCTGTTAATCGAAGCGTGTTTGGCACAGCCCTAGCAGCCTTGAGGCAATCGTGCTGAGCCTTGCGCTGGTGGTGTGTTCCGTAGGTGTCTATGAGTAAGTAGCCGAGAATTGAGACGGCTACCCACACGGCCAGAGGTATGAGCATGAGGCGTTCTGCCTCTCTGTTCTCTTCTCTTGTGAGCATCATGATGAAGTCCTGGTTGGTGGTTGGTTTTGGTCTGGCTGGCTAGAGGAGCTCAGCTAGACACATTAGGGTGTATAGGATGATAAATAGGGCCGGCATGGTGTTGGCACTTAGGTTGGTTGGTTGGTTGTGTCGGGTTGTGTCAGTGGAGCGGCTCAGCGCCTTGCTGTGCGGTCCAGAGCTCTTCGACCGTGAGGTAAACACGGTCACACGCTCTTATGGTTGCACCGTTCCAGTTCTCATAGTTGTCATCAACTAGGTTGGTCATCTCGTCAAGCATTGCGTCGAGCTCCTCAAAATCGGCCGTCTGTGCTCTAGTGGCATATTGCTCAAGCTGTGCCAGGACAGTTGGGCATGCTGGCTCTTCAGGCTCCTCAGTGGGCTCCTCAGTGAGCTCTTCAGCAGGCTCCTCAGCAGGCTCCTCAGCAGGCTCCTCAGTGGGCTCCTCAGTGAGCTCTTCAGCAGGCTCCTCAGTGGGCTCCTCAGTGAGCTCTTCAGCAGGCTCCTCAGTGGGCTCCTCAGTGAGCTCCTCGCCAAAGGCCTGATCGAGCGCTGTCAGAAGCTCAGGGTCAAGCGCCTGTGCTGGCTCCTCAGTGAGTGCATCGCCAAAGGCCTGATCGAGCGCTGCCAGAAGCTCAGGGTCAAGCGTCTCTGCAGGCTCCTCAGTGATGGTCTCAGTGAGAGTCTCAGATGGCTCTTCGGCGTGTGCTGCATGAAGCTCCTTGAGAGCGTTGAGAGCAAATGCGAGCTCCTCAGCGCCGTTGGCTTCAATGTTGACTGATAGGTGAGTAGTTTGGATTTGAATCTTCATGGGGTGTTCCTTCATGGAATGGGTTCATGTGGGCCGCCGGATTGGCAGAGCCCTAAGATGGTTAGGTCACCAGGTCATCGTCTCGGTAGTGTCAAAGAGTTGAGGTGGTAGGGCTGGCCACCTTGGGCCTGATCACCTCATCTGTCAAACAGCTTGACACATGGGCTTGAGTCTGTCAAGCTACTTTTCAACAGGTGTTCAATCTTTTTCACCTGACACCTACTCAAGCCCTAGATATGGGGCATAAGGAGACACCATGACACCAGCTAAACTGGCCTACCTCAAGTCCATGACCTCAATCTCAGCGCTCGCGCTGACTGCCGGCGTGAGCCGCCAAACGGTTTACACTGCTCTCAATCGTACCCTGCTTCCATCGCGAGATGTGGCAGTCAGGCTGGCATCAGCGGCCTGTACTCTCTGCGACACAAGCGCCTTTGAGGCGAGCGACTTCAACCCGACTCTTCCTAAGTCCGTTCGAAATCTGACTGATCAGCGCTTCATCATCACAGATTTAGACCTCAACTCTAATGTATGGGCGACGGCTGAGGAGCTCCTCTTAGAATACTCTGATGACATTGACCTCATCTCAGCGCTCCATGATTGTGTCAGTGACGGACAGCGCCAGCTTGTTCATGGTCATCTTCTCGTTGAGCTAGACAACAGCTCAGATGATGATCTGAGTGACGTATGAGAGAGGTGGAGATTAGAGCGGCCATATACAGGCTGAAGCTCAAGCCCAATACTAAGCTCACCCTATTAGGCGTGCTGTCTGTGGTTGACTGGCAGACGTTCAGCGGCCCTTGCTCCTCCCGCGATGTCGGACGGCGTATGGCCATGAAGGAGACATCAGTGCGGCGTTCTTTCAAGGAGCTGACTGATATGGGGCTCATAAGGCGTTCAGCCTCGCGACGAGCTGTTGACCAACACCACAGAGCAGTAACCCATCTAGAGGTGAAGACCATCTTAGACCTAGCTCATAGTGAGCTACCCCCCCTAGCTCATAGTGAGCTACCCCCCCTAGCTCATAGTGAGCTACC
>Ga0222718_10001436_pt1 | contig 22791 bp, 41 predicted proteins | sample C33_27DmetaG_FD_165045 | JGI IMG/M metagenome (GOLD analysis project Ga0222718, IMG submission 165045) | Estuarine water microbial communities from San Francisco Bay, California, United States - C33_27D | ecosystem: Environmental > Aquatic > Marine > Unclassified | place: USA: California...
ATAGATCCATTTGTTCGCTCCTACGTATTGTTGCATACGTATTTATTTGTTATGTGCTATTTTTTTCTGACAGCAAGGGTCTAAAGTTGTTGCCTGAGAAAACCACGCACTTAACATCAACGAAGTCTATGGCCACCGTGTAGGTAAAGGTCTTAGGATTAACGTAGGTTAGTATCCTGCCACTAGCATCTCTGTTGCCTGGTATGCTCCAGGTGCCATTTCCTTCCGAAAAGGGCTGTTCGCCATACTCGTCGATCATTCTAAAAAATGCTTCGTTGTTGACACAATTAACCATGAGCGGTAACTGTGTAACAGTTTGCTTCTGTTCTACGTCTGGGTCTGCTAGGGCTAGTTTAAACGTGGCCAATCCTAACAGAACGAAAAGGACTAGCCTAAACATTGTGTTTCTCCTATAAAGTATTTATAGTTTAACCACACCCTCGCGGATTAGTTTTTCTCTGTTTGCTAGATGCTTGAGTTGAATTTCTTCTTTACTTCCACCAAAGTAAGCAACAGCATGACCTTCTTCAACTAGGATATCTGTGACCATACGACTATCTTCTACTACGAAGTCGCCTAGGATGCGGCCAAACTTGCCCTTCATGTCCTCGCCATTCTTGTTGATCTGTGTTTTGAGAATGCCTGTCTTTCCTAGCAGGCTTTTTAGTCTTGCTTTTGATGCAAGACCGAATTTCTTTTCAACCTTGTCTCTTGTTCTTGATTCCGGTGTGTCAATACCCATTATGCGGACACGCTCGTCTGTAAGCACAATACCAAATCCTAGATCAATATCAACGTCTACTGTGTCGCCATCTATGACCTTGACGATCTTTACCCTATATTCATACATTGTTTCGCTCCTTTGTGTGTATTATTCTGTAATCATAAATTTTAAGTTGTCGTGTTTGGGATATGTTACTGCAACATTTCCTTCTGGACAGGCATAATCAATATAAGCAATCAGTGTTGCTGTGCCTGGCGCTACCTTTTGGGTAGATTCAATTTTCATTTTAAAAGCAAACGTATCAACAGTATCACTTGCAGGACCCATAAACTTACCAATACTGCTTGATGCTTTATGGACAATGTTTTCGCTGTCCCTAACTGTTAGAGTAAAGTCTGTGACTGTGCAATCATCTCTATGTTTCTCTCTTGCCACAGTAACTTTGTAGTCACCTTCGTATGGTGCTATGTTAAAATGCTCTGGTGCCCAAGTAAGTATGTCCTTGCTTGAGAACTTGTCCCATACAGTGTATCCGCCACCTAGCATTGCCAGTGTTGCTGTTACTACACCTATGCCTTTTGTTATATTTTCTACGTCAAAACTAAACATTAATCTTTTAATCCTTCACCTTTGTCCTTGTAGGCCCATTCGTCCGTGTGTCCAACACTCCACTTGGGATTGTTCTCAACTGTATAATTCTGTGTGCAGACTTTGAAGTCTGGTGTCTTGCGTTCCGTTGGCACTAGGCTCTGATCTGTAAACACTACTCTATTGTTTGGTTGTGCCGCAAACTGTCCGTTATCTAATTTTAAAATATTAAATGTTTTGTGTTCTGGATCGTGTTCACTAAAATTGATATCAAGTGTTGAGTGTTGTGCGTGACATGTATCAAGTGTAAACATATACTCACCTTTGTGCATTTTGCGATCTTTACCAAAGAACTCACAGTCACATAACATTGGTTTTTTAATTACAGTGATATCGTAATCAAAACAATCCCATATCTGTAGTGTATCTAGTGGAAGTTGTTCGCTGTGTAAGTAGTCTTCTTTCCACACAAATGCTGAAATAGGAAGTTTGTCATATAGTGCGCCATATTCTAGTAATAGTGTTTCAAAGTATAATGCTTTACCTTGTATGCTTCTAATTGAAATCCACATACCCGGAGTTACTTCTCCGTGTCCTTTTTGATGATCGTAAAGATATTCTTTCTTTACAAATACTTCAACAGGTGGTAAATTATGCACTAGAAACGCCACTATAACTCCTTGTTAATTATAGTAGTATTTATTTAAAGTGGGTGGATTATACGGTATTGACTATGCCAGCCTGATTGCGTAGATTGTGCAGAACACCCTCGCCAAACACACCAATGAACTGTGTGCCTGCTGATCCTTTTAGTTGAAACTCAATGTCCGTGCATTCATCATACACAAACGGCAACTGTCTGTCAATAATCATCTGCTCTAGGAACTCTACCTGGGCAACACGGAGGATGACACCAGTCTTTAGTCTAGCAACATTGCGGAATGCAATTGTTCTATTGTTCTGTGATGCACTGGCACAGAATGCTGATATACGAACGAGAGCAAACTGATAGCCTCTTGGCACTGTGTATATAGCCGCTTGACTCTTGCCCGTGTCTGCTAACATTTTAGCATAGGTAACTGTGTTGCCTGCGTTGGTTAATGTAATGTCATTGTCTGGGTTACTGAAGCCGCCATTGTTGTTGCCCACAGTAACTAAATCATTTATTCTCAAGTATTGATTCTGTGTTGTCTGCGTTACAGGAGTTGCTGTTAGTGTGATAGTTTCTTGTATCTCATCGTAGTTGGCATCAAGTCCTTTGATGAGGACGGTATAGCCTGCGTCTGCTGTATCCCAGCGTAGGGTCATTGTTTCAGCGGCTGTGGGATAGGTGTAGGCAGTTGCGTTCTCCCAGGCTGGAACAAAGGTATCAGGGATAGCATCATTGTATCCAAAGATGTTGCGAACACTATTGCCTGCACTCTTGCCTAGGCCAACGGCATGATTCCAATTGATATACTTTTCATTATTACTCATTAGGTCCAGGGCCTCTGTGCTTGTAGGGCGCCTGTGTTTTCATCGTCGTCTGGATTGATGTCGTTATTCTCGTATGGGTTAGGCAGTCTGTTCTTGTTCCAAGTATACTCTGTCTTACCTTCACGCTCTCGCTTTACACTTGCGATTCTACCCTTGCGTTCTTGGCGAACTTCTTTGGTGTTGGTTGATGTTAGATTCTTTTTATCGTCAATACAGATAATAGTATCGCCACCTTTAAGTCCTAGGTTTCCTACTCCAACAGCAATAGGATCACTGCCGTTGGCAACATCAGTAATGCTTGTGTCACGCTCTAGTGCTATATCGTAGTCGCTGTTTGTTAGCACTCCTACTGTGGGATCTTCGTCAGCAATTATGAGAGTAATAAGACTAACAAATGTAGCAGTATCAGCCGCCGATATAGTTCCACGTTTGCCTGTAAGTCCTCGATAGTTGAGAGTGATGTTTGCCATTAGTTATTCCCGTGAATTCTAGTTGTGGTTCCGCGAATGTCATCTGGATCCTTGGTGCCCTGCCACGTGTCAGCACCTGCATCAGTTGTGACGGCGTCAATGCTGGCTACCTTTTCGTTGGGCGTGTTGGCATAGCCTTCCACTTCATCAGTGTCAGCCACATCCACGATCTGCTTGAATCTTTTTATATCGTTATCCTCGTAGCCTTCTGGTTGAGGATCCACATCATTTACGATTTCCTCGCCTTCTGCTTGATCAATCATGTCAAGGATATTACGGATTATTTCACTTACTCGCATATAATTGTTCTCCACTAGTATTTAGTTAAATACATACATGTTCAAAGCAATAAGAAAGTGGTGGAAAGAACTGGGAGAATGTGAAGAAGAACTGGCACGGCTAGGAATCTACACATTCAATAACGCATTTGGACAACCTACATACATACAAAGAGATTCTAATGATAGACAAAAAACCCATAAACGAACTACTAAAAAATCTAAAGGATAACGGAAGATACAGGGTTTTTAATGACATCATTCGCGAGCGCGGTGATTTTCCCAGTGCCATCTGGTATGGTCCCTACAACATCAAGAAGATAGTTAATTGGTGTTCAAATGATTATCTGGGCATGGGTCAGCATAAAGTCGTGATTGATGCCATGCATACCGCACTGGATCAGACAGGTAGTGGTTCAGGCGGAACAAGAAACATAGGTGGAACAAGCCACTATCACGTTGCGCTGGAACACGAGATTGCAACACTGCACAACAAGGCCCGTGCATTATTATTCACATCAGCCTACGTGGCCAATGAATGGAGCCTGATTGCACTGCCTAAAATCATACCCAACCTAGTTTATATTTCAGACTCAAAGAATCATGCATCAATGATTGAGGGCATAAGACATTCCAAGGCGCCCAAGGTCATATGGCAGCACAACGATCTGGAGCAGTTGGACGAACTATGTGCAAGTGCTGTTCTAGCGGGACAGACACCATGCATAGTATTTGAAAGTGTTTATTCAATGGACGGTGACATATCGCCCATGAAAGAGATATGTGACATCGCCGACAAGTATCGTGCGATAACATATATCGACGAGGTTCATGCAGTAGGACTCTACGGTGATCACGGTGGAGGCTGGACGGAGAAGTTAGGGCTACAATCCCGTGTTGATATAATCAACGGAACCCTTGGAAAGGCATTTGGTGTGCAGGGAGGCTACATTGCGGCTGACGCTGAAGTTATAGATGCCATCCGTTCAGTTTCTTCCGGCTTTATCTTTACCACATCAATGAGTCCTGTTGCCTGTGCTGGCGCAATGGCCGCAATCAAGTATCTAAAGGATCACAACGAAGTAAGAGAAAAGCATCAGGAGCGTGCTAGAAAACTAAAACACAGATTACAGAAGAATGGTATAGAAGTAATGGAGTGTAGCACCACTCACATAGTTCCCGTGCTAGTTGGCGATGCTAAGAAGTGTAAGGCTATGAGCGACACGCTGTTGAATGAGCATAACATCTACGTGCAGCCCATTAACTATCCTACGGTTCCAGAGGGAACTGAACGGCTAAGGCTTGCACCAACTCCATATCATGATGATGGAATGATTGAGGATCTTATTTTAGCTCTTCAGAAGACTTTTGATTATCATCAGGAGTAAGCCTAAACTGATCTGCTAGATCGTCAGGCGTTCCGACTTCAAAAATCATACTGTTTGGTTGTAGTGCTTCTACACGGTGAGGACTCATTTCTCCAATGTCAACAGTTTTGCCTTCATCAAGGATAGCAGTAATCTCTTTTCCTTTTTGAACATCAGTAAACGTTATCTTAAATCTACCAGAATTAACAAACCAACTTTTTTTCTTATCCTTGTGTATTGATAAGGTTGTTGACACGCCAACCTTTTCAAAAACTAAAATTTTTCCGCAATAGTATTGGTTGGATGACCATACTAGTTCATACCCCCAACTTCTGTCTATCTTTCCTTGTTTAGTATATTCTTTATTGCTCATGTGGTTCTTTCCAATATTTAATTAGTTCGTGTTTAGGATCAACATAATCAGAATCTTCTAATTCTAAAAACTTTTTATTTTCATTGATGGCTTTCTTAATTTTTTCATAGACTATTACATTATTTCCTTCTGTAAGATGGCATTTCCGTCTGTCATTTAATCCACTCCAGTATTCAAGTCCAAAATATTTTTGTTCTTTCTCTGAAATATGGCATAAAGATAAATGAGGGAAGTGTTGTATGCTCTCCCCAAATGCTGGAATGATAAGGGTATTTGATGTATTAATCACATCAGCAACCATTAAATCATGAAAGCATTCCTCTCTAGAATCATCATAAAGATAATTGTAATAAACTTCACCCACATTGATATTATTAATTACAGGCCATGTGGTTTTGTTTGCATTCATATGATAATCGTGCCCAGGAATCCACAATCTATTGGGGATTGTTACTACAAATATATTATAATCGTGTGTATTAAATTTTTTAAAGTGTTTGTAACTATACCAAAGACTAGTTCCTGAAAGGCTGTAATTTTTGATATGATAGTCCTGCCCAAGAAGTTCAACCCAACAAGGATAATCGTTTGTTACCCAGTCATCGTCACTAAAACTATCTCCAAAAATACCAACAGACTTCATTATGGTCTCTTGTCAATAATCTTATCAATCAATCCGTATTCGAGTGCTTCCTCAGCACTCATAAATTTGTCACGCTCCATATCAGCACTCAATTGATCAAAGGTCTTGTCTTTGCTATTATGTTTGACATAGATTTCTGTAAGATTCCTCTTCATCTTGATAATTTCGTTTACTTGAATTTCCATATCAGTTGCCTGTCCGCCTGCTCCGCCGCTTGGTTGGTGGATCATGTGTCTTGCATTTGGTAGCATGTTTCTTTTTCCTGCTGCTCCTGCTTGTGCTAGTAGACTTCCCATTGAACAAGCCTGCCCCATAACATATGTAGCAACATCTGGTTTAATGAACTGCATTGTGTCATATATGCTCATGCCGGCCGTTACAACACCTCCTGGACTATTAATAAACAAAGAGATGTCTTTGTTTGGATTTTCACTTTCTAAGAATAACATTTGGGCTACGATAGAGTTCGCCATATAATCCTCCACAGGACCATTCAGCATGATAATTCTTTCTTTAAGTAATCGGCTATAGATGTCGTATGCTCTTTCGCCTTTTGATGTGGTTTCGATAACCATTGGTATGAGTGCCATATATTCTTCCTTTTCCATAATTTCTATAAATTATAACGCATTTTGTTGTGGATGTCAATATTAATTATAGTCCATACCCAATAAAAAAGCGATTCTTGGCTGTTATTTAGGGGTTGACATATTGGTGCAGTTTTGCTATAATATATGTATTAATTAGGCAAACAGAAAGGCTACAAAATGGCATTTGAAACTACAGCACTCGATAGAATCAATCGACAATTCCGTGAAATGAACGCAGTTGCTCCCAATATGCACTGGGCACATGGTGTTCTCTGGATAGATACTAATGATGAATCACATCTTACAATTATTAAAGACGCTATGCTAGAAGACGTTTTGGACAGCAAGTATACTGTCCAATTTAATTGTCTCAAGGCAACCAAAACAGAGCCCTGGGATCAATGGGCAATGGATATAGTGGAGGCTGCGTAATGAGTGAGATGGGTGATATAAAATTTACTACCGCTGGAGACATGATGCGAACACAACCACAAGATATTATTGCTAAACTAGAAGCAGACAATTCACGTTTGGCCAAGGAACAGATCATTGAGGATGCTATGAACGAAGGACTTGACGAGTTCTTTGAAGGCGTTGCAATGTGCCTTGACAAGTTACACACATTTGGTGTCAAACAGGTTCCAGAAAAGAAAGAAGACGCTGGACAAGGTCTTGCCTGGAAACCATTTACAGAATTGGCAGAAAGTCTTTACAAGAGAGAACTAACTGGTCATGCGGCACAGGATGCTATTAAACTAGCAATGGATGTTGCTACACAGGAACAGTGGAATGGATTCTATCGTAGAATTCTCATCAAGGATCTGCGTTGTGGAGTGAGTGAAAAGACCGTTAATAAGATTGCTAAGAAATTAAAACTAGACAAATACAAGGTGCCCGTATTTGAATGCATGCTGGCGCATGATAGTGCTAATCACGAAAAGAAACTAACGGGCAAAAAGTTACTAGAACCTAAACTGGACGGTGTGCGTTGTGTTACAGTTGTGGATTACCAACAGAAGACTGTTACACAGTATACTCGTAACGGTAAGGTGTTAGAAAACTTCAAACACATCACAGATGCACTGGAAGGATACATGGAAGAGATTGGTCGTTCATATGTATTGGACGGAGAAGTTGTTTCAAACTCGTTCCAAGATCTAATGAAGCAGGTTCATCGTAAGGACAATGTTGAAGCGACTGATGCTAAACTTTGTTTGTTTGATATTGTTCCTCTTGTTGAATTTAAAGCAGGCGAAAGCATTCAAGGCCAAAGACGTAGATCAAACATGCTAAAGACATTTGAAAAAATCTTTAGTGACACAGGCTGTGTTGAAATTATTCCACAGACTGAAGTTGATCTTGACACAATGGTTGGCGAAGTAGAGTTTAAAGACTATAATAAAAAGATGGTCGAGGAAGGCTACGAAGGTATTATGATTAAGGACATTGATAATCCGTATCAATGTAAGCGATCAACTGCGTGGCTCAAGATGAAACCCTTTATTGAGGTTTCGTTGGAGGTAAAAGATGTCGAAGAAGGAACTGGACGAAACAAAGGCAAACTTGGTGCATTCATTTGTGAAGGCACTGATGATGGAAAGAAAATTAATGTTAATGTCGGCAGTGGTTTCACTGACGCTAATCGTGATGAGTTTTGGACTGGTCGCGATAATATCCCTGGTCAAGTTGTAGAGGTTAGAGCAGATGCTATTACGCAAAATCAAGACGGCACTTATTCGCTTAGGTTTCCTAGGTTCCTACGATTCCGAGGCTTCAAAGCAGGTGAGAAAATCTAATGTTGTTATTTGGGATCTAGAACAAGAAGGTTAATATGGAAAAGTTAATTGAAACTATTCGTAAGGTCATTCCTGCTGTTATCAAAGAGATTAACGAGGAACGCATTCCTGCACTTGAATCAAGTTGGGGTCGTTCCTTTAAGGAAGAAATGGCTAACGAAAATCAAGTTACAGTTGAGATTGCTAAAAACTATGCAAGGCCTGTGAACAATACACTGTATCGTCATATCAAACAAGAACTGGAAGAGTTTAAAGAACACACCACGGATGGTAGCGACTATATCTTCGAAGGCACTCTTATTGAGGACAAGAACTCATTTAGTCCGGGAAACGGGTGGGTAGGTAATGGATTCGCTAAGACTGATTGGCACATGCTAAAAAAGTTTGGTGTTGATGATAACGGACGCATTACTTCAGTATTCATTGCATTAGTTGACCTAAGCAAATGCCAAGCAGCGTGGAGTGATCGACAGATTAATACCAATAGATCCACTATACAATTCAGTAAGGAAGATTTACAATATATTAATGTAGTTGTTGGAGATATCAAACAAAACAAGGTATGGTTAAAACCTATTCCAGTTAGAGTATGAAACAGTTCACCGTAGACATCAAAGTCGGAGATACTATTATGGTAGGACGTTATAAAAACGTTCCAGTCAAGGTAGTTGATATTGAAACTGATAGTCACGGTCAGCCTGTTATTATTTCTAATAGTGGAAAGAAGCATTTATTTGCATGTAGGGTAGATAAATTATCACCCGGTGGAATGACTCCAGCACAAATAAAAGCCAGAGCAAAGAGTTCAACAAAGAAAAGTAAATGAAAGAACATAATTTACCATTTGAAAGTTTTGTCGGCGGATGGTATATTTCTGAAGACATTTGTGATGATCTAATTTGTGTCTTTGAAAGAAATAAACATCTAACCAAAGAAGGAACTGTAAGTTATACAGAAAGCAAGATAGAAGTTGACAAAGATGTAAAAGAAAGTCTAGACCTTTGTATTGCTCCTGACAATACAGATCCTACTTTGATGGCATACAAGACTAATCTTCAAATTGTGCTTAATCATTACTTACAAAAATATCCAGAAGCAAACGCTGTCAGCAAATTTAGTTTATCAAAGGATTATAATATACAATACTACACTCCCGGAGGAGGGTTTAAAACTTGGCACAATGAAAGATCTAGCGATATAAGTGCAACTAGACATTTGGTTTTTATGACCTATCTTAATAATGTTTATGATGGTGGAACTGAATTTAAATATCAAAATCTAAAAGTTCCGGCTGTTAAAGGACTTACATTAATTTGGCCAACAGACTGGACTCATACACATAGGGGAGTAATTAGTCAGACTCAGGAAAAATATATTATAACAGGATGGTTTAATTTTAGTTGATGACTAGGAAGAAACAGGAAAAAGTTTGGTATAGAATAGTTGCTACATTTAATTCGGATAATTGGAAGAAGTATTGTGAGTTGACAGAAACTGTCCATATGTCGTATAATAGAATTATGGCCAGAGTAAACAGGTATTATAGCGTTGGCTATGATGACTATGGTAAAGCAGAAGCAGTAGAACTAGAAATATTAACTAAAGATCAAATAAAGGAATGGGTAGATTACAATGATGAAAATTGAAGATATTGAAGTAGGTAAAAGTTACGGTTGTAAATTCAAAGTTACAACAATGTTAGACTCGATGGGTAGGCCTGCTCCTAACCTCAGTGACGTTCCACTAAAAGGTCCAGGAGAGTATGAAGGTTTTGGCGTAATTCAAATTAGAGATACAAACAGTCGTATGGTAGAACTTTACGATACTTCATCAAGAAAAACTTTTACAGTAAGTTTTGACGACATTTGGGATGTCGACGAAGTAGAATATGTAGAGTCAGATTAAAACTTCAATCCTGATCGTAGAAAGATAACTACAACGATGAGCAAACACTTCTTTGAAAGACTAGAACAAGGTTATTTGGGCGAATACCCAAAAGAAGATCGCGGTTACTGTAGTGTGCCGGGATGTAAGAACACAAAGACTAGGCTACGGGGTCCTGGCAGTCAAAATTGCTGTCAATATCATCAAGGACTTCTTAGAGAATATGGAGGGTTTGCTAGAACTGACAGACCTTGGACATTTCACAAAAAAGAAAAATGTGAGAAATGTGATCATAATCCGTTAGACAATCCTTTAGTTGCAAAGATAAAAGATGAACTGTTACGCAACAGAGTTCGATGGAGCCTGCTTATTGTTGACCATAAAATAGCAAGAAAGGATGGCGGGTTGGATACTGAAGAAAATACACAGACGCTATGCCTTAGTTGTAACTATGTAAAAACAATGCTGGCTGGCGATAGTATTCCTGATGCTCTTTATAATAACAAAGAAGAAATTGAAGAAATAAAAAAATTCTTAGAACCAGAATATAAAGAAATATTTGGTTAGAGCCAGCGTTCTACTGCTTCGCTACCACACAGTGCAACAGCATCATTCCATAACTCTTCGATCGGAGTATTAAATACCCATTCTGGATCAACTTTTTCAACAGTAAGCCAACTGCTATTCTTGCTGAATGGCGGTGCACCTTTTAATTCCATTTCTAGTTGTCCGGGCATCCAACTAGCAAATCCAGCCAATATTCTAAATTCTCTTGGACAGTCACCATCAGCCATATTATAGAACATTTCTTCATTTGATGTAACCCTCCATTTTTCATCTACGTATAAACTGTTATCATTTTCCCAGTGATGGTCGTGTATCATCCATATGCTACCGTTATGAACAGGGCCTCCCCAATGAACCTGAAATGGAAGTTGCTTATCTAAACCTAGTTCGGATGATACTGAGTCAAGGTTATGCTTAGTTGGTCTATTAAGACAAAGAGCAAACGTGCCAGATGAATTGTGATTTGTTACAAGTAAAACAGTTTTTGCAAATCTACTATCTTGCATTGAAGGAGGAGCAATTAGTAGTGATCCTGGTCCCGGCTTCATGCTAACTCCAATCTGGTAATGGGCCGCCGTATTTCTTTCCTTTGATTTTCTTACCGCGGACTTTGACTCTGTCAGAACCTACCTTATGGCTTTTGCCACCATCTCTAGCTCTGTATCCCTGGCTCTTGCATGATGCAAGTTGTGAAGCACCCAATGCTGAATCAGGCTTGCCAGATGTGCATAATGCTCTGCTTGCTGGCTCTTCGTTAAAATGTATGTCAATTACTTCTGATATCTTCATTAAATGTATCCAGAAACTTGGTGAACTGCTGATATTAATAATGATTTAGTTTCCAAGTCGTCCGCCTCTCTATCTAGTTTTGAATCTTCTATAATTCTTAGCATCATTTCTGTGTATTCCCATTCGTCTAGTCCACCACCATCAAACTGTTCAGTTATTTGTAGTGCCATTTTTGCTCTGCTACTAGCCCAGGCTTTATCACTCTCTGCTAATCCTTCTAAAACTTCTCTCATACAAGTATTTATCTTATAGGTAAGGTTGTAAAGTTTTATCGGAATCAGAATAAGTGCGTGGTTTTCTCCAGGCGGATATAAATAGATGGTCTTTACAATGACACCACTTGTTCATAAGCATGTGATCATAAGAGCGGAAGTGCTTAGTCCGCCCACAGACGAAACCCTAGTTAGCAATGCAGTCAAAGATCTGATAGAACGCATAGGTATGAAACTGCTTATGGGTCCTTATGCCAAATACGTTACCATGCCTGGCAACAGAGGACTAACGGTAGCGGCAATAATAGAAACTTCACACATAGTAATGCACACTTGGGATGAATGCACACCTGCCATGATACAATTGGATGTTTATACCTGTGGCCCATTTGAACCACAGATTGTATTTGATTGGTTAGATCAGTATGGTGTAATAAAAGTAGATCACAAATACATTGATAGAGAGTTTGGCATTAAAGAAATATCCGCAGAAAGACCGCACAATTATAGCACAGAAGAAATAATTAGTGCCATGGATAAGATCCTAAACTGTTAGTCTCCACAACTACACTTTAATTTATAATCACCAATTGCGGCCTTAATAGCATCCTCTGCCAAAACAGAACAGTGAATCTTTACGGGAGGTAAAGCGAGTTCCTTTGCGATGTCAGTATTCTTAATGTCTGTTGCTTGGTCCAAGGTCCTCCCTTTAAGTAGTTCGGTGACCATGCTACTACTAGCGATAGCACTACCGCAACCATATGTTTTAAATTTAGCATCCTCGATGATACCTTCATCATTAACCTTTATCTGTAACTTCATTACATCCCCACAAGCCGGTGCCCCAACCATACCAGTCCCAACGGACGGATCCGCTTTATCTAAACTACCAACATTTCTGGGATTCTCGTAGTGGTCAAGGACTTTGTCTGAATAAGCCATTGCCAACTCCTAAAAATAATAACAATATTATTTATTAAGTATCGTGTTATAGTGATGCAATCTTTGATTAAGCGTTTCCCTAGCCATGGGATCACGCTCACGCTTTAACTGTTCAATTATCTGTTTTCTTATCTCACTAGGAGATTGTTTTCGCTGTTTGTTATTTTTATGTTTCATTATTGTGTGTGGGGGGGAATCTCACCCCCACAATATTATGCTACCAGTTCTACCAGTTGTTAGTAGATTTAGTAGATTTGTGTGCTAGGACCTTGTCCTTGTTAGCACCATTCTTTACTACATAGCCTGAAGTGCCGTTATCATTGATACCTACTTCTGCTCTATTCTTCAGAAGTATTTCTTCCTTCTTTTTGCGTAGTTGTTGCTCACTATATTGCTTGAGCATGAATGAGTGTCTTTCCATGTCACCCTCCCTGTTAAAGTTAGGTGCGTTCCTTCGACATAGTGTCTACTTCCAAGCATAATGCTCGAACGTTGTATACATATTTAGCATATCTGGTATGCATTGTCAACATATAAGATTGGAAACTTATCCGTTTACCAAAACCCAGGCCTGTTCCATGAGCTTGGTGTTTAATTGAACGTTACCGCTGGCTCCAAAGTGTATTATGCTGTGTGGGGGTAGATTTTCCAGGGTGGGTCTCTCGTATCCATCACCGATTGAGCGCCATCCAAATTGCACATCGCTTTGCCATGCCTCTGTGTCAATGGGCTGATCCCACATCATCTGCCTATACATCTCCTGCTCATAGTCATAGCGTTCCCACTCCCATGCCTGCATTCTGTGGGCCATGCCCTCCCAAAACTGTGTGTCAAGACCCTCCGGAAAGTATCTTACACTGCAATTCCAATAACCATCCCATCTTGCGGCCAAGGGTTGAACACGCTGATTCATTTGATCGAACAGCCTAAACTCTCGGAACCTGCCCCATATGTCAAGAGGCCTAATGCACAGGGTGTCAGGGTCGGTGTATAGTATTCTGCATGGGGCATGGCTCTCGTATATCTTGCGAGTGAGGGTGGCCGTGTATCTGAATGCATGCTGTAGGCTAGGCTGTGGGGGTTCCTGTATGCTGATCAGTTCCCAATCTCCTTCTAGGTAGCGCAGAAAACTCTCCGTGCTGAGTTCCTGCATGCGGGTGTATTCCTTCCACGTGCCCTGGGTGTGCTCTGAAAAATAGTATTTGATCTGCTTGATGGGGTATAGTGTTTTAAGCAGTATGTTCTTAATGGCCATACTGTATTTACACCATTAATTGTCGTCTAGATGTTCCTTGGCTATGTCATACCAATATTGGCTGCTGTATCGTAGATCCTCGTTGGCCCTGCGCAGTTGTTCCATTATTTTAACTATCTGCTTGTGTCGGAACTTGGTATAGGTGTTCTTGGTTTCTAGATGCTTGTCCAGCCTACCTATGATTGAATCTATGTCAGGACAGGTAATGTCTGGAACTCGGGGTGCTTTCTTTTTTATTCTCTGCCAGGGAGTGAGCCTGCGTCGGGTCAGTGCAGTGTCTCTTTGCCGTCAACACCATAAGCATCGTTGAGATCGTAGTCCAGTAGATTCAGCCTTAACTTGAAGTATTCTATCACGTTGGCTATCTTCTGCGCGGTTGTTCTTGAATCCAGTGTGTTTTCAGCAATCAATTTTGCATGCTGTTCTTCCAATGCAAGCAGTTCTTCCTCAAAAAGTTCTCCAATGGTAAGTTCTTCGAACTGATCCATGTTGTTCTCCCTTGGTGTTGTGTTATAACTATTTAGTGACTTTTGAGCGAGCATAGTCCATAATGGCACCCGCAACGTCTATGCCCGTGGCACGCTCGAAACCCTCGAACCCTGGTGCGCTGTTGGCTTCGCATACTAGGAACCCATCCTCACCAAACAGCAGATCAACGCCCGCTATTTCCAAATCAAGGCTTCGTGCCACCCTAAGCGCAAGATCCTCTATCTCGGGTGTTAGTGGATAGTTCTCACCACGGCCCCCACGTGCGATGTTGGCCTTGAATGAACCATCGCTGGCTGAACGCTTCATGGCCCCCAGAACCCTATCACCCACAACGAACACTCTAAGATCCTCGCCTGGGCGGGTCTTGATGTATTCCTGCACTATAATGGCCTCATCAGTCTTAATGCCGTGTGCAAACTCTATGAAGTCCTGGAAACGGCTCTTGCTCGTAACCTGATACACGCCCTTGCCGTAACTGCCTGCCATGATCTTTACGACCGCTGGCCACCCTATCTCCCTATCAACCAGGCCCGCATTAACCGGGTGTTTTACCAGCATGGTCTTGGGCGTGGGTATGAGCTTCTCGGCAAATATCTGATGTGCGTATAACTTGTCCTTGGTGGCCTCTATTGCGTATGATGGGTTCACGGTGGATATGCCCAGCCTCTCAAGATGCCTTAGTATAGCGAATCCAAAGTAGCCAGTGCCTGAACCAGTCCTGGGTATGATCACATCGGGTATGTCCACCAGTCTGTTCCTTACACGTATGCTGCGTCGGCCCTCCCGGCTTACTATTATGTCTATGGTTGGGTGCAGTATGATCTCGCAATCACCCCCACCCGCTTCTGTGAGGCGTGCATTCTCATAGCGATTCTGCTTGTTAATCTTCTGTTGTATTATCCAAATCTTCACTCTTACTCCCGGGTAGAACGATACACTATTTAACACAAATGGTGGGGTTGACAGGTTCACGAAAGAGTGTATAATAGTATGTGAGATAACAATCAAGGACGACCATGAAGAGACCAACGGAATTTTGGGCAGTGGTAGCACTGGCCCTGGTGATAGCATACATGATCCACGATGCACACGGAGAACGAAAGAACACGGAGAAACGGGCAGGCTCCTGTGATCTATACTATAGTGATTGGCCCTGCCTAAAAGCAGAAGGCTGCTTTGGCTATAATCAGATCTAGACAAAGACACAAAAGAGTGTAGTATATAGTATATGTTAGAAACAACACTGTTACTAATAGTATACCTAGCACTGTGTTATGCAATACCCGTGCTACTACTCATAACAATGAACAAGGAACAGCCAAGCCAAAAGAGCCGCGAAGCGGTCGCGATAGACCCTGAGCTGCGAAGCAGCAAGCGGCACGCTTGATTTGGCCAGGAGAATTTATATGACAATGCGTAACCTTAAACACTACACACTCACCTTGCTATACTATGTGTCCATACTAGTCCGTGGCCTGTTGTTAATTGTGTTCAAACCCTTGAGCTTTGTGTTTAGCACAGTGGATGCCATAGTATCCGAGTGGGAACCAAGCAAGCCGCTGCATAAAAGCAAGGACATAGACTACGACGATCCCGACAACTACGGCATATAGAACATAGTAGCATATAATACTCGGGTGAACGACCGTAAATACTCTACCATGAGATACACATATGAAATACACAGTGGTGACGGAACCGTAGTGGAACGTGACCTAAGCAGCAGAGAAGAAGCACACACCGTTATACAGCACCTTGGAGAAGCGGGTGTAAACACGGGTGCGTTTAGTATAGTGGAAGTAGAGCACTACACAGTAACGGGCATGGGCAGAGACCCTGATCTACACTAGAGCGTAGTAGAGGTTACTGTGGCATATGGGTCAAACAATCCAATTGTTCGGGTCAAAAAAATCAATTATTCGAGTCAAAAAATTCAATTGTTTGAATCAATTAATTCAATTGTTTGAATCGTTTGGTGGAGTATTTTTTGCATGCCTCACTAACCATGCTCTTTTGAACCGTTTGGACATAGTGAAAACTATCCAAACCTTGCTCATATGATTCAAACGGTGGAATTAAATGTGAAAATCACCATAAAAAACAGTGACTTAGTGTAGGCCCCGCTGCGTGATCGCACGCATGTGCGTGCATGTTATGCACACTATACACGCATGCCCACTACGTGTTCAATACTGTCCACAATCAAGTGGCCCTTAACACAGTGTCAACTATCCCCTAATAGTCAGAACTGGCTTAACGGTAGCCTACGCCGTCTACACAGTGGGATCAACCTTCTACACTATGCTACTAGGGTTCTGGCTCTACTATACACCAGGCCCCGCTGCAGGGTTTGCGTGTGCGTGTGTATGCGTTATGTGTATATGTTTATGCTACTAGGTTACTGTCAGAATCAACATCTTTTCAACACAAATCCCTCTCTATCAGGGTGGGGTCAATGCCTTCAATAAACGGCGATCAAGGGTGGGAATCAATTGCGTCAAAGGGGCATTTAATGGTTGACACATAGGGGTCAATGGTGTTACTATAAGCATAACAGTTAACAAACTGCCCTTAGCTCAGCAGGATAGAGCAACGGCCTTCTAAGCCGTGGGTCGGGAGTTCGAATCTCTCAGGGCAGGCCACTATTGCGAGCGTGGCGGAACAGGTAGACGCAACGGACTTAAAATCCGTTATCCGAAAGGGTGTGTGGGTTCGACTCCCTCCGCTCGCACCAAATCCTCCCTATACAGTGTGTGTGGGGAGGGTGGCCACATAACAAGGATGTAGTATGGCTAGAACCAAGAAGACCAAGAACTCAAGTGAGAACATGCAGGTGCAGACCATGGAGGAATGGTTGGCACAGGGAAACAAGATCACCATATGCCCACCAGGAATGAGAAGCGAGGAAGTGGTGACCAAGTTTAATGGTGGCAGGGGACGCAAGAAGAAGGCTGCTGCTAAGAAGAAAACGGATTAGGGAACACGTGTAGCAGCAGTGCGTAGTGTGCTGCATGCGAGGGGGCTGCTGGGAGACTGTGCAGCCCTTTTTTATCTGCAATTGCGCAACATTTTGGTTGCTATTTTGGACAAACTGTGTTACTATAATACTATAACAATTAGGAGCGAACACACATGTATACAACACTACAGCACTTATACGCAGCATTTGCAGCAACTCCGCTACAGCAGCGTTATGCATTCTGCATGCAGCACAGCACCTACAACTTAACTTACAACATAAATTGGCACAACTGTGCTAGTGTTTGGAAACAATACGCAGCATAACACGTAACACTGTGCAGCACGTATAATGTGCGTGCTGCATTTAGTAGTTGACATTTTGGACAAACTGTGTTATATTAATACTACAATTGTAACAAAGGAGCGAACATGAAGGACATAGAATACGGCTACTGGTGGAACTGCGCAGCATGCGGTGCGGAGAATGCATACGGCTTGGACGCAGCAGAAGCGAAAGAATACATTGCGGACTGGGAAGCGGACAATGCTGACATGGTTGAGAGCGGAGAAGACACGGGCGAGCGTGTGGCGGACTGGAACTACAACGTTATTGCACGCGAAGCGGACTGGCACGTGGAGGAGAAAGAAAAGTGCAGCACATGCAAAAAAGTTGCAACTAGCACTTGACATTTTGGACAAACTGTGCTATATTAACTTATACAATAAACAAATAGGAGCGTAACACATGACAAACACATACAAATTTGCTAACACACTGCTTAACAAACTTGCAGCATGCGAGCACGTAACTGTAACAGACGTAAGCGATGGCGAGACACACTACGAGATTACTGTAGACTTAGGCACGGGCTGGGCAGGCGAATACGAGGGCGGCTATTGGGCTGACACTGTGCGTATTACAGACGACAATTTAAAGTTTGTAACAAGCGTATACGAAAATGATTGGGACGCTGCTGCGGACGCACTAGACTATATGTTTAACGAGGGCACAGTTAACTTGCACTATGCAGACTTTGGCAGTGGCAACTTAGCGTATACAAGTGAGTTAGAGAATGCTATTAATAGTGCTGTTGCGGAACGCACAAACGGCTTGTTGGAAGTAGACGGCAGCGAGCAGGGCATGCAGGGCTACGACGAGGAGGACTGCTGCTATTTGAGCTTAGACGTTGGCACTGACTGTGCAGGCGATGAGGCAACAGCAGCACAACGTGCAGCAATTAAAAAGCACAACGACGAGCTTAGAGAAAAATACGCAGCAGCATAACACGCAACTGTGCTGCGCAGCATGCGAGTGTTGCGCAGCACATGCTACTACAGTGCAGACCCCGCTGCACACATTCATAACTTTTCGTGTCTTTGTGTTCTTTCAAAACTTTTTTCCAAAAAACACTTGACAAACGCCTTCAACATGTGTATACTATAAGAGTAAGTTAAACAAATAAGGAGCGTTCAATGTATTACATCTACGATCAAGAATCAACAAGGATCCTATCAAGGGAAGGCAAGCGTTACTATCAGGAGGCATCCTACAAGACGATGCCAGCAGCACAAGCAGCACTTACTCGCATGCAGAAGAAGTTCGTGCAGCGTGAGGGTGTAGCAGCACAGGGCCAAGGCCCACTCTACACTGCTGCAATTGCAGAGGCAGAGTATTACACAAAGAACATCGAGCGTTTCGTGAAGCGCAAGAACATGATGAGTGGAAAAGAATATACTGAGAGTGTTAACACTCCCAATTACATGAGTCCAGCGTCGGAAGCATACTGGAGCATGTAGAGAACGCTGACCCCGCTGCAGGGGCCAGGTAGGCAGGCTGCGCAGCATGTGCTGTGGCCGAGTTGAGGTAGAATAGGATTCAATCAACAGCAGCATAACAAAGAAAGGAGAACACTTTTAACGAAGGCAGACTAGTTAGAGGTGGGAATGCAGCAGCATTGTTCAACAGTGCTGCTGTTTTCTTTTCAACACCCCTTCAACACGCTGCGTGCGGAGGTGGGAAAGCAGCGCATGCATTTAGCACACGCTGCTGCTGTGTAATTTAGTTGCTTAAACTTGTGTAGTCTAGCAACTTAACGTTTTGCATTGCTGTGTTAGCAACGCAGTCGTCATACAAACTGCTTTCGTCGTAGTATGTTATGTTGTTAGCAAAAACTTCCATTACAGTGCTAAGTGCTACGTAGTCGTTGCAGTCTGCAAAACTTGCGTAAACTTCCGCTAGTTGTGCGTAAATGTTTGCACTGTTAATAAAATAACTTGCACTTGTGCAGTCTGCTTCCATAAGTTGCACATTGTTGTATGCATTTTCCAGCACAGCAAAAACTGTGTTTGCATGCACACTTTGCACGTTAGTTTTTACGCTTTTAGTAGTAATAGTTTTTAATTGTTGCATTGTATACGCTCCGTTTTGTTACTATGTTATTAATATACTACAGTTTTTCCAAAATTGCAAGCGAAAAATGCATGTGCAGCACATTTTATTTGCAGCAGCAGCAACTTAAAATCCCCAACGTTTTCAACAACTTAGCAGGGGTTGTTAATGTAAATTCTAGGGGCCTCTCGGTCACATGCACGGGGAGGGGTTGCTGTTCTTTCTGTTCTTTTGTTCTCTTTTTGGACAATTAGGGGTTGACAGGCTGGCAAATTGGGTCTATAATCTACGTATATTAATTAATAAAGGAGCGGCAGATGTCATACGGCATGTATACACCGGAAGGTGACAAACTAGTGGAAAGCATCATCAAGGCTGGTGCAAACCTGCACAATGAGCTGGGCGATACCCTACAGCAGAGCTGGCAGTGGGTCTATCACAATCTTCGCAAACTATCCTACGCAGAAGGCTATGGTGAGGCAACTGACACTGAGGTCCGCGAGATTGCGGCGGGTGAGCTGGAACGCCTGTGTGGTAAGCAACTCACAAGCGATGAGTATTGGAGTTACATTTAGGGGTTGACTTTTAAAACGTTTGACCTTATACTGTAAGAACACTAAGAGAAAAGGAGCGTTACATGAAAGCATTTGGTTTAAGAAATTATCTAGCCCAGTATAATGCGTGGCAGAAGATATTTGATAAGCACCACGTGGACATCGACATTAATAACATGTCCAAGTTGGATGCTGACAAACTGGTTCGTAAGTTGGATGGCGAGATGAGCCCAGAGAACCTACACTGTGATGGTGAACTCACCCACAGCCAGGTGCAGACCAAATACGATCACCTAATGGGTGTATGGCAGGACCTAAGGCACTTATACTATAAGAAGCAATGGACACTGCCTCCGGTCTACGAATTGGCTTAAAATAATTTCACATTAGGGGTTGACATATGTTAACCCCGACTGTATACTGTAAGAACAATATGAAAACAGAAGGAGCGAAAATGTCAAAACTAGTAAAGTTCACACAACCAGGTTTCTACAATATCCGAGGTAAGGCGGTTGACGTCAAGGGTATGGAGTTTCCATTGATTGAGAACTACAAGGTTGGCTCGGACATGATCGGCTATATTACTGTAGACGGATCATACCAGCCAGGCTTTCCTACACGAAACATTCGTATCAAGTGTGATGAGAATGCATTCACCGTAATTGATCAAAGCAAGGCAGCCAAGAAGCGTGAAGAAAGCGATGAGGAGATCATCGAACGTCTTCGTAAGCGATTCGATATCCTGGAAGACATGACCCAGGCCACAAAGGAAGGCACCGTGCGAGCGATGATCGTCACAGGCCCTCCAGGCGTTGGTAAGAGTTTTGGTGTTGACAAGGTGCTTAAGAAAGAGGACCTATTCAATACACTGGGCCAGAAGAAGCCCAAGTATGAGGTTGTGAAGGGTGCAATGTCAGCCATTGGACTATACTGTAAGCTCTACGAGTATGCGGACAAGGGCAATGTGGTGGTGTTTGATGACTGTGACTCCGTGCTATTGGACGACCTGTCACTGAACATCCTAAAGGCGGCATTGGACAGTTCAACCAAGCGAATGATCCACTGGAACACTGACTCATCCAAACTACGATCAGAAGGCGTGCCTGGATCGTTTGAGTTCAAGGCTGGTGCTATCTTTATCACCAATATTAAGTTTGATCACGTTAAGTCGAAGAAATTGCAGGATCACTTGGCGGCACTGGAGAGCAGATGCCACTATATTGATCTGCAGATGGACACGGAACGTGAAAAGGTTCTCCGAATCAAGCAGATTGTCAAGGACGGTATGTTGAACTCATACGACTTTGAGCATGGTGAGGAGGAAGAGGTCATCGGGTTCATCGATGATCAGAAGAAGAAGTTGAGAGAACTATCTCTCAGAACAGTGTTGAAGATCGCTGATCTTCGTAAGTCGTTTCCAAACAATTGGAAGGAAATGGCTGAGGTGACTGTCATGAAGACAGGACGTTATGCCGCTTAGAGGCATTTTGGTAAAACTGGGGCTTGACTTTTTAGTCAAGTCTCAGTATAATATAAAGACGCTGGAGACACAAATGGACCCCGGCATTTACAAAGGAGAAAGTATGAAACGTTTTAATCCAAAAACAAAAACATTCAAGGTGTTTAACGCACTCTACAATGGTGAAGCCCTAACATCTGCGAAAGCAAAGAAGTTAGGCGTAGGTAACTTGGCAGCAGAAGCATCACGCATCCGCCAGTCAGGCTATGCGGTATACTCAAACACACGAACAGCAGGTAATGGTGTGAAGGTGACTGAGTATGTTATGGGCAAACCATCACGTGAAATCGTTGCATTAGGTTATGCGGCGAAGTCAAAGGGTTTGACTTTAGATACTATCTAAAGCAAAGTCACAAAAACCTGCGTCATCCGATTCGCTCCCGGAGCAGGATTTTGGGTAGGGTGCCATAAGAGCACCCTATTTTTTTGGCCAAAATAATCCAAAATAAATTGCATTTAGGGGTTGACCTTTTGGATTTTTGAATGTATACTGTAAGTATAAACAATAAAGGAGCGAACTATGTTTACAGACATTGATGCAAGAGACCAAGCAATTGAGTTGGTTGAAGACGGAACAGTATCGGCTAAGGATATGCTGGTAATGGCCCTGAAGTATATGAGCACAGACGACGTGGCTGATATGCTAGACAGCAACGAACTTTCCGATCGATTTATGGATGAAGATGACGGCCAGCCTACAGAGTATGAGGAGTGGATGTCATTTGACCCTGATTGCTAGGAAATTAGGGGTTGACATTTAATGCAGATGACTGTATTATATAATAACAAACTTAGACAAACAGAAAGAGGTCAAAAATGAGCGATTTAAGTATAAGACAAGTCGGCCCGAAAGCCGCAAAGACATCGATTGCATTCGCAATCAAGAAGAAGCGTCCTATCTTTTTATGGGGCCCTCCAGGTATTG
>Ga0222718_10001438_pt1 | contig 22773 bp, 31 predicted proteins | sample C33_27DmetaG_FD_165045 | JGI IMG/M metagenome (GOLD analysis project Ga0222718, IMG submission 165045) | Estuarine water microbial communities from San Francisco Bay, California, United States - C33_27D | ecosystem: Environmental > Aquatic > Marine > Unclassified | place: USA: California...
AACAGGTTAGTTAGGTTCCAATCAATAACACCTTGGTCAGTTAAGAAGTTTGGAGTATAATCTGCACCAGCACCTCTTGCCACCCTTTGTATAGTTGGAAATCCAGCGTGATATGTTTCTGCGTCACCACTTAGATTCTTAATTAAATTTCTTTGGAATGTTTCATTAATGCCTGAGCCATTTGGATCTGTAAACAGTTCAAACATACGAGCAACTTTTTCTAACCACGCATCCGGAACTGCTGTTTGTCCGCCTACTGTACCAGCACCCATAATTCTTACACCATTAACAGTAACTTCACGCTTGAAGAAATCACTGCCGTCTCCAACCACATCAATAATTGCACCGTTGTTGTATTCTGGATCAGCACCAGCGTTAAACCAATCTGGATCAATGTAGTATGGTCCGTCAAGAACAACATCTAAAACATCGCAGTAACCATTGCCTGGTAGTAGATTCCCGCCTGTGTAATCTCTAGGATTAACAGCGTTGGTAACACCTGTGTTAATAAATTCTACGTGTCCAATCCAAGTACCGTTGTCTGCACAAATTACATCTACATTTTCACCTGCACCTTTTTGTGTGATAGTATCTGATATTGGTGTTGTTACTGATGTACTAGAACTAATCCAGTTGTTGCGTTGCTGTCCCATTCTTAACAGTTGCCCTGACGCATGGTTTAGATCTGAGACTCCTGAACCAAAACTTCCTAAGATAGCACCATTGTTTGCCCAAAAATGATAGTTCTTTACAGGATCGTCATAACGCTCATATGCATCACCGGTAATATCCATACGTAGATCGTCATCAGTTGCATTAAAGATATCAGGATACTTGTCTGGTGATAGTTGAACGTATTTTATTCTTGCATCAGTTTTAAGTGCTTCTGCTTCTTCATCTGTAAGCAAAAACTCTCCACGCACAGGACTGTGTTGAAAGTACTCTGTGTTTTCAACTGCTCTGTCTGGTATAGTGTCTGGACTTGATGCTGTTCCTGTTATTTCTAAAAACAGTTCATCAAATTGTGCTTCGTTGTATGTTGCGAATTCATAATACTTTTCACTCATGAATTACTCCTAGTGTAAATCAACCCATGAACCGTTAGCATATCCCTGAAACTTATTATCCGTTGAGTTGTAAATCATATCCCCGTTCTGTGCTGAAAGGGCATTTCTTTGTGTTGTTGTATATGAATTTAATTTTAAAGGTGAATTTGAAATAATAACTCTAGTACCAGCATCAAGTTCTAGATCTGAACTACTTTCTAATACAGGAGTTCCTGCACCTGAAGTTTCGACAGTTCCTGAAAATGTAACATTGTCAGTAAATGTTAAAGGTTGTCCGTTGACTGTGCTTATTGTATTACCCACAACTTTAACAGTATCTAATATTAATTGTCCACTCCCGTTTGGAACAATATTGATGTTAGCATTGTTTGAACTTGTTATGTTATTGTTGTTAACGTCAAGATCACCTGCTAGGACAGGATTTGTGTCTGTGCTATCCCAACTAAGATTAATATTTTGAATAAAGTCAGTCATGTTCTATCCTACGTTATGTTGTATAATGGAATTTTGTATTCTGTTCCATTAACACTTATTTTTAAGTATTGTGCTGGCGCCGCTGGCAAACCACTTGCCGAACCATCTCCACCAACTGTTGTTTCTAGTGTTGCACCAATAATAAGTGGCTTCTCAATCTGTACACTTCCTGTACCATTTGTAGTAATTGAAATATCTTCATTTGAACGTGTACCACTAATATTGTTTTGTGTAATTCTTAAACCTTCTGTATCAAAAGTAGTTGCGTCAACTGTACCATTTACATCAAGTGTTGCACCATTCCAAGTTAGTTTTGGATTGTCTGTAAGCACACCGTTGGTTGTAGCGAATGTCATTCTACCACTTGTTAAGTTTGCACTACCAATGTCCCCTGTTACATTAAGATTAGTTGAAACTTCTAGTTCACCTGTAACTACAACACCGTCAGCACTTGTGTTTAGTTTAGAAGCATTGTTGTAATATAAATGAACATTACCTCCGTTGTTTGCACTTAAAAGTGTAGCATCGTCGGCAAAGTTTTTAACTGTAAATGTATTTGATTTTAGAGTTAATGTTTGTGAAGCAATGTCTAAAACATTAGCACCGTTACCTGCAATAGTATTTCCTGTACCAATAGTAAAGTTAGACGCATCTGGCATAGTAATACCAGACTTAATATCTACAACACCAGTTCCTGAAGGATCAATTTCAATATTTGAATTTGAAGTAGTTCCTCTAATTACAGTTCCGTGAATTGTTAAATCGGCAGTTGTGATTGCATTAGTGCCTGTCGTAGTAATTGTTGTTGCATTAATATTTCCAACAGTAATATCGTTTGTGGTTGTAGCACCTCTACCTGTGACATCGTCAAGTGTATCTGATTCAGCAGTTAGATAAGGTGTAAAGTCCGGTGGAGTATAAGTGAACACACCTGTGACTCCGTTATAACCTAAACCGCCACTTCCACTTGCGGCCGCATCAGCACCAACACTAACACTAGAAAGTGCTAGTCCGTCTGTAATTCCGTATCCTACAAGTGTGGTTGGTGTTCCTGTAACATTAGCAAAAGCAACGCCGCCGGCAGTACCACTAACATTACCAGTTACATCTCCTGTAAGATTACCTTGCACATTACCTGTTAATGGACCTACAAAACTTGTTGCTGTAATAGATCCACCATTTGTAATATTTTGTGAATTTAAATTCAACGCCGCACTAGGTTGTGTAGTACCATCTAGTCTTAGGTATTGATCATCTAGTGCATTGTGATCTAGTGTTACTGAAAGAGCAACGTTACCTGTACCATCATATGATACAGCACTTGCTGTTGCTTCACCTGTAATTGAAAAATCGTTTGAAACTTGATTAAAGGTAATATTACCTTGTGCATCTGATGCTGACGTTAACCCATCACCACCAATAAATTTAATTGTGTTATCTGAAAGTACTCTAATCTCAGTTGAGTCATCTGCCGCAATCTGCCAATAGTAATTGCCAGCACCACCGCCACCTGCCGCAGGTGGAGCAAAACGCAAAGTACCACTACCGTCAGTAATTAGTACATCGTTTGGATTGCCGTCTGTGTTAGGATATCTTAGTCCATCAATTACAACATTGCCAGTGCCGTTAGCATCGATAATAACATCACCGTTTGACGCATTAGTTCTGATGTTTACTTCTGCACCTTGAATTGCTTTACCGTTAACATCAACATTATTGCTTAATGCTGTAAACGACCCATTATAATTTGTAATATAGTTATCTGCCATTATTGTACATCCTTTAGTACAATTATTTAGCCAAAACTACGCATTTAGATATTGTGCTTGATACAGCCACAAAAAAAGGGGGATTGCTCCCCCTTTAATCTAGTAATAATTCTATTACATCATTTGTGGTGGCATATTGTCTTGTGCTTTACCTTCCTTTTCAGGAACAAAATTAATAGCACAATTAGTTGTTAGCAACAACCCAGCCACAGACGCCGCGTTAATAAGGGCAGTTTTTGTAACCTTAGTAGGATCAATAACACCCATTTCAACTAGATCGCCATAGGTACCATCGCCTGCATTGTAACCAAAAGCACCTTCGCCTTCAGAAACTTTAGCAACAACAACATCTGGTGAATCACCAGCATTTGAAGTGATAAGACGAATTGGCTCTTCCATTGCTCTTAGGACAATTTGGATACCTGCGTCTTGATCTGCGTTTTTACCTTTAAGTTCTTTGATAGCAGTTTTAGCACGAATAAGTGCAACACCGCCACCCGCTACAATACCGTCTTCAACAGCGGCTCTAGTAGCATGTAGAGCATCATCAATACGATCCTTCTTTTCTTTCATTTCAACTTCAGTTGCCGCACCTACTTTAATAACAGCAACACCGCCAGTTAATTTGGCAAGTCTTTCTTGAAGTTTTTCTTTATCGTAATCTGATGTTGTTTGATCAATTTGTGTTTCAATTGATTTTACTCTATCTTCAATTAATGCTTTTTTACCTGCACCGTCAATGATAATTGTATTTTCTTTATCAACTTCTACACGAGCGGCTTTACCTAGTAGGTCGATAGTTGCACCTTCTAGTTTATGACCTGTCTCTTCACTGATCATTGTACCACCTGTAAGTACTGCAATATCTTCTAGCATTGCTTTACGTCTATCACCAAAGCCTGGTGCTTTAACAGCAACCGCTTTAAGGATACCACGCATACTATTAACTACTAGAGTTGCAAGTGCTTCGCCTTCTACATCTTCAGCAACAACCACAACTGGTTTGCCTTCACGCTGAATTTGTTCTAGGATAGGTAGTAGGTCCTGGATAGCAGTAATCTTTTTATCAGTTAAAAGAATGTATGGTTCTTCCAATACTGCTTCCATTTTTTCTTGATTGTTTACAAAGTACGGAGATAGATATCCTCTATCAAATTGCATACCTTCTACAACATCAAGTTCGTCTTGTAATATTTTACCATCTTCAACTGTGATAACACCGTTCTTACCAACTTTTTCCATTGCGTCTGAAATAAGTTGTCCGATAGTTTCTTCACTGTTTGCTGAGATTGAACCAACCTGTGCAATCTCTTTGCTTGTATTACAAGGTTTACTAATCTTTGTTAGTTCTTCAACAGCGGCTTCAACTGCTTTGTCGATACCACGTTTTAGGTCCATAGGATTCATTCCAGTTGCAACAAACTTCATACCTTCTTTGATAATGCTTTGTGCAAGTACTGTCGCAGTAGTTGTACCATCACCTGCTTTGTCGGCAGTTTTTGATGCTACTTCTTTTACGACCTGAGCACCCATGTTTTGTAGTTTATCTTCTAGTTCAATTTCTTTTGCAACTGTTACACCGTCTTTGGTAATAACTGGTGCACCGTATTGTCTTTCGAAAACTACGTTACGACCTTTCGGTCCAAGTGTTTGTTTTACAGCATTTGCTAGAATGTTTACACCTTCTACCATTTTTTCTCTGCTGTCTGCGTTAAATGTTACATTTCTTGCTGGCATACTTTTCTCCTTATTCTACAACAGCCATTATATCATCTTCATTCAATACTAGATGATTGGTTCCGTCAATTTTAACTTCACTTCCGGCATACTTTCCATAAAGAACAGTATCGCCTTCTTTAAGTACCATAGGAACAACAGTTCCGTTTTCAGCAACCTTACCAGTGCCTACTCCAACAACTGTTCCACGGTTTGGCTTTTCTGTTGCAGTGTCCGGAATAACTAGTCCAGATGCAGTTTTAGTTTCTGCGTCGATAGGTTTTACTAGTACCCTATCTCTAATTGGATTTACTTTCATTTACTTTTCTCCTTGTTAAGCAAGTTATGACAAAACCTTTTTAGCGTCTTATCATACTATTATATATGCATTGTTTGTAATTTGTCAAGACCTTCTGAATAAAGTTTGGTAGTCCGTAGGGGAATCGAACCCCTCTTTCCGCCGTGAAAGGGCGGTGTCCTAAACCGATAGACGAACGGACCTTAAACAGAATATTTCTTCCAAAGTGTGTGCAATATATAGAACCAAACTCCATTGATCATTGGTTCTATAACTGCATCAAGAGCCGCCAATTTGAAATCAGCACCCGTAATTAAATTATTACATATCATTGCAATAATGATATGACCTATTGTGTACACTACCGCAAGAACTATACTATTACCGCCTAGTATCTTTTTTAGTAGATTATAAATTCCGTATCTAAATTCACTCATTTTCTTTTTGGCCTGCCTGGAAGGATTCGAACCTCCGGCCTTCAGTTCCGCAAACTGACGTTCTATCCAACTGAACTACAGGCAGATGTTATTATAATAACATCTTTTATCTTTTTGTCAACTAGAAATATTTGTCTAATACTTCCAATTGATCGTGGTATTCAGCAATAACTTTGAGTTCTTTTTCAATTGCTTCTAAAATGTCTGGATGTTCACCAACACCTGCTGAGTTTTTCAAATAAACTTCAACATTCATTGCGTGTTTGGCAATGTGACCTTTTGCATGATCTTTGATTGCTTGAATCATATTTTCTCTAGTATATTCTGGCATGTTTTACCTTTCTGTTACTTTTCTTCTTTATAAAATACAGCATTAATTATCATTCGAAGGCCTTGTGCTTCATGATTTGCATGAACGGCTTTATGTGGTATAATGCTGTCAAACACCACAAGTCTTCCTGGAACGTAATCTATACAATATTCAAATTGTTTTGCATCTCTGCTTTTGAAAACTGTTTGTCCGTCCCAATTCTGATCCCATTTAAGGTTAGGATAATACAAAATACTTTTAGCATTATGCAAATTAAAATCTGCATGATACCTAAATAGTTCTATACCAGTATTAACGTTTAACCATGCTCTCTTCCAACTTCTTTCACCTAATTCCTTTTGCACTTCACCCCAACTTTCGTGGCGGTCAAGACCAAAATTTTCCCACTCATACTTTGGCCAATGATTCCCTAAACCGCTTGTGCTTAACATATCTGACAGTTGACTGTCATATGATATACCAAATGTTAGACTGCTGTTATACAGTGCTTGAAACCAAAGCATTCGTGTAGAATAGTCAAATAGGTCATCAAAGATTACAATGCTGTCTCCGTCTTTGGTTGTATGTTCTATTCTATTCATTACTTTATATTATCCTTCCCAATGGTGCCCAGTGAACCGGGCAATTATTGTATTATTATACGTAAGAAAGTTATAGAAGTCAAGAAAAATTATGCACTACGCCAATGAAAACTTGCCGTTTGTGGATCTGCTGTAATAGATAACGAAGCCGCTTGTACATGACCTTTTCCAATTTGACTAATAAATTCTTCAGGTGAACTTGTAACTGTAAATGATCGTTTTCCAGTATCTATTGTCATAATGGTTGATACTTCATCTGTCAAATTGTAACTTACTAATTGTACGTAAGTAATTAGGTTTCTAAATTCCTTAAAGATTATAGGACCGTCTTCAGCACCAGGCTGAATTGTTGCATCTACTTTTTCTTTTATTTCTTCCGGCTTTGTTTCATATACTTCGTCATAATTTGTTACCAATGATTTTAACACACCAATTACATACTCATTGAGTTTTTGATTATCAAATGTTTTTAATTTTTTATTAAGTATCGGTAATGTGTTTTCACTAATTGTGTATGTTGGTGTATTTTTTGTAGTTGGCAAATCCTCGTCACTAATTCCTAATTTTTTATATAAATTTTTGAAGTTGGCTAAAGCACCCTTTCCGTCTTGGATTGCTGTTCCGTTAAGTCTGGCACCACTGCCCTTGATTTTTGATCCTGCCTTAACTTCTACTCCAAGAGTTTTGCCGTCCATTTTTACAGCAAGGTCTCCTTTTACGCCACCTGTACCTGTGGATACCGGACTACCAATAGCACTTAACAAAATTTCTGCTGGACCTAACGCACCGCCTGTTCCTGCTTCGCCTTTGAAATTGATTAGATCGTTAACTACTACATCATATACATCTTTGTGTTTAATAACAAAATTATCAATAGTACCTTGTTTTGCTTTAATCATGCTAGGCATATTCAATACATTTCCAGCAACACAATCTTTTACGAAATCCATTACTTGCTGTTCAGTGAGTTCATTTTCTAGATAAACTTTGTTAAAGAACAATGTAAACAAACCGCTTTTTAAGCCTTCTAATGCTTTCAATGCATTTGCCTGTTTTTTCTTTTCTTTGCTATTATATTTTTCATTAGGATCAGGATCGATGTAATTGGCTACTTTCTTAGCAAGAGTTTTTATCTCATTATTTAGATCTTGTATAATTTCTTGTGAATGTTGCACCGCTTCTTCGCGTCCTTCTTGTCGACCTTTTTCAACTCGTGTAGCACTTAGATCTCTAATATCTCTTAACATTTTATCTCTAATAGTTCTAACATTAGCATCTTGCATATCTAAACCTAGTTCTAAAATTCTTTGATTTACAATCGCTTCAAATTTATCATATTGTAAAGCAGTTTGAGCATCTTCTAATACTTCTACTGATTCTATTTCTGTGTTTGCAAGTTGTTGTAGTTTTTTTAGATAACTTGATACTACACTTTTTACTCTAGTAAATAGATCATTATCTTGTTCTGCCGCTGGTTGTAAATCTGCAAGTGCTTGTGCTAGTTCAGGATCTACAGGCTTTCCGCTTTGAACCCTCTGCATATCTACAGGAGTAATCGGGTCTTCGGTTAATCTTGTGAATTCTAGTGCTCTCATATCAGTATTTAGTCTAATTTTGGAAATAAAGCATCTGTGCAAAACAGTTCAACATCACGCTCATTAAGTCCTAGCGACTTCATTACTTTAGGAGTATGTGGATTCTGTTGCTGATTATGACAGTAAAAATTCTGTGCGCCTTTGGTAATATCTATATTTGCGTTGCCTGTGTATTCACCAATGCTATCAAAGTATGTTCTTAGATTTGCAGTTGCAAGATCAACTATTGCTGTTGCTTCTTCTTCCGTGCTTACATTGCCTGCGGCAATCATGCTGGGTGTAAAAATGTTTTGTGCCCACTCTGGAAGTTCTCGCTTTTTGCTAGGAATAAAATCCTTAACAGCATCTTCGTACCATTCTACAAGTGGGTGGTCTTCACCTCCGCTACTTGCTGAAAAATCATGAAATGCACCTGTCATCTTGTTCTTACCTGCAATAACATCAAACCCGTAAATAGGTCCGTCATTGTTCAGTACAGGAAAACAGCATACGTGCATCATCCATAGTCCTTTAGATTCACGAGCATCAACAACGTCAATGTGTGCTCTGCGTACATCTCTGTTTGCCCATACTCTGTTTATCCAACCGTTGTCCGGTTGATTAAATTGACCCATTCCGGGTTCTTCAACTTCACCGCAGTGTTCGTCGAATATATCAATAATCTCGTCTTTGCATGAAATTAGTTTGTTCCAAATCACACTCATTTAATTTCAATCTCCATCAATTCTTTGAAAGTATCAGTAGCAAATTCAAAACAGATTTTTGCTTCATCTGCCATGTTGTCATCTAGTTTTGCTCTGATGCTATCTTTTAATGTTGCAATTTCACCATCAAACTCGTACATAGTACCAGCGCCTGGAATTTTCTTTTTAATCATTTGTCCGCCGCTTAGATCTCCCATGTGTCTTACATAGATATGAGACATTATTTTGTGTGGGTCGTCCATGATACTTTTGATGTGTTGCATATACCTATTAGTAGAGTCTAGTATAATAGGTTGTTCTTTTTCAGTCCACAGTTCCATAAAGTCAGCGTGTATTCTAGAGGCTCTTTTAACTTCAAAGATACCGTCTAGTAGACCGTGACTCATAGCAACTGTTTCAAGAATATTATAGCATGGATGTTGATTAAACAAAAAGGTTGCATAGAGTTTAGGATCAATAGATCCGCTCATTAGAACCTTTACAAATTCTTGACGTTCTGCGTTTTTATGATGTTCCCAAGTAAGTTCTTTAATAGTAGTCATGCTACTATTTAAACTTATTATTCTGGCTCGACCTTAATTGCGAGTGGAAATCCTGAGTCTCTAGCAAGTACTGTTGTTTCTACACCTTTTTGTTCTGCAATTTCATATGTAAAAACACCTGCGATTCCTTCGCCTTTTGTGTGTACTTCTTGGGTAATTTGATTTGCTTTCTTTTCGCTATGCTTAAAGATTGTCATTAACACACTAACAACAAAGTCCATAGGGGTTAAATCGTCATTGAAAAATACAACCTTGTATAGTCCAGGTTCTTCAAACTTGTCAGCAATTTTATCCTTAGTAACTGTTGCTGTAGATTCTTGTGTCATTATTGTTTCCTCTTAATTGTATTTAACTATGCTAACATCATCTAAAAAATAATGCAACATCTAAATATGAGGGAGAGTACCAAAACTCTCCCCCACAATCCAAACTACTTACTTGATTTCAATAGTTTTTGGCTTTTTAGCCTCTGGAATGATTCTTTCCAAAGAGATTTTTAAGAGGCCGTCTTTCAACTCAGCGCCTTGTACTTCTACATCATCAGCAATAGTAAAAGACTTTGTAAAGTGTCTTTTTGAAATGCCTTTGTAGATAGTTCCATCTTGCTCGTCTTTGTCTTTTGCCTCATGCACAGACTTGATTGTAACTACGCTGTCAGCGTATTGTACATCAATATCCTTTTTGCTGAATCCAGCCAAAGCAACTTCAATATCATAGGTGTAGTCACCTGTTCTTACGATATTGTAAGGTGGATAGTTAACTGATGGAGTGTTGAAGAAATCATCTTCGAACATTCTTTCGAAACGATCGAACATAGGATCGAATCCTACAGTTACTGGTCTTAGTTGATTAAAGATTGATAGGGATTTGTTTGTCATGTTTTTTCTCCTTTATTAAGCAAGTTTAACGTAGGTCCTATCAAGCAACCTACATTTTTATTTATACAACAACTATTTGCTGTATACATATTATATATGCATTCTTTTAAAAATTACAAGACCATTTGGCAATTTTTTTGCTCAAAAAATGCTAAATATAATATACGCACATTATGGACATCATATGAAACACATAGAAAAATTTGAACAAGCAATAGAATCATTAAAAGATGAAGGACGTTATAGAGTGTTTAATGATATCCTTAGAGAATGTGGAGATTTTCCAAAAGCAATCTGGTACTCAAAATACGCAATAAGCAAAATTATAAATTGGTGTAGCAATGACTATCTAGGCATGGGTCAGCACGAATTTGTTATTAAGGCAATGCAAACAGCACTAGAAACAGCAGGCGCTGGTAGCGGCGGTACACGTAACATATCAGGTACTACACACTATCATGTAGCACTAGAAGCAGAACTTGCTAAACTGCACAACAAAGAAGCCGCATTGCTTTTTACAAGTGCTTTTAATGCAAACGAAACTACACTAGAAACAGTTGCTAAGATTATACCAGACATTACGTTTATTAGTGACAGTAAAAATCACAGTTCGCTAATACAAGGTATAAGACATTCACGTGCCAACAAGGTTATTTGGACACACAACGATTTACAAGAACTAGAACTTAAACTTCAACAAATTAAAGGACCTAAAATGGTTGTATTCGAATCAGTTTACTCTATGGACGGTGATATTGCTCCTGTCAAAGATATTGTTGACTTGTGTAAAAAATACGATGCTATCAGTTACATTGACGAAGTACATGCTGTAGGCTTGTATGGTCCTAGTGGTGCCGGAGTGTGTGAGGAGAGAGATGTAGAGCCTGATATAATCAACGGAACTCTTGCAAAGGCTTATGGAGTACAAGGTGGTTACATAGCCGCTAGTAAAACATTTATTGATGCTATAAGAAGTTATGCTCCTGCATTTATATTCACAACTTCAATGTCGCCTGTTATTTGTGCAGGTGCTCTTGCATCAGTTAAGTATGTTAAAGAACATGCTGACCTAAGAGTAATGATACAAATTAAAGCAGAAGAATTAAAAAGAAAGTTACAAGATCGTAATATTCCTGTGTTAGAAAACAGCAGTCATATTGTGCCTGTTATGATTAAAGATCCTGTAAAATGTAAACAAATTTCAGATGACCTTCTATATAAAGATGGCATCTACGTACAACCAATTAACTATCCAACAGTTGATAAGGGTACAGAACGATTACGTTTTTGTCCAGGACCTAATCACACTTCAGCAATGATGGACGAATTAGTTGATAAACTAATTGTAGTGTTAGAAAGGCACAAAATAATATGAATAAAATAAAGAAATATCTATACCAAGGGTTTGGATTTTTCTGTGTAGGTATGGCCTATATAGGATTTATTACTCCTGGTATTCCTTTTTCAATCTTCCTTGTAATGGCGGCTTGGGCATTTGCAAAGAGTTCACCAAAGATGGAAGCATGGTTATACAACCATCCGTGGTTTGGTAAATTCTTAACTAACTGGAATAAGAAAAGAGTATTTCCAACTAAAGGCAAATACGCAATGGTAATTGTTATGGCTTCAACACTTGCAATTACATTTCATGCGACAGGTAACCTAAAGGCTGTTCTGTGGTCAGGACTCTTTATGTTAGGTGTTGCTATCTGGGCGTGGAGATATCCAGGTTCTGTAGACGAATATAATAGACGTATTAAAGAAGGTAAAAGGGTAGCGTGGCTGAAATAGTGCCGGACTTTAATCAAATGGACGGAGTAGAAGTACTACTCTATTTAATTTTTAACGAACCGTTCTTTTGGGGAATAATAAGTTTAGGAATTGTGATCGCCTTTGCCTGTGCTATATTTGATATTACACTAGGTAAAGACGATCACCATCCTTATTAAGCCGCTTCTACAACTTTACTGTTTAGATATTCCATTACATTTTCAGGTGAAGTTTCACCGTACGGATCTGGATTATCTGCACTTGCTTCAGGCTCAACGAACATTCTTTCAACCTTACTATCGTTAATTACAACAGCAAAACGTCGTGATCGTTTACCAAAACCAACTGCACTCATATCAACAAGCATATCCAATGACTTAGCAAAATCACCGTTGCCATCTGGAATTACTTTGATATTTTTAATGCCTAGGTGTTGTGCCCAAGCATTCATTACGAAACTATCATTGACACTCGATACATAAATTTCATCGATGTCATTGTCAATAATCGTTTCATAATTTTCTTCAAACCCTGGAAGTTGATAAGTTGAACAGGTTGGTGTAAACGCACCTGGTAGTGAGAATACTAAAACTCTCTTACCACCAAATAGTTCAGTTGTAGTTTTACCTACAAACTCGCCACCAATTGGGCAACCACCTTCTTCAGGTTGTTCGTCGCCTACGCGACATTGAAAAGTGATCTCTGGGATCGCATAGTTGTCATTCATAAGTGTGTGTCTCCTATATTAGTCTTGACAATTATTGTTTATATTACTAAACAAATACTTTATTAAATTGTGAATTAGCACGAACAAATGTCGCACATTTACTCAACTGTTTTAATGTTGGTGCCCCAACATAAGTACAAGTAGAACGCAAACCACCCAAAATATTTTGAATAGTATCGCCCACTGGTCCTCTGTAAGGCACAAGAATTTCTCTTCCTTCACTGCTTCTATAATCCTTAAGTCCGCCAAAATGCTTTTTATTTGCGGCATCCGAACTCATGCCGTAAAACTGTACAAACTGTTTTTCTTCATAGTGTGGCATAAAGTTGCCATTTTCTAATCGTGTTGCTTCTTTGCTTTCAAACCATTTAGAGATAATGTCTCCTCCACCTTCAGTGTGACCTGCCAACATTCCTCCTAACATAACAAAATCGGCACCTCCAGCAAAGGCTTTAGCAACATCACCAGGACAAGTACATCCACCGTCAGCGATAATATGGCCACCAAGACCATGTGCCGCATCGGCGCACTCAATAACTGCCGATAGTTGAGGATAACCAACCCCAGTTTGTATACGAGTAGTACAAACAGAGCCTGGACCAATGCCCACTTTAACAATGTCTGCTCCTTTTAGGATAAGTTCTTGTGTTTGATCTCCGGTAACAACATTACCAGCAATAATTACAATATTACTAAATTGATTACGTAAACTTTCAATGTATTCAGCAAAAAACTTTGTGTATCCGTTTGCTACATCAACACATACATATTTGATAGCACCGTCTGTAAGTTCCATTACATTCATAAACTTGTCCATATCACGTTGTGTGATACCCATGCTATAGGCAACGTGTTCTTTTCGTTTATCTTTTAGTATCGAACTTTTTGGATCAAAGAAACTTACAAGATTGTTTACTTCGTATGTTTTTACTAGACAGGTAAACAACCCTAGTTCTGCAAACTTGTCAGCCATTTCAAATGTACCAACTCCGTCCATGTTAGCCGCCATAATAGGAACACCCTTATAGTGCGGATTGCTTTCAGGACGTAGTATTTCCATGCTCATTTCCTGCGGTGTGTAATTGCGAAACGTATACCTTCGTTCCACACTTACATCTTTACGACTACCTAGTGTGCTTCGCTTAGGACGTAGCAATACATCACTGTAATCTAATTTTAAATCTGCTTCAATTCTCATTGTCTTATCTTTCCAAAGTTCATAGATAGTGACACTCTGTCATGTTCTTTGTTTAGGTTAGTAGTTACAGAGTGTTTCACCCAACCCGGGAAAACTACTAACAATCCTGTATAAGGAGTAATGCTGATTGAACGTGCTGTAATGTTCGTTTTATTAGGAATAGAACTTGTGTAATACTGCGAATCATCTTGCCTATGAACTACTATATCACCCATATCTTTTGCAGGAACATTTACATAATAGTTTGCTACTAACAATGAATTAGGGTGGTTGTGTGCGTCATTACTACCACCAAACGGATTAATGTTTAGCCAATAGTTTTGTAAATCGCATTTAGGAAAATCTAAATCAACTGCTACTTTATCAATGCAAGTTTGAATATCATTTTTTAAGTATTGCAATGACAGTGGAAATACATGTTCCATTTTTGCATTGTTTTTCTTATCTGCTGTGTTGAAACTTTGTTTGCCGCCGTGTAAATTAATGTCTAGTGTATTGGCTTGATATGCCCAGTCTAGTAATCTTTTATTGTCCGTAACTAGGTCGAACTGAACCACAGGTGTTGCAAAATAATCTACTCTTTTCATTTTGTAACCTTAAGATCACTATATGCTTTCTGAACACACTTTGCTTGAAAATAACAATCCGCAAGTGCATTGTGTGCCTCTTGTCTTATTGCTTTACGCGGATCTTCTGGTAATAAATTAAACAACGTTCTGCTATCTCTAATCTGCCAAAAGTTCCATGGCAAAGGTTTGTTTAAACTTCTGTATAAGTCTTCTAGTATAACAATATCAAACGCAGGACCTTGTGCCCAAATTACATCAACACCAACAAGAAACTTGTTTAGTTCTCGTGTAGTTTGTTCTAGATCAATACGTCCTTCTTCAGTGAATGCTTCTTCTTGAATATTTTTAGGCTGTTTACCCCACCATTCCAGTGTGCTTTCATCTTGACTTCTTCCAAGTGTTACTTGTTCGTCAACATTTATCTTTTGATATATTCCGTTGTTAGGATCTTCATCTGTAAACGGATTAAATTTTATTGCACCTAGTGTTAATATCACACAATCCGGTTTAGTGCCTAGTGTTTCTAGGTCTATCATTGCATGGGTAGCCATAAATCTGCCTTAAAATAAATCTTGTTGTTTTTTAATAGCCTTTAACTGTCGAATTCTAGCCGCCTTTTTTGCTTCTCTACGTTTGTCGGAAGGTTTAGTATAGTGCTCTCTGTCCTTAATTTCTTTAAGGATACCACTATCTGCTATCTTCCTTTTAAACTTACGAAGAGCCTTTGCAAAATCAGCAGGACTATCACCGTGAACTTTCACGCCTAGTCCGAAGTCACCATCTCTGGAACTTGCCATTGTTCTTACTCTAACCTTTTTTGCCATTTTCCTCTTTCTTTGTTTTATATAGTTTTATTGCTTTGTCTGGATCATCAACGGCTTCTTTGTTAATAGTAATGCCTGACAACCCTTCTTTTACTAACGAATTGCTTTTGTATTGCCATTGTAACAAAATGTTTTCTAGTATTGATTTAATACCTCTTGCATTTGTTTTTAACTCTTTTGCTTTATGTGCAATATAAGCCATAGCCTCATTAGTAATTTCTAAATCTACACCGTCAATATTAAACAGATATCTGTATTGCTTGTACAATGCGTTTTTAGGTTCTTTCATTATACTAACTAATTGCGGTTCTGTCAACTCATTAACATGAGTAATTAATCCAAAACGGCCAATAAACTCCGGAATGAATCCGTATTTGATAAGATCTTCTGGTTCGACCTTGGATAAATCTCCTGACTGATTTTCATCTGTTAGATCTACTCCAAAACCAATGCCGCCTTTATTTAATCGATCGTCAACAAGTTTTTCAAGTCCAATAAAAGCACCGCCTACAATAAAAAGTATTTTGGAAGTATCAACGTCAACCATTTCTTGTCCAGGATGTTTTCTTTTTCCACCTGTTGCATTTACACGAACTTTGGTACCTTCAATAATTTTAAGTAGTCCTTGTTGCACACCTTCACCGCTTACATCTCTAGTAATGCTTACGTTTTGTTGTTTCTTTGTTACTTTATCAATTTCATCAATAAAAACAATTCCGTGTTCTGCTTTTTCGACATCACCTTCAGATTCAGTAAGCAATCTAGTAATAATACTTTCTACATCATCGCCAACGTAACCTGCTTCAGTAAGTGTTGTTGCATCACAGATAGCAAACGGAACTCCTAAATAATCTGCAATAGTTTGTGCTAACAATGTCTTACCACTACCAGTAGGACCCATTACCATTACATTTGTTTTATCTAGTTTAAGTTCTTTGCTTGGGTTGAATATCTTTTTATAATGCTGTGCAACTGCAACACTTAATGCCATTTTAGCATTGTCCTGTCCAATTACATGTTGATTAAGTATTTCATTAATCATTTCAGGGTTGAGTTTTTTAAAATCGAGTTGTTTCTTTCCTGTGCCGGCTTTGTTTAACTCGCCTATCTTTTCTTCACGAAGTATGTTACCACAAAGGTCAACACATTCGTTACATATTTTTGCACCATTGCCTACAATTAATTTGTGTACTTCGTCACGCTTCTTTCCACAAAAATCGCAGAGGTAACTATTTTCCGTTTCTTTGCTCATAAATCCTATCCAAAAATTCTGTAACAGATGACACTTTGTTTTGATTTAACAAACCGTAAATCTCACTGCTGTTTTCATCTCCAGTATAATAATAAACATTGCTCTGACTTAACATATAACTAGTATATTTTACACTAATATCACCGGTGTTGTCAAGATTAATATAGGTACTATTTTTACCATCTACAGTCTCAAGTAACCAAGTTGGATTGCTTTCGTTATTATATACGTAAATGTTAACTTCTTCTGAAACATCATTTTTTGCCATAAACATACTCACCTGTTCTTGTTCTTGAGGTGTAGTATTGATTAGATTAAACGTATGATTGTTGTTGTGTAATCTATCTGGCGGACTTATAAGATTAATTTTCTTTGTCAAGTTTTGCCTCTTTTTTTATTGCACTAATTATTTTATCTTTTTCTTTACCTTCGAAGTCATCGATTGAGAGTTTGCCTTCTTTGATCCTTTTAAGTGTTTCTGCCATTTTTCTTTGACTAGCGTCCCTATACTGTTGTTCATTGATTTCAAGTTTCTTAATCGCATTTGCATCGAACTCCTGTCTTTTTGTTTCTATTGTATTCCAAAGTCCTTGTTTTTGTTCTTCATTTTGAATAAAGCCTTGTGGCTCAATTACTTCTGTATATTGTTCTTTTCCTGGAACTTCTGGATTTTCTTCTGCTTCTTGGTTTGCTTTTTCGACCCATTCATTCCAAGCATCTAGATCATCTTTGGATTTAGGCCAATCACCTTCTTCTTTCATAGTAGTTATTGTAGAATCTACTCCGTCATTTACTTTTTCGTTTGCAAAGAAAAACGGATTAGCAGTTTTTACATACTGTTTAGAAGGTTGTTGTTCTTCAACAGGAGCGTTGAAGTCTATTTCCTGTTGATTAGGATCAACATACTTTTCTTCTTCAACAATCTGTTTAGGTTCTACAGGGTCAGGATCTATATTATTCCAGAGGAGATATTGACCGTCCTTTTTTTTTGAAAGTTGCGGCTCTGGTGTAGGCTCTTCTACTGTTTCTTCTACTTCTGGTTGTGGATCAGGATCACTTGGTTCAGGATTCGGATCGTCTTCTGGCTTTCCCGGCAAACTACCGCCCTTCTGTTCTCTATTCCAATTGAAAGTGTACTGACTTGCAATTAGTAATAGAACGGCTAGTGGGTCAAACACAAATATAATAATAATGATTACCCAACGTACAGCCGCTTCAAGAAGATTGTTATCTGCTTGTTCACCGTAGATAAATTCAGCAATATACTTGATTGGTCCTACTTCTGCTTCTAGTTTACGATACTCTTTTTCGTATCCAAACTTTTCTTCATTTACTTCGTCAATCTTGACTTGTTCTGTTTCGATAAAACCTTCTAGTTCTTCTACACGACTGTCAATGTCTACTGTTTTTGTATTTGCTTGATTACGTAGATTTTGAATACGATCATTGATTGCTTTAATATCACCTGCATACTTGGCATCAATTTTAGCCAAGTCTTCATCTAATTTTGTATTGATAGCAAGGATTTCTTTTTGTGCCCTTGATGCTACACTTAGTTCATTGTTCTTTGCTTTTTTAACTGCATCATCATATGCTTTTGTTCCGCCGAATGATCCTTCAAACTTTTTCTCAGCGGCGGCAATTTCTGCATCACGTCTATCTTGTGCTTGAGTGATACGTGTTTGTTGTTGTTCTATTTCAAACTTAGCATCTGCTCTAACAGCATCTTTTTCGCCTTTAATACGAGCATAAATTTTGTCTAAGCCTAGTTCTTCTTTTTCAACAAGGCTGTCTACACGAACATCTTCACCTGACATTAAACGATCTAGTTCGCTACGCCATCTTTCAATCTTTGCACTGCTACGTGTTTCTTTGTCGTCCAGTGTTTCAATTAGAGCAACCTGCTCTTGTGATAATGATGTTTGTTCTATATGTGCTTTAGAAAGGAATCCAAAGATACCCATTGAAGTAATAAACATGAGTACAAATACTGCAATACTCAAATATGTTTTAAGCCACCATGTTGCTTGGCTCCAGTATCTGTGTAACCATACTGCTGTGACCAGTTTGCCTACCTCTAATGCTACACCCATAATAATAATGGGAATAACCGCGGCCGCGAAAATAGCGGCTAATCCTGCTACGGAATAGTATATTGCAACTGCACTAATTGTAAGTGCAGATAAAAATGTTATAAGTCCTAATATCATGTTTATATTTAACCTTTACTTGTTAAGTTAAAATATATACAGTTTTAGACACGTTGTCAATTAGTTTTTTAAGGTAATTGTCCAACTTGCGGCTTCGTTATATGTACAAGCATCGTACAACCATAATCTGTGATTAGATTGATAAGCAACCTTAGTTTCTGTTGTCCTACAATAACCACCACTTACAGGATAACTTACTAACACTTTTGAATAACCGTGAGCATTAGTATTTGAATCCCACCACCTTACGTCTTCACCTGTATGGCTTTGTCTTAGTGCTATCATAACTGCATTGTTATGAAGTTTAGTGCTACTTTGTGGCAAATTCCATTTAAGGTCTTCATACAACTTCCAACCCATTTGCCAAGTTGATTCTATGCGTTCGTGATTGTTGTGTACAATAATGTTCTTAGATACTGGACCGCCTTGTCCTGCACATGCACCTAAAAATAATACGCCACTAATGGCTAGGCATCGGAACAACAACCCAATACCCTGTTGCTTCGTCACCGACGAAACACGACATTCCTGGTTCCCAAACACTTGTACCTCCTATATTCATTGGATGATAGAATATACCACACTCTTTTGCTACACCTGTTTTAACAAGTGGGTGGTCCATACCATCAGACTTATCACTACATTGAACTACGGTTTTTGTGCTTACTGCATCACCGTTAGCATCGGTATCTGTTATAATGGTTTGCTCTGTGTTACAATATGGTTTAGGTTTAAACTCATTACTAACAACTTTAGATGTAGAACTACACGCACCTAAAGTCAGAGCAAACGCAATGATAAAAAGATACTTCATGCTCTTAGTTCCTTACGTTTGCTTCTTTGGCTTCTTCGATAAGCCTATTAAACACATCTAATGGCATTTTAATTCGTACATAAGTGTGTACTCTGCCAGTAGAACCAAGTTCATAAGCATATCGCTTAACTTCTAGGTGTTCTCTAATAATAGTATCAGATACACTGTGTTCTACAAGTGTTCTTGTTTCTCTGTTGTCGTTTTTAATATCAACAACAGTTTTAGAATTTACAGTACCGTTAATACGTTCTGCATATCCTTTTACTGCGAAAGCATAAGCCTGTGCTTCACTTGCCTGTTCAAACTTACTTTCACCCATGCCACAAGCATAAGCATAATCTGTTTTCCAGAACAAGAAACCTTCACTGCCTATTTGCTCACAGTCTGCATACCAACTAGGGTGTGCTTTTGTTTCTCTTACATCAATGGTCTTCATTGTAGTACAAGCACTCATAAGTGTTGCAACAAGTCCTACCAACAATGTGTTTTTTAGTACGCCTTTCATATTAGCCTCCTTTATTAGCCTATGTTTATATAATAACATCTTTACCGGTTTTGTCAACCGCATAATGTTAATTTCGCCTCATTTTGGCAATCTCAGTTGCCTGTTTAGTTCCAGTTTTATCATCGTCATCTGCAAACACAGGAACCATATTGGATTTGTGCATTGTAGCAATTCCTACCAATTTACGTTCTCCAGTGTACTGTAATGGTTCACGTTTGGTTGCAGGTTGAAAACTTCTTTCTGTAGTAAGACTAGGTATGTGAGGTGTTTCTCTAACATACGGTCCACTATAATGCCACGGAGTATTCATTACAGTTTCAGTCTTTTTCTTAGGTTTGTACTGTCCGTGAACATAATCAATATATTCGTCAATGGTCATGATTTTGTCATGCATACCAATCTGTTTCATATGCTTATTGTGTACACGACATTCTTCTGTCCATTTTGCTATCTTTGCTTTTGTAATTTTACGTTTACGTTTTTTAGTGTTAGTGGTAGTAAGACCACGTGCTAGATGCATTGTCATTTGAAGTTCCTGTTTTTTATTGTAGAAAGAATTATATCACCGTACTGTTCATTTGTGCTCCATGGAGCAATAAGTGGAACCAATTTATCATAATCTCTATCAATGTCATGATATTGTCTGTCTCGCTCTTTTCTAAGATCTTCATATGCACGATGTGTGTTTAGTGTTCTAATTGCATCACGCACACTGTCGCATTTGGTTTTATATTTTTTAACACCAAAACGTGCATTCGGTAGATCCAGAGGTTTTATCTGTGGTGTTTTGGGATCCCATGTTCTAAGACCAAACAGTGCATTGCCTTCTATAGCAAATCGTGATGTACCCCAACCGGATTCAATACCTGCCATTGCAATAATAAGTCCTGAAGGTATTCTATCTTCAGGCATCGTTGTGTAGTTTAAAAAGTCTACACATTTGTTTACTGCTTGAATAAAACTTTCTTCATCTGTGTATTGAAACTCAGGTTCCTGTAATCCAAGAGCCTGTGCTGTCTGTACAGAAAACATGTGTTCTTCTGTTCTTATTTCTTCTTGAACATACCAATTTGGATTAAACGTTCCGTACAAATATGCACCTATAATCACTACTAATAGTGATGCATAAAATATTAACTTACGTTTAATATTAGATGTAATAACTATCTCAGGTTTTTTGTGTTTACTTGACATATACTATCCAATTGCCTTGTTAGAACCCTTCGAACATCTTGCCAATACTTTAACGCCCAAGCATCCTGTGACGCATTGTCCTGCATATCTTGAACAACTTTATCAACTGATGCTAGGCGTCTTGCCCACAGTTGTATAGCATTGTCCCTGTCAGTATGTTTGTACCAATCTCTAAACTGCATTAACTGTCGCCGTTTAAAGTTTTGGCTAGTTCACTTGCTTCTTTTTGAAAGCGTCTTGGAAGACCTGTCCAACGAGTTACTTCGCCGTCTGAGTTGATCTTGAAAGACCCTGCAACTGTATAGATTTCGTTGCCATCTTTATCTTCTGCGATAAACTTTCTAACAACTCCATTAATAATACCATTGCCTGTATCTCTGCCTAGTTCCCATTTGTATTTGCCTGATGGGCCTTCATAAACATTCTCGTCACCCCATGTCGTACGACAGATGGACTTAATGTTATCAAGTACCTCTTTGCTTTTTGCCATTTTTAGCCTCCGTGTATTTTTTTTAGTATTACCATTAATACCAGTAATACCATTATAATACACTAGATCCGTTTGATTGTCAATTGGTGATTTTACCAATTTTACCAGTTTTTGTTTTTCTTTGGAATTTACGTCTTGATCAGACGATTTGAGTGTTGCTTCAGTCATGCCTATTCTCCTTTTTTGTATGCCTATGCTTCTAAGTTGCCTTAGTAAGTGTATTTATTTTGGAAGTTTTACTTTGCCTTCTCTTAAGAGTTTATCTCTATTGACCATATGTTTGGCTTGTATTTCTTCTTTGCTACCACCAAAGTAGGCCACAGCATGACCTTCTTCAACTAAAACGTCCGTAACCATTCTTCCGTCAACGGAAACGAAATCGCCCAGGATACGTCCAAACTTACCTTTCATATCCTCGCCATTTTTGTTAATTTGTGTTTTTAGAACGGCAGTTTTGCCAAGTAGTTGTTTAAGTCTTGTTTTGGAAGCCAACCCAAAAACTTTTTCTACTTTATCTCGTGTTCTTGATTCTGGTGTATCAATGCCCATTATACGAACACGCTCATCTGAAAGAACCACACCAAAACCTAAATCAATATCGACATCCACCGTATCGCCGTCGACGACCTTTAGGACTTTAACCTTATACTCATACATACCCTTGCTCCTTGTTTTGTATTATATGAGTATTTATTTAATTTGGGGGTATTATACTGATGCGTATGCTATTTCACGCCATGCACCACTTAGGTACACTACCATGGTTTGATCACCACGGAGAATTGGATCCCATCCAGTGCCATCTGCGATAGCAACCATTCCGTTCAC
>Ga0222718_10001443_pt1 | contig 22718 bp, 16 predicted proteins | sample C33_27DmetaG_FD_165045 | JGI IMG/M metagenome (GOLD analysis project Ga0222718, IMG submission 165045) | Estuarine water microbial communities from San Francisco Bay, California, United States - C33_27D | ecosystem: Environmental > Aquatic > Marine > Unclassified | place: USA: California...
ATTCCCACCCATCATAGCTTTTGATTGGCCCATCCACGTAGAAGCTCCAGCTTTGTCGCTAGGTTTACCAAAGTTTACTGAGTAAAAACCTTCTGCTTGGGCTTTGAAGTTGAGCAACTCAGACAGATTCTGTTGGAACTCAGCTTGTGTTTGTGGGGTGGCTGTATAATAGTTTAGATTCTTTGCTAGCCGATCTGCCATCTCTTTGTATATAGCTCTATGTCTTGGGAACATAGACTCACTATCAGGTCTTAACGACTCTGCATACTCAGTCATCATCTCTTGCTTGTTTTCACCTTTTTTATTAAAGGTGTCCATAGATGATTTAAATCTTGATGCGTAATCTGCTGCGTTCATCGTTTCTGTTCAAATTTTCTAAACAATGATCTTACATATCTATGCAAGTCTGTGTCTCCACCATTAGACATGCTCATCATGTTTTGAGTCTGTTCTGGATTGAATATGGTTTCACCTCCAGTCATCTCTCCAATCTTTCTTCCTTTACGTATAATATCAATAGGGTTGGCTCTATGAGAAAAGCTTCCTGGGGTTTTAACTAACCCTCCATCATCAAAAGGAAGCATTGGGTATTGATCTTTTGTTTTCTCATAATCTTTAGTGACAAGCAACGCATCAGAAAAATCGTTTCCATTTCCGCTTTTCATGCCGCTAAACATACCAGCAAAGTCACCCTGCCCTACTTGACCTAACAATGTGCTACCAAGATCAAACCACATTTGTTTCTTAGCATCTTGAGCTTCTCTTCCAGCTTTTCTAGCTGTATCAAATTGACCTTGAGCTCGTTTAATGTTCTCGTCTTTTACCCTCTGTTCTTGACCAGCGTAAGCTTGTAAAGCGCTTTGCTGTCTAGCAAAACTATCAGCTTCTATCTGAGCTCTATTCTGAGCTGCCTGTTGAGCCATTGCAGCCCCAGCACCAATGATAGCTTTAGCTCCTCCAGCTTTCATAGCCCCTACATTGGAAGCTTCAGACGCTGCTTGCTGTTGTCTAAGCAAGTCTGCTGCTGGATCTTGACGGCTCATACTAAGGTACTTGTTCCAAGAATCAGAAACCCCGTATTGAGGTCCAAGCTGTCCCTTCATAGCCGCTGCTTCGTCAGCTGCTTGCCTCTCTATCTCTGTCTTCAATCCTTTTTGACCTCCTATGAAGTCAAGAGCCATTGGTCCATATTTTGCTATCGCTGATATTAGTTGCGGTGGTATCATAATGCGAATTTACGTTTTTATTGATTAAATGAGTGAGATAGCTTGGATTCTGATATGTGTGCGTTGACGCAGTACACTTCATCGTTAAACGATTGGTTTGAATCAAGTTTGATTTTCATCCAGTGACCTCTCAAGCTTTCCCCGTTAGAGTACTGAGGTAGAATTACATAAAGCTCTTTGTCTAAAGAATCTTCAGTTACCGTCACGTTAGCTTCTATCTTGTTTTCATTGTGTGATATAGAAAGTATACTAGCAGTATTTTCTCCTGCCTCCATCGGAACAAACACTCCATTGTCATTCTTATAAACCAAGGCAGAACCAACTTGCAAAGCAGTCCTAGAGAAGTCTGTCTCTGCTAATGTTATTTGAACAGTTGAAACTCCTGTTATCTTACCTATGTGGCGATATCTTGTATTGCTGTTCGTTTTATATGCTTGAGCATAAAAAGCGTTTTCTTTTCTTTTAAAGAAACTGGCGTTGATAAAAACATCGTCTCCTGCATTGTTGTTTATGTCAGTAGACAAAGTGCAATTAAGCTGTCTAGTTGATGCCCCAGACTCATAAGAAACAGCATTGAGTACTTTAACTTTAGATGGATCGTTGTTAGCGACAACCTCTATGTAAAACCAGTAAGTTGGAGTTTCTTCTAGGTAGTAAGCACCACTGCTAGCGTTTGAATGACTCCATACTATTCTATCAGTATAGCCATCAGTTGCGCTATTTTTGTAAGTAATCATCTTACTGTCCACACAATCAAAGAAGTCTGGTATAAACGAGTAGAAGCTTTGCCACCAGCCTTTTGGTGCGTTATACCCTAGAGTGAACACATTCTCCATTGACACATAGTACGTATCAGAAGCTGTGTCATATCCGCTGACTATCTTTCTGTTTGTGTTGTTAGAGCTGCTAAGCTGATCGTAGAAATAAGACTCAACACCTTTTTTGGATATCGGTGTAAGCTGGTCTGCGGAATATCTTAATAGAGCCCTTCTAGAGCGGTCACAGAAGTAAGCTTGGTTGTCAGCTATCAAAACAGAAGATCTGTCTTTGTATGACACTCCAAAGTCAGCAGAAGCGTACTGCTCCAAGCCAAGAACGTCAGTAGACATAGTAATACCAGCGCTACCGTCTGCGTACTGTATGATATTGCTCTTGCAAGGGATCATAGACATCTTGTTTTCTTGAACCCCAAGAAGGTTGCCATTGAAGTTGCCTATGTAGTTTAAAGCCCCGTACTTCTTTTCTAAATAATAGAAGTTAGACAAGGTGGCATTAAATGAGCTAAGAGACAGATTATGTACGTCTTCTTCATAAGCATCACTATACGTGATACCATTGTATCTTCTAAAAGTAGCTGCGTTTTCAAACACATAGTGAGCTCTTCCTTTGCTCCAGTCTTCTGAAGATTTGAAGTCGTTTATTCTTGAGCTTTCTATATCGTTGTTTAAGTATTCCCAATCTTTTGGAGTTCCAGAAGTCCACTGAGAGGTAGTAGCGTCATACACTCCAGACTTACATGCCACCTTTTTCCACCATACATCCCCGTTAAAAACTTTTACAACTGGTCCGTGATTAGATGCGTATTTGCCAGAACTACTCAATACAGGGTGTCTTTCTCCTATTTCGTAATAAGGTCGATCTTCTGAAAGATCTCTTGGCGTTAGTAACTCTACCACACACCCTTGACCCCACAAAGTAGTAGCTTGAGATACTGACGTTGATGATGGGTAGTTTGTTCCTGTTACTTGATACCAATCAAACCCTTGATAAGATAAGTTTTCTTCCAACTGACCAACAGTTACAGTATTCCCTTGTGTTATTTTTGGCTGATCTATAACCAAAAAAGTACCCTGATATTTTTCGTTTTCTTGAGTTGCCGTCCCATTACTTGCCCATGCGATTTTTTCGTTGTTTGAAGAAGTGAGGGTTACAACGTCTACAATATCAAACTCTATTATACTACCATCGTTGGCTTTGGGGTATACTGTTGTGCCATCATCTTGTTTGTACGAAATAACCCTCAGCTTGTCACCTGGGGTAAAAGAGTAATCCCTTAGAGCGCTTTTCTCTTTTTGGTACAAATCCAAAGTCTTTAAAGACACATACAGCTTGCCTTCGTTTAGATAGCTCAATCCATCTACTGGATTGTTGTCATTGGGTTCTGCTTCAGGGTATGCCTGACCTACCGTGTAAGTAGTAAAATCAGAAAAAGTGTTTCTTCCTGTGTAGACTATCTGATATGACTTAGCCCAAGATGGGGCATCATTTGAAAAACCTATCTCAACCCCAACAACGTTGAGTCCTTCTGGGTCGGTAAGTGCATTTGGGTCTCTTTCAGCGAAATGTTTTGCGTAAAAGTTTCCTAGTTTATTTACAAAACTAGATCTTCCGTGCTCATCATAATAAACAACGCCTATGTCGTGAGAACACCCAGCTTTAAAAGTAGCAGAGTATGGAAATCTTTCAATTTGTGTTAGCTGAGCAGTTAGATGACTACTAGAAGGCAGCTGTGTTATTGTTCCGCTAGAAGCAAAATCAAACGAGACAAAGTTATAACCAGTCTGCGTTGTTGATACATTGCTTACGCTAGCAGAATCAACATAAGGCTGGATTATAAAAACACCATCAGTTAAAGTTTGATCATTAACATTAAACTTAATTGTGGCTTGAGCGTCAAAAGATATAGCACCCCATTGGTTATTTGACGGGTCTGTTCCATAAGCGTTTGATTCGCTCCACGATATAGAAAACTCATAACTATCTATGAAGTTTTTATATTGAATCGCTAAATCCGCTATACTTATTTCTTGAGAGTTCGTTATATCGTACTCTATTAAACGAGACGCATTGTCTAAAACAAGATCTACGTCTATTTCTATATCAGCCGCTCCATCATTAAAAGTAAACGTATTTGCTTCTATATGACCACCTGAATAATCTTCAATTAAAGATATTTTTATTTGAGAGTTGGCTGGTATTATGTCAGTTGCGTTTACTGTACTTCCACTATTGCTAAAATCTAGCTGAGTTAGATTGGCAGTAGTCCAACCATTAGCTGAAGATACAGCCGTAAACACGCTTGAGGATGAATTAGAAAAAGAAAAAGAGATAGGGTATATAGCAGTTAAAGACGCAGAGATGTCTTCACCATTATCGTTTCCGTTTGGTCTAAATTCTGTGTAGTCAGAAAAAAAGAGCCTGTTCTGAGCTACCGCCTGTCCAGTAGCAGTAAATGGAACAGCATCGTACAACTTGTTTACTGTCGTGCTGTCTATAGCCCCATAAATTGAATCGTTATAAAAGCGATAAATACCGCTAATAAAGTTCCATATAGTTGTTGATTGACCAAAAACTCTTCTAGAAACATTCTTGTTGGTTGGAAGCTCATCTAAAACAACAAAATTCCCTATGTTTCCTTTTCTAGCCAGCAACCTTACTTTTACTACATCTTTATATTGATCTCTATCGTAATACCAATTAGTGTCTATTTTGCAAACGTTTTCGTTATAACCGAACAAATCACCATCACCAACTCCTTGGTCAAAATAATGTTTAGACGCAGCTAAAGAAGAGTAAGAAGATATAGCCGACTCTTCACCGTCTTTGTATATAAACTGAGTTGCAAACTGGAACGAGTCTGTTTTTAGATTGTTCCCTGATACGTTAGAATCGTTTTCAAACCTAAAAGACGGAGGTGTTGTAGAGGCCCCTTTTATGCAGTTTAAAGCAAGATCGAGTTGCGTGTTAGTATAACCATCATAATCCCCACTAAGAGCTCTGTCTACGTTTATTTTTCTTGGTGGGTTGACACCATCGGTAAAGTACAGTATCGTTTCAATCGAGTTCCTCTGAGCAAAGTTTCCGTTTACTATATCGGCTTTTACAAAGTCAGCATCCGTAAAGTTTAACCAACTACCTTCAAATATTTTTTCGTGGTTGCTAGTGTCAGAGTAGTATACGTTTATAGAGCTTTTAGAGTTGTCTGTATTGTGTTTAAAAAAGAAGTACACCCTGTTACGCTGATTATCAGCAATACTACCTATAACCTTTCCATCTGCTAATCCATCAGTAGTACTGTCAGTAACAAAAGTAGCTGCACTATTTCCGTAAGCAGCTCTAATAACTCCACTTTGATTTCTAATAACTCCACTTTGATTGGCCTCCACTTTGTTTTTAGACATGACAGCGTTCATAGCATCTGTCATCATCCCAGCCTCTAAAAGCCTAGGATCTGAGTCTAAGTCTAGACCTTTAGGTATAATCTTTTCTACAGCCATTAGAATTTAGGTGCTTGCTTGAAGTTCTTTCTAATCGTTCTTAGCAATTCATCTTTAGTAAACGACTTCATTCTAGCGTTAGCTAGTCTTCTCTCATTGTAGTACTCTTGTCTGGCTCTAGCTTTTTCGTTAGCTGGTACAGAAGATTTACGCTCTACCATTTTGTAGTAGATATAAGCTCTCAAAGCTTCTTCAGCATATATATGTACTCTTGGGTTAGTAGACCTTGCCTCGTCTGCGATATACTCCAACACAACCTCAGAGATGTCATTGTCATCTCCTATTTCGATTCTGTTCTGGTCCAAGTTGACTCGGAACTCCCCGTACAGATGACCACCCCCAATGCCATACAACCCTCCGTAGTCGTTATCGTATACGTAGTTTCTAAAAATGTATGACTCCAGCCCGTCTTGAATAGAAGAATCAGCAGATGGTGATCCGCTGTTAGTAGCCGTTTTAGAGTCTACTCTGTCGTATAAACCGTCGTTGTCATAGTCAGCTTTATTACCTAAAGAGTCGTAAACGTATGACTGTGAGTAGTTTATGTTTTTGTTTTCACCAAGCACATACACTATACCTCCTCCAGACACCACACCCACTTTGGTCCAGTCTACATAATCTTCTGGCAGGTCTACTGTGTTGTTGCTTTTTACAAGAAGTTTGATTGACCTAATTACTTTGCTCAAGTCAAACCCTAAGTCGCGTATACCTCTAAGAGCATAGCTTCTAATAACGTAGTCTGGTACTGACCCTACGTGATCGTCGCTATCTATAGACAGTATAAAGTCGTTTACTACTTCGTTTATGCTAGTGTAGTTATTAGCCATTATCTTCTACGTTTTGATTAGACATCTCTGTTGATGTGTAAGCATCAAGCTGAGCATCTCTTAGGTTAATACCTATCATTCTGCATATCTCCAAAATAAGGTCGTTGGTGTACGTCTCTGGAAGTTCAAAATCTATATGACCCGTATTTCCATCTTCATACCATTCGTCCGTCCCGACAGCCGTAGTATTAAAAGTAGGTTGAGAGGTTACTCTTGCCCCGCTTGTTGACGATCTACCAGCTGGGGTTTTATAATACCTGACTTTTATCTTATTGATAGTAGTAGGGAAGACCTCTATGTATTCAGAAATTAAAGCCAAAGGAGCATCCTCTTTTGGTTTGCTTACTGAGCTCAACAAGATGCGCTCTAACTTTTCTTCGTCATAACATATATCCACCATCTTCTTAGTGGATTGATCAAGCAGAATACTACCGTCTGTAGTAATAGAAATAAGTCTGCTGAGGTCAGAAGGTTTTTCAAATTTTAAGTGTGAATCTAAAGTGCTGTTGTTTACTTTAGGCAAAGTAGCACTCTTAGAAAAGAAAGACAAGTCCTCTTCTATCTGCTTTATACGGGCCTTGTCCCTACTCCCCATTATCCCGCTTCTAGACAACTTCTTGCTATTCTTAATGTCATTAAACATCCTATTAAAGATGTTTTTTTGAGCAATGCTAGCAAAATTGTTAAAAGCGTCTACAGACAAAAACCCGTTCTGTTCTTTGTTTACTATATCTTTAACTGTATAGAATACAGCCTTTATGCTTGCGCCGTAAGCTTGTGCCATACGGCAAATATACGAAAAGAAAAAAGCCCCCTTTCGGAGGCTCTTTAAGGTATGTGTAGGCTTCGTTATATGCTAAGTTGTCTTTCTATTTCAGTGACAACTGGTGAAGCTGCTTCGGTAAGACAATAACGAACAAAGACATCAATAGGGTCTTGTCCTGCTGGAACAGAAATAATAATTTTATTGGTGTCGTGCCATCTAATAGAGTCTGGTAGAGCACTAATAATCTGGAAGTTTTGAGCTTGTTTAGCCATAGCTTTCATTGTCACCACAGGGTTGTCAAACGATTGTATGAAAACCTTTGGTGACTCCTTAGCCTTCTGCAAGAGGTCGTGCTTGATCTCAGATACAGGGCGATCCACATCAATACCGAAAGACAAAGCTACAGCCAGCAAATCGTCCAACTCTTTAGTGCGGATAAGAGAAACAGCATCCACCATGAGGAATTCATCGTCAAGGTTTACTTCTGCTTTCTTTTCTTTGTCTACACGCTCAAAGCGGCTACCTCCGTTAGCTTTGTTTTCTGGGTGAGCCTCAAGAAATGCCAATAAGTTAGGTTTGTCTGGGGTAACAAAGATTCTACCCATTCTAAAAATGACTGGGGTTTTTACAGAGTTCTCATTCTGTTCTTCTTTGTAAATAGAGTGTTCTCTTTCACAGTAACGAATCTCTTTAACTCTGTTTTCTTCTTTATCATAGACAGTAACTCCGCTTTGCATGAGCATAAAAACAGCACCAGAGTTGTAAGCTACGTACTCTACAGTTTTGTTTTCTGTCTGTTGCCTACGAATAGAAACTTTTTTTGTTTCTGTTTTCTTTGTTTCTGTAGAACTTGTTGCTCTACCTGTTGTTGGTTTAGTTGTCATTTAATTTAATTTGTTGTTTTACTCTTATAAAAAAGCAAATATGTAAGATTATATGCTTTTTAGTCACGTAGTGTTAAAAGAGAAGGGCCGAAGCCCCTCTCTCATAACGTGTTAAATAATTAGGTCAGCGCTACGTGCTGGTTAGCAGCTCTCGTTACCAAGTTGCACTCAGAACGGTAGTTGAAACGTGCAACGTCAGTACCGTCAGTCTTGGCTCCGAGGACACCACCACCAGTTACCCAGTGCTCCATCTCTCTTGAGTAGTTGCCAGCAGACTTGTAGTTCATCTCCAAAGCAGGAGAGTAAGCACCAGTCTTAGCGTCAGCTACTTGAGACAACGGAACCATAGCCCCTTTGTAGTTTTTGTTCAAACCACCCAAAGTAGGATCGTTCAAGAGTTTCCAGTCATGCTTGTGGAAAGTGTACCCACCACGAGTAAAGCTCTTGAAGCCCAACTGTACAGCCATGTCTGGGTTATTGTTGAACGCACCAAACTGTCCAGCCAAACCAGCAGTCGTAGCGTTAGCAATACCGTTAGCCAACAGATCGTCAATGTCTAAAGAGTGCTCTCTGTTGAGATACATAGCGTACTCAGATGGTGCTCCTTCCTTATCCAACTCCAAGATAATATTATCCATGTCAGCCATAGTCTCAAACGTCCCTGAACCTACAATACCTCTACGTTCAATAGCCTGGAAGTAACCTTCAGAACCAGTTACACCCTGAGCAGTACCAGCCGCTACAGTAGTACCATCAACGAGCCCAGCCAACTGAAGATCAGCATTATCATCCATCGTTCCAGTACCATTAGTGTTTACGGCAGACTGACCAAAAATCAACATCATCTCGCGTTGGTTCAAGAACCGCTTACGAGCGTCCATCTCGTTCTTCAAGTACCATCTGTAGTCTCCGTTTACATTGATCCAGCCAATGTTAGTAGCTTGAGAGCCGTTAACAGTGAAAACTTCTTTAGTAATGATGAACGGATTGACGTACTTTCTAAGCTCAGTTTGATAGAACTTCGAAGGCTGATCAGTACCTTGAGCGTAGATATTGCCGATAATGGCAAACTTAGCAGCAGTGGTGATGGCGGTTACTGCTACAGCGCCATTCATAGCCAAAAGGTTGTTCGCCGTTCCACTCGTAGCGTTAACAACAATCAAACGTCTTCCGTTTGAGTCCATGATAACGTCATTAACTCTTACCGCTCCAGAAGTGATAGTTAATGTAGCTTGTCCATCAGCAGTTCCAGCAGCAATAGTACCTGTAACTGTTGCGTGAAGCCTCCCCTCTTCCCACCACTGGGTTTCGTCAGAAGTACCTGCGTTCTTTTTAGCACCAGTCAACTCCAAGAATCCAGTGATACCTTGATCACCGTAAGTCTTAACCAAAAGGTCGCGGTTGTCTGGTTTAGTTGGGTCGATGAGATCACCCAAAGAGATGTAATTCTCTGTTGATGTTTTTAGAGTGGCACTACCGATAGTGTTAGCAGATCCACCTCTATTACCATATCCTGAAATAGCCATAATTTCTTTTTTTAGTTGTTAGTTGTTATAAAAATCTCATACCTTGATTCGCCCCCAAAGCTTCTCGTAGTTGCTGTGAGATTGGATCAGGTTGATTGTTGCCAACTTGAGGGGATTTAGAACTAACATTAGCAGAGCGATCAACTATACCTCTCTGACCGTCAGACATACCTTGTCTATAAGCAGACTGAACGATCTTGTCGATATTGTCAATAGCGGCTCTATGGATGTTTAGTTTGTCAAAATCCCAACTCCCGTCTTGGCGAACGTATGAATCAAAAAACTCATCAAGCCTAGCGTTCTTAGAAGCGAGGTCAGACTTGTACGAATCTTCCAAACCAAAGTTAAATGACTTGCCGTTTCCGAGATCAAACTCAATAGATTCTAAATCATCGAGCTCTCTTCTCATCTCAGCAATCCACTCATCATTGATGATGGATTCTTGTGCAGGTTGTTCACTCACCTCTGGAGCAGCGAACTCGTCACGAATGCTTTGTATATTTTTTCTTGCATTCTCTGAGTCGATTTTCAACTGCAACTGAGCGAGCTTAACATCGTCTTCTGAATACATGCTAGCATCAAGTTTATACTTGCTTTGCAAGAGCATGCCGATCTCGTCTTGAGAAAGGTTAGGATAGCTAGAAGCCATCTCTACTTGAATCGCTGTCATATCATCCATTTCGGAAGGGTTGAGCGACTGATAGTAAAACCAATCTTGTGGATCGCGACCAGTCTTTTCGACAAAATCTGCGATTGCGAGAACACGCTCATCAAAACTTCTTTCTTGACTAGACAAAAGATTATCGAAGGAATCTATTTTAGTCCCAAGCCTTTCGCTAAGGAAGTTTAAAACAGCACCCTCAACATCTTCGTCGCTGTAATCAACGCTATTCTGATAAGTTTCTTGTTGTTGTTCTTGTTGTGGCTCAACATACTCGTTAGCATCTTGAGGGACAGCTTCATCCACCTCCTCTACCTGCTCTACTTGCTGATATTGAGGTTGACTAAGCTGCTGTACTTCTTCATCTGAAACAAAAGAAAAAGTATTGTTAGACTCTTCTGTTTGTGGAGTCTGTTCTTGAATTTGATTTAAATCTTCCATTTTTTTTTTGCAAATATAGACAAATTACCATTTAACCTTATTAGCCCAGTAAGCTGCACTCATCTTACCCTTGGCTATGTTCTTGCTATGCCTAGCCTTGAAGCTAGCTCTTTTCTTTTTCATTCTGTCACTCTCACCAGCTTTTGGTTTCCCAGCAGTAGACGCTCCTTGCTCTCCAAAGCGAATGAGCTTAGTAGTCCCACCTACTTTAGCTACTACTACGTGTGACTTCTTTGGATGATTTGGTGTTCTCTTAGGTTTGTTGTACCCAGATACACCAGCTCTAGTTAGTTTAGAATCTTTCATTGTGATAATTGATCGCTTAATAGTGGGTCATACCAATCTGCTGTAGTCATTAAGGCGGCGGCTTCTTCATGTGTTAAGTAGCTACCTCCCCTTACCTGAACCGATCCATCATATTCGCATATAGCCATGCTTCCGTCAAGGCTTCTTCTTATTTCGTGATAAGAAAGCTCAACGATAGAATCTAAATTCAAGTTGCTTACCATGTCAGATGGTAGCACATAGTATAGTCTGTTGTTATCAGTGACCATGTTTTGCTTTTGTTGCATTGTAGTTTTGAGTAACCTCGGTAGAACTTAAACCTTTGCTATAAAATCTAACTTCTGAAATATCACCGTCAAAATAGTCAGGCACTGTTGAAATATTTCTTCTACCTATATCAAATTGGGTTCCCGTGTGCCATGTTGAATTAGTAAGGCTAATACTGTTGTCTAACGATCCGTTGACATATATATACGAAGTCGTTCCGTCTCTTACCGCTACGATGTGATACCAATCTGTAGTGTTTAGCGTTACCGACCCGTAGTTAGCTCCTAATAAGGCGTTGTTAGAATCCCAACAAGCAAATACCATGGCTTTCGGTGTTCCAGCAGTAGCCCCTGTTCTATTGTTGAACAGAATAAACGCACGGTTGGTGCTGTCTTGTGATGTAACCACCATTCGGTTGGTGTTGGTTTGGGCATCCATATGAATCCAAGCTTCCACAGTAAAGTTGGTACTACTAGGCTGATTCCATGTGCCAGCAGTAGCATAGTCGTTAACTGCGTCAAAGTCGAAATGCGCTGGGGTAGAGCTGTTGTATACAGGCCCGTTGGTAAGTGTTAGATCGTTATTACCTGCCAAGTCATACCAAGTGGTTCCAGTACCTGAGTAGCTAGACGAGTTGCTGACATCAAAGTGATGGTACAAATTGGTAGTGACTATACCAGAAGTAGTTGTAGGAACTCTTCTAGCGGCAGAAACAGCTTGAAAAAAACTCATACTAATTCTCTTTCACCAGTTAAAGTAAACACATTTGATGCCACGCACTTCAATCCAACGACAGCATATTGTTCGGCAGTCTTAGCTGTGTTGCTTGCACTGTTGTTCAACGTCACTCCAGTACCAGCAGCAACCGTAACCTGTCCTGCCCCAGCCTGTTCTATAAGAATCTCGTCCCCTGTTGAAAACACACTAGAAGGTATTGTAACCGTAACGGCAGTAGCTGCTGTAGTCCGTATGTATTTGCCTTCGTCTCCAGAAGCAAGAGTGATGGCTGTATTTGCGTTGCTTGATACCGTAAAAAACTCATTCGGTATATTGGCAATTGCAGTACGTTCGGCGGAAGTCAAAAAGAGGTTTGTTTGACCCTCCGTAATATCATCTGCCGTACCTGCTAAGTCTGCAAGCTCATCGGGTATCGTAGGAAGCCCCGAAAGGTCAGCGTATGCGCCCGATGTGGCAACCGTAGCTAACGTGGGTTTGTTCAGTATCTGAGCGTCTCCGCTTACCGCGTTCCAATCGGCGTTCACGTTGACTTCTGCACCCGCCGCAATACCTGACAATTTTGTACGTTCCGCCGTGGTCATTATCACGGTTGTAGTTCCATCGGCAATATCGTCGGAAGTGATACCAGCTATTCCGCCATCAAAGCGTGATTGAGTCCAGTACAAGTTAGACGTTCCTTCGGGAATGTCATCGGTATCTAAAGTAGCCCAGTCTACATTGCCTGATCCATCCGTTTGTAAAACTTGGTTCGCAGAACCATCGGTAATGGGTAACGTAAATGCGTTGGCAATTTTTGTTTCTCCTGTACCCGCTTTAATCTGAAAGATCGGCACTGAATTGCCGTTGAGAAACTCATATGCTCCATTAGTCACACTAAAGTACAGACCCGTATTCGCGGGTGCGCCGCTCGTGCCTGACCTAAAACGGAACGCATATTGATCGCCAGTGACAAGAAGTGTACCTGCGGTATTTTGAGTTAGGTCTAGATACTTACCGTTGACATCCAAGTCTCCACCAAGCTGAGGGGTGGTGTCATTTATTAAATCAGAAGCGCCTCCTGAGCTTGGAGTCACCCATGTTACAGTGCCAGTTCCGTTAGTTTGAAGAGTCTGTCCTGAAGTACCGTCTGAAGTAGGTAAAGAGAATGCGCTGTTGATAGTTACAACACCCGTGTCGCTAACACTAAACCTTTCTGTTGTGCTTGGATCGTTTACAGCAAACTTTTGAGATGTTTCGTTATTATCAGCATCAAGCTCTACAGTTACATTCCCATTGGATTTTATTGTCAGGTCATCTGGCCCCAATCCCCCTACTCCAATAATTGATTGTCCATCATTAGTAAATGTTACTGAAGGTGTTAGTACACCTACGCTTGATGTGATTTGACCAAAGCTTACCGATCCAGAAATATTTAGCCCGCTTCCGCTTAATGTTCCTGTTGTTTGTATATTTCCAGTAGAAAGTATCCCTGTAGTCCCAATTACTGCACCAAGAGCATCTATAGTACTGTCGAACTTAGCGTTACCACCAACATATAGATTGTGAGTGGTAGGAGGAGTAGAACCTTTGTTTATAGTAACTAAAGCATCTCCAGTTCCGTCGTGGTTTATTCTCAATCCCCCAGCCACAGGAGAAGAAAGATCTGGTCTAATATCTATCACCTCACTAGCTATAATCATAGTAGACACTATGTCATCACCACCAGCTATACCTTGTATTCCTGGATATGCCAAATTTCCGTTTAAAGAAATTCCGTTCCAGTCACCACTTATATTAGTAAGCTTACCAGTTTTAAATACAGCGTCAGCATTAGCATCATAAGATGCTATACCAGACTCGTTTATCACAAAGACATCACCTCCAGCCCCATCTTGAACTTTAAAAGAGCTGTCTGTAGTGTTGTTATCCGTGTCAAGCTTTATTAGTACATCTCCAGTAGACTTAACAATGCCAGTCTCTACACTGTCTACTTTTATATCCGATACATTAGTCCATGCACCTCTAGTAGCATCATAAGCTAAAATGTCATCTTGGCCTAACGTATCAATATATACATCATGGATTTCTTCAAGATGACTGTAAGTGCTAGCCCTAACGTATATAGTCCCGTTGCTTAAATCTCTTTTTGTGACCATTGCCACAGCTATACCTAAATTAGGTGATGTAGGTTTTGTTGATGTCAACTCACCTGCTGTTTCGCTGGCATAGAGTATTGTGCCTATTGGATAGGAGTTTGTGTTTAAGTGCTTTACATATCCTTCGCTAACAACGATACCGTCTGCTTGATCGTTTATTTGAGCCTGAGTAACCCCTATAAAGTAAAGCTCTTCACCTACACTAGCAGAAGCATCAAATAGATCTATTGTAAATTTCTCTCCTGAAACTCCAGTTGCTTTTACTACAGAGCCTTTAGGTATAGCCGACCCTGTATTATTTGTTACTGGCTTATAACCCTCGCCTATAGCAAGCTCTCCATGTTCAGACTGAAAAATAAGAGTTTCTCTGTCTAAATCATATGCTAACCTTCCATCAGCAAGCGATGGTGGTGAGCTTAAATCAAAATCAACAGAACCAACACTTAAATTCAAAGTAGAAGATCCAGTAAAGGCTTGAGCTACCCATTCAGTTCCGTTGTAAGTAAGTACATCGCCAGTGGTTTTCCCATTAGTATCTACATCTACTAAGATGTTGATGGACTGACCAGCTAAAGAGGCTGAGTTTTGAACGTAAATTATATTAAGCGTTCCAGCAGTGTCTGACTGCAAATAAACCTCGTCGTTAGCTTCTAAAGCAATTAAACTAGCGTATAGAGGAGTCTGTTTACTCGCCGCTGCCACAAACGAAGAAACCTCTGTTACAGAACCTCCGTTTTTCTTTAGTTTAAACTGAACACTAGCAGAAGAACTACTGTACCAGTATATATTTTTTAAAAGCGTTGTTGATGCCGTAGCAGTAAAAACTAAAACATCAGAGCCAGTAGTACTGACATTAATTACTTCTGTATTGTATTGATTGTTCATTATTGCTCTAAAAATATCATAAACATCTCGTTAGAAGCCATTAGGTCAGAGTTGTTTTCAAAACGCGAATTTACATAGTTATAAACAAGTATGTCTTCATCTTGTACATTGATCAAAGATACGTCAATCAAATTCCCTACAGACTGGTCTCCAAGCAAATTGCTCCTAGAGCTAGGAACCCATTCTTGGTCAGCAGCCTTCCAATACATAAGATCGCCATCCCCAATACTAGTGTTATACTTAATAGCTTTATCTGGGTTGTCGTTTTGAGCATAACTGTTAATTGACAAAGCAACGTCAAACGCGCTGCTACCAAGGCTCACTCCTGACTCATCAACTATAGTTGAGTATAAAGCATCTTTTACGACATACTTGTTAGTTGTATTGTTTATAACACTTACGTAGTCACCATTGGTAGATGCTGTTATAGAAGGAGATGAAGAAGCGCACTGAAATTGATTGCCAGCTACAGATATTACGTTTTGCTTCTTTATGATTTTTATATTCATATCTTTATTTTAACTGTTATCACATTTAAGTCGTGCGCTATTTAGTTTTATGCTAACCTCTCCTTCGCTCCAGTTTGCACAAGCATAAAAATATACTTTTATAGCTATAGGTAGTTCATATACCCCGCTACCTATTGATGTTTCTAAAGGTTGATTGAAAACATTTTGACTTTGCACCGTCCCGCCTAAAGCATCAGCATGTTCTTGAGTGTTACTAACCTCTCCACTAAAACTAAAAGTAGTAATATAATGAAAAGCAGATACAGGCTCATTGACAGCGTATTCAGCTGTTATTTTTAAATACAAAGCAACATCAACATCAACAGCAGCTGACCTTTGTATATAAAGCCTAAGATTCCCACCAATAGGAGGAAACACATCCAAGTCTCTACTTATTTGATTTGTACCAGCCTGAGACGCATCGGTAGTATACAGCTTTATATAATCTGCTGATGTATTATAGCTCCAATTCCAAGGGGCATAAGCTGAGGCTGAATCTGGACCAGAAGGTATGTTTAGTATACTTAATTCACTTTCAGTAGCGCTTTCAATATCATCTACGCTTGATGTTAGAATAGTATAGTTTTGTGAATTTGAATTAAACGAGAATTCCTGAGAAAGACTACTAACGCTAGTACCAAACTGAGACAAAAATATGAGAAGGTCGGCGGTTCCAACTTGCCCATCACCGTTTAAATCACCCCCCTGAATCTGATAGTTTGAAGTAGCATTCAACTCTTCAATAATAGCTAGAGAAAGCGTCTCTACTATGTTTTGAAAAGTGACAACTCCATTACCGTCTGTCTGTAATACTTCTCCAGCCGCCCCATCGGTTTTTGGCATGGTGTACCCAGACTGAACCGTTCCACCATCATTTCCGTCACCTATAATAATTTTTCCGTCAGCAATATCCCCTACCCCTCCAGAAAACTCCTCCCAATTACTATTCTCTATGCCGTTTTTAAGTATATAGATTTTTTGATTAGCCTCTACATACACCATCATACCTTCAGATCTTCTAGCAGTGGTTATAGCATTTCTACTGTCTATAGTATCAACACTTCTTAACCCTCCTTTGCCGTATATAGCATCGTGAGTAGCAAAACTATCATTAGTATCTGTAGGTGAAATAAACCCAGTAATTTTTACACTTCCTAATATATCTGCCATGACTTATGTTATTACTAAATCAACCTCTCCGTCCAGCGTGTTGAAAGACCTAAAAACTCGATAATTTTGTGTAACTCCATTAGAGTTAGTTATAGAGACAAGAGCATAAGACCAACCGTTTGATTGAAAGTTGTTATACGGAGCTTCATAAGCTAAAGCAAGAGGATTTGCGCCGAGTTTAATTGAATTTATGTCTCCAAAAGAATCTGAATAGCATATATATTTATATGAGTTTGTCGCAGCGCCTATGGTGTAAGTACCTAATTTGCTGCTCTTAAGAGCGTCGTTCTCTAGACCTAAAATTTGGGCTTCGGTAAGTGTAGTGTTTGTGCTATTACCCCAATAAGATCTCCAGAGCCAAGTAACTGTTTTAGAGGCAGAAAGAAACGTAACTGGCGATGATTTATTATTTTGAGCAGAAAGTTTTATTGTCGTGCTCTGATTACCAGCAGTTTTCTGAATATTTGACACGCCAGACAGAGTGTAAGGACCCGAAGTAGACAGACTTGTCTGCAATGTAGTATCGTCTTTTAATATACTGACAGAGTTTGGTAATACGTTTGTAGGGTTGTTAAACCCCCAGTTATAAATTCCATTTATGTTTAAAGTATAACCTACTTCAAAAGTACCAGTAGTAAAAGGAACAGTTAAAAAGCTAAAAGAAGGTTCTTGATACGGATAAAGCAACCCAGTAAAAAGATCATTAAGAGACATATTAGTAAAAGTAGTATTAACATCAAAAGCACCAACGGTCTCAGGCATAGGAGTGCTGTTTGTGTAAGAAAAATCAGGCCCTGTTGCACCAGTATTACCTATCGGGCCTTGAGGTCCTTGAGGACCTTGCGGTCCGACTTCTCCTTCTGGGCCTTGAGGTCCGACTGGACCTTGAGGGCCTTCGGGACCCACCCCTCCTTGCGGGCCTTGAGGACCTTGAGGACCATCTGGACCTGTTGGGCCTTTAATTGAAAAATAAAAAGCGTAATATTGATCAGCTGTAAAAGATAAAGATGGGGCTCCACTAATTACTATATTAGAATAAATACCAGAGTAACTTACAGTTACTTGCCCAGAGAATAAAGTTTCTGGTTCTCCGTTATTGTTTAAACCTGATAAAATCAGATAAACATTCTGACCAGCTAAAGATATAACTAGGTTATATCCATAAAACTGAAAAGTCCCATTAGTGCTTGAATAATAAAAGTAATCACCAGTAGGGTTTGCAGTGCTTGAATATCTAAATATTTGACCAGCAGGAAATCCAGTAGCTCCTGTTGCTCCAAAATCTCCCTGTGGACCTTGTGGGCCACCTGGACCTTCAGGACCTTCGGGACCAATAGGACCAACGGAACCATCTGGGCCTTGAGGACCTTGCGGGCCTTGAGGTCCTTGAGGGCCTTGAGGGCCTTGAGGACCGTCTTGACCCGTTGCGCCAGTAGGGCCTGTTTCACCCGTTGCACCAGTAGGGCCTGTAGGGCCTGATGGGCCTGTGGGGCCTTGTATCGACCCTACGTTTTGCCATGCGCTACCAGTCCATATGTATAGATCTCCTCCAACTAAATAACCATCCCCAACGCTCCCAGTATAGTTTGCATCAAGTTCAGAAGCTAAGCCAGTAGCCCCAACTATAGTAACTGAAGTTCCATCTGCGCCGTCCTGACCAGCATCGCCCGCGGGGCCTTGAGGACCTTGAGGACCTTGAGGGCCAGCGGGACCTTGAGGGCCTTGGGGACCTTCAGGGCCAGCGGGACCTTGCGGGCCTTGAGGGCCTTGAGGACCATCTGGACCCGTCGCACCAGTAGGACCCGTGGGGCCTACAGATCCGCTACCGCTTGAAAACAAATCTATTTGAGTCCAACCAGAAATGAGATTAATATTACTTGAATCTGTTAGTATGTAGTGAGACTGTTCTGACTCAACCCAAACTATAGTTACGTCTTGTTTTAACTGGTCTGACTTACTACTTAGACCAGTTAGAGCGGTTAAATTTGCAACACTTCTCGCACCACCCCTTACAGAGTTAGAGTCAACAAAAGCATAGTCATCATTACCGTGCTTGTATTCGTCTGGTTTATTAATAGCCATTACGAGATGTTTAGTGTTATGTTGTCAAACGAGTTTGGCGCATTTGATCTGTAAACCCTGTACGTAAGAGTCCCCCCATTTAAAGTGGTTATAGATTCTTGTGATTGCTCAGTAAACGCTCCAGTTAGCGTTTCATTACCAATAGCGTCAACTATTGTGCTTATAGCATCATAAGAAGAATAATAAGAAATCCAAACATAAGATTGTGGGTTGTCTGAAAGGTTAGAAACCGTAAGACCGTCTAGTGAGTTTGGAGCAGCTAATTGTATTAGCTCAGCGTTTAGGTTGTTCTTAACTGTGTCGCTCCAAGAAGCTCCAGGGGAAGTACCCCAATAAACTTCTGGGTAAAGATTTACTGTCGAATAACCTACTTTTTGTTGTCCGTACTCGTCCTCAATTACATATTTATATCTATAGATAAATATTACATTTTGTGGCTGATGCACAGCTATATTGTAATTTGTGTAAGAAGAAGATCCAATATTGCTAATCGTATATAGAAGGTCTGTCTCTGGAAAACTAGAGCTTGAATCGGCATGACCATATATCTTAATAGAAGACAGGTTTACATACGTCGAAGCCGAATTGGAGTTTACTATACCTATTCGACTATTAGAATTTCCATACACTCTTCTAACAGATGTTTCGTTTAAAGCATTGTCTGATAAAGAAGACAAATTAGAAGTAGATTGATCTATGTAAGTAATTAGAGATCCCGTCGGAGCCGACGGAACAGTGTTTGCTTTTTGTATATTTTTTATTGCTCCACTAGTGCCTTCTTCATACACAGTCAGCCTGACTGAATAATTATTAGAAGCAGAGTACGAAGAAGGAGTAAAAGTTATAGACTGTGATTTTAATGGGGCATTATAATATACGTCTTGATTAGTATATGTTTGGCTACCTCCATTAGTAGTCGATCCAAAACCATCCATACCCCACTCAAGAACAGCATAAGTATTTGAATTTGTACCTTGTGATGTAGAGTTGTTAAGTATTCCAAAATTAAGGCTGAGAGTAACCGTATATTCAGCTTGACCATAAGCTGGTTGTCCAGTCCAATTTATAGAAGGGGACGGATCAACTGAATCATTAAAAGCCAGCTCAAGCACCTGTATTGCTGTCAGTCCTTGTGACTCTATTGTTTCTCCGTTTAAATACTTACCAAAAGACTTAATTTCTCCGTTTGGACCATTTGGTATATTTAATATGTAGTCTTGAGTAAATGTTGCACCTCCTGTCAAAGAAGCAGTAATAGACCCATTGCTTTCTGCTAAATCAAAATTAGGTAAATTAAGCTCTGTAGCATTAGTAAACCCAGTAGACCCGTTAGAAATCAAGCCAACTACTCCTGTTGGGCCTATAGGGCCTTGTATGCCATCTTGACCAGCTGGACCAGTAGCTCCAGGTATACCCGTAGCCCCTGTAGCCCCAGTTGCTCCATCTCCTCCTGAACCTCCAGTATACCCGTTAACTACAGCTGTAAAAGCTGGACTAACAGATATGTTTGTATCTTTTGATTTTAATACGCTTATCGACTGAACCTGCGGAGGAGTAACAGCAATGGAATTTGTTTGTACGTTAGCGCTAACAGATACGGATAGGTTTTGTTCTGGTTTAACCAATACGGTATTGTTACCGCCAGTGTTCTCAACTTTTACTGTTTGAACCTCTGAAGCAGTTACATTTATATTGATTGGATCTGGTACGGTAACGCTAAACTGCATTATACTGTAACGTCTTCGTTTACTTTAAACGTCCCATACAACCAAGTAGAAACATTACTCGAAGGGTCTGTTGCTTGCAAGTCGTATACATAAATGCCAGAGAAGTTTACTGCGCTAGAAGAAACGACTATTATATCAAAACTAGAGTTGTCTCCTCCTTCTTGCCAAACAGTAGCATCCCCATCAGATGATTTTAAATAAACCCCATCCCCTGGAACAGCATTAGGGGTAGCACTTGCGCTTCCGCTAACAAACGCTTTAGCATTTGTGTTGTATAACCCTTCTCCAGTTGTACTTCCGTCGGTGTAACTTGCATAAGACAAAGTAAGTTTAGGGCCTGGAGAATCTGCACTATCATCTGTATCAGCGGTCCTAACCTCTAGATCTATATCGTATTCATGCAAATTCATAGGTGTCCCGTCAGAATTTGTCATAGTAATAGTAAAAGTCATACTATCGCCTTTCCTGCAAACGATATCGACTCTTTTTGCGATATCCAAGTTTATTACTGAACTCATACTCCTAATACTTGATTAATTAAACCTTCGTTGTTTTGCTGCTGAACGTCTTGATTGTTAACTCCGCTTAGCTCGCCCCTCTTGCCTTCTCTTTGAGCTATAAGCTTGCTTTGCTCTACTGCTTGTTTTTTTACTCTATCGTCTTTTCTATCTTCTTTTAAAACCTCAAGCTTTTCTTTAAACTCCTGATCGTCAGATTTAATACCCAACATAGCTTGAGCCTTAATAATCTCTATCTCTTTTTTGAGAGAGTACTCTAGTTCTATCCTTTGCAAGTTCATTTGATGCTCTAGCTGTTTTTGCTGAGCTTCTATCTGAGCTTGCAGCTGCAACTCTTGTTGTCTTGCTTGTGAAGATGCCATAGCTGACTGCTGCTGCACTTGAGCTTGCATCTGTGAGTTTTGCTGAGCTATTTGCTGATTCATAGCTATGCGCTTTTTTCTTCTTACAACAAGAAGGCGTTCAGCTTGATTGATGTCTTTGAGCTGTCGTATAGCTATAGCATCCTCTATATCGAGTTCTTTTTGAGACAAGGCTACTTGTATGTTTTGCTCCAAGTACTGCTTCTCTATCTCTTCCATCTCTTTAGCTACAGTAACTCCAAAGTTGTACATATACAAGTTGGAGAAAGAAGTCAACACATCCATGTTTTCTTTACCTATAGCATTCTCGTACATGTGATATACTACAGAACCCTTTGGTAATATCTGCAAGCACTTGACTATATCCGAACACACAGCTTTAAACAACATCATAGAAGAATTTGTGATGTCGTAGATGGCGTTATTACCTGCGGCTATAGCTTGTTGTCTAACACCTACTAGCTGCTCTCCTTTTGGAGAGCTAGCATCCATGACTTCATTAATGCCTGTGGTGTCACGTATCAAACCGAGATAATGATTGTACAGAGCAATCATCTCGTTGATGTTGCGTATGCTATTGTTGATCTCTCTGATAGGTGGGTTTTGAAATCCTCCGTCTGGGTTTTTGCTTCTGTAATAGAAGACACCTGTTTGCTCATAGATGTCATGCAACTCCAAAGGCTGAAGCTCACCACCCTTACCGAGCTGTACGTTCTCCAATCCTTCGATGTCTATGATAATTCCGTCTGGTTTAGCTTTTGCTATCGCTTGCTGTATCTTCAGATGCGTTATCTGAAGCTGATCAGCAAAACCAATGCAGCTATCAACCATAGACTTAGGCATCATATCTGTTATGTTGGTAGCCATAGCAGAGTAAGACATCTTAGCTTTTGTGATATCATGTATATTCTTAGGTATGTTGGTTTTTTTGCCATACCCAAACATGATATCAGTACCGATAACAAAACAGCCTCCGTAAACAACTTCGTTGTCTAGTTTTCTTATCTCCCTACTAAAGATAGAGTTCTCTGGTGTTTTATAGCTACCCCCTTTGTAGAAGAAGTTTTTATTCCCATATCTATTCTCTTTATCTTCAAAATAGATAGTGTCAACAGACAAAAACTCAAAGTCAAGAATCTCTACTGAGTACTCATCATACCCGTATACGTTTTTGTTTGAGTTTCGATCAAATGAAGACTGATTGAGCTTATTGAAGTCGTTATTAAACTTTGTTCTAAAGTTGTTTGCTATCTCTTTGTATTGCTCTTCAGTCAAGCTATCACCAGCCAAACGCTTCAGCTCCTGTATGGTAATAACACGTATCTCACCAGAGTAAGTGATGTCACTAAAGTTTGGGTCTTCAGTATAACTGTGAACGAAGTTGATTGGATCTACGTATCTAGGTCTAATACCATAATTAGGATCGTTGTCG
>Ga0222718_10001444_pt1 | contig 22713 bp, 19 predicted proteins | sample C33_27DmetaG_FD_165045 | JGI IMG/M metagenome (GOLD analysis project Ga0222718, IMG submission 165045) | Estuarine water microbial communities from San Francisco Bay, California, United States - C33_27D | ecosystem: Environmental > Aquatic > Marine > Unclassified | place: USA: California...
AAATACTAGAAGAGTGTTTATTATCCATTGCTCTAAGTTACGAACAAAAGCTGAGACGTCTCTTCCTCGTTTACGCAAGTCTAGCATTACATATGCAACTCTTTGACCGGGACCATGATATGTGTATTGACCTCCCCGGCCGCTATGAAAAACTGGAAATTTATCAGGATCAATCAAATCTGTTTCATTTGCACTAGTACCTGCTGAATAGAGAGAAGGATGTTCCAAGAGCCAGACTTTTTCTTTTTTTGAATGGTTAGCAATAAGTCTTGCCCGGTTTTCCATATAAGCAACTGCATCTTCATAGGGTATCATATCATGACTTCTTACCCATTCAACCGCATCATTTACATTTTTCAAACTATTATTTTCCATGTTCGATAACTGACCGTAAAATAAATAAAAATCAAGAACCCTAAAATATAAATTCTTGCTTCACAAATTTTTATATCCTGCTATATGCCAACCTTAAACGTGCGGCCGTGGCGGAATTGGTAGACGCGCAGCGTTGAGGTCGCTGTGGGATAAAACCCGTGGAAGTTCGAGTCTTCTCGGCCGCACCACACGTAGACATATGTATGTGGTATATTGTTAGATGAACCTCTTAAACAGCTGGAGATTTTAAATGTGTGGAATTTCTGGATTTATTAACGCATCAGGAAAGCCCGTTGATCAAAAAATACTAAAAGCAATGTCAGATAAAATCTCGCATCGAGGACCTGACGGCGAAGGATTTTGGAAGGATGGTAATATCGGACTTGCTCATCGCAGGTTAGCGATAATTGACCTGACAGATGGCGCTAATCAACCGATGCAAAGTCAAGATGGCCGTTATGTAATCGTTTTCAATGGAGAAATATATAACTTTAAAGATATTCGTAATAGGATGATCGAAAAGGGTCAATCTTTTACAACCAATAGTGATGTTGAAGTTTTACTAGAAGGGTTTGTGCGAAAGGGTAAAGATATATTTTTAGAGTTGAATGGCATGTTTAGTATAGTTATCTTTGATAAGAAAACAAAAACATTAACATTAGCGCGAGACAGATTTGGGGTGAAACCACTCTATTATATATTTCAGAACGGTATATTCGCATTCGCATCAGAGCCTAAAGCATTTATTGAACACCCTGGCCTTGCTATGCGCTTAAATGCGACTGCTTTGGCTGAATATCTGACATTTATGAATTTTATATCAGATGAAACCTTATTCAAAGATGTGCATTTATTTCCTGCGGGCTCTTTTTCTCAGTTTAATTTAATGGATATGCCTACTCATAAGTCGGAACTTAATATCAATAAGTTTTGGGACTTTCGTTTTACTGGGGACTCAGAAAATTTTAATTCAGATCTTATCGCTGATGAGATCCATGAGAAATTTACCAGTGCTGTGAGAAGGCAACTTGTAAGTGACGTGGGTTTTTCTTCATTTCTTTCTGGCGGAATTGACTCTGGTTCAATTGCAGCGTTAGCGGCACAAGAACCGGGTGAACTACAAACATTTACAGCTTGTTTTGATTTTTCTGGAACACCAAATGAAGCTTTAAAGATGGATGAGAGGGATGCGGCATTAATTATGTCCAATGCTTTTAAAACCAAACATCATGAAGAAATTATTGGGCACAATGACTTCGAAAGAGTTGCCGAAAAGGTATGCTATTACCTCGATGAACCTCGTGTTGGTCAATCATATATGAATTATCTCATTTCTGGTAGAGTGGTAAGAGAGGGAGAGAAAGTTACACTTTCTGGATGCGGAGGCGACGAACTTTTTGGTGGTTATCCATGGAGGTATTACAATGGAATACCCGCGAACAATTTTGATGAATATATTGATGGTTATTATGCATATTGGCGACGTCTTACAAAGAACGATAATGAACTAAAACGTCTATTGAAACCTATAAATAGCGAAATAAAAGGATTTGATGCTAGGGAAGTTTTTAAAGCCATATATCCCAATGAAGCACGATCGGCCAAATCAGTTCCAGAATTATTAAACTGGTCACTTTATTTTGAATCTAAGACCTTTATGAATGGTCTTTTAATGGTTGAGGATAAGGTATCTATGGCCCATGGGCTGGAGACACGGGTTCCTTTTTTAGATAATGACCTAGTTAATTTAGCTTGCCGAGTCCCCATACAAGCTAAACTTGGCAATATTACTGGTAATGCAAAAGATGAATTCAATGGTAATTTTGGATTATTATCTGAGAGTCAGGGTAGAAGAACTGATGGTAAAGTAATACTGCGTCAAATGATGAAGCGACTTGTCCCTAACCAAATAGTAGAAAGGGAAAAACAGGGTTTTTCTGCACCGGATGAATACTGGTTCTCTGACCATAGTTTTAATTACCTTTATGATAGACTGATAAACCAGTCCCGCCGATTGCATGACTTTATTGATAAACAAGAAATACAGGCTGTACTAGAAGGTCACCGCGACCGGACTCGTAAGAACGGAAGACTAATGATTTGGGCGTTCTTTAATCTAGCAGAAACCCTTGATAACTTTGGCCTTTAAAAACTAGGAGCTACTATGCGTATTTTAATAACTGGTGGAGCAGGGTTTCTTGGATCTGCTTTAGTTCCGCTACTAGTTAATGAGGGGTATGAAATATTTGCTTTAAGTAGATCGGTCAGAAGTAGCCAGGAAAATAACCTTACATGGATACAGAACGATCTATCTAATGGGTTAAATATATCGAAATTACCCAGTAATATCGATGGCGTAATTCATCTCGCCCAATCCCCAGATTACCGTAATGGACCAAATGGTGAAGAGAACGTATTTCAAGTTAATGTTGCCTCTCATGCAGCACTTTTAAGGTATGCAGAAAATGCAAATGCTAAGGTATTTGTCTCAGCGAGCACTGGATCAGTTTATGAACCATTTGACAGTTTAATTTCCGAAGGTGCACCTGTTAATCCTACGGGTTTCTATGGGGCGAGTAAACTAGCAGCTGAAATTATATCTGGAGCGTATTCTAACCGGATGGCAATATGCAATTTACGTGTGTTTTTTCTTTATGGTCCTGGACAGAAGAATATGTTTATATCCCGCTTAATTGAAACTATAAAAACAGGCGGTAAGGTAACAATACCAACATCCTGCGATGGCCTTATTTTCGTCCCCACATTGCATTCAGACGTTGCAAAAGTTTTTAAACTTGCTCTTGAAAAGAGATGGGAAGGCACCTATAACGTATCTAACCCAGTGGCAGTTAGTTTGAAAAAAGTTGCTGAAACTATTGCAACTTTAGCTAATGTGGACCTGAACCTTGAACGAGTTCAGCAAACACCTCCCGTAAGCATAATTCCCTCTCTTGAAAAACTTTCCAATGTTTTTGAATTGTCAGACTTTACTAATTTAGAAGATGGAATTTCGAAAACGCTAGATTTTAGTGATTAATCTAGAACATTCTTTGCTATTGATAATACAATATCTGATATTGCTAAAGCAGAGGTAAGCCCAGGACTTTCAATCCCGAATAAATTTATAAACGGACCGCTTTTATGATCATTTGGGCCTTGTATAATAAAATCTCCATTAGGGTCCCCTGGTCCAACAATTTTCGGACGAATCCCTGCATAAGAGGGAACTAACTGTCCTTCCTTAAGTCCTGGCCAATATCTACGAACTCGCTCGTAGAAGAGGTCGCCACGCCTGGGGTCAATAGTATAGTCAATATTGTTTATCCACTCTACATCTGGGCCAAACCTGCACCGCCCACCCATGTCTAGTGTTGCATGAACACCTAACCCGCCTTGTTCAGGAGCAGGGTATATGAGGTGACTGAAAGGTGAACTGCAGGTTAGTGAAAAATAAACGCCTTTAGCAAAGTAACCTTTGGGAATATAAGGTTCATTATTGCCTCTGATTGAATTGGCTACTGACTGTGCGTTTAAACCAGTACAATTAATTAGTAGCTTTGTACTTACATTTATTGGTTCGTGACCACCTGCTTCAACAGTAATAATGTCTCCATTAACTTTCCCGGATTTAAGTGGTGTGTTAAATGCTATTGAAGCCCCATTATCCTCTATTTCCCCCTGTAGTGCCAACATATATGAATGACTGTCAATTATACCTGTTGATGGACACCATATAGCAGCAGAGCAAACTACTTCTGGTTCAATTTTTTGTACTTCGGTTTGCGTAAGAAATTTAAGGTCACAAACACCATTATTTAAACCTTTCTTAAATATTTTCTGAAGTTCAATTATTTCTTTATCATTAGTAGCTACAATTAACTTTCCAATTTTTTTATGTGGAATATTTCGTTTCTTGCAATAATCATAGAGTTTCTTTCGGCCTTCGACACAAGCTGTGGCTTTTAAACTGTTATGCTTATAGTAAATTCCGGAATGAATTACTTCACTGTTGCGGGAGCTTGTTTCCATTCCTATTGAATAATTGGCTTCAAGTATAACAACACTATAACCTGCTTTGGAAAGTGAACGAGCACAAGCTAAGCCAATGACCCCAGCTCCAATTACAATACAATCAAAATCAGAAACCACCTTATTTATATCCAGTTTTCATAAAGAGTTTTAACTATTTTCTCTGGATTATGAAATGATTTTACAAAAGATAAACCTGCAATCGATAAGTCTTTATATTTTTCTGGATTATCAATTATCTTAGCTATTTCTTGTCCAATTGTTTGATGTGTAATCGAGATTATTCCGGTTTCTTCTTTTGGCATATGAGTTTTTCTATAATCATCTCGTAAGTAACATAAAACAGGCTTGCCACGAATTAGTGCTTCTACAGCCTGTCCACCATACCAACCTAAACAAACTTGATCAATCAATACGTCTGCCCAATCTAAAGCCTTACTTGCAACCGTGTGGGATTTTTTTACTATAATATCATAGTCAATTTCATAGTTTTTTGATAATTCTTTTAATGCTGACTCAATTAAGCCAGTGCCTTTTAGTACTCGGTTTGTAGCCATATGAACAATTTTTAAAGGCCTATTACCTTGAAAATAGTCAGGTTTTGGAGTTTTGAAAATTAGAGGTGCTGGATAAGGTAAGAATCTACCATTTGGTATATTTTCTAAAAGATCTGGATTAAGAGCAAAAGACCTGTCTGTATATTTTGAAATTTTACTTATCTTCTCGAGTTTTCTCTGAACTTCTCCCTCGGTTATAACTCCATCTTTTGTGCTATCTGTTAGTTTATTACCCAGCATGATTTCGTACTCACGACTTGTAGCGATGGCTTCGTCATATTTCATGCGAACGTCTGAACCTTGGAAAGTCATTACTTTTTTTATAGAACTTTTATAAATTGGTAGGTCTAGTAAAAAATGATGTCGCCAGGGAGGGTCAATCAGGGATGAACCATAGTTAAAGTGAATAATATCGGCATTTTTATTGAGCTTTTTTACTAGTAGAATCCGTTCCATAGATGATACAAAACTTTTTTTTGATAACGTAAAAGTACCTCTTATGTTGTTATTAAAATACTTATGATTTGACCCGATGCAAGTAGATTTATGCCCTAATCTTATTTCAGCATTTGATAGATTTAATGAATATGCAGCATGATATTCAGGGGCATGGTAAATTTTTTTTTTCAAAACAGAGTTTCCAGAAATTAATTGCTATTTAGCAAGTTTAGACTAAATGAATATCTTATAACCTGCAACTGTAATGCACATACAACGGATCAATGTCACAACTTAAAGCAAAACTTTTACCCCTATGGTACTTTTGTAAGCTTTATATAAGTATATTTAAAGAGGGGGGGTTAAAAGATTGGAGGCGTATATTAAGGATCGGGATTTTAGACTTTGCGTCAGTATTTTCTGCCACCAGCACTATGATAATAGTAGCGGTAATTGTAACAGGAACTAATAAGGGTAACTTCTTAAATACCCTTAACCAAGTTCTTAAATATGTGAATTTAGAAATTGCAAATCAAAAATCTGCTCAACTTTTTGTATTAGTATGTGGCGGAATTTTGAGTGCAGGGCTAATTCTATTTTCTGCAATATCAAGATTTTTAGCTGCATCCAATGGAAGAGATATTGCCAGAACATATCATAAAGAACTAATATACGAATTTTTCGAGTTGTTTGAAGGCATCAAAACTGTTCCAGACTTACCAAGTATAGAGCGTGGTGGTGATTTAAATATTGCTGTAATCCAAGATACTATCCATGCTAGTAAAGCATTGGAAACTTTGTTGCGTCTACCTCAAGTTGTAATTTTTAGTTTTGTTTTGATGGTTGTGGCTTTTAGTATGCAAGCAGGCGCTATGATTGCATTAATAATTGCATGTTTTATAGGTTTGCCAGTTGTAGTTTGGACTGGAAGAAAGATACAAACTGCATCGGAAGGTTTCTTCGAAAAAAACTCCCAGAAATTTGGCGGTAGCATAGCCAATATACTTAACGGATTTGAAACTTGTGCCACACCATACCCTCAGGTAAAAGTTAAAGTTGATAAAGACTATATAGAAATAGAAAAAAATTACTTTACTTCATTCGATAGTGTTCAGCTTTCATCTGATCGAATGAACCTAGCTGCTAGTTTTGTTCGTGCGTTAGGTTTTGGGACTGCTTTTGTTTATGTTTCTAGTTTAGTGGTTATTCAAGAAGCTGATATTACTACTGTTATTGCATTTGCAACCATAATATATTTATTTGTAAGTCAGTTGCAAAATTTATTTGGTTCCCTTAGCACTCTTGTTGTTTTTTACCCACAGGTGAAGAGGCTATTATCTGTAAGGAAACAGCTATATGCAGAGCAAGATTCTAATGAAAAACTTAAGAAGACTAAAAAGGATTATCATAGAAATTTTGTGAAATCTCACGTTTCTTTGTCGACCGATGTTAATAGTGATAACTCAACAGAGATATTAGGGACGCCCATTGTTCAGGGTAAGGTATTCAACGTTGTAGTAAGCAATATGCCTGGAAAGTTTAATCTGATTAAGGAAATTCATAAAATCAATATTACACTAAAAGAACCAATATGCGTTAATGATATAGCTTACTTTCGGTCTTCAAATCATAATTTTCCTGACACCACATTAACAGATATAGATAAAAACCTGTATAGGCAGAGCTTACCTAGTTTAAAGGAATTAAGTGAAGGACTTGGAATATTTGACTTGTTCACTGAGTGGAGCCTCGGTTTAAAAGAACTGAGCCCCAATCTTTCTCTAGCTACTTTTAGTAGTGCGCCAGGCCAGGTACAAGGTCTGATTGTATTAGCCATTTCATTATGTAGTAAAAGAGTACATTTGTTCTTGGATCGAACCTATATCGTTAGGTTTCACGGTGCTTTTAGGGATTATGCGATTAGTTTATTTTCTTCTCATCTGTTGTGGCTAATGTCTGCAAGTGATATTCTCGAACCAGTAAAAAATGAAAGCTTGAAGATAAACTTACGAACTGAAGAGCCCGAGTGGACGTTTATTGAAAATGTATTGGAAAACGTAATTTCCAGCGAACAAGTCATTGGTGATAACACTATTGGCATAATTGTATGATAATTTAATAGAGCACCTTTTTAATTATCAACATTACCAATATTGTACTCGGGCGAAAGAGACCAGCGCTCACGACCAATAGATAATCCATAGGTGTCTACTGGCATTATAGATACAAAAGGAGATTCAGCTAGCTTTTGATTACTTAAAGTGCAAGACATTTTATTTGTTTCTACTGTGTTTATACATACTGGGGCTTCAAAAAAAGATTTATAAGTTCTTTTTTTTAATGTGTTTGGTTCTGAACAGTATTTTTGGTATTCAGGTTTACCATAGTAGTACATATAGTTCCATTCCCTTGGGACAGACGACATAAAAATTTTAAAGTGAGACAAAATTTTAGAACTGTCTGCTGGAGAAGACCATGAGATTTTAACTCCTCTCTCTACCTTTTTGATTTCAGTTATATCCACAGGCCCTGGGCAATATGTAAGATCCAGTTCTAAAAAACTAAAATCATCCACTGAAGTTTGAGAGTAGTTATGCCAGCCGAAATATATATCCTTGGAGGATTCTTCTAAATTTAGATTTTTGGTGTAATAACAAGGCTTTGTGTCATTGTAGGCTTTCTTTGCGAAGTAATGATAGGAAGGGTAAACGAAGTGCCCTCTATAAGATTTTGCATCACTCCCAACATATAATGAGTTTTCACCATTCGTGAATAAACGATCAAGTTGATTTGGTTGTTTGTTTAATTCAACTAATGAAAGGTATTCGTTATTTTTTCCCTTAGCTTGCTGCCCCCCCCCAAGAATGTCAAAATCTACTAAACGCCATTTGTCTCTTACATTGATTTCAGATACCACGTGGCCTGCAAGCTGTACAAGACGACCTTTCCAACCAATTGCTTCTGCTAGATCAACACCAAATCTAGCTATATGACCGCAACGCATTTCTGCTAATTCTAATAAAATTAATGGATCAGAAACTATTAAGTTACCCTTGACATCATGTACTGGTTGTCTTGATTCATAATTTTTTGATATGGCTTGACAGAAAAAAGTATATTTATCGAATAGATCATCTTCCGACGTTGATGACCCTTTAAGGCCATCGGCAATGAAATTTAAACACTTAAATCTATCAATATTCTTAAGTTTTTTTTCTACCTTAGATAAGTAATTCAGATCAAAGCATAAGCGATTATTTAATTCTATCTCAGGGATGGCATGACCATTGATACTAAGTGCACGATCTATCCAAAAGTCAGTATTTTTATACTTACTGTAAAAATAATATGGAAAAATGTTTGATATTTTTAATGGTATTTTTCTTTTGAAACGATCAACATTTTCGAGAGTATTCATATCTTTCTCTTTTGGCTATCTACTAACACAGCAAAATAAACTAATCTATTTTATTCTCAATTATATTGAATATCTTGACTTTTGTAATGATCCACTAAAGTACCAATTTTGCTAGTTAAGCCATGGTTGTTTAGTGATAAAGGCGATATTTGATTAAAAATTTCTCTACGTTGCTTGATCCGATGATTTAATGTATCTTTATAAGCCTCAAGCTGAAGTTTCATTATGGTATCTGAGCTATGATATTTCTTTGCCCATTCAGCAGTTTGACTTTCTAGTTTATTTTTATCTTCTGGGTCAGTAAGTATTTTACGCATGGCATTTGCAACAGAAACTGCATCCCACGAATTCATTATGGGTGGGCATTCACCAAAAAACCTTGTTGCTAAGGGTGTGTCAATTCTTGAAATTACACGTTTGCCGAATGTCAATGCTTCAAACGTTACGCTTCCGAACGCTGGAATTGTGAATTGATCAACAATTGCATGGGCTGAAAAATAAGCCTTCCAGAGGTCAGATTTTTTCATCGGTTTAACCCATTTAATTAAGTGACCGATCCCAAGTTCAATAATTAGAGACTTACTTTCCTCTAGGTGACGACCCCACTCTATTAAAACAATTCTCATATCAAATCCCTCATCCATCAAGGTTTTTATGGCTCGTAAAAAATGGTCATTACCTTTGGCAAAGTTCAAATCTCCATCAACCCAATCATGACGTGAAGGGGAAAGAAATAAAGGGGGTTTTGAGTTGTTTGGCTTTATGTGAGTAAATTTTTCTTTATATCCCAATAGCTTTTTGTCATCCATTGCGTGCGGCAGGCAAACTACTTGTGATTCGGTGAGCCCTAGAAGGTCACATTTAGCTAGGTTGTCAACATTTGTTACCATTACTTTTTTTGATAAAACATAACCAGTTCGAGACAACCTACCAATAACTTCATCCTTAAAAGGAATGACTCTGAGTGTTCCATGAGAATATGCAAAAAAATCATCAAGACCACATGACATTGGTAATATGCAATCAACAGCATAGCATTGAACTATATCGTAATAGTCAAAGATTTCTTGCCAGCCTTCACTTAATTGGTAAGCCATTGTCATGTCATTTTTGACTTCAGAGTTAGAGGTATCAGTGTGAATTTCTTTATGGATTTTAACTAAATGTTTCATTTCTGCAGCTTTAAGTACATTATATAAAGAAATAATATTTTTTAAATAAATAGACTCTTTAAGAATATTCTTTTTATGCTTGCTGTTAATTAGTTCTGTAAAATCACTTTTTCTGGAAATTTCTAAAATATTTAATCTATTTTCTGTCTCAGTATGTTTCTGCAGCTTTAATAATATTTTTTGTTCCTCTCTCAGTGACCGTAGAACCATAGCACCAAAGGTCATTTTAAAGTCATTACTAAATTTACGTCCCGTTATCTTTAGGTAAATGCGCGAGCCCACTATTTGGACCTTAGTTATAATAGGTATGAGATACTTTCGTTCAAAAATAACTTTTCTAGCCTGTTTATAGTGCGATTTAAGGATCTGCTTTGATCGGTTGTCATTAATACTAGATTTATATTTCTTAACCGAACCATCATTTAAAGAAATTTCTTTCTTAAAGAAATTTTTAACTATGCTATTTGTTACACTAAAGCTAAAACCAATGAAAGCTACTGGAGCTGATGATATTTTAAAAATCGTTATGAGTGTTTTAGTTAACCAAGGTTTCCTTAAATCAATAAATATCCACGCTGCCTTTGGCTTTTTTATAAGGAACATAAAAGCAAATAAATAAAACTTTAATCGCCTGAAAATATATTTCGGCAGAATTAATGGATTTTTTGGCCAATTAAATAGTGGTGATGTACGATAACAGATATATTGAACATTAAAATTTAGCATATCTTGGTAGATTGAACTTTTAGTATTACTATTTTTTTTGAGTTTAATGAGATCTTGGCACATCTTTTTAGGACCTTGTATAAACCAACTTGGTCTATTGAAACCTTTAAGATTTACGTTCCACCAATCAGGAAAAAACGGATCACCATATTTACCAGAAAAGTCGCAATCTTCCCATTCAGGAGTGCCCATTACATGATAATAATCATAGCTTACAGCATCGGCGTCTATACCCGCCTGGCGCATTATTTTTGCGTTTAGGTAAGCATTATTTGCTACGTTACCTAGGTGCAGTACTCGCAGTGGTCTGCCTAGTTCATTTTCTATACTTTTTAACCACATAGGCTTTGTCATATTTGATACAATCGAGAAGTCATGGTAAGATTTGTAAAAAACAGTTTTACTATCGTTTAAAAAGCTTGCGCCATAAATTTTTCTTTTTGGCAAAAGAACCAAGAACGATAGAGATATTCTGTTGACGTAAACCGGTTGCTCCATTCATAGCCTCGATTAATTCCTCTGCTGATATCTCACCAATTTCTTTTAAGGCCCGCACTGCATTTTGTTGGGTAATTTGGCTTATATTCCCCAAAGCATCGATTAGCATTGGAACAGAAGGTTTTCCAATGCGTATCAATGCATTAGTCGCATTTTGTTGGGCGAAAGGATCAAGAGACCCAATCATTTTTATAAGGATGGGTATTCCATTACTTCCGTTATTAACAAAATGATCTGATACAATGGAGACTAAATTTTGATCTGGTGAGCTTAGTAAAGATATAATCTTATCTTCATTCTCGGAGATTATTGAGGGTTCATAGTTAATTAGCAAAGCAAATAATAATTCGGAGGTACTTCCCTCTTCAAATATCTTTTTACGTAGCTCTTCTAAAATATGATCCCCAAACTGCCCTGCAGCTTGTACATAAACCCCGCATTCACCCATAGGAGTATTTTCGATTTTATTTAACAATGGTTTTATTGATTTTTTTCCGATACGTGTGAGTATTGAAATGCAATTTCCTTGTATAACTTGGCTATCAGTTTGCATTGCGTTCAATACAGGTTGAATAGCTTGAAGACCTTTGCTTACTATTATTTCAACTAAGCCAGCTTGAATTATTTGGTCTTCAGTATTTAACAAGTCGATTAGTTCTGTAATTGGAACGTCTGTATTTTTTTTTAACCTCTCGATGGTTTCATTATATATCTCTTGATTATGTAAAAGTTCTAGATTTTTTTTAAATAAGCTTTTTAAATTCGACATGGTATAAAGCCTTCTTTCATTGTGTCTGAATGCTACTGCCATAATTTATTAGAAACATCTATAATTATTAATAATAATGTGAAATAAAAAATAAATTGCAATGTTTAATTTAAATATTGTTTAATTTGTATAAACAATATTGAGAGTTAAGATGCTATTAATGAAGTATATAAGACTAATAGTTGATGTCTTAATATTTTTACCCACGTTCTTTATTTTATTTATGATGTCTATTGCGGCTCGTGTTCTCGAACTTAACTCTTTAAGTTTAAATAAATCGAAAAGACTAATATTTTCTGGAAAACCAATACCTGGCTTAATAAGTGTTTCTAAAGCATTAAAAAAATCTGGTTTTATTGTTTGGAGTGTAGCCAATGATAGAAACTTTATTGGTGAAGATAAAAAATTTGATACTGTTCTTGCTCCTAACCCTAAGCACCCTCCTGGATTTAGAACATTAATTTTTGCTCTTAGAATAATTTTTTACTTTGGTAGAGCGGTTTACAAGTATGATATTTTACATGCATATTTCAATGGCGGGATGTTAGGTCGTAGCCCGCTAAAGAAATGGGAATTTTGGTTGTGGAAGTTAGCAAATAAAAAACTAGTTCTCCTTAGTTATGGAAGTGATGCCTTTATTTATTCACATTTTACAGGGCAACCTTGGGCTAAGGCAATAATGCAAACTTACCCTAGATCAATTGCATTCGATATGTCTGTGGCTAAAGATATTCAAGATTTTGGTAAATTAGCTGACGTCATTGTTGGATGTTTGGTTCACTGGGTTCACTTGCCAAAAGTATCATTTAATCCGCTTTTATGGTATCCTATGGAAGCTCCTGAAAATTTTAGAAATATCAATGTAGAAGGACCTATCAAAATCTTACATGCCCCTAACCATCGAGGTATTAAAGGCACTGATTTTTTAATCTCAGCGGTAGACCGTTTAAAAATTGAAGGACACGATATTGATTTAAATCTAATTGAAAATCAGCCTCGTGAAAAGGTACTAATAGCAATTGAGAACTGTGATATAGTCATAGACCAACTCCTAATGGGTTATGCATTACTAGCACTGGAAGGTATGCGAATGGGTCGTATTGTAGTTACGGGTATCGATTTAAGTGACCCTGTGTATTCACCGCATGTTGCTGAGTTAGAAAAATCCCCTTTGATATTTTCGAATCCAGACGAAATCTACATAACTCTAAAAGAACTTATTGAAAATAGAGGTGGATGGCAAAAAAAAGCAAATCAGATCCATGAGTATGCAAAACATCACCACAGTGAAGATAACTGTGTGAAGCTTTTTAGGAAAATTTATGATCACCTTTAATCATAAAATTATTACTTCACAAAATCTTTTCCTTAATATAGAACTCGGCTGTTTTTAAGGATAGGATATTCAAATGAATTTAGCGGGTAAAAAGGTAGTTCTTGTAGGTGGTGCCGGTCTCATAGGATCGCACACAGTTGACCAATTAATTAAAACAGATGTTGGTGAGATAGTTATTTATGATAACTTCCAAAGAGGAAGCAGAGAAAATTTGGCAAATGCCATGTCAGACTCTCGTGTTAAGATATTTGATATTGGTGGAGAGCTGTTACAGACTGATATTTTATCAAAAGCATTTGAAGGAGTTGACGGTGTTTTTCATTTTGCAGCACTTTGGCTTTTACAATGTCATGAATACCCAAGATCTGCATTTGAAGTAAATGTCGGAGGTACATTTAATGTATTAGAGGCATGTGTTAAGCAAAACGTAAAACGTCTTGTGTATTCATCCTCTGCTTCAGTTTATGGAAATGCAATTGAAGAGCCAATGACAGAAAGTCATCCCTTCTTAAATAAAAATTTCTACGGTGCTACAAAAATAGCAGGAGAAGCTATGGCGACAGCATTTTATCATCGTTATAACTTGCCTGTTGTTGGCTTAAGATACATGAACGTGTATGGTCCCCGTCAAGACTATCATGGAGCATATATTGCTGTAATCATGAAGATGCTTGATGCAATTGATCGAGGAGAAGGTCCCACTATCATGGGCGACGGTTCAGAGGCATTTGATTTTGTATATGTTGGTGACTGTGGTTTATGTAATGTTCGTGCAATGGAGGCTGATACCGCAGGAGAGTACTATAATGTTGGGACTGGTATTAGAACATCACTTCAAGAAATTGCTGAAAAATTATTAATGCTCACAGGTTCTGATAAAAAGATTAAATATCTCCCACGTAGTCAGGCTACACTTGTGACAAGCCGTATTGGCTGCCCAAAAAAGGCTAGTGAGCAGATTAAATTCACTTCTGAAATTAGCTTAGACCAAGGGCTTTCCAACCTAATAGAGTGGAGAAACAAGCATAAAGCAGAAGTTGATCAGCGCAGGAATGCAATGCGTATGCCTTCTGATACCTAGCTAACTTTTTATATTTTGAGTTGGATTAAATTGTTACAGCAGCAAACTCACTCATTAGAGAAATCGCCTGTTTAATAGCAAATAAATAAGAATCTGTGTTGTCGACGAGAAATACCAATGTTTAATTAATAGGATATTTTCGTGAATTGACGATGTTCATTTCTTCCAATAAGTTGTTAGCCTTGTCCACTTTTTCCATAACCCAAAGCATGTATCGGCTATCCACGTGTATAGAGCGAGTGGTGCGCGGGTCGAAGTCCCAATCTAAATTAACGCTTTCAATTGTACCGTCAAAGAGCAAACCGACAAGTTCACCACGTGCATTCAGGGTTGCAGAGCCTGAGTTTCCGCCTGTTGAGTCAAGATCTGTTAAAAAGTTCACGGGAACGGATTTAATTGACTCCAGCTCATAACGACCATAATTTTTGGCCATAATCAGGTCGATTTGGGATTGGGGTGAATTAAACGGATTTTCTCCGGTATCCTTTTCCGTAATGCCTTCAAGGCTAGTGAAGGGATCATAGCGCATCCCGTCTCTAGGTGAGCCCCCCAGAACATTGCCATATGTTACGCGCAAAGTTGAATTGGCATCAGGATAGGCTGTTAGGCCCTGATCTTTTTGCCAAGCCATAATGGCCTCCATGTATTTTGGCTGGAGAGCCGCACGATGACCCGCGCGGTCTTTGCTGGCCGCTTCCATGGCAAGTTCATGATCGTAAAGTGCGACTGCGAGGCGTATGAAAGGATCGGCATTAGCTTCCAATTCTGCTGGTGTCGCTTCCATCAAACTAAGACGTGTATCGAGTTCATCCAGTTGAGTTGCCGCGTAATAATTGTCCAATTTGGCTGATAGCGCATCATCGCTCATAATGTTGTGCAGGCCTAAGGCGCCGTTATTTTGCACCCATTATACGAATAATGGGAGCATTTTTTTTAATCATTACATTTTTGATTTTTAAATAGAGTTCACGGTATTTGTAAAAGGGTACTTTTGGGAAAAGATGATGCACGCTATGGTAATTTTGAAATAACCACATCCAGGTTATGATGCTGTCTGAAATTCCGGGAAATACGAATGTTGACGTATTCTCATACCGCTTTGTTTTATTGTAAGGACGATGTACAAGCCAAGCAAATAAAATTACAAGCATAAAAGCACCCATTTGTGTTGCTGCTAAAGAAATTAACCCGACTTTCCAATAACCAAAAATAAATAGAGCGCCTCTCCAGCTGAACATTAATAGTAGCTCGATAATCACTATGGTTTTATCACTTCTATTGGCTTTGCCCCAGCATTGCTTGAAATAATATTTATATTGCTGTGGAAGTGCCATAAACGATCCTTTAATAACACCCCATAGAGTGTCAGACGTAATATATAAATCAGGATCTTGATCTGCTATATTCGTATGCTGGTGGTGGGCTAAATGCTCTTTTTGATGAGCTTTAAAAGAAGTAAATAGTATTTGACCTGCTAAATAACCAAGTAAGTCGTTAAGCCACTTCCAAGATTTGTGCTTACCAGTTATACTGCCGTGTACAGCATCATGCATTACTGTGTAAATTCCATATGTAATCAAGGATGCTAAAAGAAACCCTGTCCAAAGTGAAATAATTTTTGATATCATACCTATATAGGTCAAAGAAAAAAATATCATTAGAACAAAAGACAATATAATGGTTGGGCCTGCGAACCCACCCATTAAAGATTTCGCCTGTTTAATAGCAAATAAATCAGAATTATGTTGAAAGGATGGCTTAAGCATTAATATGTCTTTCACTGAATTACTTTTGTGTATACACAATTTTAAATTCATAGCATTATAAAAATAATAGGAAACACACAATGCGTAAAACTTTAAATGAGCAACTCAATTGGCGATATGCAACAAAAAAAATGGATCCTACGAGGACTGTAGCTCAGGAAAAAATTGAAGCCATTATTGAAGCAATAAGGATGTCACCTACATCAAGCGGAACCCAGCCTTTTGAATTAATTGTTGTCACAAATAAAAATATACGGGAAGAGATTTGCAAAGCTGCAAGTAATCAGACACCTATTATTGATGGGTCTCATCTTTTGGTTTTTGCCGCTTGGGATAATTACACAGAAGCACGAATTGATGAAGTAGCTGACTTGAATGTTAAACTTCGAGGAGACTTACCTTTAATTGGACAATATTATGGAAACTTAAAGTCCAATTATATTCCTCGTGACGCCGAGGTAAATTACGCTCATGCAGCTCGACAAGCCTATATTGCACTCGGAATTGCTATGGTTGCCGCTGCTGAGCAAGAAGTAGACTGCACACCAATGGAAGGGTTTTCCCCTGCTGCGGTAGATGAAATTTTAGGGTTGAAGGAACGGGGGCTTCGTTCTGTTGTACTTTTGCCTCTTGGTTACCGTGATGAAGAAGGCGATTGGTTGCTAAATATGGCTAAAGTTAGAAAGTCGCGTGAGACTATGATCACCTTTATTGATTAGAAGGTTTTTTGTCGTTCATTTATATTTTTTATGAGCAAGCAATACATTTTAAATCTTTTGGCAGTTTTATAGTTTTTGATATCATTTCTAATCCTTTAAAAATGAATATTTTTCCGTTTAGTGTATTTCCAGCCTGTGTAATTATTTTTATGGCTTCTAATGCCATGATGGAGCCTATTATGCCTGCTGTCGCTCCAATCACACCTAATTGACTGCAAGTTTCTGCGTCGGGTGGTATCTCTGGTACAAAACATCTATAGCAAGGGCTATCCTTTGTATTTAAAAAAGTACTCACTTGACCATCAAACTTACCTATTGCGCCTGACACTAAAGGTATTTTTAAATCCAAGGCCAAATCATTAACTATAAACCTGGTTTCAAAATTATCGACACAATCTATTAGTACATCATGGTCAGATAAAATATTTTTCGCATTTTCCTTATTAATTCTTTCATTAAAGACCTTGCAATCGAGGCTTGGGTTGATAGCGATCAGTCTTTCCGAAAGAGATCCAGATTTTTCTTTACCTACTGTAGAAGTTGAAAACTGTATTTGCCTTTGTAAATTGGAGGTTTCAACGCAATCATTATCTATGATAGTCATACTGCCTACGCCTGCAGCTGCTAGATACATGCTAGCAGGTCCGCCTAATCCGCCTGCTCCTATTATAGCTATTCGTGCTTTTGATAATAAATTTTGTCCTGGCCCCCCAATCTCTTTAAGAATTAGTTGGCGAGAATAGCGTTCAATGTAACCATCATCCATTAAGAGTTTTTTCTCTCTATCATTTTTACTTATTGGGTTCCAGTCGAGCCAAAACCACCTTCGCCCCTTGCAGTGTCAGTGAGTTCATTAACAGATATGAACTCAGGCTGTGTTATTGGGGCAATAACCATTTGAGCTATTCGTTCGCCTCTTGAAATTTTAAACGGGATATCACCGTGATTGATTAAGAGTACCTTAACTTCGCCTCTATAATCTGCATCTATTGTGCCTGGTGTATTCAAGCAAGTTACTCCATGTTTATAGGCAAGACCAGATCTTGGCCTTATTTGAGCTTCATAGCCCGCGGGTAAAGCCATTGCTAGGCCTGTTGGAACTAAAGCCCTGGCTCCCGGTTGCAGTATCAATGGTGCATGTTCCTCTACTGCGGCTCGTAAATCTGCTCCAGCAGCTAAAACTGTTTCGTATTCTGGTAATTTCAGTTCCCCAAAATGAACAAGCTTCTTGATTTCAACAGATAGCGTCATTGGATAATCTCCATGTTATTTTACATTAACCTAACAATTTTAGATTCGTTTTAAATATCATTACATATAAAATATATTTATGAAGATAATTTTCTTTTAATTTGTCTGAATATTTTTTTTCTTTTGGAAAAGATTATGTGATTTGGAATTATAGTAATTAAGATTAAGTATCATTTTTTCTTTATCTAAATCAGATAAATCTGGGCCGCTGTAAGAATAATTAAATTTTCCATTTTTGTAATATACTTTTGTAATTCCTGAGGTAGAGCTGTCAAAATTTTGTGACAGCATAAGTGGTATTCCTGACTTGAGAATAGGAAAGTCTATTTTCCTGGGTACAACATTCATCCGTTTGCACATCACGGCTCTGATTTTGAAACCATTAATAGTACGTATTATTTTTTTATCTTCATTATAAATACTTTCGATAAAATTTATGGCTGGGTGAAAGCTTGCTACTTCCACTAATTGCTTGTTATCTTCTGGTTTATATTTTTCCATGATTACAACTTCGCAATCAGCAATATTATCTGCATAAGACAGAGGAGATATAAATATTAATGTAAGAAAAAGTACAAATCTCATGACATTTTTTGAGCTATTTTTAGAGCCAGTCTTTCAGCACTCTCTTGTTTAGTTAGTTCAGGCCAAGTTTCAATTTTATTTTCAGTGATAATAATCATTTTGTTGTTATCGCCACCCATGACATTTCCTGAAACGTCATTTGCTATAATCCAGTCACAATGTTTTCGGGTTTTCTTTTTTGTAGCGTTTTCAATTATGTTGTTAGTTTCTGCCGCAAATCCAATAACAAATCTAGGACGATTTTTAGAACTTGATATTGTTTTTAGTATATCAATGTTGTTTTCTAACTCCAGAGGAGCAGGAGCATTTCCATCTTTCTTCAGTTTTTTATCAGAACAAGATTTTGGGCGCCAATCTGAAACAGCTGCTACTGATATAAAAATATCTGCTGGGAGTGATGACTGACATGCCTCAAGCATTTCTTTGGCAGTCGTTACTTTCACGAGCTTTACTAATGGCGGTGCATCAAGGTTTACAGGACCAGAGATTAAGGTTACTTTTGCTCCTAAGTTAGAGACAGCTTCTGCTAGTGCATATCCTTGTTTTCCTGAGCTTTCATTTGACAGATACCTAACAGGATCGATAGGTTCTTGAGTTGGCCCAGCAGTAATTAATATTGATTTTCCGGTTAATGACATGATGGGCTCTTTTTTAGTTTGCAGCTCCGCTACTTTAAGTGATGAAACAATTGCATCAATTATTTGGCACGGTTCAGACATTCGACCATGACCGGTCTCGCCACATGCCATTTCGCCTATATCTGGCCCAACGAAAAGTGCTCCGTCATTTTCAAGTGTTTTTATATTACGTTTTGTAGCCTCGGCTTCCCACATACGAACATTCATGGAGGGAGCATAAAGTACTGGTTTATCTGTTGCTAGAATTGTAGTTGATGCTAAGTCATCAGCAATGCCATTTGCAGCTTTCGCAATGAGATTCGCTGTTGCGGGAACAACTGCTATCAAATCTGCTGAGCGCGATAATTCAATATGCCCCATCTCAGTTTCATCAGTTAAGCTCCATAAATCTGTGTAAACTTTATTACCTGATAAAGCCCCAGCAGATAGAGGAGTTACAAACTCACTTCCGCCTTTAGTTAAGATAACTTTTGATTTAACACCAATCTTGGCAAGGTCACGTATGACGGTTAATGCTTTATAAGCAGCTACTCCGCCAGAAATAATTAGCAATACACTTTTATTCATAATCTGTCTTAGGGCTTTATTTATTTTTGATATTTGTGTTTAGCAGGTTTTAAATACTTAAATCCATCAAATTATAATCTTTAAGTGCGGCTTGTGCACTCTCGCTCCAAGTAAATTTATTTAAATTATCTGAGAATGGTAGGTAGTTATGTGGTTTTTCAGTGGGAAAACGCTTCTTCCTAGCATTTATTGCTAATGCTATTACTTCAGACCGTTTATTTATAAAATCTGCATCCATAACTTTTGCCTCTGAATGAATACCTGCCCCTTTAACATTTAAAACTGACGATCTTTTATGAAAACCAAAGTTAACTGTAACCCGGGTCTCGTAACCAGTATTTGCAAATGAACCATGGACTACTTGCCTGTTATTGATAACTACGTCACCAGGATTGCAAATAATTGGTACTGCATCTACAAGTCTCTCACTACCAGAGTCTTTTACCATTTTTACTATATCAGCTCTATCATGTTTGTGACTTCCGGGAACAACCCAAACACCATTTACAGCTGTACTCCCGTAAACTTGTCCCATGAAATTAAACCCATGTATGTTTTCGTCAAAGTTTGGGCTTCCCCAATGGGTATCCCCGTCTTGATGCCAGGATACAGCTGCGCCTAAACCTGCATCTTTTATAAAAAGACCTTCTGTAAATGGAACAAAATCTGAACCGTTTAGTGTTTCTGCTAATTTCAACAAGCCTGGGTGCGCGTAAACTCGGAGACAAGCCGGTGAAAATTGCAATGAACCGCTAAGGTATACCGGAACTGCCTGCGGGGCATCATCTGCAGCTTTTGGTTCAAACAACTTCACCTGATGTCTACCATTTGAGATTTGTGTTCCTCCCAGTGGATCAGAAAGTGGCCTTGCCCACTGCAATGTCATAGCTTTATTGTCGCTGCCCAATGCAGGTCTGCCATATTTGTCTTTTTCAGCACCCATGTGCGTAGGAAAATTATCTCTTATTTTACTTAAGTCGGATTTTATATCACTAAGTTCTTCATCAGATAAAACGCCTTCTAAGATATAAAAGCCAAATTTAGAGTATGCTTTAAGTATATCCTTATGGATGTTACCTCGCGTATCAAACTTTAAAGGCCCGCGGTTAGGCATTGCTAATGCTTTAGCTTGTCCTTCAAGAAGATAGGATTTTACAGCAGCAGCATCATCTCCGTAATGAGCAGCACATGCTTCAATTGATTTACTAATGTTTGTAACCATAAAATCTTGTTTTCCTAAAAATTTTTTATAATTCTCGTTATTTTTTTAAATCAGCTATGAGATTTGTTAAAGTTAAAAATATATTAATGAAAACAGTTAATTATGTCAATTATGGTAAAGGAAAATTTAGTCAATTGAAGCTTTTGGAATTAAAATTTAAAGGTTGGTATTTGAAATTAACTCCCAAATATGGAGCGTGCATACTCCGTTGTTCATATAAAAATTTTGACATTTTACGTCCAGCAGAAACTGGTTGGGAACGCACTCATGACCCTATGCTTACTTCGTATTTTCCATTGGTCCCTTATTCGAATAGAATTGCAAATGGTCAATTTCAGTGGGAAAATGAACATATTAATTTAAAATCCAACCATGTCTCTCAACAATTTCCTTTGCATGGTATTGGGTGGCTATCTGAGTGGGTAGTCTTGGAAATAAAAGAGAATGGTTGCATTCTTGAATATAAAAATTCTGAGAGTGATTGGCCTTGGCCATTTTCTGTAAAACAAGAAATAACACTTAAAAAAACTTCAATGAAAATTAGTTTAACACTCGAGAACATTGGTCGAAATAAAATGCCAGCAGGACTCGGATTTCATCCGTATTTTCCTTTGACTAAAGATCTTCAACTACAGTTCAACGCTAAGAGCGTTTATTTGTCTGATGATGATAATTTGCCTACTAAATTAACCTTAGTTCCTAACAAATGGGACTTTAGTCATTCTAAAAGTGTATTTGAAACAAAGGTTGATAATTGTTTTTCCGGTTATGATGGGAAAGCCCATATGACCGTGGGTAAAAAGCGTTATAATTTGTTTGTATTATCTACTAAAAATCTCGATCATTGTGTATTTTATGTTCCAAAAAATGGTAACTTTTTTTGCTTAGAGCCTGTAAATCATATGAATAATGCATTGGCTTTTAATCCTATTCAAGGAGTTACACTGATGCCATCATTAGGTCCTGGTGAAATTAATCATGTAGAAATGTTGTTTGATACCAACGGAATTTAAAATAATATATTATTTTTTTATCATAACATTTGACCCTTTGACATATTTAGGTCAAACGTAAAAATAAGAAATAAGCCAGCGTGTTTGCGCCATATTTATTAGGGATTGTAAATTGAGACTAAGCTATTTCATTACCTTTCTTTCTGTTTTTAGTTTTTGGTATGCGACAGCAAACGCAAATATATTTTATCGTGGGAATGATGGTGATCCAGAAACTTTAGACCATCATGGAACCTCCACAACTTCGGAAGCACGGTTAATGGATGATCTCTATTCAGGGTTGGTTGATTTCTCTGAAAATGCAAAAGTTATTCCTGGTACTGCAGAGCGCTGGGATATATCAAAAGATGGTTTAATCTATACTTTTTATCTGAGGGATGATGCGTTCTGGTCAAATGGCGACCCCGTAACAGCTCATGATTTTGTATTTGCGTACCGACGTCTCATGAACCCATTAACGGCAGCAAAATATGCTACACTTTTATATCCCATAAAAAATGCTGAGAAAGTTAATATTGGTGAATTAGATTTACTGGAGCTAGGTATTAGAGCA
>Ga0222718_10001445_pt1 | contig 22707 bp, 48 predicted proteins | sample C33_27DmetaG_FD_165045 | JGI IMG/M metagenome (GOLD analysis project Ga0222718, IMG submission 165045) | Estuarine water microbial communities from San Francisco Bay, California, United States - C33_27D | ecosystem: Environmental > Aquatic > Marine > Unclassified | place: USA: California...
TTCAATAAACCCTTTATCTTTAGTGAATGTTAAGTTTCCATTGTTAATCCATAAAGTTTGTTTACCAACAGTTCCAGCTAATACATCAATAAAACCATCACCATTAACATCACCAAGAGTTCCACCATGATAAAAGAATCCATTACCACCTTCAATATATGGTTCTATCTCTAATAAGTTATACTTTCCATCTTCCCAAATATATGCAAATATTCCACCAGCAGGTTCTTGTGGTGTATTACCATAGTTACCTTTATCATCCCCAATGAATATAACAATATCCATATCTCCATCATTATCCAAATCAGCGGGTTGAATTAAAGTAGCATAGTAAGGAAGTTGTTCTACTATAATATCTTTTCTAACTTTCCATTGTGTTACTCCACCTATCTCACCATCATTTACAATAATTTGATATTCTAAATGTTCTGCGGGTATATTGTTTTCAAAGTGAGGAACACAAGCAAATATATCCATATCACCATCACCTTCAAAATCAAAATATGTAAATCCTCTTCTAAAATGAGATGGAGAAGTTCCACCATAATTAATATGATGTGTATTGTTAGCATACCACCCATCGTTCCATTCGTGATTTTGAACTGCAGTTTTATAATATACAGGTGGTGCTTTTATTTCAGTAACCACATCATCAACCCATTCTACTTCTTCCTTTTCACACGAGGTTGATAATCCTATTATTAATAATCCGATTAAGATACGATAAGTTCTCCAATGTTCCATGATGGTATGTAATATTTAAAGTTATGTTTTAGTAATACTTCTTTTATGATTTTATCTTGTAATGATTTAGAGTTACCAGTAATGATTCTACATTGAAAACCAAAACCCTTTTGGGATTCCCTTAACACAAAATCCTCAGTTGCGAATATCGCTTCATCGTGGGTAAACCCATGTAAATCTATTTCATTCATACAAGTACTAATATACGAAAAATATTTGATATATCCAAATTTTTTAACATTTATTTTTGTTAATAACTTTTTTTTTAGTTTTTAAAAATCCGCTATAGTTATTAGTGCAGACTACTTAAAAAGAAATAACTTAAAATAAAGATTATAACCTACTACTTAAGACACTAAGACAGTGTCGGTCTTTTTAAAATTTTTTTTCTGTCGTTCAAAGTTTATTTTTCAGTCGAAATTTTTTCCCTTTCTTTTTATTGATAGTATTCTCAGATGATATGCTTGTATCCAAAATATCAAAACATTTAAAGACATTAAAGGTAAGGACCATATTCCTACAGCATAGACAAACCATAGAGTGGCAGCTACCATACCCCATACCCTTAACTTAAACATATCTTTTTGGAGAAATTGTATTACCACAGTAAGGTTACTAATCCAACCTAGGATTTCTAACCAGTGAGTTCTTATTAATTCTTCTAGTGGATTCATTTACAACATGATTTAGTTGAGGTAAAGGGTAAGAGTGGTTTTATTACTTTCCATATTCTTTGGAGTATCTGAGTAACCCTACTCTCCTTATGGGTATGAGTTTTATCTCTTTCTGTATTAAGAGTGAAGTACCAATCGTTTAATCCTTCTTCTAGTGTTTTATCTTTATTGTTATAATCGTACATAGTATCTGTATTATAGTTTATATCTGTATTATTATTGATATGTATCCGTTCTTTATTATTATACCTACCGAAATTCTTTTACTATCAAATTAAGGGGTCGATTTTTTTTCTTTATCTAGCAAATACTCATCTCTACAATTATTAAGGAATAACTTTTGTTTTGTAGTATAGTACTGCCCTTCTTTTATTTCGTTTAGGTAATCCAAACATTGTTTGGCCCATCTTATAATATAATCATCATTCGAGGTTGAAAGCTTTTTTCCATAATATTCTTGTAACTTACTTATTCCCTTATAGTGATGGTCTTGAAATTGATATTCAAATGGTTTAAATCCTTTGGTTCCACTCATATCTTATTTATTAATGATTATAGTATCTTCTTTAACTATTCTCCCACATCCATTACATATTAACATAAAGGGAGGCTTGTTAATACTTAATCCTTTCTTACAATGAGGGCATTGATATTTAGGTTTACCCTCTATACCCATACGATGTTTTAGATTTTCATCTTTATATCCCATATCTTATCTATCTATACTATGTGAGCTCATACTCTTATTATCTCATGTACCGACAATCAAATTAGATTTATGTTTTGTTTATTAAAATTTATCTCTGCTTGAAAATTAATCATATCGACTATATTTTGTTGACCACTTTGTTTTATTAAAGTATCGACTAATTCTTTTGTTTTATAAACCCATTCATTTAAACACTTATAATACTCATCTCTAGTTGAACATTTAAATTCAAAATCAGGTAGAGTTGAAGTAAAAGTATGCAATTTAGCTAATGTTCCTGCTACATCAAGACATTGAACTAAGTCATTATTATTTAAATCATATAGTGTGTTACCATACTTACCAAATATTATTTCACTAACCTTTCTAATGTATGGAACTCCACCCAATCTTAAACTAAATGAAACACATTCACCTTGTTCTCGATGTGTCCAATCTCCATTTTCAATACCTTCCTTGATATATCTACCCAAAGCGTTGTGTGTTTCCCAATCTTTTTCTGGACTTAAGTTTTCAATAAACTTTGACATTATTGGAAAATGACCATAAAAACCAGTATCGTTAGCATATTCATTTTGAATATCCTCATTAGCACTTGTTGATGATATAGACATAGGAAAGTTCTTTATCTGATTTCTTATAACTTCCTCATCAAATGTTTGAAAACTATCTATTCTTAACAAACATATCACATTATAATTCAATTCACTATCAGCAGTTAATGTATGTCTAATCATCTTTAATCCATTCTGCCAATGATAAATCATATTGGGAGTATTACCACTACCATAAAATTTGGGTAATATTGGTTTTAATTTATTCGAAAGAATATCTATAAAGGTTTTACCTTTATGTCTATCCTTAAATTCTTGAAAATAGTGTTGTCTAACATCAATAGAATCACCAATAGATATTGGACTCCATGTATTCTCAATAAATTTTGGTGGAGTAAAATTATATTCTAGTTCTTTTGTTTTTAGATTTAAATCAACCCAAGTTACTCGTTCCTCTGTTGAGGTTTCCCAAGTAGAAAAATATACATCTACATTTTCAGAAAAGTTCCAAAATTTTGAAACCTCTAAATAGGTTCTAAACTCACCTGATATTATAACCGCTATCTTATTCATTATCTATATCTAAATCTTGTAAAGCTGATTGGAGTGGTAATAGTTGAACTCGTTCTTTTACTTCTTTGAAAATACTACATAGTTCGTATTCTTCAACTCTTTCATTATAGTCTTTCAATTCTTCTATCCAACTAAGTCCCCACTTATCATATAATCTATGAAAATCATATTGTTCCCATCTTAAGTAATCTTTTATAAAAGCTTGAGTTAATGCATACTTATCATCATCAGTTATCTTACCAAATAAATCAACAAACTCAACAGGGTCTAATGGTATTACTTGAAATGGTTTTCTTTCGATATCATCTATAAACATTATACGATGCATTTTTAATATCCATTCGTTTTGTTCTTCAGAGTTATCATTATCACCCCTACCAAACAAATCATCATCGTTACTCTCGTAATCATCCCAATTAAAATCGCTCATATAATATATTGTTATTTAATTGTAAATATACGAAAAAAAATTGAGATATCCAAATAATTAATGATTTAATTATAATTCTCTTTCTAATGCACAACTCAAGTGGTCGGTTCCACTTAGGTAATCATAATCAACATCTTTAGTTGATTTACAACAATATCTACAAACCCACTCACCATCGTACTTTTCTTTCCACCATTCATCTCTTATTACATTTAATAATTCCTGTTGTTGTGAATCATAATATCCCTTATCTTCAATTTCAGTAATCATGGTTCTGACACCCATTGCTGTTTCTATCTCTATTGAATTTATCCAAGGTTGTGTTGCTAACCAATTATCTAAAGCTTTTAAACCCTCTTTAGTTTCTTTAGTTAAGAATGTTGTTTTCTTTTTTACCATTTACCAAGTGGACATTGTGAAGAAGGAGATAAAGTTTTGGCTGATATATTACAACCACAACCATTTACTCTTTTTTCTGTTATAACATGATACCCATATATTTGGGGTGAACAAGTATTACCTTGTCTTAATCCACAAGGGTCACATAGTTCTAATCTTTTTTTCGATACAGCCTTGGTTACAGGGTCTACTGCATTAAACTGGTCTTTAATTACATTACCCCAACCTTCAAGTATTTCTCTTAATTGACTCATCTTCTAATCTTTTAATTACCGATTTTGCTATTATATTATGTACCTTTAAACTTGGATGATAATCTATCGGTGGATTATTTCCAAAAAATTCAGTATCTTCTGCTATTGTAGTGTTGTTAAGATATAATGATAAATCATTAATAGAATAAAAGTTTCTACCTTTTATTGTTAATGGTATGGTTCTTTTGTTAATCCAAGAATCTTCTATCCATGATAATCTATTATCAGCGTGTATAAAAAACACCTTTACCCCATCATCTTCAAACTTTTTACAAATTTTTTTGATTTCATTTACTACTATATGTAGTAATCTTTCAAAAAAAGGATTTAAGTTTTTATAATCTTCGTTTATATCTTCGATATATTCAAACATATCTTCTACATTATCAAACTCACTTCCATCTTCTTTTCTCATTTTAGTATAATATATTTCTGCATTTCTTACTAAAAATGAAGTTTGATATATCAAAACATCAAAATCTTTTGGATTTGATGATTTAGCTATCGTATTTTCTTCATCAGATAACTCATCATTGTACAAATCTTTATCAAATATGTTTGCTATTTTACTTAACCAATGATTTGAAACACCATCTGAACCTGAACATGAGGTTTTTTGTAGATGCCATCTGTTAAAATGTTTAGAAATTATATTTGAAAACCTGTTTTTTTCTTGAAATTTACCACTAGGGGTTGATGATGTAGTATTAATTTTTTCAAATGGTAATTTATTTTCGTGTTGATAATAATAATTTAAACCAAATCCCCAAGTAAAAGAGCATCCTGTAAATAAAAATCCTTTGAAATTCATTAAATTATGGATTTAGATTTAAAAAAAGTATCAACTAATGGTTTTAAAAACATATTTTTATTTTCATCTTTAAGTAGTTCTTCAAAAGTATCTGGATACTTTGTTATTAAATCATAAATTCCTTTATTGTATTCATAATCATAAGCTACTTTTATAAGATGTTTTTGATTAAACTTAATTTTCTTTTCAAGTTTTTTATAAATTTTCTTCCAATCTTGTTTTCTTAAATTTTCTAAATTCTTTATTATACCCTCTCTTCTCTTTTGTGTATCTGTTATTGTATCAAAACTATAATCTATAACTTCATCATAAAGTTTAAAACCAAATTTAGTTTTTAAAAGAGTATGAAAACCAGACACACTATCAACAAGAAAGATATGGCCATGGATTAATGGCTTAATTGTTTTTTCAGTTAGAAAAAATTTACTGATTTGAGATTCTGAAACCAATTGTATAAAGTATGTGTTGTTTTCTTCTATATCTTCTTCGTTATTATTTTGATTCCAACCCAATTCATTTTGAACATATTCACCACCTTCAATCAAATTTATCTTTTCTTTCCAATTTTTAAAAGGATATCCCTTTTCTTTATCCCAAGGTGCATCAAAAGTTTTAGTATCAGTACACCAAGACCATAGTGAATTCTTTAATAAATCAGTTCCTTGCATCATATCCATAAACTCACATCTATGTGGATGTGGTTTTTGATTTAGATATAACATAAAGTTATCAAATTTTTGCTTTAATGGTTCAAATTTTTCTTTATAAATTTCAGGTTGCTGTGTATGATATTTATATACTTGGTTTCTGATAAAGTGATTATCGTTAGTAATACAAAATACCCTATCAAAATCTCTTATGTTTGCTTTTCGTGTTCTTCCCCAATCATTTTGTGGGTGTTCTGTACCAGCAATTATTACTGTAAAACATGAGTTTGATTTTTTTAGAGATTCATTTAAGTACCAAACACTTTCCTTAAGCCACATTACTAATTCATGTTCCCTATGTGTATCGTATATAAAATGAGTCTCTTTATGTTCTTCAAAGAAATTACATAGGCTAGTTCTATCAAACTCAATAGGAGTACTACCCTCTAAAAAAAGATAAGGAGTTTTTTCCATAGCAGTATTTAGAAATTAAATTTTAGTTGTTTACCAATTTTTTTTAACTTTTCTTTAAGAATTACAACTTGTTTTTTAGCAGCTTCTTGAGTCCAACCATCATTGTAATTTGATGTTGCATTTAATTCAGCTTCAAACAGTTGACTTTCTAAATGGTTTCGATATTCGTTTATCCCCCATTCTTTATCCATTGTGTCCATAATTGTTTATTTAATTTTTTATTTAATGTTAATCCATTATATGATTCATAATCTGTGTTTTCTAAATCTTGATTAAATCTTGTTTCTATAAAATCCAAATATTGTTTACTAAGTTTTAAAAAGTTACAATTACTTGCAACTATATCCCATACAAACGAATATAATAATTCTTTTGGGTGCAACCCAAAATTGGGTATATCAGTACCACCATGATTTGAAAAATCATCTGATTTCATATATGGTTGATTATAAATAGTAGGTCCTAGTTTATCTAATAATATTTCATCAATACCACCTCGTTGATATCTATCTGAATTGTGGAAGTATATGTTTGATAAATCTAAGTTTTTAAATTTTTGTTTTATATTAGTAAATACATCTTCAACCTTGGTGTTAGGTGTATCTATTTTTTGTAATTCAAATGTTTCTTGATTTACTAAATCATTAAGACCTTTTCTATCAAACTGAATTGTTCCACCGCCTTGATGTAGCCATTTACTGAATTGTGAATTTATAAAAGTAAAGTTATACTTTATGTTATTTAGTTTTAAAAAGTTTTGAGTGTTTACTATATAATCAATATAATCATGAAACATTAATTCAGTATGAAGAAGTTTATCTATTTCTAATAAATGATTACCCCATAAATCAAGTTTTATATCTATAACATCTTTAACAGCATTTTCTCCTATTACTTTAACACCCCATTTTTCTCTATCACCATGGTCTGGGTTCCATAGAGCTGGTACTTGTGAAGGTGTTATATAATATTCATCTTCAATTACACCAACTCTTACATGAGAGTCTAATACTCCTACTTTAATATATTTTTTTAATTCTGTAAGTATATCATGTTCATCTTCATTAGGATTTTGACTTCTAAATATTCGTTTATTATCCTTATCTATAAATCTAATATCTTGTTCATCTATATTCCATTTAACTTTTAATTGTTTCCACACCTTATCCATTGATGTTTGTATTGAAGTAAAAGTATTTCTTTGAAACTCAGACCATTCTACAAAACAATAGATATTATCAGAATGAACACCCATCTCTAATAATTTACCCACAACATATATAGATGAATCGGATTGCCATCTTGCACCAGATGATGATAAAGCACAACTAATAACAATAACATTATCGTTTAAGTTATCATAGCGAAGGTCAAATGGATATGATTCTACTTCTGTTGCACCTGGTCCTCCAGCTTTACCCTCTGGAAACATAGAACTAAACTCGTGAGTAATTCCTGATTTAACTACACCATAAGAACAGCCAGTAGATACTATATATTTGTAATCATTCCAATTAAACTTATTCATCATTATAACTTTCAATTAAAGCATTAATGAAACCTATTATAAATGCTACTAATGTATATGGCCAAAATAATATGTATCGTACTCTTGTCATGTTACTACCCATTCTTACCATAAAGTTATCACAAATGAAACACCATATTGTTCCTGTTAAAAAGTAGTAAGTTAAAAAATTCAAATCTATCATAGTTTTATTGTTTATATTCTTCGTCTTTTGGTGGAGTTGTTTCTTCTACTGATATTATTTTTCTAATAGAATCCATCTTTCCTAAAAATTTATTAATACCTTTTTCATCAGGTGCTGGTAAATCAAATGTGAAGATAGCAGGTGGTTCGTCACCCATCTCCATCAATGCTGTTATTTTATATAGTTTATGTTTCATATATTATTTTTTTGGTTTATAAAATTGTTCTTTAAAATCATGAAGTATCTTATTAAAGTAATATAAATCTCTCAAGATACTATCACTTATATGTTCCTGTATTCTAGTATCTCTCCTACATATCTCCCAAATTATATTTAATAATTTTTCGTGTTTAGGTCTGTGTGATGAGAATCCACCATCATCACTAAACTTATTTTCTAGTTGAGGGAAGTACTCTGTAAACACATTTACCAAATCACCATCTAGTGAATCTATGTTTACTATTTTTAATTTTTTCTTATCTATCTTATTTGATGATATTAGATTATAGTATGCTTCATTATATAGTTTAGCATGAGCGGCTGATAATGTACCCCATCTATCCCATGTACCAACTAACCACTTATGTATTATATCTTTTATAATAGGCTCATCCATTGATAATAAGTTTTTCTGTTGATGTAGATTAACTCCTTTTAAAAGTAAATCACCTCTAGTTACCATATTGTTTACATATGATGAATTAACTTCTTCCCACATACCACTTAACCATTTGTACATAGGATTTCGTGTTACTAAAATAAAATCTTTTTCAGATGTACCATTCATTATATTAGTCCACTCACCATATTCAGTTGGATTTTTTACTGGATGTGGACTTAGACTCTCCCTCCAAGCTTTTTCAAACCTTCCATTATTATCTACTGCACTAAGATTGTTATCTCTCATCTTCTTCGATATCCAACCACTTCCGCCTTTTTGATTGAATATAATTCCAAACTTTTCTGTTTCTTGATATTCAGGAGATGGTATCAAACGACCACGAGCAAACTCATTGCTATATCCTGTTTCTGAATCATAGTTGACATCTAGCCCTAATATAATTTTTTTGAATAAAGTACTATTCTGTACTGTTGTTATTATTTTATTTCTTTCACTCATATTCTATTTTTAACTAATTCCTCCGCTTGTTCTCCCCAAAACATTCCTGCCTTAGGCCCACCATTACACTTTCCATCTGATTCACCTGGTATCTTAACCCATAGATAAGCATCACATAATCTATGGTCTGTATCAGTTGTTGGTACTTCACCTAATCCTCTACCTGGTGGATTACACCATTCTACTTCATTAGGCCCTTGTCCATTTCGAGATGTATCAATTACAAAATGAGTATCCTCACCTTGATACTTACACAATCTCTTTGCCCACTTAATACATTCTTTGGTTGTTCTGTAATTACAAGTATTCATAGAAAATCCTCTAACTTTAGGATTACTAACTTTACTTAAAAGAACATCAACATCTTTTGGTGGTAACCAAGATGAATGACCAACATCTATATAAACTGTACCATTACAATTATCAGTTAAATGTTGAACAGCTTGTTTCATTAAATCTAATCTCCATTCTCTATCTTCTTCTGATAAACTAACCGAATGTGGTAATGCATCTGGTTCATATATAATTATGGGTGATTTATCTCCAACACCTCTTGCAAATCTTTCAATAAAATCAAGATACGATTCAGATGTTTTAGCACCACCTTTAGAATATTGACCTACATCTCTGTTCGGTATATTGTAAATTACTAATATTGGTAATTGTGGATGTGCACGATTTAATAACCTCTTAATAGATTTCTCCATATGTTTCTTTGGTTTCTTAGGATTATCTCCATACCAAAAAGATTGTGGGTGTTTGAATATCTCCAAAGCAAGTGGATACTTATCTTGGTAGTTTTTTATTCTGTTGAAATCGCTAACCCAAAAAGGATATTCCATTATATAAATTTATTGAGGTTAATTTTACTACCTATATTCTTGAGTTGTTCTTTCATATAGTGTTTAGCATACTCTTCCATAAGTATATCTAAGTGAGTATAATGTGACCAGGCATCTGAATCGATAGCTTTGTTTGGCCATTCGTTCTCATTTAACCATTTCTTTGCACTCATAGTTCTATATATTCTTTAGGTTTCTCTATATAATCTCTAAATGGATGTCTATTAAATTCTCGTGTAACATCTTTAGCATACTTTTCTTCAGGTGTATCGTGTTTTAACCAAGAAGAATCCCATTCAATAGAATTCCAATAGGTATATAAATCTCTACCTGATGCTTCCCACTTCTCCATCATTATCTTTTGTGGTAAAGAACTATACTCTTTTGCTTTAAGTTGATTTTCTAGTTGATTCCAATTCATATTAACTTCTTTGAACTAATTCTTTTATTGGTATAATAATTTAAACTACTACTTCTTAATAATTGATATACAGTCATTTCATGTTTTAGTTTAGCTCTTACTACATCTAATAAATCATCACTTCTTCCATAGAATTCTTCTTCAATTAAATTCTTTAAATCACGATTACTAAAGTTTAGTTTACCTTTATGTATTTCAGCAAACTTACTTGTATCTATATAATTATGTAATATATCATTCATATCTTGTCCTTCTATATTAAATAAAAATACTCTACTTCCTTGAGTCATTTTACTTCTATGAATTAAACTCATGTATCCACTTAAATACATTATGATATGGCCCCACTCAAGAGTTTCTGATAATCTTATATCAAGAAAATTTTGTATTTTTGGTATTAACTTTTTTCTAAGGTTATCCGATATGTGTTCTGTTGATACACCAGAAGCTGAGCCTAACTTCTGTAACCAAATACTTTCTTCAGTATCATCTTCATAAAAATTAAGTAAATCTTGGTACAGACCTGAAACATATCTGTTTAATGGATTTCTATAAAAAAATATGATATCTCTTTTTTCTAAACCAAGTACTATGTTATTTAATATTTTTCTAAATCTTTCTATTTTGTCTTTATCATGAGTTTCTTCTGGCATAGCTACATAAGACCAATATAGTTGTTCTTCATCTATACCTAAAACTGCAATGTATCTATTTCCATGGCCACATACTTCATCCAATACTCTACTTCCAATTTTTGGTTGTGTAAAACAAATAAAATTATCTGTTTCGTAGATATTAGAGAACTCATATGAAATATGAGTAAAAAATCCTATGTTAATATTATCTGGCATATTGTTACAAATATACGAAAAATTTTTGAATTATCCAAATTTTTACATTATTTAAAATAAATTGTTATAATTGTTATCGTGGTTCTCAATCCACTTATATCTTTCCCATTCAGATTTAAGCATTGTTTCAATTGGTTCTTTATATTCAGTTGTAGTTTCAATTGTTTCTCGTATAATCTTTCTAACAAGAGGTTCGGAAAAACTTTTTCTATCTCTGTTTATTAATTGAGCCATATCTGGTTCTAATAACCAATCACTCTCATCATCATATATTTCAAGTAATTCTTTTAAATTATTAGTTTCCATATTAAAGAAACAAACCCTATCCATATTCAAATTACTTTTCATAATAAATAACTCATAATCATGTAATATGGTTTTTGAGTGAGAAGTCATCATATCTTCTCCTAAGATAATACCATCACACCATTCCTTAGCCCAGTCTTTCCATAACTGTATTGCTTCTTTTCCAATTTTCTCATCTAATGGTTTTCTACCATATTGTTCTCGTATTTTTTTTAAGAAATCTGGTCCTTCTGCTATTCTGTTATCGTGATTGAAATCTTGGTATATACCTGAAATGTATTTTTTGTATGGGTCTCTATAAATAAAAACTACATCTTTTGGTAATGTACCTTTAATCATTTGTTCTACTATTCTTTGAACTTTTGATTTTGTAGCATTCATATCAACAATAGTTTTATCATTTGCAGTTGTTTGATAACCACCATGATGAGCATTTATATCATTAATCTCTACCCTACCATTATCAAGTAAGTACATAATTACACTAAACTTATTGTGGTTACCAATAAATCTATCTATTATTCTACTACCAGTTTTGGCTGAATATATAAAAACTACATCTTCGTGGATTCCCAATTGTAACTGAATTCTCCAACCTTTTACTTTATCGGTATCATAATACCTAGGTTCTAGTGTGCTAAACATATTTTCTTAATATACGAAATTTTTATCTAAGTTTTTCTACCCAATATAGCTCTTCGAGTTTTCGGAAGATTTCCTTCGGTAGTCTAATAAATATTACTCTAATCCAAATGTAGATTTCTTTTATCATTCAGTTATAATCTTAACAAATAGATATGCGAATAAACATCCTAATAATATTAAAGGAATCATACACCCTATAATACCTGGTGTTATTTTTTCTTCTTCTATCTGTGATTTAGTTTTCATATTAATTACACGATGTTAAGAATAGTACCCAAACTATTAGTAAAAAAAAGAATATATCATCTTTTAATTCTTCCATAATTTTTAATATATTTTATTAGTTCTGTTATAATAACAGTCAAGTAACTCTTCTGCTACTTCTAATGAGATACGATTCTCATTGTACATTTTCCATATTAGTTTATTCATAATTTATAATTTAAATTTTCAACCTCGAACTGATTTTCGGTAACCTAAATAATATCAGCTCACATAGTAGTAAGAGTATAAAGACCAATACAATAGATAGTAAACCAAATAACTAATATCCATATAGTATAAGGATTAATAAACCACTTCTTTAAAACTCTTAATATAAACTTACCCATAACCAATATATTAAAGACCAGAATAAGATAGTACCTAAGATAATAATAAAGCAACCAAGTTGAGGTCTTCTTTCTATACCATTCTCTTTATCTATCTTTTTATCTTCTTCTGATAACCACCATTTAAACATAACAATTCTTTTTTAAAATTTAAAACCTCGTGAGGGCAGTATAGGATTCGAACCTATGTCTATGGATTTGCAATCCACCACCTCACCACTCGGTCAACTGCCCTTTATGTACCCATGTACTATAAGTAGAAGGTGCTCACTTTTCTTTTCTACTTTCTTTTAACATACCATACTACCCTTGGGGGTAGGATAGGGTGTTTTTTCCATAGGGAAAAAAATGGGGGCCGATAGAAAAACCACTCCGAGCCTCATTTCTAAAAAAGGTCTCTTGTCAGTTACAAGAAACCTCTCCCTCTACTCCATCTCTACAACCACAACTTCACTTAGTTGGGCCTTGACATATTTTTCTTTACTTCTTATCAACCTATTGGATTCGAACAGTTCAATTTGTAAGAATGCTTTTTCTAAGTTGATGTATCTCTTACCTTCAAAGTCTTTTCTCAACTTCGGTGTCTTAGTTATAGTTACCATATCAGGGAATGCCTCGGTAGGAGTTCTTTCTATAATACAGTTTCTATGTTTATACTGTGTGTTCATATATTATTTAGTTTATTTATTTCTTTATACTATATAGTGGTAGTAGAGCTTATAGTATTATTAGCTCATGTACCAACTTTCTTTTTTATACACAACCCATTATATAATCAATCTTACTAAGAACTGATTTACTCATGTACTGCTTGTTATATCCTAACCAACCACCATATTTCTGAACTACATTATTAGTCCATTCTTTCTGATTCTCAGTCATATTATCAGAAGTTGTGATTCTACACCACTCGTTCCACTCATTCATCCAATATTCAACAGAACCCCATTTTGGTTTGTTATCTATAAAAACATAAGATGGGAAATATTTCATAGGAGTTCCAGCATCTGTGGTAGGGTTATCTTCTCTGTAATTGTATATATCATACATACCATCAAATGAACCGCCTTGTAAAATGTATTTCCATTCAGAGATTTTCTCGAATATAGAAGGAGAAACTGATGAACCATCTGGATTACACACCTCAACTCTTACAGAAGAACCTCCACTATATACATCAGAACCAGCCCATACCTTTAGATTTGGGTAATTCTTCTTAACAAATTGTTTGATTATCGAAGCTACTAACTTAGCTCTCATATAGATATATTGTTCTCCATTTGAATAGTTATCAGAACCTACTGATTCTGAGGGAATTAGGAACTCGTTTCCTTTAATTGAAATTTTAACTTTTTTACTCATGTTTTAACTTTTAGTGTTATTAATTATTTACATAGTAAATATACGAAAAATAAATGACATATCCAAGCCTTTTCTTAATTATTTTTCATGACAATTTGTCAACCTCTTACCTCAACACTCCCACCCACAACCACCCTAAAGATACAACTTTTTTTTGACATACACAAGCTTTTTTTAAAAAAGTTATTAACAATTGGACAAAAAAAACCCACCATGCGGAGACCTAATTTCATGGTGGGTGGTTCGGACGAACACTTTAAGGATAGGAGAGTTGTGAGGCCTCCCTTTGAATACCATCGGAAACCCCTAACCGATGGTTGTTCTAACTAATTGGTGCGTAGTATCATTTCATCGCCTTTGACACCTATTGGTCAGTTGTTCTTTAAAAGAGATTCAGTTTTTATAGTAGGTGTATCTCCCAACCACTACTGACGGCCCCCTATATCTACAAGGGAGAGGTCTTTTCGATTAACTAGAGCATCTTCTCAATCATTAATCATTTACTATGTAAATATACGAAAAAAAATCCATATATCCAAGCAAAATCTGCATTATTTTGCATCTATTTTTTCTTCCATGTATATCCAAGTTAAACTAAATATACTTAATAGGGTAAAAAAGGCTGCTCCCTCAAGAGGATTTTTCATTAAAAGCAAAATACCTCGAAAGAAGAACTTAATCGCTGCTGGTAAACATACTACAATCAATCCGCATACTATACCTAATACTATAAGAGATAATCTATTTTTCATTATCCTTCTTGTTTACCTAATGAAACTCCATACTTAACTACATTGAAATCCTCCTCACTCAGAGAATCCCACCAATCAGAAGCAACTTCTTCTTCATCTATGGAGATAGACATTTCTTTATCATAACCACCATCTGCTAACTGAGGGTAGATGATTCCTTTTTTAGTGTCAAACACACTTCCTACTGATTCTAATACTATTAACATAATTTTAAAGTTTTATTTGTTTTAATTAATCTCATTTACTATGTAAATATACGAAAAAAATTCCATATATCCAAGTCTTTTAACACTTTTTTTGCAACTTTTTTTATCCCTATGTTTACACTCCCACCCACAACCACCCTAAAGATACGAAAAATTTACGCCAATTCCAAATTTATTTCATGACAATTTGTCACTCCAAGGGTTTTATGCTCAAAAAGTTATCAACATCCCTATTCGGGTTATTAACATGACACTTTGTCACGCATATCGATGAGCGGAATCTCATGCTCGAAAATTGGGGTTTTGGGGTGGACATGACAATGTGTCATAATGAGCATTGAAAAAAAATTGGCCTATGAAAACACACACATGAGCCTCCTCGATATATTGATATAGTGTTAATTAGTGGGAAAAAGTGGGGAATATGTACTATCACATTATGATATAGGGTGTAATAATCAATACCGTAGAGAGGTATAGGAAGTGCTAACACCTTTGAGGGGTTAAATAGAGGGTCTCTAAGGTTATATCTCCCATAGTGTAATAATATGGTACGGTACCATTCTCAGAGTTCTTAAAATGGATGTATCAACCTCGTACTTGCTGAAGGGGAATTGGGGGTACTTTGGGTACTTGGGGATTTGGGGAGATGTTGGGGAGTTATTGAGTATTGGGGAAAGTGAGCTTGTTATTCCCTTCCCTCATGTAAATCCTTATCTATATCTTCTTGTGTTATATGGATACTCTCTTGTATAGTATAAGGTTTAAAAGCTTTATTATAAACTTTACCAAGCTTCTTGGTTATGCAATTATTAATTAGTTTCATTTTTTAAAATCAAAGGTTTTATCTATTTGAAATGTATTTCCTATATTATAGTTATGGTCTACAAGTCCACATTTTTTACATAAATAATATGGTTCACCTTGATAACTTGGAATACTCATTTCTATATTACATCGTTTACAAATCATATAATATAAATACTATCAATAAAAAATAAGGTGAAAAATTTTTCTTGCGACTCTTCGAACCCCCCACGACAAAAGAACATAAAGAACAATAAGGGATATAGGGGTACTAATTAAGTATTAAGTATTAAGTAGTTAAGTTGTATAAAGTAGTGGAAAGGGTTTAAATAAGTGCCTCGTGGTTCAAATCGTTCAAAGGGGGTTCGATTCGTTAACTGCCTCTACCTACTTTACGAATACCTCTATTGGCTCCTTTACCTTTACTATTGGTATTCTTATTAAACTTTGTGCTTTTGTTGTTTGTTTTATTATCGTGTTTATTTCCGAAAAATTTACTTCCCATAATTATTTCTTTGGTTTTTTATTAATTACATCTTCTAACTTGATTTCTAACTTTTCAATAAGCTCTTTGTTTCCACCGCCTGTTTTAAGTTTTTCTGTTTCAATTGTTTTAGTAAGTAATTTGATGATTTCGTTTTTTCTTTTTAAGCTCATATTTTCTCTTGTTAGGTATTTTTGTTTATATACTATATCTATTACATCTTTAATTGTAGCACAATCTTCGTATCGTTCCCTTTCTTCCATATAAAGTAAAAGGTCATCCAATTCTACCAATGGAATTAAATTTACAATTGTTTTCCTTCGAATAGTTCCTTTCAAAAAACAACCAAGCATCCAATCCAAAGATTTTACCCTCATTTCAAATAAAGTTTCTTTACTTGATAACTTTTTAAGTTTATTCAAATGATAAAATTCTTCAGGTGTCATTAAAAATGTTCTAATTTTTCATTTAATCTTTTTACTTCATTACACATCTCATATTCCTCTTCTTCTAATGCCCACTCCATTATCTTTGAAAGTGTATCTCTAATTTCTTTTCTTTTAACATAAAAATCAAAGGCTTTACTATTTCCTCTAATTACTGCCTCCACTCTTAAACATCTTACTTCATCTAAATCAGAATTCATTAACTTATTTGCACTCTTAAGTATAATTGGCATCATAACAGATTTTCCCTCTCCCATTGTCCACTCGTAGATATCCTTGTCTCCAATATGTATGGTTTTTACTCTACTCATTAGTATTCAACCTCAACGGTGACAGAAGCGATGTTTTCTTTACCTGTTTTTTCAGGTGTTATTTTTGTAATTTTCCATTTGGTTTTACCGTATGTTATGGTTCCGCCTAAGTTTAAACACGGACCACCTTCAAAATCATACATAGTATGATTACCATCATCATCTTGAGAACCTCGTGAAAATATAGATTCTCCCATTACTCGAATTCGTGTAGAATCAATCTTTTCAATCACTCTATCTACACCATATCGGTTTTTTATTATTTCCATAATTTAGTTTTTATGATTCTAATAATTTTATTTTTCTTTCAATTAATTTCTTTAGAACCCATTTATTTTTATCACCATACATCTTAAAATACAATTCCATAAATCGTAATGATGCTGGTAGTTGATTCATATTTTGTGTTGAATTTATAATATCAACAACTTTTTTGAAAACTGTTTCTCTCATAGTTATAAATATTTATCTTAATCCTTTTGTAGTTTTCCTACCTAATCGGATTGCTAATTCTGAAGGAGTTGTATTCATTCCAACTTGTTTTTTGTACCACCAATACAAATCTTCAGTAGTTCCTTTTCCTCTTTGTCTCTCTAATGATTTTTCCCACAAATCTTTACCAAATTCTAATTGTAATTCAGTTTTCAATTCATGTAATCTTGTAAGTTCCTCTTCTAATGCCTTTTCCCTAAGTTTTTCAGCTTTAATCTTTTTCATCTTTGAATGTTGATGAGCTTCGTGTTTTATAGAATGTTCATCTTGACTGTGAGAATTTTTTATGTATTCATTATACATCTTATCGTATAATTTATCATTGTCTCTTGCTTCATAGTAAAAAGGCGATAATTCAAAATCACCATTTTGTATCCTTAATAGTAAAGGTGCACTTGATTTAAGTGGTTTTTTTCGGTACTTTCCTTGTGTGTACCATCTAAATGGATTATACCCCATAGTTTTATAGTTTAAAGTTGAATACTAATATACGAAAAATATTTGACATACACAAGCAAAATCTTAAAAAATATACAAACCATACCCTACTAATAGGTTTAAGTTTATGATTACCAGATTCCATTGTTTTGCCAACCAAACTTGTGGCAAGGATAATATGGCTCCAATTAGATAAGTGTATGCTCCTAAGTTATCATATGGAAGTAAATACGGTGATAACATAATGAAAGCAGAACCCATATATCCTAACCTATTTCCAATTCTTTCGGCTGGTGTTAGTTGTCTTTGTTTAACTAAAAATCTCATAAAGAAAGTAACCCAAGTTCTTTCACAACTTCTACAAGTTTTTTTCTTTTTGTTCTTATAGAAGAAATCAGGTTTCTTTCGTTTACATACATTACACTTTCTCATTTAGTACCTTTTTAAAGTTTTCAAATCCTATTGCTGCGTTTTTTTCCCAAGTATCAATATTTCCATCATCTGATACCCATTTGAATGATTTAAATTCTGTATTGAACATTTTACAAACATATGCAAGTGAGTAACATTCCATATCTACGATATCACATTTTTTAATCATTTCTAAATATTTCTTTGCATAATCGGTTCGTGTATTATCATAAATTTGGTCTGTTGTAAAACAATTAATTCCACTTTCAGATAATTTGATTTCACACCAAGGAGATTCTGGTGTACAACCATATTCTGCAAATGGTCTTACATCTATATTGTTGTAAACTGTCCCAACTTCCATCACCTCACCAACTTTGTGGTCTTTGAGATTTCCACAAGAACCAAAGTTTATAACTAAATCTGGTTGGTGTTCATGAATTAAATTTACCATATTCATAGCAGAATTAATCTTACCAATTCCTACATTGAATATAGGATAATCACCAATCCAATTTACACCACCTCTTTCTAATGGTGTTGCTGATACTAATATAACTTTTTTCACTTTATTAACTCCATCTTCTTCTGTTCACACTCTTTCCAATTTTTTAAGAGATTTACAGAAGTTTGTTGATAATAATCTCTTTCTTTTTTTACTTCATGGTACTTTTGTTCCCATGATTCTTTTTGATTCGTACTAATAGTAAACCCTGTTAGTACAAGAATCAGTAAAAATAACATTATTTGTTTCATAAACTTTTATAATTAATTAAACTTTTTACATCGTATCTATCATATAATCCGATGTCCATTAAACATAATTTATCAATTACATCTAATCCTACCATTTTACACAAATTTTCAGCTGCGTTAATAGTACCACCAGTTGCAAGTACATCATCTACAACTATACAACTTCCTAAATCATGTTGTGGAATGTATGCCATTTCTAATTCATCCTTTCCATATTCTAAACCATACTTTACTGATACTAATTGTCTATTTGGTAATTTTCCTTTTTTTCTTACGATTCTAACACCACCACCATAAACAAGTGCAAGTGCTGATGCAAATAAGAATCCTCTTGATTCTACACCAACCCAATATTTTACATTTTTGTAATCAACTAATCTACCCATATCTTTTACCGCATCCATAAATACATTTGAATCAGCGAGTAGAGGTTGAATATCTCTGTAAATAATTCCTTCTATTGGAAAGTGGTGTATATTATCTATGTAATCTTTGTAGTCCATACATTAGTTTTACAAGTTAAATATTCTTCTACTTTTTCTGAAAATAACATATCATATACTTTTTTACCAACTTCACTTGGTTCTAATGTAATGTATTCTGATGCATATCTGGTTGCACTCATTATATCATACTCAGAGTATCTTGGTCTTGTTGAATCCAACTCACCATTTACATATTCTACAAACTCTTTTGATTCTAACCATTGTTGGTATTGATAATCATAATCATCTCTTGAAGTTAATTCTTCTAAAAGTTCTTTAGTTTTTCCCATTTTTTAAATTCTTTAATTGTGTTTCTGAAAGTATTCCTCTTTTTTCTTTTTTATCTTCCTTTGGTAAGGAATATTTTTTAACCAAAGTTTCTAACCAGTTTTCTTTATTCATATTACTGCTTTTTTATATTTAATAAATTCAAAATTATAATCTTTAATATCTACTTCTAATCTTTTTAAAAAATATTTAAAAAGTTCATAGTTCCCACCAATTCCTAAGTGCTTATCTTTACACTGCCCATCACTTTCATCTTCCATATGTGAGAGAGTTTCAACTTTGTATAAATCATGCACAAAATCAAATGAGTTTGAAAAATCTTGATTCCAACTTGTAATGATTGGTTTATATTGTTTTAACAAATGATTTAGTTTATTAATGAATTTTTTTTGATTATTATCAATTGTTTCATCAAGCCAATAATTTGTTCGTTCAATATATTGTGTTTCTAATGGGTGTAAAAGTTTATTCTTTTTTCCTAAAGAATATCTAATATCCTTTCCATTTTCAATCCAGCTAAATCTACCAGGTGAACCAAATATTATGATAATTCTATCTCCTTCTTGAAAATCAGGTAAATTACCCAATTGATAAATTATATTTTCAATTGATGAGGCCCCTTCAGAAAAGTTTTGAACTTGAAAGAACTTTTCCATATGATTTGTCCAATGTCCAAATTCATTATAGAATTTTGAGTACCTTTTTACTTCAGCTGAATTAAGATAAGGTTCTTTAAAATAATCTAAAGACCAACTATCACCAAAAACAAATAATCTTGGTTTCATTATTTTATTACTTATAACTTTATTAATTTTTTAACTTCTTTATCACTTATTTTTCCAATCTTATTACCAACTGTAATAAAAATATCTTCGTCATCATCCCACTCGTATTTATCAATTACATACTTTTCAGTTTCAATTACAATACTTTCTTTTTTACTTGCTTTTTTCAACTCAGAAAATAACTTATTTAATTCTTTTCGTGTAAAAGATATTCTTAGATATGATTTAACTAATATACCATCGATATAACTTCCATTTGAGTTTTTATCTTCAAATGTAAATGTTGAAATATTATTTTCTGTTGTTAATTTAAAATCCTCTCCTTTAAAGGTTTGACTGAATACACTCATTGTACCTACAAACATAAAAAATATAATTGCAAATACCATAAAGTAATCAATTAATTCAAATTTTTTCATAATTTAGTTTTTACTATGTTTATTGCTTTTTCTACATTATCTAATGATGCTTGAATTTCCGAACCATCTGAATAATTCAAATCCCATCTACCATCTTGTAACATCTCAAAATCTTCTTTGAGTATTTCTAATATTTTTAATAACTCTTCATTCATATTTACTAATTGTTTCACAATCCCACTTAAACCATCGTGTTACTTGTCTCTGAGATGGGTAACATCTTTTAAGTATATTGCCTTTTTGTTTTTTAATATCAAAATCAAGTGGTTCATTATAACAAGTATCAAATACCCATAGTTTTTCAGGACATAATCTACTCATTACATTATGAGTTCCAATATGTCTGTAATGTCCATATTCACCACCTTGATTATGTGTTACTACTTTTTCCCAATTTCTTTCGTTCAAAACTCGTTCCAAACGAGGAATTAAAATCGATTCATTATATGCTGTGGAAGATTTATAAGGTTCTCCATCCCAATGTTCCCACTTCTTAACTCCTAACTCTTCCATTGCACAAATAAATTCTTTGTGTCTAACCAAGTGGTTTCCATAATCTAAACAAACCACTTTATACTCTCCTTTGTGTTTAAGTAACTCACCACCCCCAAAGAGAGTTTCATCATCAGGATGGGCCACTACCATTAATTTGTTAATCACAATACAAAACTGTTAAGTTCTTATGTTTCTGTAATATGGAGGCTGGAACTTTTTCAGTAATCTCTCCATAAAAAGCCTCTCGAATGATTTCCCATTTTGATTTACCTTGTGCAATCAAAAAGATTTCTCTCGAGTCCATAATAGTTTTTAATCCCATTGTCCATGCCATTTTAGGCACTTCATCTGTTGAGTTAAAAAATCTACTATTATCACTAATAGTTCTTTCATCTAAATCTACCAATCTTGTTTTCGATTCAAAAGAAGAACCTGGTTCATTAAATGCTATATGACCATTGTTTCCAATTCCTAAAACTGTAAAATCTAATCCACCAAAATATGCAATTCTCGAATCGTAATGTTCAGCATTTGGAAAATGTACTCTACTTTCATCAATATCAATATGAGAAAAAAGATTTCTGTACATATAATTCTTGTAACTTTCAGGATGTTTTTCATCAATACCAACATACTCATCTAAGTTAAAGGTTGCAACTTTACTCCAATCTAATCTAAAATCTTGTCTAAGTTCTTCATACATTCCAAGTGGAGTTCCACCTGTTGGTAAACCTAAAACACCAATTTGAGAATTACCAATAAATCGTTTTACATGAAGTGCCACTATCTTTGACATTTCATCGTAACTACCAACTTTTCTGATAATTCCTTTCATCTTATAATTGAAAATGAATTTACTTCGTTACAACTAACACAAACATCTGTGTCAATTCTACCTCTCACACAAGAATCATGTTCCCATAGATTAACTAACTTAGGATTTTCACAATTACATTTTCTGTCTGTACATTTTTTGTAACTAAAATCTTTAAT
>Ga0222718_10001448_pt1 | contig 22667 bp, 13 predicted proteins | sample C33_27DmetaG_FD_165045 | JGI IMG/M metagenome (GOLD analysis project Ga0222718, IMG submission 165045) | Estuarine water microbial communities from San Francisco Bay, California, United States - C33_27D | ecosystem: Environmental > Aquatic > Marine > Unclassified | place: USA: California...
TCCCACCACAAGGTGGTCATGGTGCTGATATCTATAGAGAACTAGGTGCATATAACGTTCTGACATATTCTAGATTTGAAAATGATACTGAAAATCCAGATTTTATCACTGGTAACCAGTTTGCGTCTGTAGGACTTGTAGAAAATCCATATGCACAGGGTTCGAGTTCAAATCTTACACTTGATAAGGCTAGTGCAGTTTATGCCCTTAGATTGACTGGTGCTGGTTATAGTTCAGTGACATTTACTCAGGATGCATACATCACTCAAACAGTTGGTCTTGGATCAACTGCTGTTGGTAGAGTTGTTTCATATGATCAAGTTACTGGTGTTCTGAAGTACTGGCAGGATAAGTCAACTGCCGGTTTTAGTACCAATGGTTCATTAAATCCTGATCCAACATATGGATTTAATATGAACAGATTTACCAGCAATACTACTACTGGTGGTAGTTTTACAATTGTTGGAGGAAGTTCTAATTTAGGTATTGACACTGTTTTTACCGGCGTCTCAACCGTTCTAAATAGTCGTACATACTATCTTGGTCAAACCTTCACTAATGGTGTTTCACTACCAGAGTCTCAGAAATACTCTGGAAACATTATTTTCCTTGACAATAGACCTTCCGTAACAAGGTCTTCCTCACAGAAAGAAGATGTAAAGATTATCTTGCAGTTCTAAAGAATTATGCCACAGGAAACTAATCTCAACGTTGCTCCTTATTTTGATGATTTCGATCCTCAGAGTAACTATTATAAGGTATTGTTCAAACCTGGATATCCCGTTCAGGCGAGAGAACTCAATAATCTTCAATCTGTTCTTCAGAATCAAGTTGAAGATGTAGGTAATCACCTGTTTAAAGAAGGTGCTCAGGTAATTCCTGGTAACGTCACTTACAACTCAACATTTTACGCTATCCAGATTCAGGAAGAATTTCTTGGAATTCCTGTTGCATTATATCTTGATCAGTTGATTGGACAGAAGATTAGTGGTAGAGATTCTGGTGTAACCGCAAAAGTTATTAAATATATTACAAATAAAGAGTCGGATAGGGGAAATTATACATTATATGTTACATATTTTGATTCTGCAAGTACAGATGCTGCAACTGAGACTTTCTTTGATAATGAAGTTCTAGTAACAGAAGTCAATATTAACTACGCAACAACTTTCATCTCTGCCGGTGAAGGTTTTGCAAATACAATTTCAACAGATGCAGCTGCGAAGGGTTCAGCGTTTACTCTGAATAATGGTGTGTACTTCTTAAGAGGTACTTTTGTTGATGTATACGATCAAATTTTGATTCTTGATCAATATTCAAACAAACCAAATTATAGAATTGGTCTGCAAGTAACGGAAAGTATTGTTTCTTCTGATGTAGATCCAACTCTTACAGATAATGCTCAAGGGTTTAATAATTATAGTGCTCCAGGGGCCGATCGCTTTAAAATTAGTGCAATTCTCACAAAGAGACCCTTAGATGAATTTGAAGATATTAACTTTGTTCAGTTATCTGAAGTTATTGATGGTAAATTAAGATCAGATGTCAATAAAACTGAATATAATATTCTGGCCCAAGAACTTGCCAGAAGAACTTATGACGAATCTGGTAACTATTATATTAAAGAGTTTACTACCTCTTTAAGAGATAGTTTAAATGATGGTAAAGGAAATAGAGGTATTTACGAAGAGGGCCAAACAACTGCTCAGGGTAGTGTTCCTAATGAAAACCTCGCAATTTACAGAATTTCACCTGGTAAGGCATATGTGAAAGGTTTTGAGGTTGAGACCAGATCTACCACTCTTATTGATTGTCCAAAACCAAGAACTACACGTCTACTTCAAAATCAAGCCATTAACTTTGGGTTTGGTCCTACCTTTGAAGTCAACACTGTATTTGGATCTGCAACAATTGGTTTTAATACTTCAAATACTATAAGTCTCAGAGATCAAAGAGTTCAAACCAATGGAACAGCTGGTGGTAAGGAAATTGGTGTTGCAAGAATCTATGATTTTGCCTTAGAATCGGGTTCTTATGACACTACTAATGCAAATTTGAATAAGTGGGACCTTTCACTGTTCGATGTTCAGACAAATACCGAACTTACGGTCAATGAGAACGTAACTCTTGCCCTCCCAACCTTCATTCAAGGTGAATCTAGTGGTGCTTCCGCATATCTTAGAAGTTCAGTAAGTGCAGGAGCTGCTGTTACTGCATATAATGTAAAAGGTAACTTCTTTATTGGAGAAAACCTGGTATTTAATGGTGTCAAGGATAATGACAGATATGTAATTGATTCTAGATCATATGGTAACTCTGATATTCAGTCAGTTTATGGTATTGTTGGTGCAGCAAATACATTTACCGCTAATATTGTTCCAAAATCCAATTTTGTTATTGGAAATGCAACCTTGACTGCTGGTGATACCGCGACTGGTGTCTCAACTATTACAACTGCAGGAACATCCTTTATTGGTATTGCTACTGTTGGTAATCTAGTAAAATATACCACAATTTCCAGTTCAGTTCCTTCTCTTGGTAGAATTACTGAGAATAGTGGATCTGCTTTAAAAATTGTCGGTGTTGCTACAGTCACTGGTGTTGTCGAAGGTTCTGTTCCTTCTACACTTACTAGTGTAAATGATTTAGCAATTGTCAATAGTAAGATTCAAAGAAACTTTGGAAGTGGAAATGAATCCACTAATCAGTCTCTTTATAGTATTTTCCCCAAGAAAAATCTATCTTCTGTTGATCTTTCATCCTCCAATATTGTTATTAGAAAACAGTTCCAAACTTCAATTAGTGCTCAAGGAGAGACTCCAGCAATTGATGCAGGAACAAATGAAACCTTCTTACCATTTGATGAAGAAAGATACATTCTTATTCGTTCTAATGGAACCACCGAAGTTCTAACTTCTGATAAGGTTATTCTCACCAATGGTTCCACTACAATTCAAATTATTGGTCTTTCTGGTGCAGATACCGCAGGAACAATTCTGATCACGACTTTAAGAAAGAGTTCTGTTACGGCTAAGGTTAAGAGAAAATCAATATCAAATAGTCTTATTGTTGATAAGTCTAAACTTTCTGCATCTGGTACAAATACAGGTTTTGCAGGTACTAGTCTGAATGATGGTCTTACCTATGGCAACTATCCATTTGGAACCAGAGTTCAAGACTCTGTGATTTCATTGAATGTTCCTGATGTTGTCAAGATTCACGGTATTTTTGAATCTAATGATACAGGTGTAGCAATATCACCAACTATGACTGTAGGATCACTCGATGGTCCTACTGCCACAACAAACGACCTTATCATTGGTGAAACTGTTACAGGTTCTATTAGTGGCGCAAAGGCAATTTACCTGACCAGAGAAACTGATACTACTGTTGGATTCATTTATTTGAATGGTACTTCTTTTGAGAAAAATGAGGTTGTTCAGTTTAGTCAATCTGGTGTAAGTGGAATTGTAGATACATTTGATTCTGGATCCAGAAACATTACAGATCAATATACATTCGATAATGGTCAAAGAGAGACCATTTACGACTACTCCAGACTAGTAAGGAAACCAGGTTTTAATTCACCTGTAAGGCAGTTGAGAGTTTATTACTCTAAGGCATTCTATGATTCTGCTGACACTGGTGACATCACAGTTGTCAATTCTTATAATTCTTTTGAATATAATGGAGAAATTAATGCACTTGATGGAGTTAGAAACACTGACATAGTTGATGCAAGACCAAGAGTAAAAGATTACTCTATCACTGCAAACTCTAGATCTCCACTTGAGTTCTACGGAAGAGATTTTGACGGTGGTGTGACTGGCCAACATAGTTCAAAAAATGTCATTGCATCAGATGAGTCAATAACACTTGATTATAATTATTATCTTGGAAGAGCTGATAGAGTTTATCTTTCTCCAGATGGTGGATTGAGTATTAAGTATGGTACTCCATCAGATGATCCAAAACTTCCTGATGAAGTTAGTGGTTCTTTGAACATTGCAAACATATTCATCCCAGCATATCTTTACACAACAGAAACTGCAAGAGTATCTGTTGTACAACATAAGAGATATCAGATGAGAGATATTTCTAAATTAGAGCAGAGAATTAAGAGTCTTGAGTACTATAGTTCTCTAAGTTTGATTGAAACTAATACACTAAATCTTTTTGTTCCTGACTCAAATGGTCTGAACAGATTTAAGAGTGGAATCTTTATCGATAACTTCTCTACTTTGAATCCCCAGGATACTACTATTGGTGTTAAAAATAGTGTTGATCTTAAGAACAGAGTTCTGAGACCATCTCATTATACGACTGCAATCAATCTGGAGGTTGCATCTACCGCAATTACAGGAATTGGAACTACAACTCAAGCAAATCAGGATTCTAGATTTGCTAAAATTGTTGCAGAAGGTGTTAAGAGAAAAGGACAAACAGTACTTCTTGATTATACAGACTCTTCTTGGTTAGTGCAACCATTTGCAACTAGAACTGAAAGTGTAACTCCTTACCTGGTTCAATTCTGGAATGGTTCTATTTCTCTTGAGCCGGATGTTGACATCTGGATTGATGTCAATAGACTAGAAACTAGAGTGGTAGAAAATGAAGGTGCATTTGAGGCAATTGCTTCGGCACTTCAAGCAGAAGTCACCACTGCAGAAGATGGATCTAGACTTGGCGTCACCCCTGTTCAGTGGGACTCTTGGGAAACAGTTGGTGTCAATGTTGACATTGATACAGAAAGTACTGGACAACGCGGGCAACTGTCTAGGGAACAAATTAATCAGGCAGGAATTAATGCACCATGGGGTGCATCTGGTGAAGCAACTACAATTAGAAATACCACCTCTTTGGATCAACAGAGAGCAGGTTCACAATCAACTGTTACTGAAGTTATCAATAATGAAACTCTTGGTGATAGAGTTGTAAGTAGAGAACTGGTTCACTTCATCAGATCTCGTAATATCGAAATTACTGCAAAACGTCTGAAACCATTCACTCAAGTTTATCCATTCTTTGATGGTGTAGATGTTTCCAACTTCACCTTCAACAAATTGGTGGAAGTTGAGATGACTAGTGGAACATTTGTAGTAGGTGAGACTGTTAATGGTGAAATGGCTGCAGCAAGTAATACTCAAGATGTTCAAGCAATAACCTTACCCGCAATTTCATTCAGAGTAGCAACTTCAAATCATAAGTACGGTCCATACAATAATCCATCTGATACTTATGTAGAGAGTCCATATGATAGGAATAATAATGTTCCTGCAACATATTCAGAAACATCTACAATTTTGAATGTTGATACCTTTAGTCTTCAAAATGAAAATCAACCAGAATTTGAAGGTAGAGTTAGACCTGGTATGGTTCTTATTGGCGCTACTAGTGGTGCAACTGCAGTAGTAAATTCTGTTAGATTGATTACAGATAGACTTGGTGTATTGATTGGATCATTCAGAGTTCCTGATGTATCTGACCTCAAGAACCCTGTATTTGAAACCGGTAGATCTACCTTCAAACTTACTAATGACCCAACTAATAGTCCTATTGAAGGATTTGCAACAACTGCTGGTGAAGAGATCTTCTATTCTGAAGGTAGTATTGATAATACTCAAGAAGTAACACTTTCACTCAGAAATGCAAGAGTTGAAGTCAATAGTGAGTTTGCTGAAAGTAGACAACTATCAGATACTGGCGAAGGTCTTATTCTAAGTGATGTTACCATCAACCCACCGCCACCACCACGGCGACCACGTCCTGGTCGTGATCCTCTTGCACAAACATTCTTTGTTGATGATGAGACTGGTGTATTCATAACAAAAATTGATTTGTTCTTCAGTCAAAAGGATGATGTACTTCCTGTTACTGTTCAACTTAGAGAAACTACTATTGGTACTCCAAACCTCACTATTCTTCCTTATTCTGAAATTGATGTTGATCCTAAGGATATTAACTTGTCTCTTGATGGAACTGTACCGACAACAGTTGAATTTGAATCACCTGTGTATGTTGCAGGCCAGAAAGAATATTCTATTGTTCTCTTATCAGATTCTATAGAGTATAGAATATGGATTTCCAGACTTGGCGAACCTGACGTTACAACTTTGGGACCAGAGTCTGGACAGAGATTGGTATCATCACAACCAATTCTTGGTTCACTATTCAAATCACAAAACGCATCTGTTTGGACACCAAGTCAGTATGAAGACCTGAAATTCCGTCTTTACAGAGCAAACTTTACGGGACAAGGTTTTGTTGGTTTCTTCAACCCAACACTTCCAACTTCACTTTCTCGTATTTCTAAAGATGCTATCAGTATCGACTCTAGAAATATTAGTGTAGGTATTGGAACCACACTTCAAGAGGCATCACTTGAATTTGGTAACACTGTTCTTCAGGTAGGTAAAACTGGTCGAGGAACATTGGTTGGTTATGCAGGATCTGCAACTTCAACACTTTCAATTACAAATTCTGGTATTGGTTATACACCTTCTTCAGGTGGTTACACCTTTGCAGGTGTTGCACTTACTTCAATAACTGGAAATGGACTAAATGCAACTGCAGACATTTATGTTGAGGGTGGTATTGCAGTTGGCGCTACCATTAATACTGGTGGTAAGGGTTACTCAATTGGTGATGTCTTAAGACCTCTCACTGTTGGTAATACTCAACTTGGAAGAAACATGAAACTCTCAGTTAGTGAGATTTCTGGTAACAATGAACTTATTATTGACAATGTTCAGGGTGAGTTTGATACTCTAACACAACTCTCTTATATCAATAAGGCAGGTATTACTACTGTAATTAATTCGGGTATTGGTGGAAATGCAATTCCAGTTGCACCAATTAGGATTAATAGTGATGGACTTCATATGCAAGTATTCCAGAGAAATCATGGAATGCACACAAGAATCAACCGTGTTACTTTAACAGATGTTGCATCTGATGTCTCACCTTCCACTCTGACAGTAAGTTACACTGGAACTGATACTGGACTTATTAGTATTGGGAATACAAATGTCTTTGGTCAGTTTGAAGGTGTTGGTGTTGGAACTACGAATCCAGGATATGCCAAGATTGGTAAAGAAATTATTTCCTACACTGGAGTTGCTAATAATACTTTGATCGGTATTACTAGAGGTATTGACGATAGTCAGGTAACTACCCACAGTGTTTCTGATTTGGTTTATAAGTATGAACTTGATGGTGTTTCACTAAGAAGAATCAATAGAACACATAATCTTGGAGATGTGACCAAGTCAAATCCTATTGGACTTGACTATTATAATGTCAAGATTGATATGGATGATACAGATTATGGTATTGATAGGTCAGCAGGTACTGTTTTTGGATCAAGATACTTTGCAACTAATGCAAAGGCGGGTGGTCCTAATGTAAAAGGTACTTATAACTTACCTTTCAACTTGATGATTCCTAAGATCAATACTATTGAACCAAAAGGAACTGATGTTGTCATTCAAGCAAGAACGATTTCTGAGACTAGTATTTCTGGCGGAGAAGCTTCTTATGTTGATAAGGGTTATACAGAAGTTACAAACTTCAGAAAGAACTACTTTGAAGATCCTAGAATGATTGCTTCTCCGATTAATGAGAACACATATCTCACTACTCAACCTGGCAATAAGTCCTTTACTGCAGGTATTAACCTCTTCAGTTCGGACAATAGACTGTCACCAGCAATTGACCTAGACAATTCTTCTATTGTATTTGTGACCAACAGAGTCAATGCACCGATTACAAATTATGCAACTGATCCTAGAGTCAATACAACTGTTGATGATCCAAATAACTTCACTTATGTAAGTAAGAATGTTCTTTTGGAGAATCCAGCAAGTGGTCTGAAAGTTTATCTTGATGCTTATATCTCTAGATATAACGATGTTAGAGTATTCTATGCATTAGATCAAGATGATTCACTGGCAGCTGAAACTGTATTTGTTCCATTCCCTGGTTATGGTAACTTTGATATCGATGGTAACCTTATCAGTCAGGTTGACAATGATGGTTCTTCGGACATAAACATTCCTAAGTATGATGACTTGATTGTTCAAAGTCCAGGAATTGACCAATTCAGAGAGTATGTATTCAGTAATGATAATCTCCCTGCATTCAAATCATTCCGAATCAAGATTATTGGAACATCGACCAATCAGTCAATTGTTCCACAAATCAGAAACCTACGTGCAATCGCTCTAGCATAATATGAACATGTTACCAATTGAAGGTAAGGACGGGTATTTTAGGGATACCCGTTCCAATGCTATAATCAACAAAAATGAAAATGATTTTAACATGTATATGACAAATCATAAAAAACTTTCTTCTGATAAGGAACGAATCAACGACATTGAAAATGAACTTGGTAGTATTAAGGGTGATTTGAGTGAAATTAAGATGATGCTTAATCATTTTATGGACAAACATAAATAGAAAAAAGAATGTTCTATAAATGGCTAAACCCGCTTCTAGACAAGAATTAATTGATTACTGTAAGAGACAGTTGGGTTATCCTGTCTTGGAGATTAATGTTGCCGATGAACAAATTGAAGATTTGGTTGATGATGCCGTTCAGTTGTTTAATGAAAGACATTTTGATGGTGTAAATAAGGTTTTTCTCAAATATCAATTAACTCAAGACGATATTGATAGAGGAAAAGCAAGACCACCTGGTGCTTCAGGAAGTAATCAGACAGGAATTGCATCCACAAGTGCAACAACGTCCATTGTTGGGACTGCAACAACGTTCACTTACTACGAAAATAGTAATTTTATACAAGTTCCTGCAGATATTATTGGAATTGAAAAGGTTTTTCAGTTCAATAATACTCTTGGATCTGGCATGTTTAATGTAAAATATCAATTTTTCTTAAATGATGTGTTTGGTCTTTGGGGTGGAGTCACAGCAGCCTCTGGATATGACATGTTGTCATATTCAATGACTATGAGTTACCTGGAAACGATGAATTTCCTCTTAAATACTCACAAACATATCAGATTTAACCAAAGACAAGATAGAATGTATCTTGATATTGACTATGATACTGTATCAGTAGGTGAATTCTTGGTTATTGAGTGCTACAGAGCCATGGATGGTACAGATTATACTAGAGTTTGGAATGATTCCTTCCTAAAACCATACCTTACATCCCTAATTAAGAGACAATGGGGCCAAAATATGATGAAATTTCAAGGTGTTAAGTTACCTGGTGGAATTGAACTGAATGGAAGACAAATGTATGAGGATGCAGAGAAAGAATTAGAAGTAATTAGAGAAAAAATGTCCAATACTTATGAACTTCCACCGATGGACATGATTGGCTGATATGTTAAATCCATTTTTTCTCCAAGGATCACAATCTGAACAAAATTTAGTTCAAGATCTTATCAACGAACAGTTGAGGATGTATGGTGTCGAGGTATACTACATGCCCAGACAGTTTGTGACTGTAAATACTGTTATCAAAGAGGTTATTGAATCGGAGTTCAATAACTCTTACCCAATTGAGGCGTATGTTGACAGTTATGAAGGATATGGTGGTCAAGGAACACTTTTAAGTAAGTTTGGAATACAAAATTATGACGATTTGAAGATTATTATCTCAAAAGAAAGATACGAGAACTATATTTCACCTTTAGCAAAATCTATTTCTAATGGTAAACTGACATCAAGACCAAAAGAAGGTGATTTAATTTATTTTCCTCTTGGTGACAGATTATTTGAGATTAAATATGTCGAACATGAGCAACCTTTCTACCAATTACAAAAAAATTACGTTTATACACTGACTTGTAGTTTGTTCCGTATCGAAGATGAGGTTATTGATACTGGTGTCGATAAAATTGATGATAATACCCAAGATCATGGTTACATCCAAACTCTTCAGCTGATTGGTGCTGGTTCTACCGCAACAGTAACCGCAAGTATTTGTGCTGTTGGTGGTGTTACCGACGTATTCATTAAGAATATGGGTAATAACTACAACCATGAACCACTTGTAGGTTTCTCATCAGTTCCTACTGGTGGAACTATGACTGCCGGTATTTCTTCTATCACCAATGATTATGTAAATTGCTCAGGTGGGTCTGGAGGAAAGATCAATACAGTTTATATGTCCAACTCTGGTTGTGGATATACCGTTGCTCCTTGGGTATCATTCACAAACTTAACTAATAAGTCTGGAGCAGGAGCAGCTGCGACAACACGACTTGGAGATGGAACTATTCAAAGTGTGTCTGTTGCCAATAGTGGTTCTGGATATTTGACCAATCCACTAATTTCTTTCTCTCCACCAGTTGGAGGAGGTACGTCAGCAACTGGTATTGGTTATATTAACGTTGCTGGTAACGTTACAGACACCTATCTAATACATGCTGGTACTGGTTATACTACTGGAGATCTTCCTATTAATGGAACTGTTGATAATCCAACTACTGGAGTTGGAGCAACGGTTGGTATAGGAACATATTTGTTCAATGAGATTATACTTGGTTCGACTTCTGGAACAACTGCGAGAGTCAATAGATGGACTTCTTCTACCTTGGAACTTGAGATTAGTATTGTGTCTGGTGAATTTACTTCAGGTGAACCCATTTATGGAACTGAATCTGGAGCACTGTATTCGGTAATGATACAAAAACAAGATGACTTTGTCACACCATTTGCAGATAATGATACTATTGAAACAGAAGGTGACAAACTAATTGATTTTAGTGAAGTCAATCCATTTGGAATGCCTTAATCTAAATAGTTATAATATAGAGCAGGATAATGTTTGAGTATTTTTACAATGAAGTCTTTCGATCCGTCATTATTGGATTCGGAACTCTTTTTAATGGGATAGAGGTTCGTCATAAAGATGGAGATAATGATACGTTTAGTGTTATTCAAGTTCCTCTTGCTTATGGACCTACTCAAAAGTTTCTTGCTAGAATGGAACAAGAGACAAATCTGAATCGTCCAGTTCAGGTTACTCTTCCAAGAATGTCCTTTGAATTTACTAATCTTGAATATGACCCAAGTAGAAAAGTAACTCAAACACAAACAATCGTAACTGAAACACCAGATGGTTCTATAAAAAGAACCTACGTTCCAGTTCCATATAATATGACAGTTCAGCTTTCGATTATGACAAAGTTGAATGATGATATGTTACAGATTGTCGAACAAATCTTACCGTACTTCCAGCCCGCATATTCACTTCCTATTAAGTTTTTAGGTAACTTGAATGAAGTTAAGTATGTTCCAGTCAACCTTGATACCATTCAGATGGAGGATGATTATGAGGGAAATTTTGATACCAGAAGAGCTCTTGTATATACACTGACATTTACTGCTAAGACATACGTGTACGGCCCTGTGAAGGATGTTAGTAGTGAAATCATTGATAAGGTTTCTATTGGTTATATTGCCGGTTCTAAAGGTTCTAGGGCTGCAGAGAGAGATCTTACTTATCAGGTTACTCCTAGAGCAACCAAAAATTATGATGGAGACGTTGTAACCCTATTGTCAACAAATGTCGATCTTGATGATGGTGTTATCGAAGTTGACGATGCAACAAATATTCCAGTTAGATCTTATATTATGATCGACAAAGAGTCGATGTATATTAAATCCAAGAGTGGTAATAAACTTATCGTCGATAGGGCTAAAGATGAAACACCACTTGAGAATCATCTTTTAGGTGCAAAAGTTGGTAAGATTAATGCTGCAGACAACTCTCTGATTGAAATTGGTGACAACTTTGGTTTCGATGGTAATACTTTTTGAGGATAATTTATGACTAAAAAGTATGATGAATTGGACCAAACTTTTGATGTTTCTTCCACAGAAATAGAGACTACACCAGTAGAGACTGTTGTGGAAAAAAAGATTGAAAAGATAACCTCTCGTTCCGAAGATATTAAAAAAGACTACGAATATACCAGAGGTAATTTGTATTCCATTATTGAGAAAGGTCAAGAGGCAATCAATGGTATTTTGGAATTGGCTCAAGAAAGTGAGATGCCAAGAGCATATGAAGTTGCTGGTCAGTTGATCAAGAACGTAGCAGATGCAACAGACAAGTTACTTACACTTCAACAGAAATTAAAAGATGTAAGTGAGGAAAAAGACCTTAAGGGTCCAACAACAGTTAATAATGCATTATTTGTTGGTTCTACCGCAGAGTTACAAAAACTCTTGAAACAGAAACCTCAAAAAGATAATAAATAATTAAAAAGAACAATGGCAGTTAACCCAGTAATCAATATATCTATTCCTCAAGGAGCAGATTTTTCAGAAACTTTTGTTTCTACTGAATCTGATGGTTCTACATCTAATCTTGATGGGTATACTGGAGCTGCAAAAATGAAAAAACATTATGATTCTCCAACCTCTACCACATTTTCGGTCTCAATCACTTCAGCAATTGGTGAAGTTACGGTTAGTTTACCAGCATCAACAACTTCTGGGCTAGAACCAGGACGTTATAATTATGATGTTAGGTTGGAGTCTGGAACTGGTGCAATATCCAGACTGGTAGAAGGGATGGCATTTGTGACTGCGGGCATTACTACAGGTTAAACTTATGGCACTGGCACAATATATTTCTAATGTGGTAAGAAAAAAAAAGGCAAAAGTATCAACTGTCGAATCCATAAGACAACCATCATCAATACAAGATATGGGCGATACTGCATTTGGAGAATTAAATGCAACAAAAGATAATCTTCTTGTTTCTTATGATAGTGGATCAAACAAATTCGTATTAGTGACAGCAGATGAACTTCTTTCAGTAGCTGCAGAAGATAATGACTTACCTGATGATTTCGTCGAACAGTTAGAACAAGAAGTAGATTTGGGTGAAATTTCAGTTACCTCTTTTGATGGGGGAACTTTCTAATGCCCACAAGATTAAGAGATTCATCTGATGCAGACTTTCCTTCATTAAAAGCTACTAAGAATAACCATGTAATACGATATAACAGTTCCAATGATTCTTTTGATATGGTTTCAATAGATTCAATTACAAGTGTTGCATCAGAAGATGGTGATTTACCTGATAATTTCGTAGATCTTATAGAAACAGAGGTCGATCCCAATAATATGACTTCTTCATCAATCGATGGTGGAAGCTTTTAGAAATAATAAATAATAAATAGTAAAACAATTGTAAAATAATAAAATGTCTTCTCCTTTAATTCAGATTAAAAGAGGTGCATTTGCAAATCTTCCTGGTCTACAGGCAGGTGAACCCGCACTTACAACAGATACCTACGAACTATATGTAGGTATTGATAGCACAACAAACAATAACAAGTTTTTTGGTTCTCACCGTTATTGGACTAGAGAAGATACAACAACTGGGAGTTCAGTAAATCTTGTAGAAGGATCTAATAATGGTTCAAATTATGTAGCATTAAAGTCTCCAGATACTCTTGCTGCAAACCTTACATACACTTTACCAGGAACAGATGGTTCTAGTGGTCAAGTACTTTCTACGAATGGTTCGGGAGCTCTGTCATTCATTGATGCTGCAGCAACTCTCAGTATGGCAGGTGACAGTGGAACTGATGATGTCGCACTTCTTGATGATACATTGACCGTTTCTGGCGGAGAAGGTATTGATACTGCAGTAACAAATAATACTATTACTATTTCTGCAGAAGATGCAACTGATAGTAATAAAGGGGTTGCATCTTTTGATTCAACTGACTTTACCGTAACTTCTGGTGCTGTTACTGTTAATGCAGAGAGGGTTCAGGATATTGCAGGTGCAATGTTCTCAAGTAATACTGAAACTCTTATAACTGCCACATATCAAGATTCAGATGGTACAATTGACCTCGTAGTTGACAATGATCTGTCAAACTATGACAACTCATCATCAGTATTCATCACTGCAGCATCAACTGATACTCTAACTAATAAGACATTTGATGCAAATGGTACAGGAAATTCACTCTCTAATGTAGAAGTTGCAGACTTTGCAGCAGCTGCAATTGTAGTTGAAGGTGAAGGTATTGGATCAAATGATAATGATACAACTCTTCCAACATCAGCTGCTGTCAAAGATTATGTTGATACCGAAATTACGACAGTTACAAATAGTATCAATGCACAAGATTTAGACTTTGCTGGTGATTCGGGCGCAGGTTCTGTTGATCTTGACACTCAGTCATTGACCATTGCTGGTACTGCAAATGAAGTTGAGACTTCAGGTAGTGGTCAGACTTTAACTATTGGACTCCCATCAGCTGTTCAAATCACAACATCTCTTGATGTTCCAACAGTTGAAGCAACAAACCTAAAGGCAAGAGATGGTGCCACATCTATCACAATTACTGATAGTACTGGTGCTGTTGCAACAGCATCAAACCTGACTGTTGGTGGTAATTTAATTGTCAATGGGTCCACGACTCAAGTAAACACTTCTCAAACTACGATTGAAGATCAACTTCTTGAATTGGGAATGGTTGATGGTTCTGCGCCATCTTCTGATCTCAATAAAGATATTGGTCTTATCTTTAACTACTACACATCTTCTGCTAAGAAGGCAGCAGTATATTGGGATGATAGTTCTTCAAGAGTTGTTATCAGTGATGATGTCTCTGAAACAACTGGAGTTTTAACTGCAGCAGCACATGCAGCACTTGAAATTGGTTCTCTTTGGGTCAATGATTGTGCAGGACAATCACAAGTCATCAATTGTTCTAGTGGTGTCAGAAAGCTTGAGAATATCACCGTTGATGGTGGTACATTCTGACATTGAATATATGGAAATAAATAGAGGGACATTATATCCCTCTATTTTATGACTGAACAAGATCTAAAGTATCTGATATCTTCGTATCAGCAAAAATCTTTTGACTTACTTACACAATCAATTGCCAACGATGCAAAAGTTAAACAACTTAGTGAGGTAGTTGAATTGTTGACCACAAAGGTCAATCAACAGAATGAAGAACTTGAGAAACTCAAGAAACCTAAAAAAGGAGCAAAGGTAGAAGAAGATTTTTCATAAATAACTAATAAATCTCAATATATATTGAGATATAAGGTATATACCAACAATGAAAGGAATTGAATGGCTGCACCTATAATCAAAATTAAACGCTCTGCTGTTCCTGGAAAGAAACCAACGGTAAATGATTTACCTTTGGGGGAACTAGCACTTAATACTTATGATGCAGAACTATTCGTAAGAAGAGAAAGAGTAGGTATAGGCACTGATATTGTTTCAGTTGGTATCGGTGCATCAGTTACTAATATATTGTATGTTACAGAAGATGGAAGCGATACAAACACAGGAAGAAAACTTGGAGACGCCAAAAGAACTATTGGAGCAGCACTCACAACAGCAAAAACAGGAACAGTTATTAAAATTAGTTCTGGATCTTATTTAGAAGATAATCCATTAGTCATTCCAGAACAAGTTTCAATTGTTGGAGATAGTTTAAGAGAAGTATCAGTATCTCCACAGAATGCAGACCAAGATTTGTTTTATGTCGCAAATGGAAACTATATTGCAGAGATGTCTTACACAGGAACTTTGAATTCTGGTAAGGCAATTTTTGCATTTAATCCAAATCAAATAGGATATTTCAATCAATCACCTTATATTCAAAACTGTACCAACTTTATTTCAAATAGTATTGGATTAAAGATTGATGGTAAAAATGCAATTGGACCACTAAAATCTATGGTGGTTGATAGTTATACTCAATATAATCAAGGTGGTATTGGGGTTTCTATTACTAATGAAGGATACGCACAGTTAGTTTCTATTTTTACAATCGCTAATGAAACCGCATTTTTCTGTGGTAGTGGTTCTGCATGTGATCTCACAAATTCTAACTCTTCATTTGGTGATTATGGATTAATTGCTGATGGAATTGGACCTCAAAAATATACAGGTATTGTTACAAGTTCTGCATCGACAAATGCAGATACTTTTGTATTGGACTTAAATGTTCCTACGCTTAATGTAACAAATGCTCTTTATGAAAATACAACAGGACTTACCACAATCACAGTGAATTCTGATCACAACTTCAATGTTGGAATGGGCATTTCTATTGTAGGACTTGCATTTACTTGTTCTTCTGGTTCAGGAACTGTAAATTTTCCCTCAGAAAATAATGGACATATTTTTGAGGTACAGGCAATTCCTTCATCAACTTCTTTTGAGGTTTATGTGGGTGTCTCTACACTCTCTCACACCTATGATTCTGGTGGTACTGCAAAAATAAATGTACCAAGGCCTTTTGATGGACAAGTAGTTTATCTGGATGAGTTATATTTTACAGTTGGTGGAGTGACTGTAGGTTCTGGTGGTACTGGATATACACAGAATGTTGATATAACTTTTGATTCTCCAAGTGAACCTTGGGGTGTTCCTGCAACTGCTGTGGGCGAAGTTAGAGATGGTTCAGTGACTAATGTTGAAATGGTTTCAAATGGAAGAGGTTATACCACAGTACCAACACTAACTTTTGCTTCTCCTAACAGTGGTATTAATACTGCAACAGGAACTGCAAATCTAATTCCAACATATTATTCAATTTTAAGTTCCACTCCAATTTCTGCTGGTATTTGTACCATTATCTTAAGTGATAATGTTCCTTATGCAGTGGGAGTTGGTAGTACGGTTCCTTTCTTTAAACAAAGTCGTATTCTTGCATCAGGTCATTCTCTTGAATACATTGGTTCTGGAACAAATATTGCAACTGCTCTTCCTGCTGCTGGTGGAGTTCCCATTCAAGCAAACGAAACTGATGGTCGTAATGGAGGTATTGTTATATTTACTTCTACAGACCAATCAGGAAACTTTAGAATTGGTGATGGGGTTCAAATTAATCAACAAACAGGAACCATCAGTGGAACATTTTATTCCAAGAGTTTATTTTCAACAATGACACCCTTTATTCTTGCACTAGGAGGAGATTAATAAAATGGCTTTAGCACTTAACGTATTTCAAACAGTTACCGCAGTTGTAAGTGTAACACCAACAGTCGTTTATTCAGCACCTGTTGGATATACTGGCGTAGTTCTTTTAGCACAGGTTGCAAATATTGGAGGAACTTCTGCTGATGTTTCTTTATCTCATCAAAGAAGTGTTGTTGGTGTTGCAGTAACCACTGAAATGCTAAAACAGTTTCCTATTTCATCAAACGATACTGCAAATCTTCTTGCAGGGAAATTAGTATTGGAAAGTGGAGATAAATTAGTATTATCTGGCAGTAGTGGTACAGACCTTAAGTTTATTGGAAGTATTCTAGAAACCCTCAACTAATCAAAAATAATGGCTAAGTATATCAGTAACAGTCAAAGAAATCTTAAAGTTGGTATAAGTTCTTATACTGAAAATACTACTGTATTGGAAGTTGTCGGCAATGTTGGTATCGGAACTACGAATGCAACTGCTAATTTAGATACTGGTGACATAAGAGTTCGTGGATCACTTTATGATAAAGATAATCAATCTGGTACAACTGGACAACTATTAGTTTCTACTGCCTCTGGTGTTGACTGGCAAGATATTACTGGCATTGAAACTATACAAACAATCATTAATACTTCACTTACTGGTATTGAAGTAAAAGAAGAAGGTGTTGGTATTGGGACCACATTTACTTCAATTAATTTTATCGGATCTGGAGTAACAGCAACCTCAAACGGAACAGATGCAAATATTACTTTCACTCAACAAGTTGGTCCTCAAGGATTCCAAGGTGTTCAAGGTACAGTAGGTGCTCAAGGAAATCAAGGAGTTCAAGGTACTGTAGGTGCACAAGGAAATCAAGGGGTTCAAGGTTCAACAGGCCCAACTGGTCCTCAAGGCAATCAAGGAGTTCAAGGTACTGTAGGTGCTCAAGGCAACCAAGGAAGACAAGGCACAGTAGGTGCTCAAGGTACAGTAGGTGCTCAAGGAAATCAAGGGGTTCAAGGTGCTACAGGTCCAACGGGTCCTCAAGGGGTTCAAGGTGCTACAGGTCCAACGGGTCCTCAAGGGGTTCAAGGTGCTACTGGTCCAACTGGTCCTCAAGGTAATCAAGGAAGACAAGGTGATACAGGTCCAACGGGTCCTCAAGGTAATCAAGGAGTTCAAGGTGCCGTAGGTGCTCAAGGTTCTCAAGGAAGACAAGGTACTGTAGGTGCTCAAGGTACTGTAGGTGCTCAAGGCAACCAAGGAAGACAAGGTTCTCAAGGATTCCAAGGTGTTCAAGGTTCTCAAGGATTCCAAGGTGTTCAAGGTTCTCAAGGATTCCAAGGTAATGAAGGTAACTTTGGTGGAGCAACTTTTGATTACACATTCAGTACTTCAACATCAAATTCGGATCCAGGAACAGGTAAATTAAGATTCAACACTGCAGATATTAGTAGTGCATCATCAATGTATATTGATGACACTGATGACAATGCAACTGATATTCAGTCATTCTTAAGAACTATTGATGATTCAACATCAACAATTAAAGGTCACTTTAGGATTTCTAATAAAATTAATGCTGATGACTTTGCGATCTTTACAATATCGTCCGTATCTGAAAATACTGGTTATTTCACAGTCAGCTGTTCATATGTTTCTGGAAGTGCTACTGCGTTTAGTAATTCTGAAGATATAATTATTACTTTTGCAAGAACTGGAGACAAAGGTGATCTTGGGCCTCAAGGCAATCAAGGAAGACAAGGTTCTCAAGGTGTTCAAGGTTCTACAGGTTTTCAAGGTGTTCAAGGTTCAGTAGGTCCTCAAGGCAATCAAGGAGCTCAAGGTGATACAGGTCCAACAGGTCCTCAAGGCAATCAAGGAGCTCAAGGTGATACAGGTCCAACAGGTCCTCAAGGAGTTCAAGGTGCAGTAGGTCCAACAGGTCCAACAGGTCCTCAAGGGGTTCAAGGTGCTACAGGTCCAACAGGTCCTCAAGGAGTTCAAGGTACTACTGGTCCAACTGGTCCTCAAGGTAATCAAGGAAGACAAGGCACAGTAGGTGCTCAAGGAAATCAAGGGGTTCAAGGTTCAACAGGCCCAACTGGTCCTCAAGGAGTTCAAGGTGCGGTAGGTCCAACTGGTCCTCAAGGTAATCAAGGAAGACAAGGTACTGTAGGTGCTCAAGGAAATCAAGGGGTTCAAGGTTCAACAGGCCCAACAGGTCCTCAAGGAGTTCAAGGTACTACTGGTCCAACTGGTCCTCAAGGTAATCAAGGAAGACAAGGTACTGTAGGTGCTCAAGGTGCCCAAGGTCGTCAAGGTTCACAAGGTGTTCAAGGTGCTACAGGGCCTACAGAATACAACACTGCAAATGCAAACTTCGTTCTTTCTGGTGGTGGAACAGTTACTTGGAATGGATCAAGTCTACTTTGGTCCACAAGAGTTATTGCAATTCCTGTAGAAAGAACTGAATTTGGATCTAATGGGTATATTGATATTAACTGCCCAACATCTGGAACAGTAACATATTATAACTCAGCAAATGTTACTACTACCTTAACTTGCAATGGTAATGGTATTCCACTTGGAGTTTGGGAGGCAATTTGGTATCAGGTAACTCCTGGTCAAGGAAATGCATCAGATCAAACTAAGTTTAGAGTTACTAACTATCAAAACTCAACTTGGGATCCTGGTGAGGGTTGGATTCTTATTGCTGCAAGAAATGGCGATAGTGGTAATGGACATGTTAAGTGGTTGCCTGGACAAGTTAACTTCCCGAATTCTAGCGGCACATACTACTCAGGAACTAGTCAAACTTCTTGGGCAATTGGACCTCAAGGACTTCAAGGTCGTCAAGGAGCTCAAGGTGCTGTAGGTGCTCAAGGCAATCAAGGAAGACAAGGTTCTACAGGTCCAACAGGTCCTCAAGGAAATCAAGGGGTTCAAGGTGCGGTAGGTCCAACAGGTCCAACTGGTCCTCAAGGAGTTCAAGGTGCGGTAGGTCCAACAGGTCCTCAAGGTAATCAAGGAAGACAAGGTTCTACAGGTCCAACAGGTCCTCAAGGTAATCAAGGAAGACAAGGTTCTACAGGTCCAACAGGTCCTCAAGGCAATCAAGGAAGACAAGGTTCTCAAGGTGTTCAAGGTACTGTAGGTGCTCAAGGCAATCAAGGAAGACAAGGTACTGTAGGTGCTCAAGGTTCTCAAGGAAGACAAGGTTCTCAAGGTGTTGATGGTAACTTTGGTGGAGCAACTTTTGATTACACATTCAGTACTTCAACATCAAATTCGGATCCAGGAACAGGTAAATTAAGGTTTAGTGAAAATCCATTTTCTGGAGCATTAAATCTTTATATTGATGATGAGGATGATAATGGGACTAATATAGAACCATTCTTGAGAACTATTGATGATTCAACATCGACAATAAAGGGTCACTTTAGGATTTCTAATAGAACTAATGCTGATGATTTTGCTATATTTACGATATCAAGTGTCAGTGAACAAACCGGATATTTTAATGTAAGTAGTTCTTACATTTCTGGTAGTGCAACTTCTTTTAGTAATGGCGAAGATGTAATTATAACATTTGCGAGAACTGGTGATAAAGGTGATCAAGGTGTTCAAGGTGCCGTAGGTGCTCAAGGTGCCGTAGGTGCTCAAGGTAACCAAGGAGTTCAAGGTACTGTAGGTGCTCAAGGTTCTACAGGTCCAACAGGTCCAACAGGTCCAACGGGTCCTCAAGGTAATCAAGGAAGACAAGGTTCTACAGGTCCAACTGGTCCTCAAGGGGTTCAAGGTTCTACAGGTCCAACTGGTCCTCAAGGGGTTCAAGGTTCTACAGGTCCTACAGGTCCTCAAGGTAATCAAGGAAGACAAGGTTCCACAGGTCCAACAGGTCCAACAGGTCCTCAAGGGGTTCAAGGATCGACAGGTTCTACAGGTTCTACAGGTCCAACTGGTCCTCAAGGTAATCAAGGAAGACAAGGTTCCACAGGTCCGACAGGTCCGACAGGTCCTCAAGGTGTTCAAGGTTCTACAGGTCCTCAAGGTGTTCAAGGTTCTACAGGTTCTACAGGTCCAACAGGTTCTACAGGTCCTCAAGGGGTTCAGGGTGCTGGCGGTTTAACTACAACAAACGCAAGTACTCTTGATAGTTTAGATAGTACTCAATTCTTAAGGTCTGATGCTGCAGATACTGCAACAGGGACATTAACTGTTAGAGATATTAAATTTACTGCTGGATACCACCTACAACGTTCTGATCATCATTCTGGGCACCTGGAAGGTTCTTACAATAATGTCGGGGCTAACCATGCCAAATCCAATCCAATCTATACAATCGGGTCGAGTTACAATCCGGCTTCAACAACACTTGGTAACATGTATGGCATCGGTTATAGTCATGATAATGCAAGTTTTATAAGTGGAACAGGTTTCAGTGGTTGGGGAATGTATGTTGCTGCTAACGGAGCTGCAAGAGTCTATTTAAGTGGGCAGAATGGAACAGTAGCGTCAACAGGACAACATTACGTTGGATCAAATGTAGTTTGGAACGCTGGTAACGACGGTTCAGGTTCAGGACTAGATGCTGATACTCTTGATGGTCAGCAGGGTTCTTACTATACTGGATACACAGATACTGCTATTTCAAACAATCCAGGTCCAACTGGTCCTCAAGGTAATCAAGGTGTTCAAGGTTCTACAGGTTCCACAGGTTCTACAGGTCCAACAGGTCCTCAAGGGGTTCAAGGATCGACAGGTTCTACAGGTTCCACAGGTCCAACGGGTCCTCAAGGTAATCAAGGAAGACAAGGTTCTACAGGTTCCACAGGTTCTACAGGTTCCACAGGTCCAACGGGTCCTCAAGGTAATCAAGGAAGACAAGGTTCTACAGGTCCAACAGGTTCTACAGGTCCTCAAGGGGTTCAGGGTGCTGGTGGTCTAACAACAACAAACGCAAGTACTCTTGATAGTTTAGATAGTACTCAATTCTTAAGGTCTGATGCTGCAGATACTTTTACCAATCTTTCGGGAACCTCCATAACGATTGGAAATGGTGTAGTTCTTTCAGAAAGTGCTGACCGTGCAGATTTATTGCAAATTTCCAGCAATACATCTGGTTGGGGTGGACTTCAGATTCGCAATAGTTCTAATGAAGGTCGTTGGTCGTTTATGGTGAATGGTGTCAATGCTGGCATTTATGATGATGAAAATAACAAATGGCATATTTACTTAAGAGAAAATGGCAGCACAGAGTTGCGGCATAACGGTAGTACGTGTTTTGTTACAACTGGATCTTCTTCTGCCACTATTGGAGGAAGTACAATTTGGCATGCTGGTAATGATGGGTCGGGGTCTGGGCTTGATGCTGATACTCTTGATGGTCAGCAGGGTTCTTACTATACTGGATACACAGATACTGCTATTTCAAACAATCCAGGTCCAACTGGTCCTCAAGGGGTTCAAGGTTCTACAGGTCCTACAGGTCCAACTGGTCCTCAAGGTAATCAAGGAAGACAAGGTTCTACAGGTTCCACAGGTTCTACAGGTCCAACAGGTCCTCAAGGGGTTCAAGGATCGACAGGTTCCACAGGTTCCACAGGTCCAACGGGTCCTCAAGGTAATCAAGGAAGACAAGGTTCTACAGGTTCCACAGGTTCTACAGGTTCCACAGGTCCAACGGGTCCTCAAGGTAATCAAGGAAGACAAGGTTCTACAGGTTC